>Ga0182024_10000500_pt1 | contig 100893 bp, 105 predicted proteins | sample P32metaG_FD_120480 | JGI IMG/M metagenome (GOLD analysis project Ga0182024, IMG submission 120480) | Permafrost microbial communities from Stordalen Mire, Sweden - P3-2 metaG (Illumina Assembly) | ecosystem: Environmental > Terrestrial > Soil > Wetlands > Permafrost | place: Sweden: Stordalen... | reverse complement strand
TGGCTCGCAAACTCCGCCGTTACATCAATGCCTACTCTGCCCATGCTCGGCCCATTCAGTGGAAATACTCCGACCCCACCCGCCGCGTCCGCAGTAACGAACTCACTGCGACAGGCCACTAGCGTGTTAAACTTCGAGGATGCTGGCCGGCTACGCCGTGCAGGTGGAACATTCCCGCGGACGGCGTTTTCCCGAACCTCCGCATCCCTACCGCAACGACTTCCAGCGCGACCGCGACCGCGTCATCCACGCCCGCGCCTTTCGCCGTCTTGAGGACAAGACGCAGGTTTTTACGCGCCGCTACTCCGACCATTTCCGCAACCGCCTCACTCACACCATCGAAGTAGCGCAAATCACGCGCACCGTCGCCGGAGCGCTTGCGCTCAACGTGGATCTCGCCGAAGCGCTCGCCCTGGTGCATGATCTCGGGCATCCTCCGTTTGGCCATGCCGGAGAAAAGGCGCTCGATGCCGCCATGCGCGCCCACGGCCTGTTCTTCGATCACAACCTGCACGCTTTGCGGATCGTGGAAGACTTCGAGCAACGCTATGCTGCCTTTCGCGGGCTGAACCTGACCTTCGAAGTGCGCGAGGGAATCATTAAGCACTCGAGTGACTACGATGTGGCGCAACATCCGGAACTGGCGGAATATTTTCTTGACCAGCGGCCTCCGCTCGAATCCCAGCTGATCGACTGGACCGACGAAATCGGCTACAACACCGCCGACCTCGATGACGGCTACGAAGCTCATCTACTGACACTGGAGCAGATCCGCGCCGGGGTGCCTGTCTTCGAAAGCTTTTTCGGAGAAGTCGAAAAGACTTATCCCAAAACTCCAGACAAATTGAAGTTCAACGAGGCTCTTAAGAAAGTGTTCAACCGCCTGGCTGGCGATCTCATCACTAACACGCAGGTGCGGGTCAAGCGCGCCGGGATCAAAACTCTGGCCGATGTTCGTCTACACCGGGAACGCCTGGCCGCTTTCAGCCCTGAGGTGGAAGCGGAGCGGAAGCAAATCAAAGATTTTCTCTACGAAAATCTTTATTACAGCGCGTCCCTGGCAGGAGAAAAAGACCTTGCCGAACGCATCGTCAGCGAACTCTTCAGCTTTTGGATGAACAAGCCCTCCGCGCTGCCGCACTATTACCAGGAGAAAGCCGGGCAGGAGTCCCTGCCGCGCGTGGTCTGCGACTACATCGCCGGCATGACCGACCATTTCATCATCGAACAGTACGAAAAGCATTGCGGAGGCAAAACGTCTTCGCCATTCGTCGCGTAAGTCGAATCGTATCAATCGTTTCCGGGGAGTCAATCCCACACTTATAGAATCCTAGCCAGCTCCGGCCGCAGCTCGGCGTCGCTTCGCCCTGCGGACAGCCGAGGGCGGCTGTCCCCTCATAATTCGTCTCACGATTCGTCACTGCGTTAGGTTGGACTTCAATTCGTAGCGGTTTTGAGGTAGGCTTTGGGCCGCTTCTTCTAAGGAGGCCTTTATGGCACAGAACGCTCCGGTTGAGATGGTACGGAAAACTTCGACTGCTTCTATTTTGTGGGGAGTTTTGCTGATTGTGTTTGGTGCGGTGGCGGTGGGTTCGCCGTTTCTTGCCGCTGTGGCGGTTAGCGTGGTGGTGGGATGGCTGATTCTTTTGGCGGGCATCGTTCATGTAATGCTGGCTTTTCGCGCGCATGGCGCAGGGAGCAGGATCTGGAAGCTCCTCGTGGGTATCGCGTATTTGTGCTTCGGGGGATATCTGCTCTTCCATCCCGTGCTGGGTGTGGCGTCGCTTACGCTCGTGCTGGCGTCCCTGTTTGTGATTGAAGGCATCCTGGACATCGTGCTGTTTGTGAAGATGCGTCCGGCGCACGGATCGAGCTGGGTGCTGATTGATGGGATCGTTAGCCTGCTGTTGGGGGGGATGATTTATCTGCAATGGCCGTCGAGTTCGGCGTGGGCCATCGGCACGCTGGTGGGTATCAGCATGATCTTCAGTGGGGTTGCGCGTGTGATGATGTCGTTCGCGGTGCGCAATGCTACTGTCGACGTGGCTAAGACAAAGTTAGCGGCCTAGCTTGCGGGTGGCGGAAAGGGAAAGCCCCATTTCTCGCAACGGACGCGAGAAATGGGACGCCCTGAGTCAAAATCAAAGTCAATGGACCGGAGTGCCTTCTACATGAGCCAGCCGGGCCCGGCGGACAGCCGAGGGCGGCTGTCCCCACATCCCTCTTCCCACGTCACCTGTCCCACACAATTCTGCGCTGCTTTGCCCTCTATTGTTTTGTCGCGTTGTCCAGGAAAACTGCTACGTTCTGTTTCAGCTTTGAGAGGTCGGCTTCGTGGAGGTACATCATGTGGCCGGCGTCGTAATACTTGAGGCTGATGTTCTTCTGCAAGTTATCGGGCAGGCCCAGGTGCGTCATGGTGTATTCGGTGGCGAAGAAGGGCGTGGCCAGGTCATAGAGCCCGTTCTCGACCTCGACGTGGAGGTGGGTGTTGGTCACCATGGCATCGACCAGATCCTGCTCGACGTTCGGGGCGCCGGGGAATCCGTTTCGTCGGCCTTGCGGGGTGCGCTTCCAATCCCATTCGGGAATATCCGCGGTAGTGTTGTAGGTTAGATCCTTGCCGAATTTCAGCTCTTCGCGGACGTAGCTGTTGAAGGCCGCGACGAAGGCTCCCTGGACCGCGTTGCTTTGCGGATCACTCTCCACATTTTCAACCAGCAGATCGGCTTCGGGGCCGGTAAAGCGGGCATCGTAGCGTCCGGTGGCTAGGCCCCGGGCGCGCTGGAGTTCGGCTCTGAACTGGGAGAGCTTGACGCGCAGTTCGGCTTTGACTAAGTAGTCCTCGCTCAGGCCGGTGAAACGGGACAGCTTTTTCGCGATGTCAGATTTTTCGGCGGCCGAGAGGTTCGCGCCTTTCATCAGGGCTCCGGCATATTCGGTGGAGGCGAACTGGCGGGCTTCGGCGATGAAGGCGTTGAGGTCGGCGGGTTGTTCCTTCAACAGTTTGTGGTAGGAGGCTGCGGCGGCGTAGCTGGGAACATAGAAAACGTAGGGCATGTCGTTGCCGGGCGGGAAAGAAATCGTGGCGAGATCGAGCACCGACGAGATTAAAACGATGCCGTTGAAATACATTCCGTTGTGCTGCTGGAGATAATTGCCGAGCGCGGCGGAGCGGAAGGTTCCGTAGCTTTCGCCGATGAGGAATTTGGGGGAGTTCCAACGGCTGTTGCGGCCGATGTAGATGGCGATGAACTGGGCAAGGGATTTGACGTCGGAGTCGACGCCCCAGAAGTCTTTGTCTTTGGCTTTGCCGACGGCGCGGCTGAAGCCGGTGCCAACGGGATCGATGAATACGAGATCGGTTTTGTCGAGGAGGCATTCTGCGTTGTCGACCAGCTTGAAAGGCGGTGGCGGAGTGGGACCGGCGTCGGTGGTGACGACGCGGCGTGGGCCGAAAGCGCCCATGTGCAGCCAGATGGAAGAAGATCCGGGCCCGCCGTTGTAGACGAATGAGATGGGACGCTGGCTCAGGTCTTTTGTGTCCTTGTCTTTATTATTTTTATTTTTGTCCTTGTCTTTGGGGTCTTTGTCGTCGGTGCGGGTATAGGCGATAGTGAAAATGCTGGCGGTGGGTTCGCCCTTGTCGTCCTTGATGAGGGTTGTGGATGCGGTGGCTTTGTAAGTGACGGTCTGGCCGGCGATTTTGATGGCGTGGTCGGTGACGGATGACTCTTCCTTGGCCGCGGGGGGCTCGGGAGCGGGCTTGGACGGTTTAGCCTCTTTCTCCGAGTTCTCGGACTTGTCGGGTTCCTGGGCTGAGGCATGTGATGGCTGACCGAGGACGATGAGAACTGCGAAGACAACGAGGGCAATGGTCTTGCGCATCATTAGGTATTGTGCTCCTGAGTTTGATTCCTGAAAAAGCAGCGCACATTGTATACCGCCGGGGTGCGGTGGAGAAGGCTGCGCCTCGCCGTATTTTGCTGGACGGCCGAGGCGGCCGTCCCCACACTAAGTACCACGTAATCCCGCATTAGTATTACCTGTGTTAGGACATCCGAAACTTCCTTCGGATTCGTAACTCTAATGGTGAAGATGGTGGTTTCGGCCGGGAGGCGTTTATGTCCAGAGTTTCGATACGGATGGTGGCGATGGTCTTGACGGTGCTGGCTGGGACGCTGGCTTGCCGGGCGGGGAGTGGAGCAAGCGCGGCGGTACCAGCTCCGGCCTTAGATGAGGCGAAGGCTACGGCTAAGGGGAAAGAAACGGCCGTGGTGGCCGGAGGATGCTTCTGGGGAATCCAGGCGGTGTTTCAGCATGTGAAAGGCGTTCGCAGCGCGACGTCAGGATACTCGGGCGGTACAGTGGAGCATCCGGATTATGAGACGGTGAGCAGTGGGCGGACTGGGCATGCGGAGTCGGTGGAGATTGTCTATGATCCGTCGCAAGTCACCTATGGAGAGTTGCTGCGGGTGTTCTTCTCAGTGGCGCTCGATCCCACGGAGCTGAACCGGCAAGGGCCGGATGAAGGCACACAGTACCGGTCGGTAGTTTTCTACGGGAATGACGAGCAGAAAAAGATCGCGGAGGCTTATATCGTGCAGCTCGACCAGGCCAAAGTGTTTCCGCGGGCGATTGTGACGCAGGTGGTGGCGCTGCAGAAGTTCTATCCGGCGGAGGGTTATCATCAGAATTACTTTGAGCAGCATCCGAACGATCCTTACATCGTTTATAACGATGCTCCCAAGGTGGCGAATTTGAAGAAGGAATTTCCGGAGTTGTACAACAAGTAGCAGTTCTCAGTTCTCGGTTCTCGGTTCTCCGTTCTCAGTCACGCAGCGAGGATCCTTGGCTCAGAGCTGGGAACTGAGAACTATGGGGAGGAGCCATGTTCGACTTAGATCGCGGTAAGGAAGGAAGCAAAGCTTCGCGGCGTGTGTTTCTGGCGGGCGTGGGAGCGGCGCTAGGGGGCACATTGCTGTGGCGGTTGAGAAGTCCGCACGTGATTGCGGCGGTGAAGTCGGAGCCGGGGGAAGTGACGATTGTGCAGTTTTCCGACGACGGCAAGAAGCTGGCGAAGGTGAAGATTGCGAAGGTAGTGAAGACGGACGAGGAATGGCGCAAGCAGCTTTCGGCGGACGCATTCGCGATCACGCGGCAAGCCGACACCGAGAGGGCATTCAGCGGGTCACTTCTGAATGTGCACGACACCGGAGTCTTCCGGTGCATCTGCTGCGACAACGCGCTGTTCAGTTCCTCTACGAAGTTTGAGTCTGGAACCGGCTGGCCGAGTTTTTGGGCGCCGATCGCGCAGGAAAATGTGCGCGAGATTCACGACACTTCGCTGGGCATGGAGCGGATTGCGGTTTCCTGCAAAGAATGCGATGCGCACCTGGGGCATGTGTTTGACGATGGTCCAAAGCCTACGGGGCTGCGGTATTGCATGAACTCGGCGGCACTGCGCTTTGCGAAAGCGGCGTAGATCGAGTTGCCATTTCGGCGGTGTAGACCTGGCGCTACAATTGTGTGCATGAATTCCAGCTTGCCTGTTTTTCGTGAGCCGACTCCGGCCGAGAGAATCTTTAATCGTATTTTCGGATTTCTGGTCGGGATCGGCCTTCCTTTTCCCCACAAGTATCTCCTGCAAGTGCGCGGACGCAAGAGTGGGAAGCTCTACTCGACTCCAATCAATCTGCTGGAATGGAAAGGCAGGCGACTTCTGGTGGCGCCGCGCGGTCGCACTCAATGGGTGCGCAATGCAGAAGCCGCGGGTGAGATCACGCTGAAGAAAGGAAACTCGCGTCTCAAGTTTCGCTTGCGGCCCATTGCCGACGGGGAGAAGCCCGAGATCCTGAAGGCGTATCTCGAGGGCTTCAAGAGCGAAGTGCAGCGCTACTTTCCCGTGGCTGAGGGTTCGCCGAAGGAGGCTTTTGCCAGCGTGGCGGGAAGCTATCCCGTGTTCGAGTTGAGGGCGAGTTGAGTTGGGATGAAATCGTTGATTGCTGATTGAAGGCGCTTACGTTTAGCAGGCCACAATCAGTAATCAACAATCAGCCATCAACAATTTTGTCTTTCGTTCTACCCCGTAAAGAAAAAATGGAGAACGGGCTTGTGCCCGTCTCTCCACTTTCTGTGGTTCAAACTGAGGGGATAAAGTCAGTCATCTTTGTCGGTTGACGCCCCTTTGGCTGCAACCGTGCTTTTCGGCGTGACCGTGTCTGAAGGCTGCGAATTGCCCGTTTGTTGGGGGTGAGTTTTGGGGGCGGCCAGCGATGGGGATGGCTCGTTGACTTGGCTGGTGTGTGTGGCGCTGATTGAGTTCACCATATGAAAAGAGATCGTCGGCGCGAGTGAGGGCTTTAGGGATTTCGGCTGGAGCTAGCTATCTTTGGTAATGGTTACCGGCCGTTGACGGGCGAAGCTCTTAACCGCGAACGTAGGGCGGAACGGCCGCGAAGGTCGCTTAAGAGGTCGCTTCAGATCCAGGTCAAGATCAAAGTCCAGGTCAAAGGCAGCGGACGGGAGCGTCCGCTCTACACTATTCCAGAACGCTGTCGTCCAGCTTCTTGCGGCCCCAGTCGGCTGCAGCCTGGGTGAAGGCCAGGATCACCGGATGGGGATTTTCTTCGGTCGAAGATAGTTGCGGCTGGAACAGGGTAGCGATGAAAAAGCGGTGGGTGGGCGATTCGAGCGCGCGAATTTCTCCCTGGGCGCCGCGAGCTACTACCGGGAAACCGGCCTCCATGGCACACCATTCGTAGTCGGGATTGATCTCGAAGTTGCAGAAGAATTCTTCGGTGACAACTTCTTTGTCTTTTCCGTAGAACGATTGCAGGTAGGAGCCGGGACGGAGGCGGATCTCGGGCACCTTGCCGGATAACTTGGGTGCATCACCTTTGCGGCTGGGCACGGCGCAGGCTACGGGATAGATGACGATATTTTTCGAGCCAGAATTGTTTTCGGCGCTATCAGCGTCGGCGATGCCTAGAACGTTGCGGGCGAACTCGATGAGGGCATACTGAAAGCCTCCGCAGGTGCCTAGAAAAGGCCAGTCCCGGCGGCGGGCGAACTCGATGCCCTTAAGCATGCCGTCGAAATTCCTGTAGGGACTGCCCGGCGAGGCCCAGAGACCGTCGAAGCTCTCAAGAACCCTTTCCGCGCCGGGAGCGGTAAGCGAAGGCGTGGGTATCCATTGCGATTCTATTTTCAGGCCTACCTTGACGGCGGCATGCTGAAGAGCGTGGTTAATAGCGTGGTGAGAAGGGAATTCGGGATTGAAGTCACCGAGGATTCCAATGCGAACGGCGTTGCTCACGGGGCTATTGTACTAGAGGGTGTGGTGGCGGCTTAAAGCAAGAAACTATTCTGCGGGATCAAAGTCAACGGCAGCGGGCGAGGGCGCCCGCTCTACATGGTCTAGAGCAGATGAGTGATGGTTAGCAGGGCGTAAAAGCCTAGCAGAGCCAGGGCGGGACCTCCCCAGATCATTAGCGTGCACTTCCAGCCGAGTGAGCGGGCCAGGTCGCGCTGGCTACGCCAGGAGATCAGAAAAGTTGGATTGTTCTCGCCTTTCATCAGCACTACAGGGGGACGCGGGTCGAAGCTTTCGGGAGGCGTAGCGGGCTGTGAGGGAGCTTGAGCGCCAGAGTTCTGGGCGCTTCCATGGGAGGAGCCGTTCGGGCCGCTAGTTACGAGCGCTGAGGGCGTGAGGCCGGCGGCGGCCCAGGCTGCGGGATTAGAGACGCCTGCCTTCATAAGCGCGGCGGCGATTTTCTGCTGCTGGGTCATGTCCTCCGCTTTGGCTGAACTGGCGACTGGCGAGAGCCGGATTACACGGGCCGATGCCGTCGATAACGCTTTCTGGTAAGTCGAGTCGAACTTTGGATCATGCTGAAGGCCGCCCGACAACGAGAGGCCGCCGAAGGCATCGCCGCCTTCGGTCGCGAACGATAGAGCAGCCCTTCCCAGAGAAAATGAAAGCCCACCACCGTTCGTGAGCGAAATGGTCTCATCGTCCGGAATGGGCTGCGGAGTGAGCTCAAGGCCAGGGTTCTCATCCAGCGTTCCCAGTACGAAGAGCGCGTTCTTCGGTTTGATACAGAACTCTTCGACTTTAATTTTGTTCGTCGTGCTTACGCCGTGTCGCTGAAGGAAGCTGCGGACGTTGTCAGGCACTTCTTCTTTTGTTGTGAAGAAGGAATCACAAAATTCTTCCTGGAAGTCGCGGTACAGGTCGAGATCCGCGCCGCGAGGATCGACCATGACTTTACCGGTATTGTCGTCGAGAAAAAAAGGCACATGCACGCACTCGGCGGCCACCTTGACCCATCGCTTGTTCTTGCCGCTCTGCTTCCACTCCCAGACGAGAGTGCGGTAGTAGAAGCAGGGGCGGGCGGTAACGGGCGAGACCAGGGTGTAAGGTCCGACGGCGAGGCCACTGAGTTCGACCACGCCGAGGGACGCACTGCGAATTTTGGAAACCGGCGTGTCGAGGATGAGATGACGGCGCTGCAGCAGGCGGAAGCCCTGGACGAATAAGTAAATCCCGGCGCAGATTCCGATCACGCAATAAACGATAAAGCCGTTCGGATTCGAAGACCGCAGTATGAGGGTAGGAAAAGTCAATGGCTGGATCCGCCGGGCTGGATTCGGATGCGCCCTGTACATAGGCTAGCGGAGCGGGTTGGGAACTGGCAGCAGAAAAAGGCAGGATTGGGCTTACGTTAGTAATCAGGTTTGGTGATTACCATGGGGGTTAGGTGCGCTAACTGCTGAGGCTAGCGGACACGGCCTGAATTAGGGCGACTCCGCCTACACTCTCCAGATTCTACCCGGCGTCTCGCTGCGCTCGTTTGGACCCTTCGGCTTCGCTCAGGGCAGGCTCACGAGACGGCCGTCCCCACAGGAGCATTATGAGCAATTCTATGATTGGCGGCGGCGTTTTAGTAAAACGTAGGCGACGGTGAGTCCGGTGAAGAAGATCAGGCCGCCGATTGCATTTACGCGCGTTGAGAATAAGGTGTGGAGAATTGTGGCTGAAGCGAGGAGGAAGCCTAGCATTGATCCCCAGATGCCAAACGGGGAGCGCATGGGCAGGGCGGCGAGTTGTTGAGGTGTGAGGCGCCGGCGGAAGCTCACGTGGGCTGCCAGGGATACGACCCAGGAGAAGATGAGCCCGGAGAATGCGGCTCCCATGATGTAGAGAAAAGCTTTCTCCGGCGCCCAGTTCTCGATGATTAGTGCGGTGACGATTCCGTAGGACGAGACCAGCAAAGCAAGACGCGGCGATCCCGAGGCGTTTAATTTTCCGAGGCTTGCGGGAGCCCATCCGGATCGGCCCATGGAAAATAGCAGGCGGGAGGCTACGTAGAGTTTGGCATTGGCTCCCGATAACGCTGCCGTCAGGACCACGAAATTCATGAAGTAGGCCGCTGCGGGGATGTGGGCGAGGCGAAGTACGGTGACGAATGGGCTCTCTGAGACTCCAGTGTGGTTCCAGGGCATGACGCCGACGAGGATTGTGATTGCGCCGAGGTAGACGCCAGCCAGCATGAAGAAGGTGAGGCGCGAGGCGCGGGGAATATCTTTCGAGGAACGCGATTCGCCGGTAGTGACGGCGAGCATCTCTACGCCGCCGAAGGCGTAGATGGCCCAGAACACGGCGAGCAGGGGAGCGAATGGACCTTTAGGAAGGAATCCGCCTTGGGCAGTGTATTGCGGAGCTACGCTGCCGCTAAAGAGGAGTGTCGCGCCGGCCAGGATGAAGGCGACGATGGTTGCGAACTTAATCATGGAAAACCAAAACTCGAAGCGGCCGTAGGAACTCACGCTGCGCAGGTTAACCATGAGAAGCAGGGCCGAGAATAGGACGACCCAGAGTTCGCCGGGCACGGCGGGGAGCCAGTAGCTCATGTAGGTGGCGGAGGCAACCAGTTCGGCTCCGATCGAGAAGGCGATGGCGGCCCAGTATCCGGCGCGGCAGAGAAATCCCAGATATTGATTGAGATAGAGCTCGCCGTAAACAGCGAATGACCCGGCGGCAGGATGCATGCTGGCTAGTTCGCCGAGGGCCATGGCGACCGTGTACGCGATGAAGGCGGCGATGATGTAGCTGAGGATCACGCCGGGCCCAGCGACTTCGAGAGCCGCGGCAGAGCCGAGAAGAAGTCCAGTGCCGATGGAGCCGCCTACGGCAACCATGGTCATTTGTCCGGCGGTGAGTTGGTGGTGGAGGCCTTGTTCCTGGACAGCGTCCGGGGCTGGTGCAAGTGCCATGGGGCACGATATCAAAAGAGCAAACAAGTGGCAAAAAAGTGGTCAGTGGTCGGTGATCGGTGGTCAGTGACCCGCAAACCGAGTTCCTGGGAAACTGATCACTGGCCACCGATCACTGACCACTGATCACTGCGTCTCCGGTGACTTTCGTAATCTCCGGGTGGTCCTTCCGGATTGCTGCGTGCGGGAGCGGCTCCTAGAATCATGGGAGCAGTACTCTGCCCAGAACTTGCCCATGCCCGAGATCACAAGACGCCTGAACCGAGCCGACGTAGACCGGCGTGTAGAACGCGCGGAAAAGCTTCTGCAGAAGGGGAAGGCCGGCGAAGCGCTGGAAGAATATCTGCTGGCCCTGCGCGACGATCCGGAAAACGATACGGTGCGGCAACTGACGGCCGATTTGTGCCTGTCGCAGAACCGGACGGGCGATGCCGTGGCGCTGCTGAGCGAGCTGTTTGAACGGCAAGTGAAGGCGGGAGACGCGACGCGGGCGAGCCTGACCTATAAGAAGCTGGCCCGGCATGGCAGTCCCACCTGGGAGCAGAAATTCTGCTTCGGCCAATTGCTGGAAGGGTCGAACAAGAAGCTGGCGGTGGGCACGTATGAATCCGCGTTGAGCGATCTGGCGAAACTGGAAAACAAGAAGGGTGCATTGCAGGTGCTGGCGCGGGTGGTGACGCTGGAGCCGGTGCAGGCGAATTTTCTGCGGGTGGCGGAACTTTCTTCAGAACTGGGCGAAAGTAAGGCCGCGGCCCAAGCGTTCAAGCGGGTAGCGCAATTGGCGGCGGCGGCGGGCGGCGATCCCGGTAAGTGGTATGAGCGCGCGTATCAGGAAGATTCCTCCGATGAGGAAATCACGCTGGCCTATGGCAAGAGCCTGCTGGGGCAGGGGCAGGTGGGAGCAGCGATCTTTATTCTCGAGCCGCAGGTGAGCGCTGGAAAGAATTCCCAGCAACTGCGGGAGATTTATGCCGAAGCTCTACTGGCGGCCGGCCGCTACGCGGAAGCGGAGCCGCTGGTGTGGCAGCTCTTTGAACAGAATGCTAAATGGATGCCTCAGGTTACTGCGCTCATTGGACAGTTGGCGGATGTGGATCAGGATGAAGCTGCGGTTTCGCTGGCGCGGAAGCTGGGACAGGTGCATGCGAAGCGTGGCGAGCGGCGGCAGTTCCTGGCGGTAATGCAGGAAATCACGGCGAAGCGGCGGGCGTCCTCCGAAATGCTGGAGTTTCTCAGCGAGTTGTTCAATGCGTCGAACCGCGAGGGCGATTACTGCCAGACTCTGCTGAAGCTCTTTGATGTGTATTGCGGTACTGGAAACTTCGCCAAGGCCGCGGAATGCCTGGATCGAGCTGGCGAGGTGGACCCGTATGAGTCCGGGCATGCGAAGCGGCTGGAGATGTTGAAGGGCAAGATTGATGAGAACAAGTTTAAGGCGATTGCAGCGCGGTTCACTCCGGCGACCAAAGCCGCGGCCGCACCTGCCCATGAGCAGGAAGCAACCCTCGGGGCGGGCACGCTGCAAGATCTGATGCTGCAGGCTGAAATTCTAGTGCAGTACGGAATGCGCAACAAAGCTGTCGAGCGGCTGCAAAGGATCCAGGAACTTTTTCCGCGGGAAGAGGAGCGCAACGAGGATTTGCAGAGGCTTTACCTGGCGGCGGGCGTAACGCCGAGCTATGCCGGCTCCGCATCCCTGCCTGCTGCGGCTACTGTATCGGCTTCGACGCCGGCGGCGGCAGCCGCAACGGTGCCTGCGCCAGCAGTCGATCCAGCGGCGGAGATGCGCAACGTTACGCGGGTGGCGGAGATCACGCGCAAACTGTATCACCAGGGGACGGCGCCTGCAGTGCTGACCACGGCGGTCAACGAAATCGGCGGGCACTGGGACGTATCACGCTGCGTCGCTCTGATGCGAACGCCCGGTTCGGCGCCGACCGCGGTGCAGGAATTCTGCGGCGAGGGCGTGAAAGAGGGCAATCCCGCGGCGGTCAAAGCAGTGATGTGCGCTCTGCAGGATATGTCGCCGCCTTCCGGCGAGCCCATCATTATCGCCGATGCCCAGAAAGCTCCGGAGTTGCAAGGGGTGATTAAGGCGGTGGCGGAACTGGGAACGACGGCGGTGCTGGCGTTTCCGCTGAGCAATGGCGAGGATTCGGTCGGCGTGCTGGCGCTGCTGCACGACAAGGCGCGCGAGTGGCCCCATACTGATGCCGTGGTGCTGAAAACGCTGGCCGATCAGATGGTGATCGCGTTGAATAATGCCGGCCTGCGGCGCCTGGTGAAGAATCTTTCGGTGACCGAGGAGAAGTCGGGACTGCTGAAGAGGGGATCGTATCTTGACTTGCTGCTGGCGGAAAGTAAACGCGCCGTGCAGAACGCTTCGTCGCTATCCGTACTGCTGTTGCAGTTTGGGCGGAGCGCGGCGTTGATTAAAGAATATGGTGACGTCGCGGTGGAGAACGCGATGGAGAAGATCGGGCAACAGTTTGCGGCGAACATTCGCACCAATGATCTGGCGTTCCGCTACGACACTACGACCATCGCGATCATTCTGGGAGACACGGCGGAAAAGGAAGCGATGCTGGCTATCGAGAAATTGCGGAAGATCATCGCTGGAGTTCGCCTGCCGGCGAAAGATGGCGCGGAAAAAGGCCTGGCCATGGAATTCTCGGCGGGGCTGGCTGAGGCTGTGGTCAAAGAGAGCTACGATCCGGTGGACATTGTGACAGAAGTGATTAACCGCGCCGAGCATGCGCTGGCCACTTCGCTCGTGCAGGGGCACGGGAAAGTCGTGGCGCTGGGGGCAGCGCTAGCGGCGGGGGCTGTGGCCTAAGGCAAGAACCTACCACGGAGACACAGAGTCACGGAGAAAACCAGGTCGGGCTTATAGTTTCCGAAGCGAATTGGAGATCTTCCTTCCTACGGCAATTTCTTGTCTGTTACTGCTGCGTTAGGTTCTTAAATCCTTCGATTTGTGAATTTATTCCTGAGGTCTGTTTTTCTCCGTGACTCCGTGTCTCCGTGGTGGGTTGTCGCCTGTGGTCAAATCTACTTCTGCGCTGCTACACTAACCAGTTTGATTGTCACTGTTGATCCGCTCTGAACGCGGGTCCGTCTGGAAAACCATGTTGAAGCCGGGTGATATCGCGATTGTGAGCGGAGCACGCACGCCCTTTGGCCGTTATTGCGGGAAGTTGAAAGACTTTACTGCGCAGGAGTTAGGCGCGATTGCGGGCAAGGGAGCGATCGAGCGGGCAGGGATCGATCCCAAGGAATTTGATCATGCTGTGTTTGGCAACGCGCAGCAGACCTCCGGCGACGCTTTATATGGAGCGCGGCATGTCGGACTGCGTGCGGGACTGCCGATTGAGACTCCGGCGCTGACAGTGAACCGGCTGTGCGGGTCCGGGATGCAGTCGATTGTGAATGCGGCGCAGATGATTCAGTTGGACGAAGCGAAGATTGTGCTGGCCGGTGGGATGGAGGCGATGTCGCAGGCTCCGTTTGTGATTCGCGGGCGCGACGGATTTACTTTGGCTCCGGGCGGCAAGCTGGAAGATTCGCTGATGGTGGCTCTGCTCGACAGCTATTGCGGTTTGTACATGGCAAACACTGCGGAGCTTTACGGTTCCGAACACGGCATCACGCGCCAGATGCAAGATGAGTTTGCTTTGCGCTCGCAGCAGAAGGCGGATGCGGCTTACAAAGAAGGACGCATACAAGACGAACTGGTTCCGGTGCCGCTGAAGAATCACAAAGGCGAGACTACCGGGGAGTCGTTCACCGAAGATGATCACCGGCGCCCACAGACCACGATGGAAGGGCTGGCGAAGTTGAAGGCTGCGTTCGGCAAGAGTGGAACTGTCACTGCCGGCAATGCGAGCGGCATTGTCGATGGCGGCGCGGCCGTTGTGTTGATGTCGTTGGAGGAAGCGCGCAAGCGAAGTATCGAGCCGCTGGGGCGGATTGTCAGCTGGGGGATTGCGGGAGTTGAACCCAAGTTGATGGGGCGCGGTCCAGTGCCGGCTACTAAGGTTGCTTTGCAGAAGGCTGGGCTCTCTTTGGACTACATTGATTTGATTGAAGTGAATGAGGCGTTTGCGGCGCAGTATCTAGCCGTCGAAAAAGAACTTGGTTTGGATCGAGACAAAGTTAACGTGAATGGCGGGGCGATTGCTTTGGGGCATCCCCTGGGGGCTACGGGGACGCGGCTGGTGATTACTCTGCTGTATGAGTTGCGGCGGCGGAAGAAGAAGTATGGGCTGGCTACGGCTTGCATCGGCGGTGGGCAGGGGATCGCGATGATTGTGGAGAGTATGAACTGATTCGATTTCACGTAAAGCAGTATGGCCACTTCTGGAAACATGATCCAAAGCGTCCTAAGCGGCGTTGGCCTCGGCGGCATGTACGCCTTTGTATTTTGGAGACTCGCTAGGCGAGAAAAGAACAAGGTCATTGAATTTGGCGGCCTCGCCTTAGGGTCTTTTTTCGTTATGGGAGCAGTGATGAAAGTGTCCAATCTTCCGGATTGGGTTTTACCCGGGCTGTTCCTGTTATTTTTCCTTCTTAGTTGTTTGATGATGTTCTTTCTAGCACGCCAGGTGCTTGACTGGCTTCGAAGCAAGAAGCAAGCAAGAACGAAATAGGCTGAATACATATGGAAATTAAGAAGGTTGGTGTACTCGGTTGTGGCTTGATGGGTTCCGGCATTGCGCAGGTTTGCGCTACGGCTGGATTTGATGTGACTGTGCTCGAAGTCGAACAGAAGTTTCTCGACAAGGGATTTGCGGGGATCGAGAAATCCCTGGCGAAGTTTGCCGAGCGACCGGTCGAGAAGGGCGGGATTACGGCGGCGCAGAAGGAGGCGATCCGGGCGCGGCTTCGCGGGACGACGAATAAATCCGACCTCGTCGATTGCGACATTGTTATTGAGGCCATCATCGAGAACGTGGACGAGAAGAAGAAGATGTATGCGTCGATTGATGGCATCATGAAGAAAGACGCGATCTTTGCTTCGAATACCTCATCGATTTCGGTGACTGAGCTTTTGACTTCGGTGAAGCGGCCGGAGCGGTTTGTTGGGCTGCACTTTTTTAATCCGGTGCCGCTGATGAAGCTGGTGGAAGTGGTGCGGACGATCGCTACTGCTGACGACGTTTACCAGACGGCTTACGAGTTTGGAAAAAAGCTGGGAAAGGTTCCGGTGCGGACCTCGGACAAGACTGGGTTCATCGTGAACCGGCTGCTGGTGCCTTATTTGCTTGATGCCATCCGGGCTTATGAAGAAGGTGTAGGGTCGATTGAAGATATTGATAGTGCGATGAAGCTAGGATGCGGGTATCCGATGGGACCGTTTACTCTGCTCGATTTCGTTGGGCTCGACACTACTTATTACATTACGCACGTGATGTTTGACGAGTTCAAGGAGCGGCGGTTTGCGTCGCCAGCGCTGCTGAAGCGGCTGGTTATGGCCGGGTGGTACGGAAAGAAAACGGGCAAGGGGTTTTACGATTATTCGGACCCGAACAGCCCGAAGGCGAATAAGCTGTAGGAGCTGCCGGCGGGAAGCAGCTTCCTCGCTTCTCTCGGAATGACAAGACAAGTCGGAATTGAATGACGATGGCAGGTGAGATCAGTTCGCAGGATGTACAGCGGTATCGCAGGGCGTGGAATAACTACGTGGCCCGGCGGAATCTTGTGGTGGTGTTGTTTGTGGGCTTGGTGCCGCTGGGGTTTCTGATCGCGAGAGTACGGTTAGGCGAAATTGTGAGCATGGGCGTCATGGCAGGCTGGATCGCGGTGTACCTGGCGGCGGCATGGTGGCTGACCCAGTGGAAATGTCCGCGCTGCGGAAACGCGTTCGCCAACCGGCTTTGGATGCCACGTTGCATCAGTTGCGGGTTGAGCAAGGATGAAGCCGAGGCGGTAGCGCGGGGGAAGTGATTTTTCAGCGGGAGTAAACTTCGCTTCGGTGCCCAATGCGGACGACCCAAACTACCAGCTTATCGTCTTGCAGGGAGCAGATAACTCGATAATCTCCAACCGGGTATTTCCAGAAATCACCCAGCGGACCTTGTAACCTCTCCCCGATTTTCCGGGGATCGTCGAGTTGCCCGATCCGGCCCCGCAGAAACTTAAGGATTCGGGTGGCGATGGGTTTGTCGAGCTTCCGGAGTTGCTTGAGGGCGTTGCTGGAGAGATCAATCTTCCAAGCCATAGACCCGCATCACTTCTTCCAGCGGAATGGTCTTGCTTCGGCCGGAGCGGATCGCTTCCAGCTCCTTTTGCGCGAAGTAGATGTCTTCAAGGTCGTCCAAATATTGAAGGATGGCTTCGCGAGCGTAATATGTTTTCGTGCGTCCGGTCTGTTTGGCGAGGCGTTCGAGGCGCTTTTCGATTTTTTCAGGTAGGCGGATGGCTAGCATGGATGACCTCGTGCTATACAATTATAGCAGGCTGACTTTATGAACTTCGAAAACATTCTTCTGGAAAAGAAAAACAAGATTGCTTACGTCACCGTGAACCGCCCGAAGGTGCTCAACGCGCTGAACATGGCCACCATGGAAGAGTTGCGCGCGGCGTTTCACGACATTAAGAATGACTCATCGATTCGCGTTGTCATCTTCACCGGTGCGGGCGAGAAGGCGTTCATCGCCGGCGCGGACATTGCTGAACTGGCGAAGCACGATGCCGTCAGTGGCAAGGAATATACGCATCGCGGGCAGAGCGTTCTTAATTTGATCGAGAACCTGGGCAAGCCGGTGATCGCTTGCATCAACGGATTTGCGCTCGGCGGCGGATGTGAGATTGCTATGGCTTGCACAATGCGCCTCGCGAGCGAGAACGCCAAGCTGGGACAGCCTGAAGTGAAGCTGGGGATTATCCCGGGCTACGGTGGGACGCAACGGCTGCCGCGGCTGGTGGGCAAAGGCATTGCGATGCAGATGGTGCTGGCGGGCGAGATGATTTCGGCGCAGGAAGCGCATCGCATCGGGTTGGTGAATGAGGTTACGATTGCCGCCGAGTTGATTCCGCGGGCGGAGGTGATTGCGGGGAAGATCATCGCGAACGCTCCGCTGGCGGTGCAGTACACGATGGAAGCCGTGAACAAGGGCATGGAGATGACTTTGAGTGAGGGGTTGTATCTGGAGGCGGTGCTGTTCGGCATGGCCTGCGCGACGGAAGATAAGAAGGAAGGCACTGCGGCATTTCTGGAGAAGCGGGCGGCAGCATTTAAGGGGAAGTAAATTCTTGCCGCGGATTTCGCGGATCTGCGCTCATCAAAAGCGAAACCCACCACGGAGGCACTGAGTCACGGAGAAGAAAGACAAGAAGGATTTTGTCGTGGATGTTCCCCCCGAGCCTGAGGTTCGTGCGATCGAAGGCTCGCTCAACGCTTTGGGTAGGCACTTTGCGATTGTGGTTTCGCGATTCAATGCTTTCATTACGGAACGGCTCCTGATGAGCGCAATCGATGGGTTGGTACGCTCCGGTGCTGAGAAAACAAACATTGATCTGGTGCGAGTGCCGGGAGCGTTTGAGATTCCACTAGCGGCGCGGGGTTTGGCGGAGACTGGGAACTACGATGCAATTATCTGTCTCGGCTGCCTGCTGCGCGGCGACACTGCGCACTATGACGTGATTGTGAACGAAGTCACGCGGGGGATTGGGCAGTCGGCGCAGGAGACTGGTGTTCCGCATGCTTTTGGGGTGCTTACCTGCGAGAACCTGGAGCAGGCTATCGATCGTGCTGGATTGAAGATGGGCAACAAGGGATTCGAGGCGGCTTTGGCGGCGGTGGAGATGGCGTCGCTGCGGGCAGCTATCAGCCATCAGCCGTCAGCTTTCAGCAAAACCAAGATTCCTCGCTCCGCTCGGTATGACAAAGTGAATGCTCGGAGTGACAAATCCAAGACGAGCTCCAACAAGACGAGCGCTAAGACGAAGCGCAAATAGTGTCTCTCACCGTACAAACATTCCAACTTCTAAAGTAAACTGGCAACTGGCCACCGATCACTGGCCACTGCTCTTATGGGTACTCGTCGCAAATCTCGCGAACTGGTTCTGCAGATGTTGTTCCAGGCGGATATGGGCAAGCAGACGGTGGACCAGGTGCGGCACACGTTTTGGGCGGAGCATGGCGGGGCCAGCGCCGAGGTGCGGGGATTCGCAGACGATTTATTTCGCGTGGCTTCCGACCGCGGTCCGGAAATCGACAAGTTGATTGAGGGCCACGCGGAACACTGGCGCATGGAGCGCATGGCGGCGGTGGATCGCAATCTGCTGCGCGCGGGAGTGGCGGAGTTTCTCGGCTATCCCGAGACGCCGCGGGCAGTGGTGATTAACGAGGCGCTCGAGATCGCGCGAAAATTTTCCAGCCTGGAATCGGTGCAGTTCGTCAATGGTGTGCTGGATAGTGTTGCGAAGGATCTGGGGAAGACGGCTTGAGTGTTCGCTCAGCGACGAACACCTTCGCTTCCCTCTAAGCGCTTATCCCTGCACCCAAGCGCTGTCACCCAAATCGTTATCCAAAATCATCGCGGGCGCTAAAGCGCGGGGCTGCATGCGGCCGGGTTTTGCCCAGCCTGGATAGGCGAGGTAGCCGTCCCCACACGATTCTTCCTAAACACTTCCACGTCCTTCACGCGACTCGATCCCGCCGCCTGTTAGGGTTTCACGGCGACTATGTTCAGGGTGCAATTGGATCCGGTGAAGCAGAAGTCGTTGGGAGAGTTGGGCAGGGGCACAAAGGAGGTCTGATACAGGTCGACTCCCAGAACGGTGTTGAGCTGGTGGAGCAATCCATCGGACCCGGCCACGTAGACGAGTGTGCCATCCACGGTGATGTCTGCGGCGACGGGAGTTGCGTCGTTGATGAGCTGGATTCTGGATACGGATTGGGTGCTGAAGTCATAGACCAGGATGCCTTGATCGGAGGTTACGATGTAAGCGTGAGTTGCGTCCGGCGAGAGGAAAAACGCGATAGGGTGGAAAGTGCCCTGATTAATATTGATGTGGAACGGCGCAAAGGTATTGGCCGGAGTTGGAGGTCCGGGAGGCGTGAAGGCCAGGCTGACTTTCTGCGGGCAAAGGGTGGCGAACGATGCATCCTGGAAAGAGTTGGTGGCGATAATATCGATGCCGGTGTTGTCGACGCCAAAGAAAAAGTCGAGGCCAGACGTTTCGAGAGACGGAATAACTGCGCCGCCGAACGCATTGTTCAAGGGGACCTCACCCGCGGGCACCATCTTCAGGAAGATAGGCGGTCCGGGCAATGGCGGGGTCGGCGGGGACAGGATCACGGAAGAGTTGTCGCAGGTATTGTAGACGGCGAGGCTGCCGGCGGGACTTCCGGCGGGGGTTCCGCCGGAGAGCAAGGCGAACGAGCCGGTCGAATTGAAAACAATCGAACTCGATGGAGTTCCTAGAGAAATCGGTGGTTGCAGGTATTGCAAAGGGGAATAGATATACAGGGTGTTGCCGCCGTCGCCGAGGATGAAAACTTTCAGGGTGTCGAGTGAAAATGCGGCGGCGATTGCGCTGTTGATATTCAGAGCGGTGGTGGAAGCTGGGCTCGTAACAACAACATACACCTGATTGGGCGTGGAAACTGTATCGGAGAAGATGGCCACATTGCCGGTGTGCGAGACAGCCAGCACCTTGCCGGTTACCCGCCCTAGAGTGGTGCCTGGAGCTAGCAGGCCCGTAAACGGGTTGTTGCTTGAGCCGAGGTTGCCCGCAGAGATGGCGACAGCGCCGAATTCACTGCCCATGTAGGCTCTGTCCCCCGCTGGATCGAACATCAGAGAATTGGGCGGCGTGGGGAGCCCGATCGGTGCCCCGGGAAGGTTGGTGGTAGTCGCAACGCTATAAAGGCTCACTTCGCACAAGATGTCGCTGTAACAATCCTGACTGGTTGCGAGTACGCTGGTCGAAGCCGGGGCACCGGTCACCAATCCGGAAATCGCGGTGACGGGATAAACCGGTTGTGGGATGTACGGCGCGGGAAGATTCGCAGGATTCAGGGGGAAACCGACATTGCAGGTTGGGGGCGTGCAGGATGCCGTGATCGCCGCCGCGCCCGGCTGAGGAGTGGTTACGGAGCAGGTAGTGCCGGCGGCGCATGCAGCGGTTGTGCCGCCCGTGGTAAGCGAGGCTGGCTGGGACGAAACCCATGTCAGCGGAGGTTTGGGCACCGCGCAGCCTTGGACGTCGACAGCCGTGGCTGTAATTATCTCGGTCGTTCCTTTGCCAACAACAAAACTTGTCTGGTCGGTGTATTGGCCGTTTTGGCCAAGTTGCAGAGCAATGCATTGCACCGGGCAAGTTTCGAAGTTGAAGGGCTGACTGAAGACCCCCGAGGCCGAGGCGATTACCTGGGTTTGGCCCGGCGTTCCGGGAGATGCCGTGGCCTGGTTGGTGGCAACGTTGAAGGTAGAGTTCACGATCGGAGTGATCGTGCCCACGCCAGCATTGGCTTGGGTCCAGGTGAACGGGCCCACGGCAGCCGTTATGTCGACGCCCTGGCTGAAGGCGTTGGCCTGCAGAGTTTCGATCTGGTTCTGCGAAAGGCAGAAATTGGCAGCATTCGCATTAAACGGGAGGCGGCAGGCTGGGGGCAGGGCTTGCTGGTTGGGGCAGGCCGGGGGCGGAGAATTGACGGGAGGAACGACGCTGACCTGAATGTTATCGATGGGCGCATGAACGAAGATGAGAGTAGGTGCGCTGGTTGCGCCCAGCGCTGAGGCAGTTACCTCAACCATGCCCGTGTTGGCGGGCGTGCAGACGTTGTAAGCCGGGGCATTCCAGGTGCCGGCGCAGGCAAAGCCGTTGGGAGCAATGTCGAGTACACCTGCCGGACTGGAAGGGCTTATAGAAAAGGTGAACGTCGGCCTGAGGCCCGAGTTGGAGCCGTTCTGCGCGCCGGCGCTGAGAGCCAACGTGGTTCCCAACTGCATGGAAAAGCTGGGGCTGGGATTGAGGGTGATTCTTACCGGAAAAGGCGAGGGACCCGGAGGCTTCCCGCCGCCGCAAGCCGGGAAAAGCAGGGATAAGAAGATAGCGGCGAATAGCCACGCCGACGAACCGAAACGCAACCTACCCATGCATCCTCTCGTCGCTCACGGTTCTTTCCGGTGGGCGACCCGCTCAATGGAATGGAAAACTGTTAGTGTAGAGGCTGGAGACGGATTCAGCAAGCTCGCACTGCGAACGTGTTGAACGTTGCGGGAGAGTGGCTTGGCCGATCGCTCCGGTTTCGACAATGAGATGCAAAAAGATGGGTTGACGATGTTTCCACTCCGTTGTTATAGTTGTTAGGTTCCGCGAGTCAATCCAGGCTTGGTGTGTGCCGCGAGTTCCGCAGAGTCGTGTGGAAACTTGTGGTAGAGCTTTTGAGAAATACGTTTCCGGCGGAGTAGTAGCATTGCTAGCTGGAAGCTTTCCTCGCTGAAACGTTCCTGCGCTGCCTTTCGCCCTATCACGAGGGCTGCCGAAGCGCCTGAATCAGGCGCGTTGGTGGTCTGCGGAGGGATATGCAGGACAGAGCTGGCGATACGGAGCACCCCCGGAGGTTTTGCCGGGTGCCACCGTCGACAGCAGAAATCTAGAGTTGGTCCCAAGAATCTCTCTCCGTGATTCGTGTGCGGCGAGAAGGATGGCAAGCTGGTTGCGCTTGCCAGCCCGGATGGCGCAGTCAGCCTTCGGGAAGCTGATAATGCCGCGTGCTGCCCGCCGTAACGGTCGGATCGGTGCGTGACCTTACAGCTAGCGGCCTTTCAGTGAGCGATTAAGGAGCGGCAAGAGTGCCTACTTTTAATCAATTGGTGCGTGATGGGCGGAAGCGGCCGCGGTATAAAACGGCCAGTCCGGCTCTGCAGGGATGTCCGCAGAAGCGCGGAGTTTGTACGCGCGTGTACACGCAGACGCCGAAGAAGCCGAACTCAGCGCTGCGAAAAGTGGCGCGCGTGCGGTTGACCAACGGGATTGAAGTCACGACCTACATCCCCGGCGTCGGCCACAATTTGCAGGAGCACTCGATTGTGCTGATCCGCGGAGGCCGCGTAAAGGATCTGCCGGGCGTGCGCTATCACGTGATTCGCGGCACGCTGGATGCGGTGGGCGTGGCCGGCCGCCAGCAGGGACGTTCGAAATACGGCGCCAAGCGCGCGAAGAAGGGCTGAGCAACAAGTTTCAAGGTGACATCGGCGAAAACATTGAAACCTTCGAAACCTTCGAAACATTGAAACCTGGAGTTTTGAATGCCTCGTAAAGGACATACAGCAAAGCGGACCGTGCCAGCCGACGCCGTTTATGGCTCGAATCTGGTGACGAAGTTTATCAACTCGATGATGTGGCAGGGCAAGCGCTCGACCGCCGAGGGCATTTTTTACGAAGCCCTGACCAAGGTGCAGGAAAAGGGCGGCGACGAAGCTTTGAAATTGTTCACCAAAGCCGTTGAGAATGCGAAGCCGTTGCTTGAAGTGAAGACGCGCCGCGTCGGCGGCGCCAACTATCAGGTGCCGGTGGAGGTAAATGCCGACCGGCGCACTTCGCTCGCGATCCGCTGGCTGCTGACTTATGCGCGCGGGCGCGCCGAGCGAGGCATGGTCGACAAGTTGAGCAATGAATTGCTGGACGCCGCCAATGGAAAAGGCGCGGCCATCAAGAAGAAGGAAGATGTGCACCGCATGGCTGAGGCGAACAAGGCGTTCGCGCACTATAGATGGTAGGAATTGCATAGGTTCTTGGCGGCAAAGAACGCCGCTCAGGATGGGAAGAGTAGATAGCTGAAGGCTGATAGCTGACAGCTGAATTTCGGAGCCCAGAAAGAGTTAGAACGTCGTGCCCAGAACAGTCCCATTAGAACGCTGCAGGAATATCGGCATCATGGCCCACATCGATGCCGGTAAGACCACTACGACGGAGCGCATCCTGTTCTATACGGGAAAGACGCACCGCATCGGAGAGGTGCACGAAGGCACTGCGACCATGGACTGGATGGAGCAGGAGCAGGAGCGCGGGATCACGATTACGTCCGCAGCGACGACCTGCACCTGGCGCGATATTCGCATCAACATTATTGATACTCCCGGCCACGTGGATTTCACCGCGGAAGTGGAGCGCTCGCTGCGCGTGCTGGACGGCGCCGTTGCGGTGTTCGACGCGGTTCACGGGGTGCAGCCGCAGTCGGAGAAAGTCTGGCGCCAGGCCGATAAGTACGGCGTTCCTCGAATTTGTTTTATCAACAAAATTGACAAGATGGGCGCGGATTTTGAGCATGCCATCGATACCATCCGCAAACGTCTGAGCGCCCGGCCGGTTGCGATCCAGATTCCCATCGGCCAGGAAGACAAGTTCAAGGGTGTCATTGATCTGATCAATATGAAGGCGATCGTGTGGCAGGACGACACGATGGGCGCCGAGTACCTCACCGAAGAAATTCCCGCCGAGTTGAAAAAGAAAGCCGAAGCATTCCACGCACAGCTGGTCGAAAGCATTGCCGAGAACGACGACGAAATCCTGCACAAGTTTCTGGAAGGCGAAGAGATTAGCGCGGATGAGCTTCGTTCATCGCTACGCAAGTCGACCATCGCGCTGAAAGTATTTCCGGTCGTGGTAGGGACGGCGTTCAAGAATAAAGGCGTGCAGCCGCTGCTCGATGCGGTTGTCGACTATCTGCCTTCGCCGCTCGATGTGCCGGAAACGCATGGAACGAATCCGGACGACGGCGAAACGATTATCCGCAAAGCGGATGACAAGGAGCCGTTCTCGGCTTTGGCGTTCAAGATTATGGCCGATCCGTTTGTCGGCCAGTTGACGTTTATTCGCGTGTATTCCGGTCAGCTCAAGACCGGAGACTCCGTGCTGAACACGGGCCGGCGCCGGAGTGAGCGCATCGGCCGGTTGCTCAAGATGCACGCCAATAAGCGGGAAGAAATCAGTGAGATTCTCGCGGGCGACATTTGCGCTGCGGTTGGACTGAAGGGTGTGAGCACGGGCGATACGATCTGCAATGAAGATCATCCCATTGCGCTCGAAAACATTACGTTTGCGGTTCCCGTGATCTCGGTTGCGGTCGAGCCCAAGACGAAAGCCGACCAGGAAAAAATGGGCATGGCGCTTGGCCGCCTCGCCCAAGAAGACCCAACGTTTAAAGTTCACACTGATCCCGACAGCGGACAGACCATCATCAGCGGCATGGGCGAGTTGCATCTCGAAATCATCGTTGACCGCATGATGCGCGAGTACAAGGTCGAAGCCAACGTCGGCAAGCCACAGGTGGCGTATCGCGAGACCATTCGCAAGCATTCCGAAGCGGAAGGCAAATACATTCGCCAGACCGGCGGCAAGGGTCAATACGGACACGCCAAGATCAAACTGGACCCACAACCGCCGGGCCTGGGTTACGAATTCGTCAACGACATTACGGGCGGCTCGGTGCCCAAAGAATTCATCAAGCCGATCGATCAGGGGATTCGCGAGGCGCTCGAAGGCGGCATTCTCGCGGGCTATCCCATGGTCGATGTGAAGGCAACGCTGTATGACGGCAGCTATCACGACGTCGATTCAAACGAAATGGCATTCAAGATTGCTGGTTCGATGGCGTTCAAGGAAGCTGCCCGCAAAGCTTCTCCGGTGCTGCTCGAGCCGGTAATGGCGGTGGAAGTGGTTACGCCGGAAGATTACGCCGGTGTGATCATGGGCGACCTGAGTTCGCGGCGCGGACGCATTGAAGGAATGGAACATCGTGCCGGATCGCAGGTGATCAAGGCGATTGTGCCGCTGGCGGAAATGTTTGGTTACGCGACCCATATGCGTTCGTCGACGCAGGGCCGGGCCGAGTACTCGATGCACTTCGCGCGCTATGAGGAGGCTCCGAGATCCGTCTCGGAGGAAATCATCGCCAAGGTGCAGGGGACGACGAAGTGAATGGAAGCGCCGCGGTTCGTCGTCGACCGCAGGTTTTGGGTCCGAGAAGGTAAGCAGGCTGAGTTTGAAGTGGTTTTTGAGCTGGATGGAATCTGGTCCAGGTTCCTGCGGCAGGGCGGGGGTTACATCGCTACAGAAGTGAAGTGCGAATCGGTAAGCGATAGGCGTTACCGTTAGGGATTTCTGGAGCGGACATCGGGGATTCGAGATTTTCCGCGAACGGTTTGCGGATTTTTCTGGAAGACTTGACCGGATGATTGCCGAGGAACTGGTTGAAAGACAGGAATTCGTTGGCGCGTACTACGAGGCTGACGGTGATGATTTGGTTCCGGCGTAACTGGAAGCCGAGGAGAAAGAGAAATGGCGAAGGAAAAATTTGATCGCAATAAGCCGCACTGCAATGTAGGGACGATTGGCCACATTGACCATGGCAAGACGACGTTGACGGCGGCCATCACGAAGGTGTTGCAGAAGCACAATCCGAAGATTGTGTTCCGGTCTTTCGACAGCATTGATAACGCTCCGGAAGAAAAGGCGCGGGGAATCACGATCGCGACGGCGCACGTTGAGTATGAGACGGCGAACCGGCACTACGCGCACGTGGATTGTCCGGGCCACGCCGACTACATCAAGAACATGATCACGGGTGCGGCGCAGATGGATGGTGCGATTCTGGTGGTTGCGGCGACCGATGGTCCGATGCCGCAGACGCGGGAGCACGTGCTTTTGGCGCGGCAGGTGGGCGTGCCTTACATCGTGGTGGCGCTGAATAAATGTGATGCGGTGGACGATCCCGAGTTGCTGGATCTGGTTGAACTCGAAGTGCGCGAGTTGCTGAAGACCTACAAGTTTCCGGGCGACGATGTGCCGGTCATTCGCTTGTCGGCTTTAGGGGCTTTGAATGGCGAAGAGAAGTGGGAGAAGCAGATTGATGCGTTGATGGAGGCGGTGGACAAGAGCATTCCGCAGCCGGCGCGCGAACTGGACAAGCCGTTCCTGATGCCGATTGAAGATATCTTTTCGATTCAAGGGCGCGGCACGGTCGTTACGGGGCGAATCGAGCGTGGCAAGGTGAAGGTAGGCGAGGAAGTGGAGATTGTGGGCTTCCGCGACACGCGCAAGACGGTGGTGACGGGCGTGGAAATGTTCAAGAAGCAGTTGGACGAAGGCATGGCGGGCGACAACGCGGGATTGCTGCTGCGCGGCATTGCGAAAGAGGATGTGGAGCGCGGGATGGTGCTGGCGAAGGGTGGGTCGATTACCCCGCATACCAAGTTCAAGGCAGAGGTGTACATCCTGACGAAGGAAGAAGGTGGGCGGCATACGCCGTTCTTCAAGGGATACCGTCCGCAGTTTTATCTGCGCACGACAGACGTGACGGGCGTGGCGGAGTTGCCGGCGGGCACGGAGATGGTGATGCCTGGCGATAATGTGAGCCTGGTGATTGAGTTGATCACGCCGGTGGCGATGGAGAAGGGGTTGCGGTTTGCGATTCGCGAAGGCGGACACACCGTGGGTGCCGGGACGATTGCGGAGATAGTGACTTAAGGCGAAGCCAGAAGTCAGAGGTAAGAATGCAGAAGTAAGAACTGAAATGGAAAACTTCTGAATTCTTACTTCTGCATTTGACCGCTGGTTCTTTCCTTCCGGAGATGCCGGGAGGGGTTAGAGAGAGTGAAACGTGATTGGAAAAGAAAGAATTCGCATCCGGTTGAAGGCTTACGACTATCGCATTCTGGATCAGTCGACGGGCGAGATAGTGGAAACGGCGCGGCGCACGGGCGCTCAAATTGCCGGTCCCATTCCATTGCCCACGATGAAGAACAAATACTGCGTGCTGCGGTCGCCGCACGTGGATAAGAAGTCGCGGGAGCAGTTCGAGATCCGCACTCACAAGCGTCTGCTCGATATTCTCGAGCCGACGCAGCAGACGGTGGACGCGCTGATGAAGCTCGATCTACCGGCGGGCGTGGATGTGGAGATTAAGGCGTTCGGGAAAGAACATAAGTAAGCTGTCAGCTCTCAGCCTTCCGCTATCAGTTTATTAGCGAAGGCGAGAAGCTCCCAGCCAATAGCCGTTGCTTCCAGAGGACGAGCCACGCTGGGTGGAGACTGAAGATGGCGACGAGAGTTACGGGAATTCTGGGCAAGAAGGTCGGCATGACGCAACTGTTTGACTCGAAGGGCGATGTGCGCCCGGTCACAGTGCTGCAGGCTGGTCCTTGCGTGGTAACGCAGCACAAGTCGGCGACGCGGGACGGTTACGAAGCGGCCCAGATTGGGTTGGTCGAGTTTGTAAAAGAGTCGCGGTTGACCAAGCCGGCGCGTGGACACCTGGGGAAGAACAATCTTCCGCCGGTTAAGTTTATGCGCGAAGTGCCACTCGAGACCGATGGCGCTGCCGACAGCGATGTCACGGTGAAAATCGGTGACCGCGTGCTGATTGAGATTTTTGAGGGCGAAAAGTTTGTCGACATCGTGGGAGTGAGCAAGGGCAAGGGTTTCCAGGGTGTGGTGAAGCGGCATCATTTTGGCGGTGGTCCGAAGTCGCATGGATCGATGTTTCAGATTACGGGTTCGATTGGATCGTCGGCGTTCCCTTCACGCGTGTTTAAGGGAATGCGCATGTCGGGACACATGGGCCATGCTCGCGTGACGCAGCGGAACTTGCGTGTGCTGGGTGTCGACAAAGACGAGAATCTCTTGGTGGTCGAAGGCAGCGTGCCGGGACCGCAGGGTGGATATCTTGTGATTATGAAAGCGAAGAAGCCGCCCAGAGAGCGCCGTGGATTTGCGGGTTCGGCTACGGTCGATCCGTTGAAGGCGGCGAAGAGAGCAGCTAAGAAAGCATAGGACCTAGTACCAAGTACCGAGAAGCAATATGGCAACTATTGATATTTACAATTTGAGCGGTGCCAAGGTCGGGTCGTTCGATCTAGCCGATGAAATTTTTGGCGCGGTGAATGAAGATCTGATCTGGGAAGCGGTGAAGCACTACCGCGCCGGGCAGCACCGCGGCACTCACGCTACCAAGGCCCGCTGGCAGGTTTCCGGTTCGGGCAAGAAGCTGTGGAAGCAGAAGGGCACGGGACGGGCGCGCATCGGCTCGATCCGGTCGCCACTATGGCGCCACGGCGCTACCGTGCACGGCCCGACGCCGCGCTCTTATGATTACGCATTCCCGCGCAAGAAGCTGCTAGGCGCATTGCGCTCGGCCTTGGCGGCGAAGTTTGCCGACGGCAAGCTGACCATCGTGAACGCGTTCGACATGAAGGACGCAAAGACAAAGGCATTCCGCGGCGCGCTCGATGCGCTGAAGGTTGAGAATACGGTATTGATCGTGGAAGCGCCAAACGCCGCGAACCGCAATCTGGAGCTGAGCGCTCGCAATATTGCAGGGCTCGAGCTGATCGCAGGGAATGAAGTTCATCCTTATCACTTGCTGAAATATGACCGCGTGATTTTCTCTCATCCCGCGATCGAAAAGTTGCAACTCACGCTGAAAGATACTTTGCCCAAACGGCAGCGCAAGGCGAAAGAAGACAAGGGCGCGAAGAAGGCGTCGGCTGCTCCGCGGAAGCGCACGCGGCATGAAAAAGCGGCGGAGGTGGCCTAGGGCCTAACATTATGAAATCGGCATACCAAATCATCCGCCGTCCGGTGATCACCGAGAAAGGCCTGGCGATCAAGGAAAACCAGAACACGTTGGTCTTTCAGGTCGCGCCTAAGGCGACGAAGACAGAAATCAAGCAAGCGGTGCAGACGATTTTCAAAGTCAAAGTATTTTCGGTGCGCACGGCGACCTATCCGGGAAAAGAGCGGCGTCGCGGGAAGTTTGCCGGCTACCGCCCGGACTGGAAGAAAGCGTATGTGCGGCTGCGGGCCGGCGAGAAGATGCCGGAGTACGCGCAGAATTTGTAAAGGCGGGAAGAAGCGGATTCCTCGCCGGCAAAGTACGCCGGTTCGGAATGACAAGAGATCAATATGGCGATTAAGACATACCGACCTACGACGCAGACGTTGCGCTATCGCACGACCATCGTCAACGACGATATTACGACGCGGCATCCGCATAAGCCGCTGGTTGAACCCAAGCCGCGCACCGGCGGGCGCCGCAATTCCGGCGATATGACCATGCGGTTCATTGGCGGCGGACATAAGCGCAAACTGCGCATCATTGATTTCAAGCGCGACAAGACCGGGATTCCGGCTACCGTGGTCAGCATTGAATACGACCCTAACCGTTCGCCGCGCATTGCCCTGCTGGCCTATGCCGACGGTGAGAAGCGGTACATCCTTCAGCCGGAAGGGTTGAAGGTGGGACAGAAGGTGGTTAGCGGTCCCGAGGCGGACATTCTGGTAGGTAACGCGCTGCCACTGCGAAATATTCCTCCCGGCACGCAGATTCACAATCTTGAGTTGAAGCCCGGCAAGGGCGGCCAGATGGTGCGTTCCGCGGGCGGAGCGGCACAGTTGATCGCCAAAGAAGAAGAGTACGCGCTGGTGAAGCTGCCTTCGGGCGAAACCCGCAAGGTCTCGCAGGACTGCATGGCTACGATCGGCCAGGTGGGTAATCTCGATCATGAGAACGTCACCATCGGTAAGGCCGGACGCTCGCGCTGGCTGGGAAAGCGTCCGCATAATCGTGGCGTTTCGATGAATCCGGTGGACCATCCGCATGGCGGCGGTGAAGGCAAGACTTCGGGCGGCAGGCATCCGGTGACGCCGTGGGGCCAGCCGACGCGCGGTTACAAGACGCGGAACAACAAGCGGACGGATAAATTTATTGTGAACCGGCGGACGAAGTAGCGCTGTCGGCGGAAGCAGATTCCTCCGGTCGCTTTGCGACCTCCGGAATGACAAGGTTTTTGAGAGTGAGAGTTCATTTATGGCACGTTCAACCAAGAAGGGCGCGTTCGTGGATGGTTTCCTGATGGCCAGGGTCGAGGGCATGAACTCGCGCAACGAAAAGAAAGTCTTGCGCACCTGGTCGCGGCGTTCGACCGTGGTTCCGGAGATGGTGGGTCACACCATTGCGGTGCACAACGGCAAGAAGTTTATTCCGGTGTACGTCACGGAAAACATGGTGGGGCATAAGCTGGGCGAATTCAGCTTTACGCGCAACTTCAAGGGCCACTCCATGCGGGCGGCGACGGAAGTGGCGGCGAAGCCGGCGGGCATTCCAGGGGGACCGGGAGCGATCACTCCGTCGGCACCGTCTGCACCGGCGCCGAAGGCATAAAAGGGTTTAGGCCCTAGCCCTGAGCTTAACCAAGATTAAGGGTTAAGAGAGCGAAAGGCTTAGAACAGAGACGAGAATATGGAATTCCGAGCTGAAATGCGTTACCTGCGGGTGTCGCCGCAAAAGGCGCGCCTGGTGCTGGAGTTGATCAAAGGGCGCAAGGTGGAAGAAGCGCGCAACACGCTGCTGTTCACCAAGAAGCGCGTGGCGGCGCACGTGGGCAAACTGCTGCAGTCGGCGCTCGACAATGCGAATTTTCTCAGTGCCGAGAAAAATTTGGACGTCGATCTCGACAACTTGTATGTGAAGAACGCCATCGCCAACGACGGTCCGCGTATGAAGCGAATTCGCCCGGCGCCGCAGGGACGCGCTTTCCGGTACCAGCGGCGCATTGCGCATATCACGCTCGTGCTGGCGGAGCGGGGGAATAATTCGGCTCGCGTTTCTGGTGAGGGGCGGACGGCTGCGGCGGCTCCAGCGAAGCGGCGCGCGCCGGTGGCGAAGAAAGCTGCGGGTGCTGGCAAGACGAGTAGGAAGAAGGCGGCTGCGAAGTAGTAGCAAGAAGCAGGTTCCTCACTCGCGCCTTGCGCGGGTTCGGAATGACAAAGGGTTTTTGGGATTGATGACGAAAAGGTTTTGGGATTGATTTAGGAGAAGCAATGGGACAAAAAGTCCATCCTTATGGTTTCCGCCTCGGCTATACCAAGCCGTGGAAGTCGCGCTGGTTTGTCGAGCGGGACTACGACAAGCTGCTGCTCGAAGACATCAAGCTGAAGAACGAACTGAAGGATAAGCTCAAGTCGGCGGGCGTGAGCTCGATCGAGATTGAGCGTCCGGGCAACAAGCTGCGCATCATCATCAAGACGGCGCGGCCCGGCATTATCATCGGGCGCAAAGGCGCGGAGATCGACAAACTGAAAGGCGACCTGCAGAAGAAGACAACACGCGAAGTGTTTGTCGATATTCAGGAAGTGCACAAGCCCGAACTTGACGCCCAGCTCGTGTCGGAAGCGATTGCGCTGCAACTGGAAAAGCGCGTCGGTTTCCGCCGCGCCATGCGCAAGGCGGTGGATTCGGCGTTGCGCTTCGGATGCAAGGGAATCAAGGTGCGGGTGAGCGGACGGTTGAATGGAAATGAAATCGCGCGCTCGGAGTGGTACCTACAGGGGCGTTTGCCGCTGCACACGCTGCGGGCCGATATCGAATACGGTTTTTCGGAAGCCAGGACCACGTACGGCGTGATTGGCGTGAAGTGCTGGGTGTACAAAGGCGAAATTCTTCCGGCCAAAAAGCGGGAACAGGCGACTGGCGTCGGAGCGTTTTAAGTAAGTGGTCAGCGATCAGTGGCCAGTAGGATCGAAAGCGACGAGAAAGATTTCGGCTAAAAGCCAAGAGCTAAAAGCTAAGAGCTGACTTTATGTTGATGCCAAAGAAAGTTAAGTACCGCAAGCAGCAACGCGGCCGCATGACCGGCAAAGCCTGGCGCGGAAGCACGCTGGCGTTTGGCGATTTTGGGCTGAAAGTGCTGGAGCCGGGATGGATCACCGACCGCCAGATTGAAGCCAGCCGAGTGGCCATGACCCGCTTTGTGAAGCGCGGCGGCAAGATCTGGATCCGCGTGTTTCCCGACAAGCCGGTCACCAAGAAGCCGGCTGAAACCCGTATGGGCAAAGGCAAGGGTGCACCTGATCACTGGGTAGCGGTGGTGCGTCCGGGAAAGATTCTGTTTGAGATGGAAGGGGTCACGATCGTGGATGCGACCGAGGCCATGCGGCTGGCGTCGCACAAGTTGCCACTGCGCACGACTCTGGTGAAACGCGAGACGGCGCACTAAAAACAGCTATCGGCTTTCAGCCGTCAGCTATGAGCAAAAGCGGCGGCGGGGGAAGCTGAAGCTGAGAGCTGAGAGCTTATTTTATGAAATCCGACAAGATTCGCAACTTAACCGACGCAGAGCTTCAACACCAGGGTCAGGATCTCGCAGACCAGTTGTTCAAGCTGAAGTTTCAGCTGAACATGGGTCAGACCGAGAGCCTGAAGAAGATTCGCGGGCTGCGCAAAGACATTGCACGCGTCAAGACAATTTTAGGCGAGCGCACGCGCTTGGCCGCAACGGAGAAACGCTAATGGCGGAAGCCGCAAGCAAGAAATCTGCAACGCCGCCGAGCGAGCAGGTGCAGGGCCGGCGCAAAGAAGTGGTGGGAGAAGTGGTCGCCAACCGCATGCAAAAGACCATCGTGGTCAAGGTGACGCGCAAGAAGGCGCATCCCTTCTACGGCCGGGTGGTGGCGCGCAACAAAAAGTTCTACGCACACGACGAGAAAAACGAAGCGCACGTGGGCGATGTGGTGCGGATTGAAGAGACGCGTCCGATGTCAAAACTGAAGCGCTGGAAACTGAAAGACATCGTGCGCAAGACCGCGTTGGTGCCGGAGATCGTGCTGGAGCATGACGCGAAATAAGGAAGCGATCGGGCGCGCCCTTCCGGGAATGAATCCGGTGAGCCCGAGATCCTTCGCGAGACAGAAAGCGTCTCGCTCAGGATGACAGAGTGAACGGGAGACTGAAGCCATGGCCGTGATGATGAGAAGCATGCTGGAGGTGGCCGACAACTCCGGCGCCCGCAAGCTGCAGATGATTCTGCCGCTTGGCGGCTCCACCGGACTGAATGCCGGCCTCGGCGACATAATTACCGCCGCGGTGAAGGAGTCGTCTCCGGACGGGCAGGTGCAGAAGGGCAAAGTGGTGAAGGCGGTAATCGTGCGGACGCGCAAGGAGCATCGGCGTCGCGACGGCACCTACATCCGCTTCGACCAGAACGCAGCCGTGTTGATCAACGATGCGGGCGAGCCGGTGGGGACTCGCGTTTTCGGTCCCGTGGCCCGCGAGCTGCGCGAGAAGAAGTTTTTGAAGATTGTTTCGTTGGCTCCGGAAGTTATTTAGTACCGAGTAGCGAGTACCTAGTACCGAGAACAACGACTTAAGAATTGAGACATTGGAAATGAGAACAGTCAGCACTGAACACAAGCGAGTGGATATCCGCCGCAATGACACCGTGAAAGTTATTACGGGGCGGGACAAAGGCAAGGAAGGACGCGTGCTGCGCGTGTTTCCCGACGACAGCAAGCTTCTGGTCGAGCATGTGATGATCGTAAAAAAACATGTGCGCCCGAACCCGCAACGCAACATTAAGGGCGGCATCGCCGAGCAGGAGAGCCGGATCGCGCTCTCTAACGTGCAGCTGGTGTGCCCAAGCTGCGGCCCGGTGCGCATCGGGCACGAAGTGCGCGGCGACCGGAAAGTTCGAGTGTGCAAGAAGTGCGGAACGACGCTGGATAAGTAGCTGTCAGCTCTCAGCCATCAGCTTTCAGCTTGTGGCGTTAGATGTTGGCAGTGGTGATGGAACTTAAGTCTCACGCAGCGGTATACGCAGGAAGCTGACGGCTGATAGCTTCTTGCAATCCGACACCGTGAGGGGAAGTGGAAGAGACGCGATGGCAAGAGATAAAGATAAGAAGGCATCGAAGGATTCGTCGCAGGAGCAGAAGGCTCCGGCGCAGGCGCACCACAGCGCCAAGGAGCGGCCGCGGTTGCGATCCAAATTCGAGAAGGAAGTGGCGCCGGCGCTGCTGAAAGAACTCGAACTTAACAACACGATGGCGGTTCCGCGCCTCAACAAGATTGTGGTGAACATGGGTATGGGCGAGGCCACGCAAAACTCGAAGATTCTCGATCCGGCGGTGAACGAACTGGGGCAGATCACCGGCCAGAAGCCGATCGTCACCAAAGCCAAGAAGTCGATTGCGGCTTTCAAGGTCCGCGAAGGGCAAGCCATCGGGACCATGGTGACGCTGCGCGGCGACCGCATGTATGAATTTTTCGACCGGCTGGTGAACATCGTTCTGCCTCGGGTGCGCGACTTCAAGGGAGTTTCCACCAAGTCGTTCGACGGCCGCGGCAACTACACGCTCGGCCTGCACGACCAGTTGATCTTTCCCGAGATTTTTTACGAGAAGGTCGACAAGCAGAAGGGAATGAACGTCACCATTGTGACCACGGCGGCGAACGACAACCAGGCGCGCACGCTTTTGAAGCATCTGGGCATGCCGTTCCGGACACAATAGAAGGCAAAGTTTCAAAGTTTCGTGTTTCAAGGTTTCAGGTTCAAGAACAAGATTCTCTAAGGATTTCATGACTACAGCGAAACGAGTGAAGGACGCGAAGATCGAAAAGAAGTTTGAGCTGGCGCGCAACAACAAGGAAAAGACTCCCAAGTTTTCCACGCGCCGGCACAACCGCTGCAAGATTTGCGGACGGCCGCGCGCTTATTTGCGTAAGTTCGGCCTATGCCGCTTGTGTTTCCGCGGGCTGGCGTTGCGCGGCGAGATTCCGGGCGTCGCAAAGTCTTCGTGGTAAGGGCATTGCCGGCGGAGATCCTTCGCGAGACAAAGAACGTCTCGCTCAGGATGACAAAAAAGGGATGAGCGTCATCGAGCAGTAAAGAGCTGCCGCAGGTTCTCCGCCGAACGCGGAGCGAACGGGTGGCGAGAGGAGAAACAGACGATGAGGTTGACCGATCCGGTCGCAGATATGCTGACGAGGGTGCGCAATGCCCTGCAGGCGCGGCATCAGAAGGTGGATGTTCCAGCGTCCAGGCTGAAGGTGGAGATTGCCCGCATCTTGAAGGAAGAGGGCTACATTTCGAACTTCAAGGCCACGGAGGAAGAGGGCCACAAGGTCATCCGCATTTACCTGAAATACGGCGCGCACAACGAGGCGGCGATTTCAAAGGTGGAACGGGTGTCGCGCCCCGGATGCCGGGTGTATGTGCGCCGCAGCGAGATTCCACGCGTGCTGGGCGGCATGGGGATCAATATTCTTACCACGCCGCGCGGAGTCATGACCGGACGCCAGGCGCGCAAGGAAGGCGTGGGTGGCGAATTGCTGTGCGAGATTTGGTAGAGAAGCAGCTTTCAGCTATCAGCCGTCAGCTTTCAGCAGGAAGCGGCTGGGAAGAAACTGAGAGCTGAAAGCTGAGAGCCGAAAACTTATGTCACGAATTGGAAAAAAGCCGATCCCGATCCCCCAAGGGGTGACGGTCAAAATCGAAGGCAACACGGTATTGGTGCAGGGGCCGAAGGGCAAGCTGGATACGGCTCTCCCCGTTGGCATCAAGGTGGAGCAAAAAGACGGAAACATCGTCGCCATCCGCGAGAATGATTCGCAGGCGGCTTTGCATGGACTGGCACGCGCCTTGGTCAACAACGCCGTCGAAGGCGTCACCAAGGGCTGGACGCGCGACCTGGAAATCGTCGGCATCGGCTATCGCGCCGAGATGAAGGGCAAAGGCGTGGTGGTATTCAGCCTGGGATATTCGCATCCCATCGAGTACCCGTTGCCCACCGGCGTCGAGGCCTCGGTCGATCCCAAGCAGACCAAGATCGCGCTCACGGGAATCGACCGCCAGCAGGTGGGCCAGGTGGCGGCGGAAATGCGCTCGCTGCGTCCGCCCGACCCTTACAAGAACAAGGGTGTTCGGTATGCGGGCGAGAGGTTGAAGAAGAAGGTAGGCAAGACCGGAGCGAAGTAGCGGCGCTTAGCGGGCGTGAGCGAAGCGGGACCCCGCTGCCGCTATCCTGAGCGAAGCGAAGGATCTCCAGAAGAAGGAATAACGGAAGATGCTTACAAGAATTTCGAAGAACCAGAAGCGCGAACACATCCACGATCGCATCCGCAAGAAGATGCAGGGCACAGCGGAGCGCCCGCGGCTGAATGTGTACCGTTCGCTGAATCACATTTACGTGCAAGTCATCGACGACCTGCATGGCCAGACGCTGGTTTCGGCGAGTTCCGCCGAAGGCAAGAAGGAAGACCGGCGGACCGGCGGCAACGTGGCGGCCGCCAAGGCTCTTGGCAAGATCATCGCCGAGCGGGCCAAGGCTAAAGGCGTCAGCAAGGTGGTGTTTGACCGCGGCGGCTACATTTATCACGGCCGGGTGAAGGCGCTGGCCGATGCGGCTCGTGAAGCGGGATTGCTGTTCTAGGATTTGAGAATCGCTGAATAAGGAAATCAGGTTTCCAGAATGCCAACTGTCATTAAGAAGCTCGATCCGAATTCGTTCCAGTTGAAAGACCAGGTTGTGGCCATCAACCGCGTCACCAAGGTGGTGAAGGGCGGCAAGAACCTTTCGTTCGCGGCGCTCGTGGTGGTGGGCGATCCGTCGGCCGCGGTCGTCGGCCATGGAGCGGGCAAGGCCAAGGAAGTGCCCCAGGCGATCCGCAAGGCGATTGAGTCGGCGAAGAAGAATCTGATCAAGGTCAACCTGACGCAGACCTCGATTCCGCACCTGATCCTGGGACGCTATGGATCAGGCAAGGTGCTGCTGAAGCCGGCCCCGGAAGGTACGGGAGTGATTGCCGGGGGCGCGGTGCGTGCGGTGATGACCTCGGTGGGGATTCAGAACGTGCTGACCAAGTCGATCGGTACAACCAATCCGCACAACGTGATCAAAGCGACTTTCGACGCGCTGCGGCATTTGAAAAGCCGGGAGAGCGTCGCAGCGATGCGCGGCAAGACAGTGCAGGAGCTCTAGGCGAGTACCTAGTCCCGAGTACTCGCTACCGAGAGAACCGCACTCATTAGTTTAGATTGGGGAATTATTGATGACGACTAAGAAACCGAAAGCGGTTGCCGGAAAAATTCACCTGAAGTGGGTGATTTCGGCCATTTGCGCCCCTGTGAGCCAGAAGCGCGTGGTCAAGGGGCTGGGATTTACGCGACTGAACCAGGTGATCGAGCGGCCGGATAATCCGGCGATTCGTGGCATGGTCGCGAAAGTCCCGCATCTCGTCGTGATTTTGTAGTAGAGGTTTTCAGCTTTCAGCCTCGGCGCAAACCGCTTTTGCTGAAAGTTGACGGCCGATAGCTGAGAGCTTATTTATGAATTTATCCAACATTCGAGCACCGAAGAAGGCGTCGGAAAAGCGCAAGCGCGTGGGGCGCGGTATGGGCTCCGGCATGGGCAAGACTTCCACTCGCGGACATAAGGGCCAGCGATCGCGCACCGGTATGCGCCTGATCCGCGGCTTTGAAGGCGGCCAGATGCCGCTGCACCGTCGCATGCCCAAGCGCGGCTTCACCAACATCTTCCGCAAGGAATTCAACATCGTCAGCCTGGAGCGGCTGGTCGCACTGGGCGGGGATCTTCACGCCGCGCCCATCACGCCCGAAGTGCTCCGCAAAGCGGGAGTGATCAAAGCCAAGCTTCCCGTAAAGATTCTCGGCGATGGCGAGTTGACCATAGCAATCACCGTACACGCGCACAAGTTCTCGAAGGCGGCGCAGGAAAAAATCACCAAGGCAGGCGGCAAGATTGAGGTCTTGCAGTAATGGCTGAGCAAGGAGTATTTCCAATCTGGGGGAAGATGGCGAACATCTTCCGCATCCCCGACCTGCGCAAGCGGGTTCTGTTCACGCTGGCTATGCTTGCGATTTACCGCCTGGGCGGACATCTCCCCACCCCTGGCATCAACTTCCTCAAGCTTGAGGAAGCTTTCAACCGAAGCGGGGGATCGCTTCTCGGTTTCGCGGATCTCATGTCTGGCGGCAACTTGCGCCGCATGACCATCTTTGCGCTGGGCATTATGCCGTACATCACGGCATCGATCATCCTGCAGCTTTTGACCGTGGTGTATGAACCGCTCGCCAAGCTGCAAAAAGAAGGCGAGCTGGGACGCAAGAAAATTACTCAGTGGACCCGTTACATCACCGTCATCCTCAGTGCGGTGCAGTCGTTCGGCATCGCCATCGGTCTCGAAAAAGCCGGAGACTTCGTGCTTCACCCCGGCCCTGGCTTCATCCTGATGACCATGCTGACCTTGACCACAGGCAGCGCATTCATCATGTGGCTGGGCGAGCAGATCACGGACCGTGGTATCGGCAACGGCATGTCGCTCTTGATCTTCGCCGGAATTGTGGTAGGGCTGCCGCGCGGAGTGCAGGATCTTCTGGACAAGGCCAAGAACGGGACCTGGGGAGCGATCACGCCGGTACTGATGATCGGCCTGGTTGTGTTCATGATCGCGGTGGTGGCCTTCATTGTCTATGTAGAGCGCTGCGAGCGGCGCATCCCGGTGCAATATGCCAAGCGAGTGGTGGGACGCAAAGTCATGGGCGGGCAGTCTACTCACCTGCCTTTGCGCGTGAATGCAGGCGGCGTCATGCCCGTGATCTTCGCGTCCTCCATTCTGGGTTTGCCTCAGATGGTTGGATACGGCTTGAAAAACAGCCGCTACTTTGGCGACTTGATTCGTATGCTGGGCTGGGGCGAACCGCTCTATACGGTAATCTATGCGCTCGGCATCATCTTCTTCGCATACTTCTATGTGTCGATCGTTTTTAATCCCAGTGAAGTAGCCGACAACATGCGGAAGTATGGCGGCTTCATTCCCGGCATTCGTCCGGGCAAGCGCACCGCCGATTACATCAACGAAGTCTTGACCCGGATCACGCTGGTGGGTGCGTTGTATCTGATCGTCATTTCGTTTATTCCCGAGTGGATGATCACCGGCATTCACTTGAACCATTTGCCCTTCTGGCTGGGAGGCCGGCTGTTCGAGCAGCTTCCCGTCTGGGTGACAAACGGGCTCGGCGTCACTTTCTATTTTGGCGGAACGTCGCTGCTGATCGTGGTGGGCGTGGCCATGGATACGGTGACGCAGATCGAAGCGCAGCTCATCATGCGCCATTACGATGGCTTCACCCCGCGCAGCGGACGAATTCGCGGCCGCCGGAACTGGTCGTAGCAAGTTTTAAAGTAATATGTCTTGGGTTGTTAGCGCTCCAAGACCTGTTGGTGCTGGGGTTGCTGCACCGGATACGGCCTTATAGAGGCTGGCCGGGAACACTGTTCGGGAGGCTTTTGCCAACTGATGGCGCAGGAAACCTCACGCGATGTCGGGCCCGTAGTTCTGCTTGGACCTCCGGGCGCCGGTAAAGGCACGCAGGCCAAGCGCATCATGGAGCGGTATTTAATTCCGCAGATCTCCACAGGAGACATTCTGCGGTACAACGTAAGCCAGGGTACAGAACTCGGCATGGCTGCCAAGGCGGTTATGGCGCGAGGCGAACTGGTTTCCGACGACCTGGTTTGTGAAATGGTCCGGCTAAGGCTGAAGCAACCGGACTGCAAGCGAGGCTACGTGCTGGACGGGTTTCCCCGGACCGCATCTCAAGCCGGATGGCTGGATGCATTGCTCGACGACAAGCTCTTTGACAACTCGCGCCCGACTCGCGGCTGGCCAATTGTGATCCGCCTTGACGTGGACTATAATCAACTGTTGCTGCGGATCTCTGAACGCCGTTCTTGTCCCACCTGTGGGCGGATCTATAACGTCCACTTCCAGCCGCCCCTTGTCGATGAAATTTGCGACATCGATGGATCGAAGCTGGTGACCCGCAATGACGACCGGTTGGAAGTGATTGAACCGCGTTTGGCGGCCTACCAGGAGCAGACTACTCCCGTCGCGGACTACTACCATCGCACTGGGAGGTTGATCACCGTGAACGGCGACCGTCCGATGGACGAGGTCACCGAACAGATTTTCCGGATTATTGAGGACCATAACGCTTAAGAATGGCGATTGTCTGCAAGTCGGCGTCTGAGATTGAGCGGATGCGGCACAGTGGCCGCATCGTGCGCCAGGTTCTCGATGAGTTGCGTTCCATGGTAGCGCCCGGCGTCACGACGATGGATCTGGAGCGCGCCGCCGAGAAAAAGATCGTGGAACTCGGGGCTAAGCCGGCGTTCAAGGGCTACTACGACTATCCCTGCGTGCTCTGCACATCGGTGAATGAAGAGATTGTGCATGGGATCCCGTCGGAAAAGCGGGCGCTCAAGGACGGCGACATCGTCTCGATCGATTGCGGAGTGGTGCTCGATGGATATTACGGCGACGCCGCGATCACAGTTCCGGTCAGCGATTCGGTGAAGCCGGAGTTGCGCAAGCTGTTGACCGTGACCGAGGAGTCGCTCTACAAAGGCATCGACCAGGCGCTGATCGGCAACTCGGTGGGCGACGTGGGAGCGGCGGTGCAGGAGCACGTGGAAGCCGCTGGCTTCAGCGTGGTGCGCGAGTTCGTAGGACACGGTATTGGGACGCGCCTGCACGAAGAGCCGCAGGTGCCGAACTACGGGGCGCGCGGTCACGGCGCGAAGTTGCGGGAAGGCATGGTGCTCGCCATCGAGCCCATGGTGAATTACGGCAAGCCGGAAACCCGGGTGCTCGGCGATAAGTGGACGGCAGTCACGGTCGACGGAAGTTTCAGCGCGCATTTCGAGCATTGCGTAGCCGTGACCAAAGATGGGCCGGTGATTTTGACGAAGTAAAGAACCAGTGGCCAGGGATCAGTGGCCAGTCGTCGGCGCAACAGTATTCGTTCCAAGGAAGCAGGGTTACTGGCCACTAGCCACTGACCACTGATCACTGATTTTAAGGAGCTAATGAGTAAAGAAGACGCGATTGAAGTGATGGCAGTGGTTCTGGAGCCGCTGCCCAACGCCATGTTCAAGGTTGAACTGGAGAACAAGCACCAGGTACTGGCGCATGTATCCGGCAAGATGCGCAAGAATTTTATTCGTATCCTGCCCGGCGACAAGGTCGCGGTGGAGCTTTCACCCTACGACCTGAATCGCGGAAGAATTGTGTATCGCTATAAATAGAGAAGCAGCCGGGCTTCGCCCGGCGGACGGGCGAGTCGCCCGTCCCCACGAACTGAAAGCTGGGAATTATGAAAGTACGAGCATCGGTTAAGAAAATCTGTGACAAGTGCAAGGTCATCCACCGCAAGGGTGTGGTGCGGGTGATCTGCGTCAACACGAAACATAAACAGCGCCAGGGCTAAACAGCCGGGAGAGGTCAGGAACTATGGCACGTATCGCAGGCGTCGACTTACCGCGCCAGAAGCACATCAACATCGCGCTGACCTACATTTACGGCATCGGGCATCCGCGCGCCGGCACCATTCTTGATGAGGCCAAGGTGGACCCCATGAAGAAAGTCCAGGACCTCAACGAAGAAGAAGTTAACCGCATCCGCACCGTGATCGAGCAGCAGGGGATGGTGGAGGGCGATCTGCGCAAGGAAGTTTCGATGAACATCAAGCGGCTCATCGAAATCGGCTCATATCGCGGGTTCCGTCACCGCCGCAATCTGCCGGTCCGCGGACAGCGCACCCATACCAACGCGCGCACCCGCAAAGGCCCGCGCAAGGGAACGGTATCGACGAAGAAGAAGGCGACATCGAAAACATAAAAGCAGTGTCCAGTGTTCAGGGATCAGTGGCTAGCAAAAGCCCTGACAAACTGACTGCTGGCCACCGAGCACTGGACACTAATTATGGCTAAACCAGCAGCAGCGGGCGGCACAGCCGCGCCGGAGAAAAAAGGCAAGAAGAAGACGTTCAAGAAGAAGGAGCGCAAGCACGTTCCACATGGCTTGTGTTACGTGCAGGCGTCCTTCAACAACACGATCGTGACCATCACCGACATGAACGGCAACGTTCTGTCGTGGAAGAGTTCCGGATCGCTGGGCTTCCGCGGATCACGTAAAGGGACGCCGTTCGCCGCGCAGCAGGCGGCCTCGAACGCCGCCAACCTGGCGCGCGATCATGGCGTCCGTAGCGTGGACGTGCGCGTCAGCGGCCCCGGTTCCGGCCGCGAGTCGGCAGTGCGCGCGCTGGCATCGTCGGGCATTGAGGTGCGCTCCATTCGAGACGTGACGCCCATCCCGCACAACGGATGCCGTCCGCCGAAGCGGCGTAGAGTGTGAGCAAGGGACCAGGGGTTAGGGGATAGGGATCAAAAGCCGTAACCGATCCCTAAGCCCTAGCCCCTAATCCCTGATTTTCGTCCGGGACGAAGGGTGAAGCCAAACCCGTAAACCGGTCATCTATAAGGAGAACAACTTGGCCCGTTATACCGATGCAGTTTGCCGTCTATGCCGCCGCGAGGGCATGAAGCTTTTCCTCAAAGGCGCTAAGTGTTTCAGCGATAAGTGTCCCATCGAGAAGCGCAACTTCGCTCCCGGACAACATGGAAAAGACCGCAAAGCCAAGATTGTTGGCTACGGCCTGCAGTTGCGCGAGAAGCAGAAAGCCAAGCGCATCTACTTCACCCTCGAAGGCCAGTTCCGTAACTATTTTGAGAAGGCTGCGCGCACGCGCGGCGTAACTGGCGAATTGCTCCTGCAGCAACTGGAGCGGCGTCTGGACAATGTGGTCTTTCGCCTGGGGTTTGCGCAATCCCGGCGCCAGGCGCGGCAATTGGTCCGTCACGGGCATGTTGCCGTCAACAATCGCAAAGTTAACATTCCTTCCTACGAAGTGAGTGCGGGAGAAGAGATTGCCATCCGCGAGAACAGCAAGAAGCTTGTTATCCTTGAAATGGCCAAGGAATTTGCCAGCCACGGGACATTGCCCAATTGGCTGGAAGTGAATCGCGATGCGTACACGGCGCGGATTCTCTCGTTGCCCAAGCGCGAAGATATTCAACTGCCGGTCAATGAGCAGTTGATCGTGGAGCTTTATAGTAAGTAAGTCATCGGGCGATCTGATGGGTCATCGGGCGATTTTCAAATCACCCGACCATCCGATCACAAATCACCCGATGTTTCGGTCCACATTTCGAGCCAGATCAGCCTGGGCTGGCGCTTGACCTGAATCCGCTTTACGCAGCATGGACCGATTCAGGGAGCCAGCACTGAGCCAAACGGCCGAAGGAGAAACAAATGCTTTGGAAAGGTTTTCAGAAACCGAAACGTCTCGCAGTTGATACTTCCACCCTCACCGACAAGTACGGGGTTTTCTGGGCGCAGCCGTTTGAACGCGGCTTCGGCACCACCGTGGGCAACGCTCTGCGCCGCGTGCTGCTAAGCTCCATCGAAGGCGCCGCCGTCACCGCGGTGAAGATGGAAGGCGTGCTCCACGAATTCCAGTCGATCCCCGGCGTGGTGGAAGATGCGACCGACATTATTCTTAACCTGAAACAGATTCCCTTTAAGCTCGCCGGAGATGCGCCGAAAGCCATCTACCTGCGCGCCGACCAACCCGGGGTGGTTACCAGCGGCATGATCGAGGCGGATGGAGACGTCGAGGTTCTGGATAAAGACGTTTACATCGCGACCGTCAGCGAAGGCGGCAAGCTCGACATGGAAATGCGCCTCAAGCGCGGACGCGGCTACACTTCCGCTGATAAGAACTTTGACGAAGATCTTGGCATCGGGTTCATTCCCATCGATTCCGTTCACTCGCCGGTGCGCAAGTGCAACTACACGGTCGAAGCCGCGCGTCTCGGCCAGATTACCGACTACGACAAACTTACCCTCGAAGTGTGGACCAACGGCTCCATCACGCCTGCCGATTCCATCGGCCTTGCCGCGAAGCTGATCAAGGACCACATGAACATCTTCATCAACTTCGAGGAGGAAATCGAAACCGGCGTATCGTCGTCGGACGATCGCAAGCCCGAGATCCACAATGAAAATCTGAACCGATCCGTCGAGGAGCTCGAACTTTCGGTGCGCAGCTATAACTGCCTGAAGAATGCGAACATTCAGACCATCGGCGAGCTGGTGCAGAAGACGGAATCGGAAATGCTCAAGACCAAGAACTTCGGCCGCAAGTCCCTGAACGAGATCAAGGAGATACTTTCCTCCATGGGTCTTAGCCTGGGAATGAAGATCGACGAGCACGGCAACGCCGTGCCCGGTCCGACTTCGAATCTGGTCCTCCCGGCTTCGGCCTATGGACCGGACGACCAGCTTTAAGAACGCAGGGATTAGGGCATAGGGGCCAGGGGATAGCAACAGCTGGAACCTGACCCTAATCCCTAGCCCCTAGCCCCTGAGGTTTTTATGCGTCACAAAGTTGCAGGATTCAAACTCGGACGGAACACCTCGCACCGGCGCTCGCTGCTGCGCAACCTGGTCACCTCCGTGATCGTGGAAGAACGCATCGAGACCACCGTTCCCAAGGCCAAAGCCGCGCGCCCCATTGTCGAAAAGATGATCACGCTCGGCAAACGCGGCGATCTTGCCGCCCGGCGTCTGGCCGGGGCTTACCTTATGACCGACGAAGCTCTCGTAAAGCTTTTCGACACCGTCGGACCGCGCTTCGGCGACCGCAATGGCGGCTACACGCGCATCATCCGCACCGGCTGGAACAAGGGTGACGGTGCCGACAAAGCCTTCCTCGAGCTGCTCGGCAGCGAAAAGGTGCTCGACGAAAAGCGCGAGAAGCGCGCCGAAAATCGCGCCAAGAAAAACGCCGAGGCCCGAAAAGCCATGGAGGACGCTGAGGCGCAAGCCCAGCACGATGGCGGCATCGAGCCCGTCAAGGAAGAAGCCGAAGACAAGAAGCAGTAGGCAAATGCTGGTGTGAGAACGGGGCTAGTGTGGGGACGGGCGTCTCGCCCGTTCGGCCGATCGCAGCGAGGCAGTGGAGGCTTTGAAAAAGGGGCACGGCGCAAGCCATGCCTTTTTTAGTTTGTCATTCTGACGCGGGCGTAAGCCCACGGAGGAACCGGCTTTTCGGCAGCGCCCAATACTCCCCACAAGTACATGTCCTCCCGCGCTCCCCGCCGGTAATCTTGCCGGAGATTCCTATCCCGATAAACTCTTCTCACGATGGGCTTTACTCGCATCCAGATAGGCATTGCTGTCGGCGTTGCCGTGCTACTGGTGGGCGGATTTCTCGGCTATATCCATTGGCTGAGCAATCAGGGACCTGTGCTGGCGCGCTCCGAAGAGCTCGATAGTTTGACCGGCCTGCCGGTCAGTATCCGCATGAATCCGCTGCGCGATCGCACAATTGAGCGCAGCGCCAACAAATTTATCCGCGAATTGCGCGATGGCCACTGCGACGAGCTGCTGTCCCAGTGGGAGCACGACTACCGCAAGAAATACGCGCACTTCATCTGCGATTCGGAAGCGAAGCATCCACTGCTCTCGTGGGATCTGGCGGAGTGGGAAAGCAGGCCGCCTCTCACCATCCTCCACTACCGCGGCAAACGCCTCAACAGCCCAGGCCAATCCGGCACCTACAAAGAACTCTTCACCGTCACCACCGAGAACAAAGATGGCCAGTGGGTTGTCACTAAGTATGACTCAATGTATTGAAGGCGGTCGTTGGTGGTCCGTCGTTAGCCGATATCAGAATTTCCCCGGTCTTCTGCGGGTCGGAGCCTGCCCTGAGCGAACCCGAGGAGTGTCTTCGTGATAGAACGTACTCATGCCTTCGCATGCCGAGCGTGAGCCTTCCGCCGCGCGCAATATCTACGCCTTTGGTATCACTTCCTTCCTCAACGACACAGCTTCCGAGATGGCCTACTGGGTGCTGCCGGCGTTTCTGGCATCGCTGGGCGCGGGGCCGGCGCAGTTGGGATTGATCGAGGGTGTTGCTGAAAGTGTGGCATCGTTTGCCAAACTTTTCTCCGGACATTTCGCCGACCGGATCGAGCGCCGCAAGCCGGTTGTCGTCGCGGGATATTTCATCGCTAACACCGTCAAGCCGCTGCTCGCTCTCGCGAAATCGTGGCCACAGATTCTGCTGATTCGTTTCACCGACCGTTTCGCCAAAGGAGTGCGTGGTGCGCCGCGCGACGTGATGGTCGCCGAGTCAGTGCCAACGAAACGGCTGGGCGCGGCGTATGGGCTGATTCAATCGATGGATTCTGCGGGAGCCATCGCTGGCCCCCTGACGGCGCTGGCTCTGCTCGCGCGATATGGAATCCGGAGCGTGTTCTGGGCAGCCGCGGTTCCCGGAGTGTTGTGCGTGCTGGTTGCGCTGCTGGGCATTCGCGAGATCAGGCGTCCTGGCAGAAGGGAAAATGCAGGCGGCGCATCCGCTGCGAAATCGCCGGCCGCTGCTGATCGCAGCAAAGAGGAAAAGATCGGCTTTCCCGCCTGCTTCTACTTCGTCCTGGCCGCGGTGACGTTGTTTTCTTTGGGAAACTCGAGCGACATGTTCCTCGTTTTGCGGGCGCAGAATGTCGGGATCCCTGCGTCTCTCGCGCCCCTGCTTGGGCTTGTTTTCAATATCACGTATACGCTCGCATCCTGGCCCGCTGGCTGGTTCAGCGACCACGTCTCGCGCCGGTTGGTCGGCTCCGCGGGCTACGTGATTTTTGCCGGGGTCTATTTTGTCTTTGGACGAGCGCCTTCCACGCTGGCGATTTGGATCGCGATGGCCATGTACGGTTTCTACTATGCTCTAACGCAGCCTGTGCTGAAGGCTCTGGTGGTTCAGGCTGTTGGCGAGCAGGTGCGCGGCCGCGCTCTTGGTATTTATTTCTTTGTTACCAGCGTGGCCACATTGGCCGCGAGCTTGCTCACGGGAGAATTGTGGAAGCACTACGGCCCGTCGATTCCGTTTTATTTTTCGGCGGCGATGGCACTGGCGGCTGCGTCAATCTTGCAGGTTTCGGCACGAGTGCGGAGCGTACCCAGGTAACGATCTCTTGACGGTTATGCGAGGGTCAGGAGGTACCGCTGTAACCTGCTTGACCGCCTTCGCAGGTTAGCTTGAAATGGAGCGAATTCGGTCGTAGTTTTCATCGTTTTTCCTTCTCCACTTCCACCACACGAAAATGACTATCTGTGCCGCAAAACCAGCGCATGCGTCGAGAACTACATCCTGCCAGCGTCCGGTGCGTGAAGGGATGAAGCTCTGATGCCACTCGTCGAGACTGGCAACGAGAGCAGTGCCCAGAATTGCGATGGTCGCCCAACGCGGCGTCCACTTCACATCGCTCATCGCGGGCAAGGTAGCGCGCCACGCGCGGAAAAGCAAAATGCTCAGGATGCCATAGCCGACGACGTGTCCCGTCTTGCGAATAAGAAAGTGCCAGTCCTCGAAGTGCTCCCAGTCGAGGCCGAAGAGGAAGTGCAGCATGGGATAGAGGATACGGCTGGTGTTGCTGGCCGAAAGCAAGGCGGTAGATTCAATGGCAATGACGATGAGCCAGAGGATCGCGGCGATCCACGCCTTGAGAACGTCATGTCGATCTGAGCTCAAGAGAACAGGTTACTCGACGCCATAGTTGGGAGCCTCGCGGGTGATCATTACATCGTGGACATGGCTCTCGCGAAGTCCGGCGCCGCTGATTCGGACGAAGCGCGTTTTCTGCAAAAGTTCGGCGATGGTAGCGCAGCCACAGTAGCCCATGCCCGACCTTAACCCTCCAACCATCTGGTGGACAATCATGGCGACTGATCCGCGATAAGGCACGCGTCCTTCAATGCCTTCGGGAACAAGTTTACCCAGGCGGTTGGATTCACCGTCCATGGCGGAGACCGCGGCGGAGGAATCGCCTTCCGTATTTTGAAAGTAACGCTCGCTGGAACCTTGCGCCATCGCGCCGATCGAGCCCATGCCGCGATACGACTTGAAGGAGCGGCCTTGATAGAGGATCAGCTCGCCGGGACTTTCATCAGTTCCGGCGAAGAGTGAGCCGATCATTACCGCGCTTGCGCCCGCCGCCAACGCCTTGGTGATGTCGCCGGAGTACTTGATGCCGCCGTCGGCGATGATGGGAACGCCTGCATCCTTCACGGCGCGGAACGCCTCTGCAATGGCTGTGATCTGCGGCACTCCCGCTCCAGTGACCACGCGGGTGGTGCAGATGGAGCCGGGGCCGATGCCAACCTTAATGCCGTCGGCGCCGGCTCGAGCCAATTCGCAAGCGCCATCGAACGTTGCGACGTTGCCGGCCAGCAATTGCATCTCTGGCAGCTTCGACTTCATTAGCTTCACCGCATCGAGCACCTTGGTGGAGTGGCCGTGGGCGCTGTCAATGGCGAGCACGTCAACTTTCATTTCTGCCAAAGCTTGCGCGCGCTCGAGGAAATCTCCGGTGGCGCCGATAGCTGCGCCTACGCGCAGGCGTCCTTGGGAATCTTTGGCGGCGTTGGGATATTTCAGCTTCTTCTGGATGTCTTTTACGGTGATGAGTCCCTTGAGGTTGTACTTGTCATCGACTACGAGAAGTTTTTCGACGCGGTGCTCGTGGAGAATTTCTTCGGCATCTTCGAGCGTAGTGCCAACGGGGACAGTGATGAGATTTTTCTTGGTCATCACACGATCGATGGGGATGTCGAAGCGGCTTTCGAAGCGCAAGTCGCGGTTGGTGAGAATGCCGACGAGCTTGCCCTGCAGAGTAATGGGGACGCCCGAGATTTTGTACTTGCGCATGACCTCGAGCGCGTCGCTGACTTTGTCGGTGGGCGACATGGTGACCGGGTCAACGATCATGCCGCTTTCCGAGCGCTTTACCTTATCGACTTCGTTGGCCTGTTGTTCGATCGAGAGATTGCGATGAATGACGCCGAGCCCACCCTGCTGGGCGATCGCGATTGCCATGTGCGATTCGGTGACGGTGTCCATGGCGGCGCTGACGATGGGAATGTTCAAACTGATGCTGCGGGTGAGCTGGGTCTGGGTAGTGGCGGTCGCGGGAATTACATCGGAGTGTGCAGGTAAAAGGAGAACATCGTCGAAGGTGAGAGCTTCGGGTACTGGGAAATGAATCATAAGCTTTTGGAAGTGCTCCCTGGCATGAGGGGGAATCCTTATTCTAGAGAGAGCGGAGGAATGAGGCAACTTCGGTTGCTCGTTGTATGGAAAACTGTCAAATGGCCTTGGTGCTGTCGTGGCGAGTTATGGCCGCGCGACCGAGCCTGCTGCGGCGGACCAACGAATAGCGGTATGTGAAACCAGCTTTCAAAATGCCACGTAAAGATGACGCGTTCTTTGCGCCGCTGAAGATCCATGCTGATCTGCCTTCCTGTCGCAGATTTGCAGCGGCCTGGCGAATGGCTGCCGCATAGTGGCCGTGGCCTCGATCGGAGGCGGGCGTCCAACAGTCGAAGATCATTGCGGCACTGGGAGAAGACGGCTCGATACTATGGCAGATCTCAGCTAATGAGAAGCCGTCGTAGTTTGTAATCCACAGGAAATGGATGGGGCGGCCAGCTTGATCTTGTAAGAGAAAACCTGAAGCACCGGGGTTCGTCAGGCGATTGGCACATCGCATCAAGTAGCGGAGGGTTTGTGAGTCGCCTGCGTTGCTGATCGATGCTTCCACCAGGTGCTCCCGCGTCAGCGTCAGCAGTTTAACGGCCTGGTCTTCCGGCGATCGAGGTTCAGGAGCTTCGAAGAGCAGCACTTCGTCCTGCGAGGCTAGAGGCCTGAGCGCCCGCTGAATCGAGTATCGAGCCGTGGCGACGACTCCGGTTTCCTGAATGTGGCTTGCCGCAAGTTGGTAAAAGGCCCTGGCCTCGCGGAGTTTGTCGCCCGCCTGGGGAAAGCGGGCGGCGGTTCTGGTCAGCGTCTGGCGCGCAAGACTGGCGACATGCCGCTTGAAGCCGCGAGACAGGTGGACGTAGCGCGTCTCCCGGGAATTGTTGGCGAAGCGTTCCTTGTAAGCCTCATCTCCAAGGCCGAGGTCGCGCCATTGCAGAGAAGCGTCCCTGGCCCCTTCTTCGACCATGAGACGAAGCAGACAAGATCCGGGTGAGACGTGCTCGTACTCCATATGGAAAGTTGGAAGATACCAGAACCAGCTGCCTCCAAAGCGGAAGCCATAGTTCCATGCGACGGGGTGGCCATCGATCTCCAACTGGCTGATCTTGAGCCAGCCGGAGTGAGACAGCAGATCGCTCAACTGGCGCAGGAAGGTGCGACGCTCGGAGCCAATCAAAGGGCTGACGCGGTTGCTGGCGAGAAAGCGTGAAATCTGGGCGGAGACGATCGACTCGAGGCTCTCTCCGATCTGCTCCGGCTCGGTCAAGTGAATGACCTTCAGCGACCCAAGGGTTGATAGTTTTTCAGGGCACGCTTCTCCCTGCCCCGGGTTGCGAGCGTTCTGAGGAGGGTTTCGCGCTGCTCTTCGCCGCCCAACTGAATGACACCGCAATTGTAGGCAGTGCGGGACGTGAGATGAAAGTGGCGCGATCCGGCAACACTGGGAAGCTCTTTGAGAGTGGCTGAATTCGCGGGAACGTTGGCCAGAACCAAATCGTTGAGTCCAAGATTCTTGATCTCCTGCAGAAGCGCCAGCAGCACCGCTTTCCGATTCGAAGGAGTGCTGACGATATCGCAATAGTCGGCGGTGCTGGAGGTCAGAAAAAAAGCTGCGCGGGGCGCGTTCGGGTCGATTGCCAGCGCCACGACACCCGCGAGTTGACCGGAATCGTGCATGAGAAAAAGCAGGGGAGACATACGTTGTTGGAAGCCGCGGCTGGCGGCCAATGCCCACTGGTAGGTGAAAAACACCTCTGGATTATCCATCGCGAGCACCAAGGTGTTCCAAGCCTCAGATAGATCGGGGTCTTCCGGAATTTCCTTCAGAACGGTTACTTGCACAGGTTTTCAGGCTTTCGCACCGAGAGACTGCAGACTGGTGTAAGGATGCCGCATTGTAGCTGAAGACGCAACCGAAGCGCGATGCTATCCTCCCACGGCGCGCTGGAGCCGCGAGTGAAGGCCGCTCAAGTGCGCGGAGAATTCAGGAAGCGTCGTATCCAAGGTGACATGGGTTCGAGGAATCTCGAATGGGTTCGAAGGTCCGGCGTTCCAGTGTTCTACGTTCAGAAATGCACATGAGAAGCCGGCTTCGCGAGCCAGGCGTAGTTCTCGTTCTCCCATGGTGGAAGGGTTGCCGAAGGGGTAAGCAAATGCCCAGACAGGCTTTCCGAGCGCCTTTTCGAGCCTGTTCTTGCTTTCCTGAATCTCGTGGCGCGCTTCTTCTTCCCTGCACAGCGACAGAACCGGATGGGACAGGGTGTGCGCCCCTATGACCATTCCGGCCTCGGCCAGCCGCTTCAGCTCAGTAATGTTTAAGAGCCGCCAGCGCCTTTCCGAGAGAAAAGTCGGCGTCGGTCCGCTGTTGATGCGCACCTGGCGCATCCAGTCTGTTCTTGCTGTTCGATCCAAGCGCGAGGCGCTTCTGACTGTGCTCCACCACCGCGCTTGGAAAGTTAATGACGGGGAGGCTGCGCCATCTTCCGGCGGGAGCTGAAGGTCTGGCGTGAGCGGCCGGGCGCGCAGTAAGCGGTAGAGCTCCTCATACCAAAGCATGCCCGGTTCATTGCCGCAGGAAGCGGCAGTCACGAGGAAGAGGCACGAGATGTTTTCGCTTTGCAACACAGGCAGCATGTCCGTGAGCGTGTTGAGGAGGCCGTCGTCACAGGTCAGCAAGACGGCGCGTGGAGGAAGCTTCCCGGCTTGCTCGATGCAGGCGCGGAATTCATCCGGGTGAATGACGTGATAGCGAGACTTCAGGAATTTAAGCTGCTGGCGAAAGACATCCGGCTGCACCAGATTTCCGTCGAGAAAAGCTTCGTCGCCGGAATGGTCCGCCGGGACAACCCCATGGTAGTTCACCACCGCGAAGCCGCTGGATGGCCCAATGCGGCCGAGCCATCCGCTGTAATGCAGCGCCGGGTATACCACGTGCTTCAAGAGTGGACTAACGAGCCGCATCGTTCAGTGGGATTGTAGCAACTGATCGGGTCGCAGTGGTCATTCTTGGGATCATCGCCAGGCTATGGCCGGGAAATTAAGCGGAACGATAACTAACCCAATACCTCCCCGTAAGGACGATTGTTTAGGGTGAAGGTCTGCCGTAATCTCAATTTGGGGATGGGCAAATGAACCCCGAAGCAAGGAGATTGCGCCTTGATCACTGAACCCGAGCAATTCTTTATCCGTTCGCGGGGCGTTGTTTCGCGGATCGCGGGAGAGGAAACTCTCATCGTGCCGCTGCGGGCGAAGGCTGGGAGTCTGGCGTCGATCTACACTTTCAGCGGCACGGGGTCTTTGATTTGGCAATTGCTGGAAGCGCCCAAGTCGCTTGCGGAATTGGTGAGCGCGCTGGAGCGTGAGTACCGGGTGGAGACGGAACAGGCGCAGAGAGACGTGACGCGATTTGTAGATGAGACGTTCTCCGTTGGATTAGTGGAGGTCTGCCCCATGGTTGCGATGTCTGCAACTGAGCCGCAGGGGCAGGTGGAGTGGGAGACTGCGGAATTGCGGTAGCGCTGTTGCGCATGCTGGCAGCATCCGGTGCGCCGGCATAGACGTTGCAAGCAGCGTCTCTACAGAGTTTTATTTTATAGCGGACTGACTAGTCGTATCCTCAACGACAGCTTTGTAAAGATTGAGCGGCTGTGGCCGACTTCCAGCGCATGCGTGGCAGGCCTGCTCCCGCCGGCGCGGCGGTTTGTCTTTTGTCCCCATCCCGGCGTATATTAGATCACTGAGAACTGTTGTGTAGTACCAGGATTTGGCGGAGCACACCAGTGGGCGCAAGCCCACTTTTTCGTTGCGGAGAAATCTGCGGGGTGAGCTGGGCTGCAAGTTTTTGGATGCATGGCACTTGAGCTTGATCGAGTACGCGAGATTGCAGAGCGGGTGGCGGCCTCCAGCGGGCTTGAAGTGGTCGAAGTCGAGTTTCGCGGAAGCGGCAAAGCCCGCATGCTGCGCGTGTTTCTAGACAAGCCTGGAGCGGCGAGTGGCGATCCGCTGGCCGGAGTGACACACGGAGATTGCGCCAACTTTAGCCGCGAGTTTGGCACGATCCTCGATGTCGAGGATGCAATTTCAACCAGCTACACCTTGGAAGTTTCGTCCCCGGGTTTGGACCGGAAGTTGACGAAGGCGGCTGAGTTTGAGCGCTTCGTCGGAAGCCGGGTGAAGCTGACCACGAGGAGTCCGGTGAACAATAACCGGTACTTCGAAGGGCGGCTGGAAAGGGTTCGCGATGGACGCCTGACGCTGGACTTGAGCGTTTCGAGTCACAAGTCGCGCCGGAAGATGAAGATGGGCGCGGCGGGCGTGGAGCCGGGGCGGAAGATTGCGATTGAATTCGCCAATGTGGAGAAGGCGAATCTGGTGCCTGAAATCTGAGGAAGGCCTTAGGTCATAGGTGTTAGGTCTTCGGGTTTTGCCTAAGACCTGAGACCTAAGACCTGCAAGATGCGGTCGGCTTTATAACGGAATCTTTTATGGCTAGTGAGCTTTACAACACGATCGATGCGTTGAGCCGCGAGAAGGGGATTGATCCGCGGATTGTGGTGAGCGCGGTGGAAGACGCCATCGTGATGGCGACGCGCAAATACTACAAGACGCAGGAAAACCTACGCGCCGAGCTGGATAAAGAGACCGGCAAGATCAACGCCTTTGCGGTGAAGACGGTGGTGGAGACTCCCGAGCAGGTGGAAGATCCGCTGCTGCAGATCACGCTGGAAGATGCGCGGAAGGTCGATCCGACCCTGGAAGTTGGCGGAGAATTGCGGACGCCGAAGGTAACGGAAGGGATTCTCGGACGCATTGCGGCGCAACTGGCGAAGCAGGTAATTTTCCAGAAGGTGCGCGAGGCCGAGCGTGACACGGTCTACAACGAGTACATCGGACGCGTAAACGAAGTGGTGAATGCAACCGTCAAGCGAGTGGAAGGTCCGGATGTGATCTTCGACATCGGCAAGGCGGAAGCACGCATGCCGCGCAAGGAACAGTCGCGTCTGGAGTCGTTCGCGATCGGCGAGCGAGTGCGGGTGGTGATTGCGCGCGTGGAAAAGGCTTCGAAAGGGCCGGGCGTAGTGGTCTCTCGCGCCGTGCCGGACCTGGTGCAGCATTTGTTCCAGACCGAAGTGCCGGAGATTTACGACGGCACAGTGGTGATCCGCGCGATTGCGCGCGAGGCCGGCGAGCGCACGAAGATCGCGGTCATGTCCAAAGACAAGGACGTGGATGCGGTGGGCGCGTGCGTGGGCATGAAGGGGATGCGGGTGCAATCGATCATCCGCGAACTGCACGGAGAAAAGATTGACATCATCGAGTATCACGAAGATGCGGTGACCTTCGCCGAGAAAGCTTTGCAGCCGGCGAAAGTCAGCAAGGTTACCGTGGTCGACTCCGGAGGCAAGCACCTGGAAGTTGTGGTCGACGACAGCCAGCTTTCCCTTGCGATTGGCAAGAAGGGGCAGAATGTGCGGCTGGCGGCGAAGCTGCTGGGCTGGAAGATCGACATCAAGAGCGAGGAAGAGAAGCGGCAGGAAGTGGAACAACAGATGGCGGACATGGTTCCGCAGACTGCCACGCCGCTGGAGAAAGTACCTGGCCTGGGCGATGGGCTGGTGGAAAAGTTGGGGGCTGCGGGCGTAACTACGGTAGAAGCTTTGGCCGACATGACGCCGGAGCAGCTTGAGGCGATTGAGGGCATTGGACCGAAGACGGTGGAAAAAATCAGTCTTGCGGTGAATAATTACTTTGCGAGCCTGGAGGGAGCAGTTGTTGAGGGCGCGCCCGAGGGTGAAGTGGTGGTGGAGGGCGAGGCCGTGACGGCTGAGTCTTCTGACGTGCGCGGAGAAGACATTACCGCGGAGATTCCTGCCGTGGTGGACGAAGTGGCGTCCGCCGGAGAACTGGTGGCGAGCGAGGAAGTTGCAGCGACCGAAGAAGGCACGGTCGAAGCAGATGCGCTTGCCGAGGGCGAGCACGAAGGGCAGGCGGAGCAGTCCGCAGAGCAGGCTGCTCCGGAAGAAGAATCCGCTTCCGAAACCAGGGAATAATGATGGCACGCTGGCGTACGTTCGACGGCGTGGGACCGCAGAAAGTGACTCCGCGAGGTCGATGATGACCTAACTAAAACGCGGAGAAACGAAAGGCCGGATGAGTAAGGTTCGAATCAACGATCTAGCCCGAGAGCTGGAAGTCAAGAGCAAAGCTATTCTGGATACGCTACCGCTAGTCGGAGTCACCGAGAAGAAGACGCACTCCAGTTCTCTGGAAGAGCACGAAGCGGAGAAAGTACGTGTGTACGTCCGCTCCTCGGCGGAAGGTTCGTCTAGTGCTGGCAAGTCCAGTGCGCGCACACTTCGCGGCGAAGAAGAAATCAAAACCAAGATCGACCTCTCGAACATTTCCCGTCCCGGGGATGTGCTGAGAGCGATAACTCAGAAGAAGGAAGCTGCGACACCGCCAGTAGCGCCGCGTCCGGCGGCACCGCCGGTGACGCACGCTCCGGCGGAAAAGCCCGCGGTAGTCGCGCCTCCGGCAAGCGTCAGCAGGCCGGTGGTCGCACCAGCAGCCCCAGTGAGTGTGCAACCCCCGGCCCCGGCTGTTCCGGCGCGCCCGGCGGTTGCGCCTCCAGCACCATCGTTACCTGCTACATCGTCGCCTGTTACTGCCCCTCCAGCGCGCCCGGCAATGCCGCCAACAGCAGCACAGGCTCCTCCTGCAGCAGTGCCTCCGATGATTTCGGCCAGCGCTCCGCCAGCGGCTCCAACTGCGGCGCGTCCCGCTGCTCCGTCGGTTCCGCCTCCTCCGTTGCCGCGGATGATCGTTCCGCAAACCGGGCCACGGCCCGTGTACAAAGCTCCGCTGCGTCCCGCTCCGCCGCCAGTGCAGCCTGGAGTGCCGATCGGCGGCGCGCGACCCTTACCTGGACGTCCTGTTCCTGGGCAGCCTATCTTTCAACGCCGTCCGCCAATGGCAGGCGGAGCACCGGGTGCGGCCCGTCCGCCGCTGCGTCCGGGCGAGCGCAGGCCGATGCATCCGACGCGGTCGGCTCCGGCGGGAGCGCGTCCGCTGGGCGTGGGTCCGGCGCTTCCACCTCCGGGGACGACACGGCCTGGTGCCCGTCCGGGCGGACCATCGCGGCGGCCGGGACAGCGCTATGTTCCGCGTGGCGTGAAGGAAGGTCCGATGAAGGGCTATACGCCGCCACCGCGCATGGTGGTGTCGAATGAGCCCATGCCGATCACGCGCAGCATCACGATCACGGAAGGGATCAGCGTGAAGGATCTGGCGGAGAAGCTGGAGATTCGCGCCAAGGATTTGATTTCGCGGTTGCTCTCGAAGGGCGTCTTCGCCACAATTAACCAGACACTGGACGCGGAACTAGCCAGTGAGATGGCGCGCTTCTTTGGCGCGGACACGAACGTGATTACGTTCGAAGAGCAGACAGCAAAAGAGATTGATGCGGCCGCAGCCAGCGAAGAGTTGGTTCCGGAAACCGGGATCCGGCCGCCCGTGGTTACGATCATGGGCCACGTGGACCATGGCAAGACGACGCTGCTCGACTCCATCCGCATCACGAACGTGGCCGGAGGCGAGGCGGGCGGAATTACGCAGCACATCGGCGCTTACAAAGTTCGGATTACGGACAAGGAATCGCCGGCGTATGGGCGCGAGATTGTGTTCCTCGATACGCCGGGTCACGAAGCATTCACGCGCATGCGGTCGCGCGGCGCGAAAGCGACCGACATTGTGGTGCTGGTGGTGGCGGCCGACGATGGCGTGATGCCACAAACTTTGGAAGCTATTGACCACGCGCACGCTGCCGAAGTTCCCATCATTGTTGCGGTGAACAAGATCGACAAGCCAGACGCTTTGCCGGACCGCGTGAAGAAACAACTTGCGGACCGGGGCTTGGTGCCGGAAGAGTGGGGCGGCAAGACCGTGTTTGTGGATGTTTCGGCGAAGAAGAAAACGAATCTTAATCTGCTGATGGAAATGATTTGCCTGGTCGCCGATCTGGGCGAATTGAAGGCGACCCCAGAACGGGCCGCGACTGGCGTGGTGCTGGAAGCGAAGCTCGACCGTGGGCGCGGTCCCGTGGCTACCGTGCTGGTGCAGAATGGAACGTTGAACGCCGGCGACAATTTTGTTGTGGGCAACGTTTACGGGAAGGTGCGCGCGATGTTCGACGATCGCGGCGCGCAGTTGCAGACGGCTCCTCCTTCCACTCCGGTTGAAATTATTGGCATAGAAGCGCTGCCCCAGGCTGGCGATCAGTTTGTGGTGGTGGCCGATCGCGACAAGGCGCGCGGCATTTCGGAATACCGCGAGCAGAAGTCACGCGAGGCGGCGCTGGCGAAGAGTTCCCGCGTGTCGTTAGAAGGTTTGGCGGAGCAGATCAAGGCCGCAGGTACCAAGGAACTGAACGTGATTCTCAAGGGCGATGTGCAGGGATCGGTGGAAGTGATTACCGACCTGCTGACGAAGCTCTCGAACGAAAAGGTCCGGTTGAAGCTGCTGCGGTCGGGTGTGGGCGCGATTACGGAAACCGATGTTCTGCTCGCTTCGGCTTCGAACGCGATCATCATTGGTTTCAATGTGCGGCCCGAGCGCAAAGCACAGGAGCTCGCCGAGCAGGAAAAAGTGGACATCCGCCTGCACTCGATCATTTACGAACTTCAGGATGAGATCAAACGCGCCATGAGCGGCTTGCTCGAGCCCACGTTCAAAGAAAACTATCAGGGTCGTGCTGAGGTGCTGAATGTTTTCCGCATCCCGAAAGTTGGGACTGTTGCCGGTTGCCGCGTGAGCGATGGCCTGATCAAGCGCGATTCCGAAGTGCGGCTGCTGCGCGATAACGTGCAGGTCTTCAAGGGCAAGGTGGGATCCCTACGACGCTTCAAGGACGATGCCAGCCAGGTGACGAACGGCATGGAATGCGGCATCTCGATCTCCAACTACGGCGACATCAAGGTCGGCGACGTGATTGAGGCTTTCGCCACGGAGAGAATTGCCGCGGAAGTAATAGCTTAAGAACAGTGGCCAGTGTTCAGTGATCAGTGGCCAGTTGAAACCAGTGGCTTCGTGACGCTGTGGCTTTGCTAACCACTGACCACTAGCCACTGACCACTGCATGATCGCCTTCCTCACGCTCGAGCTTCACATCGAAGCGGCGCAATCCCTCAAAGACAAACGACAAGTCGTGCGTAGCCTGAAGGACCGACTGCGCAGCAGCTTTAACGTTTCTGTCGCCGAACTCGATCCCAGCCCAGTGTGGAATCGAGCTACGATTGGCGTGGTCAGCGTCTCCGATTCGCGCGACTATCTGGATGGTTTGATGAAGAACGTGGAGCGGTCGGCCACGCGCATTGCCAATAATCACGGGGCTGAGGTGACCGATTCGTTTGTGGAATATCTGTAGCTAAAGAAGTGGTCAGTGGCCAGTGGTTAGTGACCAGTAAGACCAAGTATAGCGTCGGTTTCAACTGACCACTAGCCACTGATCACTGACCACTGACCACTGACCACTGCCACTATCGCCTTGTTACCTCTGTACTTACCCAAATCCCTCCTTGGTGCGCGACAATAGCACTTCAGGGCCAACACTGGCAGCCGTTTTTCTGATATTCTCATGCGTTTTACATCGAGGTGAACGGTGGAGAAGCGCGGGGTCAAATATCATCGCGGACGATTGGGCGAGGCTTTGCGCGAGGAGATCGAAACTCTAGTGGAAGGCGAGTTGGCAGATCCGCGCATTGGGTTGGTACGAGTGACGGCGGTGCACATCGCCGATGATGGCCGGTCGGCACAGGTTTTGGTGGATGTGGATGGCGACGACCAGGAAGCGGAGCGAAGTCTCGAGGGCCTGCTCGCCGCCAAAGAATACATACGGCATGAACTGGTCGAGCGATTGCGCCGAAGACGCGCGCCGGAATTGTATTTCCGGCTGGACCGTTCGGATCGGGAGAAGGCCCGGGTAGAAGAACTGCTGGCGCGGGCGAAAAAGAGAATGAAGTCCCGTACGGGACCGGGTGAGAAAAAGGCGTAGAGATTAGAGACTATGTTGCAGGATGTGCTCCAGCAAATCGAGCAGCGCGATCGGTTCGTGCTTACGTCGCACGCGCGGCCGGATGGCGACGCCATTGGATCGGCCTTGGCGTGCTGCCAGGTTTTGCGCGCCATGGGGAAGCAGGCCGACGTGGTGCTGCACGATGGCGTGCCGCGCATCTATCGTGGGCTGCCGTTCGCCGATCAGGTGTTGCAGGCCAATCGCGTTGCGGGCAATTATGAGGCCGCGATCATTCTGGAATGTGACAGCATCCATCGAACTCGGCTGGAAGGCTTGGAAAATCGCTTCCTGATCAACATCGATCATCACGTCAGCGGGCGGCCGTTCGCCAACGTGAACTGGATCGATCCGCACGCCGTGGCCACAGGAGAAATGGTATTCCGGCTGGCGCGCGAGGCCGGGACCCGGTTCTCTCCGGAGATTGCGACTTGCCTCTATACTGCGCTGATGACCGATACGGGATCGTTCATGTTTCAGGGAACGAACGAGCGCACGTTTGCTCTGGCGCGCGAACTGGTTCTGGCGGGCGCCGACCCTTCGCATTGTGCCCGGAGTATTTATTTTGCTCATTCGGTCGCGAAGATGAGGTTGCTGGGAGAGGCGCTGCGCAATCTGAACACCGAAGGCGACATCGGCTGGACCTGGGTTACGCAGAACCAAATGAAATGTTGTGAGGCGAAGGACGAAGACTGCGAAGGCCTGGTGAATTATGTTCTGTCGATCGGCGAGGTTGAAGTGGCGGCATTCTTCCGCGAGCTGCCCGACGGGCGTTTTCGTGTGAGCCTTCGCAGCAAGGGCAAGCACGATGTGGCGCGAGTGGCTGAGGGTTTCGGTGGCGGCGGCCATGAATGCGCCAGTGGCTGCTCGGTGGATGGTCCGCTGCCCGAAGCGGTGCGCCAGATTCTGGAACGCCTGAGGCGCGGTCCTTCCGTACAATAGCTGCGTACAGTCAATCTCAACAATCAGCAATTCACTTCTCCCGGAACCTGCCATGACGGATCGCACCCGCACCGACTCGCTGTTGCTGGCGGGCTTCTGTGCGTTTCTCTTTTTCTACGGATTGGGGCAGTTCGGGCTGATCGGAGCCGATGAACCGAGGTATGCGCAGGTGGCTCACGAAATGTTGGAGCGCCGCGACTGGGTCACGCCCGCGCTGGGTGGACGCCCCTGGCTGGAAAAGCCTCCTCTTTACTATTGGCAAGCCATGCTGGCGTACGCGATCTTTGGCGTGAGCGATTGGGCTGCACGCCTGCCTGCGGCGCTCGATGCGACTCTGCTGGTACTCGGGGTGTACTTTTTTCTGCGCCGCTTCCGCCCTGGACTTGAGCTGGACGGCGCGCTGATCGCAGCTTCTTCCGCTGGGATCGTGGGTTATGCGCGCGCCGCCTCGACCGACATGGCGCTGGCCGCGGCTTTCACCATCGGAATGCTCGGCTGGTGGGCCTGGCGGGAGAACGGAAAGAGAATTTACCTCGCCGTTTTTTATTGCTCCATGGCGTTGGGGATGCTGGCAAAGGGGCCGGTCGCGCCCTTTCTTGCCGGAGTGGTGATCGTTCTCTATGCGAGTGCGGTTCGGGAGTGGCGTCTGATTTTGAAGTCGCTGTGGCTGCCGGGAATTTTCCTGTTTTGCGTGATCGCGCTGCCGTGGTACATGGCCGTGCAGATGCGTAATCCGGAGTTCTTCCGTGAATTCATCGTCCGGCAAAATCTGGGGCGGTTCACGGAGAATCTTTATCACCATCGCGAACCGCTCTGGTATTACCTGCCAGTAACGGCGCTGGCTCTCGCTCCCTGGGCGGTCTTCGTGATTGCAGCCCTGGTGCACGCGGTGCGTCTGTGGTGGGCTAAACGAAAACCGGAGGACGCTGCCGGCATTGATTCCGAAAAGCAATTCAGCGTTTTCGCATGCTGCTGGCTGGTCGTACCGCTTGCGTTTTTCTCGATCTCGCAATCGAAACTGCCCGGCTATATTCTTCCTGCGATTCCGGCGGGCGCGCTGCTGTTAGTCGGCTATTTACAGCAACGTCTTGAGCAAAACGAGGCTGATCGACCGGTGATGTGGTTGATGGTGCTGCACGCGCTGGTGGCGGCGGCTCCGGTCGTTCCGGCATTATTGATTGCCTACCTGATCACGCAGCGTCGACTTCCGGGCGGGCAACCGATGCTGATGGCGCTTGTTGTCGCATTTGTGTTGTGCGCCGGAATTGCGCTTACGCTAGTTCGTAAAACCGGTCTCCGTATGCTGCGGTTCGTCACGGTGATTCCGGTTCTCCTGGTTGTGGGAATCGTGTTGAGGCTGGGATCCGTGGGTCTGGACCAAACGTACTCGGCACGGCCGTTAGCGCGTGAAATTGCCAGTATGGAAACCCATCCGCTGCCGCTGGCTGTTTACCATGTTCGACGCGAACTGGAATACGGCCTCACCTTTTATCGCAACCGGCTGACCTTCAACTACGACTGGGGTAGCATTCCCCAGGAAGAACACTTGCTGGTGGCGCCAGAAAATTCGCAGGCAGAGATTGCGAAGCTGGTGGCAGGTCGGCGTGTATCTTATCTCGGACATTACGCGGCGCAGCGTGTGGATTATTACTGGGTTGCGGACGGCGCAGGTTCCACGCACTGATTCGAGAGTCTGTCTTCAACGCAGGCCCGAAGGCCTGCTCCGCGCATTATCGTTTCCGGTCTTGTTGCCGCCTGGTGTTCCGGCGGTTTGCCTCGCGTGCTCGAACACACTAAACTCGGAGCTTTGCCGCCGCGAACCAGCCCCCGGAGAACCAAGCCGAGCTTTGGCTGAGTTTGCGGGAGCCTCATGGAGATTCTCGACCTCAGGCATTTTTCTTCCGTGGACCTGCGCCCGCTGCTCGACGATGAGACGCGAGCCTGGGCCAGTTTGCTCGCGTGGGACTACCAAGGATCGGCTGAGATGATCCTGCGGTACGTCGACGCGAAGATCCTACCCGGATATGCTGCCATCGAACGCGGGCGCATCTTCGGCTACAGCTTTTTTGTGTACGAAGGCAGTAAGGGAGTGGTCGGCGACCTTTTCGTGGCGAATGGCGGGCGCTTCCCGAACGCTCGAGAAGTCGAAATCAAGCTGCTGACGCATGTGATCGAGACACTGCAGCAATCTCCAGGGATCCACCGGGTCGAGGCGCAGTTGCTGGCGCATGAGGCGGGAAGTGTTGCCCGGCCGTTTCTCGATCAGGGATTCCAGCGGCATCCGCGGCTGTTCATGGTTCTCGATCTGAGAAAGAGTGTTTCGCGGGCGACAGTTACGCATGCAGATGTCGAAATCCGGCGCTGGACGGAGGCGGATTACCAGTCTGCCGCGGCGGTGATTACTGCTGCTTATCGCGGCCACGTCGACTCTCAGATCAATGACCAGTACCACACGCTGGCTGGTTCCCTGCGCTTTCTGAATAACATCGTGCGTTTTCCTGGATGCGGGCTGTTCGATGGGGAATCGTCCTTTGCCGCAGTGGATCGCAAGGCAAAGAATCTTATCGGTCTGATTCTGTGCTCGCGCGTGCGCGGCGACGTGGGCCATGTGACGCAAGTATGCGTATTGCCGGAGTACCGGTCGCGCGGAATCGGCGAATCCTTGCTGGACGCGACCTCGGCCAATCTCCGCAAACGCGGCTTCTCCATGCTCTCGCTGACCGTTACCGAGGCTAATGCTGGAGCAGTTGCGCTTTACCGGCGCTTGAACTTTGATTCGAAGCGAGTGTTCGACGCGTTCGTGTGGGAAGGGTGAGGGAAAGCTAACAGCTAGAAAGCCAGCTATCTCCGCACCAGCCACATCGCCCAGCCCGCTACGAAAACGCCACCCAAAAACATGGCGAAGCACTGCAGACCGTAGCGGACCATGTCGCGAGGGGTCTCGCGGTGAGTGATGCCGAAAACGATGGAGGCGAAGAGCGCGAACACAAAAGCCGCGCTGAAGTGCGTGAGCTGGATGGTCATGGTTTTTTCCCGATGGCGATGTGGTAGGCGTCGGCCACTGCAATGAAGTTCAGCAGTCCAGCGACGATCATGAACTTGGTTCCATAGTCAGCGATGGCGAACGCGATTGCGCCCTGGCCCCAGTTCATGGCGAGCGTCACAATGTACATTCCGCCCGCGCCGAGGTCGCCGATGAACCCGAGAATGTCGAGGATGTCGCCGCCGTTGGCCTTGTAGATGTGGCCCTGCATCAACAGTCCGAGTACGAACAGGGTTCCGATCGAGACGAGCAGCAGCACGCCGCGAATCCAGCGTTTCTGGATGATGTGACCGGCGCCTGGAATCAGCCAGCCCAAGGCAGGCGCGATTACCGCCATCATGCTGGCGGGCTGCGCCGGTTCGGCTACCGTGGTCTTTGTTTTCGCTGTAGTGGGATTTGCCATCAGATAATTACGATCTCGCGTTGAATGTTGCCGGTGACTTCCGCTGATTTCGGCCGGATCAGCATGTTGACCTCGCTGCGTACGCCGAACTCTGGCAGATAAATGCCGGGCTCGATCGAGAAGCAAGAGTTGGGAAGGATCTGGCGTTCATCGTGAATCTCCAGATCGTCCATGTTCGCTCCGTTAGAGTGGACGTCGGTGCCGATGGAATGTCCGGTGCGGTGAATGAAATAATCGCCGTAACCTTTCTGCTTGATGTGGTTGCGGGTGGCGCGATCCACTTCCCATCCGGCGATGCGGCGTCCGGCGCTGATCGCATCCGTTACGGTCTTCACCCCAGCGTCGCGCGCGTCGCGCACAATTTCGAAGACCTGGCAGACGCGGCCGCTGGGCGCCTTGCCGACAAAGCCCATCCAGGTAATATCGTAGTACACCGCGCCCGGCACGTCCTTCTTTCCCCAAACATCGAGCAGCACCAGATCGCCCTCGCGAATAGGAACCGGATGATCGGCTCGCGGCTCGTAGTGCGGGTTTCCGGCGTTGGCATTAACGGCTACGATTGGCGGATCGTCGGTGACTAGATTCTCGCGGCGAAATGCTTCCATGAACCACTGCTGGATCTCATGCTCGGTGGTGCCGCCGTTGCGGGCGCGCCGGCCGATTTCCTTGAAGGACGCCGCCACGATTGAATCCACGCTGTCGCGCGCGGCAAAGTGCGTCTTAATTTGTTCTTCGCTCCAGGTCGCCTCAAACTGCGCGACCAGGTCTGCGGAACTGACGATGTTCTTGCCCAACCCGCGCAGCAGTTCGACGGTCCCCGCATCGACCAGGGAAATCGTGAAGACGATGTTGTTGGGCGAGTACTGCATGGCGATGTCGCGATAGGCAGCCAGGATCGACTTCAAGGTATCGAATAGTTCCTGCCATCCGGAGTACTGGCGCTTGCTGCCGGGCAAAGAATCGAGGTGGCCGGCTTCGATCTTGTGGACCAGTTTCACCGGCTCACCCTGCGCCGGTATCAGGTAGAACCAGCGCCGCGTGACCATTAAACTGGCGGGCAAGGCAAGCACCCGATAGGCAATGGGATCGCGATGATGGTGGTCATAGAATAGCCACGCGTCGATGTTGCGTTCGCGCAGCACAGATTGGATGGCGGCCAGGTCCATGGGCAAGCTCCTATTGTAAACAATGGCATGGATTTGGGCGAATCGGAGTGTAAGTGACCGATTTTCTCGAGCGCCAATTTATTTGTAGCTAACTCCTTGTTAAACTATGAGGCCATATGGCTGCGATAGCCGAACCCGCCGTTGCATCTGTGGTTGCGAAGCGCGCGCGCATTGAATCGATCGACGTGGTTCGCGGCGTGATCATGATTCTCATGGCTCTCGACCATGTGCGGGATTTTTTCGGCAATTCCGGCTTTAACCCCACCGACCCTGCCACTACGACGATTCCTCTGTTTTTCACGCGCTGGATCACACATTTTTGTGCGCCCGTTTTCTTTTTGCTCACCGGCACCGGCGCCTACCTCGCGTTGGGCAGGAAAACCAAACGCGAGTTGTCGCGATTTCTGTTCACGCGCGGTCTCTGGCTGATCTTCCTGGAATTTACCGTGACGCGCTGTCTGGGCTGGCAGTTTAACTTCGACTACCACCTCACGCTGCTCCTTGTTTTGTGGGCGCTCGGGTGGGCGATGATCGTACTCTCGGCGCTGGTTTATCTGCCGGCTTGGGTGGTGACCGCGTTTGGCGTTGTGATGATCGCGGGCCACAATCTGTTCGACTCTGTACAATCCTCCAACCCACTGTGGACCATCCTGCACTCGCCCAACTTCCTTGTGAACAGCCCGGGGCGCATCATCTTTGTGACGTATGTTCTCATTCCCTGGATCGGAGTTACGGCGGCGGGATTCGGCTTGGGGCAGATCTACAGTTGGCCGTCGGCGCGGCGGAGGGCGTTCCTGTTGCCGCTGGGGATCGGTTTGACTGCCGCATTCGTCGTTTTGCGCGGCATCAATGCTTATGGCAATCCCGTGGCGTGGAGCACGCAGAGGTCCGCGGCCTTTACCGTGCTTTCGTTTTTGAATACCAATAAATATCCGCCGTCGTTGCTGTACCTGCTCATGACGCTGGGTCCGGCGATGCTTTTCTTGTGGGCGGTCGACGCCGGAACTCCGCGATGGCTGGGGCCCGCACTAACCATCGGCAAAGTGCCGATGTTCTATTATCTTCTGCACATCCCTCTGATCCATCTACTCGCGGTCGGGGCGTGTTATCTCAAGTACGGGCAGACGCATTGGATGTTTGAGTCGCCGAGGCTCAACGACTTCCCCGTTACCAAGCCGGACGGATGGGGATACTCCTTGCCGATTGTCTATCTGGTGTGGGTTCTCGTGGTGGTTGCGCTTTATCCACTTTGCCGCTGGTTTGCGGGATTGAAGCAACGGCGCAGCGATGCGTGGCTGAGTTATTTCTGAAGGGTTTAGACAGCCCAGAGAAGCCGATGGCCCCAGCTAAGCCGGGGCCAATTTGCAATTACGTAGTGTAAGCACTCTGTCGATTCTCAGTATCGGCGGCGTGGAGAACGATGTCAAGTTACTGGAGGGACTATCTCTGCTTCGTCCCTCCTTTGAAAAAAATTCCCTTTGGCCTAGGAACTTGGGGAAGTGGACTCGATGGGACTCGAACCCGCATCTGCAACCTTGACAGAGTGCTGTGTTCCCATTACACCACGAGTCCTGCAGCAATGTGAACATCGCGACCGGCCAGTGTGCAAGAACCTACAGCACAAAGTTATCGAGCGGCTTCCCAAAGCGGGACTGGTGTTTCACGCCGTGTGCAGGTTCATGCGCGATTATTTTGCCAAGATCCGTTTTCTGATTCCTATGGGGAGCGTCTCGCAGGCCGTTCGCAGCACCAGACGTGGCGCGTGCCCACGAATCTTCATCAGGTAGGGGATGGCGCGCTTGGCATCGTGCTTTGCCGTCTCGCGCAGCAGCCAGCCTAATCCCTTCTGCACCATGTCATCTTCATCGGTGAGAAGCGCGTTCGACAGCTCCGTGATTTCCTGGAAGAACATCTTCGCGCGCGTTCCACGAATCAGCGCCACGCAAGCGGCGCGGCGCTGCCAGCGATTCGGCGACTTCGCCCAGCGGAAGATTATTTTTGCACGTGCCGGTTTTGATGCGACCATCGGCGCGATCAGGTAGTGCACCAGTCCGTCGTGATCGGCCCAGTTGCCGATGCGGTCGAGCCAGGACTCGAACAAGTCGAATTCGCGGTCGCCGAATTCGGCGTCGAGTCTCTCCAGCAGGAATACGGCAGCGACTTTTTCTTCCAGCACCGAGCCGAAAAAAAGATGATCGGCAACCTCAATCAGAAAGTCGAGCCCGCGGTCTTTCTTCAGCTCCCGCCGAAAACGTACAGCGGCGCGGCGCAGGTCCGCCGTATACCCTCCGTGCGATTTGATTTCACCTTTCAAGAACCACTGCACACCCGCGGCATGCTCGGCGGAGCCGCCGGTTTCCAGAGCGCGGCGAATTTGGGCGGCGACTTCTGTGGGCGTCTGGATCTGCTTGGAAGGAGGTCTCGCAGTTGAGTCCGCGCCGCGCGCCATTTCATTTGGCCTCACCGGTTCCTTTTACTCTGAGCAGCCGGTCGTAGATCCACAGCAACACGGTTGTAGCCACGCCTACGGCGACCACCGACCACCAGACCAATTCGGGCCGGTGCAGCTCTTCGCCGAAGTGATGCATAAGCCACCCGCTGAACTTACCGGCAACCATTGATCCGATGCCGAGTGGAAGAAACGCGAAGCCCATATACGTGCCCTGTTGTCCTTCGGGAGCGAGCCGCGAGATGTAGTCGTAATAGCGCGGCTGTTGCACGATTTCGCCGATTGCCACGACGACCAGCGTGGCTACTGCCATCCAGACCGATGGGTGTACGATCAGGAGGATCCAGGCCAGGCTGGAAATCAGCGTCCCGAGAATGATGGCGTGAAACGCTTGCATGCGCTTGGTAAGAAAACCGATCGCCATGGTGAACAAGATGACGACTACCGGATCGGTCGCCAGTATGCGCGCTGTATCTGCCTTCGGATCGATGTAGGCGGAAATGTATAACGGCAGTGCGATGAATTCCTGCCAGAAGACGATCCAGTATCCCGTGAAGATGAGCAGAAACAACATGAAGCGCGGGTTCGAAAGCACTGTCAGGAAGTTCTTTCCCACCTGGGCGAGGCTTGCGGTTTCGCCGTCGCCATCGCGGCGCGGCTCTTTGAAGAATAGCAGCACGAAGAAGAGCATCAGGAACACGCTGAACGCAGCGATGCGAAATACATTCTCCACAACGCCATGTTCTTGTGCCCACGACGCGAGCAACGGCCCTGCGGTACTGCCGACATTGACCAAGGTGTAGTAAATCGAATATCCCACTGAGCGGACATTCTCCTTGGAAGCACGCGCCGTAGTGCCGACTACACAAGGCTTCACCAGAGCGACACCGAGGGCGGGAAGGATCAGGACAAACGCCACCAGCGCCACCAGCGGCACGCTGGCGCGCAACGGAGCAAGCCAGGGAGAGCCGAGCGACCCCAATAGGAAATAGGCAAAGCTCAGAATCAGATACGCGATCGATAAGGCGCGCCGGAAACCAAGCCGGTCAGCAAGCGCGCCGCCGCCGATGGCGAGAAACCAGACCCAACCGCCAAACATTCCGGTCAGACTGCTGGCACGCTCGACATCAAAGTGCAAACCCTCGTGCAGGTAACGCGCCAACACTGCAAAAACGGCGTAGTAAGACAGCCGTTCGAAAAGCTCGCTGATGTTGGCGACCCAGAAGGGACGCTCGAACCCGGTGCGAATCTCCTGCAAGCGTTCGGAAAAGCTCAAGAGTGGCTCCCTGACTTCGACGCTAAAATCCCGATTCGTCTGCGTACTTCTTCAGCCGAGAGCCCCGAGACACGTAGGTTTTTTTGGCGGCTGGCTTGGCCGGAGGCAATGGTAACGGAAGAGCGCGGCAGCTTCAAAAGTTTTGCGAAGAATTCGATGCAGGCGGCGTTGGCCTTCCCATCGATCGGCGGCTCGGTAAGTGAAAGCTTGAGTGCGTCGCCGAGTTCGCCGGTGATGGCGTTTTTCTTCGTGCCGGGATGGACCTTGACGGCGAACGTCACACCTTCAGACGTGTCATGCATAGCAATCATCTGTGGTTCACGCCTTTTCCCGTTGCCCGAAAATCGCCGTGCCTACGCGCACGCAGGTTGACCCCTCCTCAATCGCTACTTCGAAATCGTGCGACATGCCCATGGATAGCTGGTCCAGGGTGACCGCTGGCAGGTTGCGGGCGGCAATCGCATCGCGCAACTCACGCAGCTTTCGGAAGCAAGGGCGCGCACCTTCAGGATCGTCAGTAAACGGAGGCACCGTCATCAGTCCGCGTAACACTAGTGCCTCCAGGCGGGGCGCTGCAAGCAGCAGTTCTTCGAGTGCGGCCGAGCCCGGTGGCACGCCGCTCTTCGCCGCTTCGCCGCCAATGTTGATTTCGAAGAGAACTTCCACCTTCTTGCCGAGCGCGCGGGCCGCCGCGTCTAATTTCTCGGCAAGCCTCAGCGAATCGACCGAATCCACGGCGTGAAATAGTTCCACAGCTTTCGTGGACTTGTTGGTTTGCAGATGTCCGATCATGTGCCAATTTGCACCGTGCAAATCGGAGAGCGCCTCGGCCTTGTCCGCAAACTCCTGCACCCGGTTCTCGCCGAATAGACGCTGTCCCGCGTTATAGGCTTCGCGAATGCGCTCCAGCGATTGTGTCTTACTGACAGCCATCAAGGTGATCTCGGGGAGGTCGCGTCCCGAGCGTCGCGCAGCCGCAACGATGCGTTCCTGGATCAGCGAAACATTCGCGGCGATGGACATGAGATGAGTAAATCACGAACTGCCTTCGCTGCGCGAAGAAAGCGGGCAAGAGCCTGCCCTGAGCTTGCCGAAGCGGCGCCCGCTCCACACAATCAGCCGCACCGTCCTCTACATCATTGCTGTCGGCGGCGCTGGTTCGTTTGGATCGCCGGCGGCCGACACCGGCAACAAGATCATCAACGCCGCCAGGCCGGCCAGCACAATCATCCCTCCGACCAGGTAAGAGGGATTGCTGAAGATTTGCGGCGGATGATTCGGTGCGCCCCACGAGGGCACGAACTGCAACCCTGCCCAAACCAGGCCCAACAAGGCTTCCCCGGCAATCAGTCCGGAAGCGACCAGCACCCCGGCGTTCTCGACGCGTGCCTTCTGAGCGCTGTTAAATCCACGCCGCTCTGCGACCCAGTCGCCGAGCGAACGAAAAACCCCGCCCACAAAGATCGCGAAGGTAGTGCCGAAGGGCAGATACATGCCGACTGCCACCAGCATTGGACTCTTCACCTGCATCATGATCATGGCGATCCCGAACAGGATTCCCACCACCACCAGCGGCCACGCCATATCGTGTCCGACAATGCCCATGGCCAACGTGGCCATCAGGCCGGCCTGCGGCGCAGGAAGATCGGCGCCGCCGAACCCAACGCCGCCGGCTTTGATGTTCCCCTCGTGCAACAGCATCAGCGGGAAATACATGACCAGGCTTGCCACCACGACCGCGATCAGTTCGGCGGCCTGAATCTTTTGTGGAGTGCCACCTAGAATGTAACCAACTTTGAAATCCTGCAAAAGCTCGCCCGCCACCGCCGATGAAACGCAAACCACCGCGGCTACGCCCAGGACCGCGGCAACTCCTGAGGTGCCCGAGACGCCCAGCGCAACCATCAGAAGCGCCGCAATCAGCAGCGTCGAAAGCGTCAAGCCGGATATCGGATTATTCGATGAGCCGATGAACCCAACCAGATTGCCCGATACCGTGGCGAAGAAAAAACCAACCAGAATCATCACTACCGCCGCCAGGATGGCCGGCCACACCAGGCCCGAGATCCTGATGTACAGCAAACACATCAGCACAAACATCACGGCAATCAAACCGAAGACAACTTTCGAACTCATGTACCGCTCGGTACGCGCCAGTTTACCGCGCTGGTCGGCGGTTTGGCGCAGGTCCGCGAATGCCTTGCCAATTCCGGCCGTCAGGCTCGCCCGCATTTTGAACAGCGTGAAAGCAGCGCCTACCAGCATGCCGCCGACGGCAATCGGACGCACGATGTATCTCCAAACCGCATCTGCCATCGTTGCCCAATTATCGGGAGTGTCGGCTGGAATGTATTCCTTGAGCTGCGGCCCAAGGAAAAAGATCATCAGCGGAACCAACAGCCCCCACGCCAGCACACTGCCTGCAAACTGGATCGACGCCAGCTTGACGCCAATGATGTAGCCCACACCGAGATAAGCTGGGCTCACGCTCGGCGCCGCAAATACGGTAGTCCCGCCAGTAGGCAAGATGTGCGCGCTTCCCGCCGATCCTAGACGAACCTGGCTGTGTCCCAGGCTACCGACTCCAACGTGAAGGTCAGTGTCGGCGGCGAACAACCCGAATCTTCCCAGGATATACACGATGCCGCCAATGCCGATGTTCCAGAAAAGATATTTTGCGGCTTGCGCGCCGCGTTGCCCAGCCTTGTGAATCTCCGACGCAGCCAGCGATTCCGGGAAGGGCAATTCCGGGTCTTCCACCATGGCGCGACGCACCAAAGAAATGAACAGAACGCCGAGAATGCTGCCCACCATGATCAGCGCCGTGGACTTCCAGTATGCGTCTGCAAAGCGGAACGAAGGCCACGCCTTGGCCAGCAGAAACGCGGGCAGCGTGAAGATTGCTCCGGCCGCGACGGACTCCCCAATGGAACCCGCAGTTCGAGCAATATTTTCTTCAAGCAGTGATCCTTTCCACGCCCGCATCGCCGCCATCGCAATCACCGCCGCCGGATACGTGGCCGCGATTGTGATGCCTGCCCGCAGTCCGAGATAGGCGTTCGCTGCTCCCAGGACAATCGTCATCAGAAGCCCCAGCAGCACGGCGCGCAGAGTGAACTCTTTCATCTCCATGTGCTCGGGGACGAAGGGGACGTGTTTCTTGACGCCAGTTCCTGATTCGGGGACCGGACTGGTCATAAGTGGAATCCTCGTTGGGCGTAAGATGAAAGCGATTTCGTACCGTAACTTATTCAAAAGACTAAACGGCGGCACGTTAGCACGCGGATGGGCTACATTACAAGTGCGGTGCGGGTTTCAGGCATATGCACTCCTGTGCTGCCAGTTCTGATTGGCTTGTGCCGCCACCTCGGCGTAGAATTACATTAATCGGTTGGTTGCCCCTTCGTAGTTGCGTCAATCCGAGGTGTAACGTGGTAAGAAACTCCCCCGATCAGGTCTGGTTCCAGAGATACCTTGAATTCCACTGCGACGATTGCGGCAGCGAAATCGCCTTCCGTTCGCGGCGGCGCACGTTTCTTGAGCGTTACCTTCTGCCGATTTTCCTTCTACGGCCGGTGCGCTGTGCGGAATGCTTCCGGCGGGATTGTCGGTTGCTGTTCGTGCCGGTGAGAGAGCGCCTTCCCGAAGCGGTCAAAAAAGGTGCGACCTCGGCGCCGCGATCCGACCGTAACGTTGCCTAGCGGACCCGGCCGCCGTTATACTCTATTCCAGCAGGCAATCGCAGGGTCGCCCGCCCAAACTGGAATCATGCGGGGAACACGGAGGCCGTCTTCAGCAGTACTGGGGACAGAATTCGGGCTAGCCAGGCCAAAGCTGGAGTGGCAGGCCCTTCTATTGCTTCCGGAACCAACCGGGGTTGGACCGGCCAGATCGCAGAAAGTCTCTTCGCTGTTTTATTTCCCTCCGATTGCCGCATCTGCGGCACACCTCTAGGCAGGATTTCGCGTCTCCCGGTGTGTCAGGAATGCCTTGATGCCATGCGCCCCATCGCGGGCGGAGTCTGCGCAATTTGCGGCGAACGTCTTTTTTCCTCGTATGCGGTGTCCGGGGTGACGGGCGAGTCCCGCTGTGGGCTGTGCCGCCGCGTCGAACCGGACTTCGCGCGGGCAGCGGCTTATGGCAGTTATGAGAGCGGGCTGCGCGAACTGATTCACCTGCTGAAATATGGCGGCGTGCGCCCGGCGGCGAATGTTCTCGGACGGATGCTGGCCGATGCGATTGCAGTGCTCGAACCGGATCTGCAGGCAGACACCGTGGTCGTAGTTCCCGTGCCCCTGCACCGTACCAAGCTTCGCCAGCGCGGCTTCAACCAGGCGGAACTGATTGCACGCGCTGCAGTGAAAGTCAGTCCGGCGTGGGATCGCTTACGTTTGTGCGCGGGAGTTCTCGAAAGGAAGCGCGAAACCACGTCGCAAATTGGCCTGACCACGTACCAGCGCCGCGAGAATCTGCGGGGAGCTTTCGGGGTGGCTCAGCCTGAATTGGTGAAGGGCCGCGAAGTTCTGGTGGTGGATGACGTTTACACCACCGGTGCGACGGTTTCGGAATGTGCGCGGGTTCTACGTCGCGCGGGCGCAACCAAGGTTTGGGTCGCAACCGTGGCGCGCACGTTGAAGATTTCGGCGCAGCATGTGGAGATTGGACCGCACGCCGCCGAGACAGAGGAAACGATCGGAGCGGAACCAGTTCCAATGGCGAAGGCCGTAGGGATCTAGAACTTTATGTCAGGCAGGCTCGAATCCGAGGCCGGACCAACAGGCAGGCACGCCGCCGGCCTGTTCGCGGCGGCGGCGATGCATCGCGACAGCAACGGCAACGCGCTGCATGCGCCGGTGCTTGTTCTGAACGCGTCCTACGAGCCCATCAACGTTTGCGCCGCGCGCCGCGCCCTCGTTCTGGTGCTCAAGGGCGTGGCTATGACAGAAGAAGAAAATGGGCACTTCCTGCACGCGGCGCGAATCGCCATGCGCGTGCCTTCGGTGATCCGGTTGCTCGAATACCGCCGCATCCCGCACCAGAGCCGTGCTTTATCTCGGAAGAACATCCTGCTGCGCGACCGCAACACCTGCCAGTATTGCGCCACCGTGCTGCCCTCCGGCGAGTTGACGCTGGACCACGTAATTCCCCGCTCCCGCGGAGGCTCGTCCACATGGGAAAATCTGGTGGCCTGCTGCCATCCCTGCAATCGCCGCAAGGGCAACCAGTTTCCCCTCGAAGTCGGCATGAAGCTGATGCGCGAGCCCCGCGCCTTCAACCTCCACACTAGCCGCCACATCATGCGCTTGATGGGCCGTAGCGACGATAAGTGGCGGAAGTATTTGTTTTACTAGGTTTCAGAGTTTCAAGGTTTCAAAGTGGGAACCCGAGACCTACGGCCTAACTTCTCAGATTAGACGGGCAGCGGTTTCGGTTCCCTCAAACATCGCAGAGGGCCAAGGCAGGCTGACGTCTGGCGAATTCCGTCACTTCCTCGGGCAAGCGCGTGGCTCTTTGTTGGAACGCGATACTCAACTGGCCATTGCGATGGATCTGAATTACCTTCAGCCGGATCGCTACAAAGTCCTGGACCAGGAGACCTATCAAGTCCTGGGTCTGCTCAACTGCTTGATCGACTCCCTGCGCAGGAAGCCCGCGGAACCTTGAAACTCTGGAACCTTGAAACTCTGAAACCTTGAAACTCTGAAACCTTGAAACCTTACCTCTGCGGACTCGGCACCGCGTCCGGCTTCTTCTGATCTGGATTCTGATCCGGAGCCGGGGGCGCTTTCTGATCCTTCGGATCCGCCTTTGGAACTTCCTGGCCCTGATACAGAATCTTCACGCTGGAACCGAAGCGCTTATAGTCCTCGTACTTCACAACCTCGCGGATGTGAATGTCGTTGAGGTTGAAGTGCAGCGTGTCGTCGGCGCGCGTGTAGGAGGGGAACCAGTATTTACCGTCGATTTGCTGCCGCCAGGTCGTGAACTTGGGATAGAGATGTTCTGTCTTGTTGCCCTTCTTCTTGGTGTCGCGGGTCTCCGGCACAGCTTGACCATAGGTCTTGACGATTTGGAGATCGTGATCGTCCACCCAGATCCGTCCCTGAAAATACCGTTTCTTGCCGATAATCTGTTTGGGAGCGATGTCGAAGACATAACAGTGCAACTCGTCTTCCGACTGCTGGCCCACATAAAGAATGTTGTATTCCGGAATCTCGTCGCTGGTGAGCACAAAGGGCAGGCGGTTGCGGAAATCCTGGACGTCGCCCTCGTCGAGCGAGAGGCCACCCTGCTCCAGACTTGACTGCGGCGCGAAAACCACGTTTTCGATGCGCCGGCCCTTGTCGTCAAACAGCACATCGAAGACCTCGTGGTACTCGCCGGTGGTAGTGCTACCGTCCAGGGTCTTTACTGCGATGTCTTGCCGGTAAGTGTAATGGTCGCGCGCCTCTTTGAATTCCTTTTCCTTGGCCGCAAAGCGCTGAATGATTTCCTCGGGCGTAACGCCTTTGGGCGGCGTGTTCTCAAGGGTACCTTCCTGCGCTATCACGGGCGAGCATAATAGTGCGCAAGCAGACAGAAGGGTAAGAGACGAAAGGATGCGGACCGGCCTTTTCATAAGCCTATTTTATCGGATAAAGGGAAATCGTTGGGGCGAGGCTGGCGGTTTCCACATTCGCGTGTCCGCTTCAAGATTTCGGCCTTCGGCGAGATCAGGAGTTGGGAAAAACGGGCTATGCAATCAATGCAATCAATGATATCATTGATTGCATGGCTAGCATTACCATCCGCAGACTGCCGGAAACCACGAAACGCCGGCTCCGTGTTCGCGCCGCCCGTAACGGGCGATCCATGGAACAAGAGGCCCGCGTGTTGCTCGAAACTGGTCTGGCGCGCGCAGACGCCGAGTCGGAGAACCTCGGAGAATCCATCCGCCGGATATTTGCTCCCTTGGGCGGAGTCGAACTCAAGATTCCTCCCCGCCGCGGCAAAATCCGCGAGATCAGTTTCGAGTGATCTCCGGAATCACCATTCTCGACACCAACGTCATCTCCGAACCGATGCAGCCTACACCCTCGGCCACAGTGCTGAACTGGTGGGCGCAGCAGCAACCCGGTGCTCTGTTTATCACAACGATAACGGTCGTGGAGATCCTGTACGGGGTCGAACTGTTGCCGCACGGAAAGCGCCAGGCCGCCCTGCTCGAAGGTGCCGAACGCATGTTCGGCAGGGTCCTCGCCGGGCGCATCTTGCCCTTCGACGAGGACGCCGCGCGGGTCTTTCCTGAAATAGCCGCAGGACGCCGCGCGGAAGGCCGACCTATCGCGGCATTCGACGCGCAAATCGCCGCCATCGCCCGCTCCCGCGATGCCATCCTGGCCACTCGCAACACAGCCGATTTCGAAGGCTGCGGCGTGCGGTTGGTGAACCCCTGGCAGTCTGCGAAGCCATAGTCTGCGACTGCAATTGAGTCTGTCATTCCGACCGAAGCAGGACCCTGAGCGAAGCCGAAGGGGACGGCGGAGTGGAGGAACCTGCTGTTTGGGGAGCATGATGCTCTCCGATCCGGCAGGTGCGCGCCAAACTCGCAAGTGCGCGCTGGAAGCCATCTGCTTTCCCCTGCTACACTCATCCGTTTGCCGAGGAGCGTCTCTATGCGCCATCTCTTTCTTGCTTTTCTTGCTCTCGCCGCTTTCTCCTTTCCCGCCTACGCCCAGGCCAGGCATCCCTTCACTTTCGAAGACATGATGAAGCTCAAGCGCGTGGGCGAGCCTGTGGTTTCGCCCGATGGCAAGTGGGTGATCTTCAGCGTGGTCGATGTGAGTCTCGAGGCCAACACCAAGACGCCGCACATCTGGATCCTGCCTACGGCCGGAGGCGGATCGAACGAGAAAGAGCGCGAGATCATCGCCGATCAGGATGCCGACCGCCCGCGCTGGGCGCCGGATGGGAAGCGGTTTGCATTTATCTCGAGCAAAACATACGGCTCACAAGTCTGGATCGCGGGATTCGACAGCTCTATGGGGACAGTCTCCTCGGTCCATCGATTGACGAGCATGCCAACCGAGGCCAGTGGCCAACTTTGGTCGCCCGATGGCAAAAACATTCTCTTTACTTCGGACGTCTATCCCATCTGCGACGGCGCTCCCGGCGACGAGATTGCCTGCAATGCGACGAAGGTGAAAGAATCCGAAAATTCGAAGGTCAAGGCGCTCATCTTCGACCGCCTGCTCTATCGCCACTGGAATGCCTATAAAGAAGGCAAGCGCAGCCACATCTTTGTGGTTCCCGCTGCGCTGCCTTCCCCAACGTTCGAGGATACGGTGGCGGCAAGTGCGGCGATTGCTCCACCTCCTCCTCGAGACCTCACGCCCGGCGACTACGACGCGCCTGTGTTCTCGCTCGGCGGCCAGGACAACTATGCTTTCTCGCCCGACGGGCAGGAGATTTGCTACACCTCGAATCACGACAAGAACGAAGCCGCTTCCACCAACAACGATCTCTGGATCGTCCCGGTCAATGGAGGCCCGGCCGGATCGATCCAAGCAAAGAACATCACCGCCGACAATCCCGCCAGCGACTCGACACCGCTCTATTCGCCCGATGGCCGCTACATCGCCTACCGCGCCCAGCAGCGCCCGGGATACGAGAGCGACCGCTTCCGCCTGATGCTGTATGACCGCAAGACGGGCGAGAAGAAGAATCTGACCGAGAGTTTTGATCGCTGGGTAGGAACGTTCGTGTGGTGGCGGAATGCTTTGTTTTTTACTTCCGAACAGGAAGGCAATGCTCCAATTTTCTACATGAACGCAGAGGGAGGAAGCCCACGCCAAGTGCTCGACGGGTTCAACGATGACTTGGCGTTCTCCTCCGACAATAAGCTGTTCTTCACACGTATGTCGTTGGACGCCCCAACCCAAATCTTTTCCACGGAAATGTCTTTCAGCTTTATCTGTGGTGACACACTCGGACCTAATGCACACGGTGAATGTCACGACGGAGGAATAAGTCTGAAATTGACGAAGCGAATTACATCCCTTAACGATCAAGTTCTTTCTGAAGTCTCCATGTCCCCTCTCGAATCTTTCTGGTTCAGCGGCGCGCACAACGACAAAGTCGAAGGCTTCCTGATCAAGCCTCCAAACTTCGATCCCAACAGGAAGTACCCCGTAAAGTTCCTCATCCACGGCGGACCGCAGGGCGCCTGGGGAGACGACTGGAGCTACCGCTGGAATCCCGAACTCTTCGCGGCGCCAACTTCTGGGTCATCAAATTCAACGACAAGTAGCGGCTACGTGGTCATCATGATCAACTTCCACGGCTCGACCGGCTACGGACAGAAGTTCATCGACGCCATCAACGGCGACTGGGGTGGCGCTCCGTTTGAAGACCTGATGAAGGGCCTCGACTACGCAGAAGAGCATTACTCCTTTATTGATAAGTCCCGGGAGTGCGCGCTGGGCGCGAGCTACGGCGGATACATGATCAACTGGGTGCTTGGCCATACCGATCGCTTCAAGTGCTTGGTTTCGCATGACGGAATGTTCAACGCGGAATCGGCCTGGGGCACCACTGAAGAACTCTGGTTCAACGACTGGGAGTTCAAAGGCACTCCCTACGACAATCGCGCCAGCTACGAGAAGTGGTCGCCGCACCAGTACGCGAAGAATTTCAAGACGCCGACTCTCGTAATTCATGGCCAGCGCGACTACCGGCTTGACGTGAGCGAAGGCTTGCAGCTCTTCACCACGCTGCAGATGGAAGATGTCCCCTCGAAGATGCTGTACTTTCCAGACGAAGGCCACTGGGTGCTGAAGCCGCAGAATTCGCAGCTCTGGTACAAGACAGTGAACGATTGGGTGGATCAGTGGACGAAAAAATGACGCGGGCTTCGGGCTGCGGCTTTCGGGCTTCGGCCCTCAACTCTTTAGCTTGTCATTCCGACCAAAGGGAGGAACCTGCTGTCTCCCGGCGCCAGCAAGAAGCAGGTTTCTCCCCTATGCTTCGCGCAGGGTCGAAATGACAACATAGGTGGTGGCGTTTGAAGCGAAAAACAAAATCACACACTGACAGTCCCTCCACACACGCTCCGCAAGCCGACGCCGCACGGCAACTCGACTCTTTCATCGCGAAGTACGACTCTGACGTGGCCGCCTTCGCCCGCCGCGCTCTCGCGAAAATGCGGAAGCTCGTCCCTGGCGCGATCGAAATGATCTACGACAATTACAACTGGCTGGTGATCGGTTTCAGCCCCACCGAGCGGCCCTCGGAGGCCATTTTCTCCCTCGTGCTGCCTCCGGGCCGCGCGACGCTGTGCTTTCTGCAAGGCGCGGGCCTGCCAGATCCTGCGAAGCGGTTGAAGGGCAGCGGCAACGCGGTACGCAACATCCGGCTATACAACGCTGGCGATCCCGACGGTTGCGTGCTTGACGATCCTGAAGTGCTCGCCCTCATTAACGTGGCCCTCAACCGCGCCAAAGTTCCCATGCCTGCTGGAGCACGCCGCAAGTTAATCATCAGGGCGGTCGCGCAGAGGCAAAAGCCGCGCCGGCGCACAGCTGGGACGAAGTAAAAGCGCCCGTCGATCTTCAATTATTTTGTCATTCCGACCGATTGTTTTGTCATTCCGACCGAAGGGAGGAACCTGCTGTTTGCCGGGGGCCGGCAGATAGCGGGTTCCTCGCCGTCGCTTCGCGAAAACTCGGAATGACAACCATGATGACGTAAGGTTAAACTTCCCGGCCCCGCTTAGACCAGTGCCACGCTTAGAAAGGCGGCCCACGCGGGGCGGGAACACTTCCGTGCCAGAAGCTACTACTGGGTGGGGAAATGTTCCCGCCACTGCCGGCCGGAAGAGTCTCCAGTTCGTCCTGCAGTACGGCCGTAGTTCCGGCCGAGACCTGAATCTCAATCTCCAGTGGTCCAGTAGACGATCCTACCGACGGGAGCAAACTCGTCAGACCGTTGGCGTCACTCTGTGCGGTGCTTTGGCTCATGCTGAGGATGACCGGCATCCCAGTTTGCGTGACCGTGGGGTCGCCCGGCTCAATCGTCAAATTGCTTCCCATTGGGCGCAGCACGGTAGATTGAAACAGCACGCTCGCTCCCAGGACTGGATTGGGCGGCGCGGAGGAGTCAGTCACGCGTACCGTTAGAGGCTGAAACGCCGTCCCAGCGACAACCTGGCCCGCACCGGCGACGCTTTGCAACTTCATCATCGCGGTGGCCACCGCGTTCCCATAAACGGTCTGGCAAGGCTTGTTACTGGGCGCAACGCACGCACTGAGTTGCACGTTAGTGGTGAAGTTCGTCACCGTGAGCGTCACCGACGCGTAGCCGTTGCTGTTAGTCATCGCATTTGGAGCACTGAGCGATCCCGATCCCTGATCGATGAAGAAATTTACCTGTTTGCCACTCTGTGGTACGCCCATGTCTACCACGCGCGCCGTAAGCGGCGCGCTGTGTGACGCTCCCTGGGCGATCCAGAGATAAGGCGTGGTGACTCCGATGTCTGATGACGAAGACGTAGCCGACAGCGTACCCGCCACCGACTGAGCCGGGCTGTACACGCCGGGGGCGAGAGTAGCCGTGATAGCCGCAGTCCCCGTGGCGGCGGGCGTAACCCACGCGGAAGCTACTCCGCTTTCATCGCTGATCGCTGAACAACTGGAAGCTCCGCCGCACGTTGAAAGTGTTGCCCCGTTCGTGGTTGTCCACCCCACGGTTGCGCCGTCCACTGGCGTGACACCATCGGAAGCGAGCACCCGCACCATCACGGGATTGGTAGCCTGCGTTCCCACTGGCGTGGGAGGATTCGATCCCAGCAGCAAGACGATCCGGTCGCTCGCCGCGGCCCCGTACGTGAGCGCATTGGTCATGATCGAGAACCCCCCACTGACCGCATCGTTGAGCGTGATGGTTTGCGGTCCGTCGCTTTGCGCGGAAGCGGCCACCAGCATCTGACCGGCGTTGGTTGCCAGCGGGGACAGTTTGATGCTGCCCAGTGTGATGCCGAGCCCAGGCGCAAAACCGGTGCCCTGCAAAGTGATCGCGCCGCCATTGACCGACACGCGCGGCGGAATCGCGGCGTCTCCGTAAAGCACATGAGCGTGATAGTGGTAGTCGGGGCGGCCGTCGCCGCGCAGATCGGCGATGCCGATAATCAAGCTGCTGGAATTCAAGACCTGCGCGTCGAGACGGCTCATGCCGAACGTCCCTGAATTGAACGGAGCGGAAGTAAAAGCCGGCGGAGCTGCGCCCTGCGGATCACCGAGGGGACAGATGCCGACCACCGGTTCGGCTTTTGATTCGCTGGGAGCGCTGGTTTCATCGAGCGCTGTCACGGCTACGGACAAAGTGCGGTTGGCTTGGGCGGTGATCAGGAAGTAGGCAACATCGCCGTAGCCGCTCAACGAGCCAACCCAATCGCCGGGGGACGGAACCTGCGCGGGAGGCTCCACGTCTCCGTCGTGGCCCACGGGGGGACGGGCTGGGCACTGCCGGCCATAAGAATGTCTTGCTCGAAGCTGCCGCCCGCGTTCACGGTTACTGCGACGGGCTGAAAGGTTCCCGAAAGCGAGACCTGCGCGGGGTCATAAGGGCACACGCCGGCCGACCACAACGGATCCAGAGTCTCGACCGAGAGCTGGTATTGCGCCGTACTCGCGCCATTTGGAATGGGCAATCCACCAAGATCAAAAAATCCTTCGAGGGTTTGATCGGATGATCCGAACTCGCCGTAGGGATTTCCCAGTGGATCGTCCAGGCCCGTGATGGGATTGCCGGCATTACCGGTGAAGGAGAATCCGGAAACCGACGAGGCTCCGTATGCGTCTGACGGCAGGTTGGTGGAAGGATCGATCCAACGCGCGACCACGTTCACACCCTGCATAGGCTGGGCTTCTTGACCTGTGTGACTCACGAAGTAAACAGAGCCGTAAATGCGAGCGATAGTCGCCGACGGGGTGGCGGGATAGAGACGGGACAGCGAAGCCACATCGTCGGGTGCAAGTTGGTAAGGATTGGCGTAGCACACCGTGATCGGCACGCAGGTAACCGGGTCCACAAAGTGCATAACGGGGAAACCAGCATAGTCTGCGGGCGTGGGATGTGGCTTTCCGGTGACCACGTTCAGGTTCATCTGCGACCAACCCAAACCGATCACGCTCCCGAGCACTCGCACCAGTCGGTATTCAACGTCCGTGAGCTGCGACGACTGCAGTGCACACTGGCCGTTAATCACTACCAGAGCGTGCAGAAAATTTGCGCTCGCCCCGAAACTGTCCACCCCGCCATACACTGCGTTCCAGAAGCATTGCGAAGGATCGCCTGCGTCCGCGCCGAGCAAGGCGTCAGTGACTGAGCCGTCGTAGTCGTAGACGATTCCGACCGGAGTTTGAGTGGCCGAGGGCGTGATATCGGCGGGGGCAGTGACGATTCCGCTTGAGTTGATGGCGATGTTGCTCCCGTTAACATCTTCGGCCAGCTGCCCGGGGCTGGTGGCAGTGAGGGCTGCGGCGGAAACGGAAGTCCACTGGGCAAAGGCGTTCGCGACCAAAGAGTTGGCGGAGGCATTGGGCAAGATCGGGCTGAGATCACCCTGGTCGGTGTAGTAATTCACCTGTCCTGATGACCAGGAGATGGCCTGGCCCATCGTCCCCGAGTTGAAATAGCTGGAGCCCGCCACATACCTTGGACCGCCGGCGCGGGCGAGCATCGCGAAAAAAAAGACAATGGCCAGGGCCGAGGCCAGGCGTAAGAGGAATGAGCGCGCGGGAAATGTCATCTTCTTCTGTATGGTCACGTCTGCCTCATTCCTCATGGCTCCGCACGGCCTCAACAAAGTCGGCGTAAGAGACCACTGTTTTTCCACCCAGAATCGGATCCCGCGCCAAAGTTGCGACTTGCTGTGGGCTCATGATGACCCTCCCTTGAGCATCCATCGCGAATCTGCCCATGCTCCCGGCCACCGGACTGGTTAGGCCCAACCTGCTCGGGGCGTACAGAAACAGCAGCACTCGTTCGCCGACGGTCCAAACGCCAGCCCATTCGTGGATGGTCAGGCTGTGTCCCGCCGAGGCGCCCCGCATGCCATGTTCAACTTGGAACGTGACGGTGGCGGAAGCGGGCGCTTGGCCGTAGGATGAGCGGGCCCGCCCGATGGAGGTGACACGCCCCGAGAAGATAATCCCAGCAACGCGAACCAGTTGCGGGAGAATGTCCGTACCGGGAGCATGCGGATCTCGACCAACTGGGGAAGGCCGGGGCAGACTCGGGGGAGGAATCCAGACGGGCGCAATCAGCGAGGAACGGCGCTCCTGACCAAGGTCAGGGGTGAGGGCAAGATCGGGAGCAACTACACGGGAACGATCCGCCCCGGCGTCCTGACCGCACAGAAGCGTGGGCGTTACGAATACAAAAGCCACGAACATCAGCGAGCAAGCGGCGAGCAGACGCCAACAACTTCTCCCGGCCATAAATAATCACCTGGAAACGAATGGGAACGAATGTCTGCTCGGAGGATTCTGGGAAACCGACGCCATCTTAAGCGGCGACTGAAAACCGTGATGTGATGGATGTCACAACGAGCCTGTGGATTAAAATCTCATTCCCGTTTTGAACGCGTGGATGGACCAACCTGACAAACGCGGCGATATCAGAGCGGATGTCGCAAATGCTCTTCTGCGCTAAGGTTAGCGCCGGCCAGCAGCAGGAGTCCCGTAAGGAATGCCCAGAACATCAGGCTTACTGAGAGCGCAAAGGGCCCATAGACTTCGGCGAAATTCAGCCAGGGCAACGCCATGATGTAGCCGTACTTTAACGCCTCCAAGAGCAATCCCATAATGATGGCGGTCGGCAGCACGGCGCGCACTGGAACCTTGCCGTTGGGCAGTACCCAGTAAATGAGAAAGAAGATAGCGACGCTGGCGGCGATGGCAAAGCCCTTCATCGCCAGGAATTCCGCCAGGCGTACCGCCGACATGGCGTGCCCGCGCAACAGGAATTCGAACGGCCGCACGATCCCCGCGGTCATTCCAATCGAGAGCAGAGCCAGAACGCCGCATGCAAACGCCAATCCGAGCGAGACCAACTGATTGCCTAGATAGGAGCGGTTCGTGGGGAAGTGCCAGATGCGGTTGAGCGCGACCTCCAGCGGCACGAATATCCCTGTCGAGGTCACCAGCAAGATGATCAGCGAAACCACTTGCACGCGCTGGCGCGAGTTCACCATGGCGTTCAGGTTGCGGATCACGAACTCCTGGCCGGCGGGGAGGTAGTCGCGCAACAACGAGACCACTACGTCGGACATCACGCGCGAGTGAAAAACCCGCCGGATCAGCGTCATCAACAGAACCACGAAAGGGAAAAACGACAGGATCGAGTTGGCCGCAACCGAGAACGCAAACGTGTGCACGTCGGTGCGCAGAAGGTATTTGGCCGTAGAAACCGCCATCCCCGAACGCGCTCTCACTGGGCCCAGCGGCGGAATTGCCGGGCCTTTCGTTGAAGGGGGAGCGGTAATTGTGATTGGACCCGACACAGGCGTATCCCCTAATCTTATCAAAGGGTTGCGGCCAACGCCGCCGTCCCCGGAGCACGAAGGGTCAGTGGCGAAGCGTGCTGTTCCTTATACCTTGTTAAAGCTTCGAGTGCGGCCCCGGCCTATATTTCGGCCCGAGGCCTCTAATTTTTGTTGCGAAACGATTTAATACTCCTTATTATCGGTTCGCTCAAAAACCGGACCAGTGCCGGCATTGAGTTCGTAAGGCAGGTTGATGTCTTGAGCAGGGCAGTAGAAATCAGCGCCGATGGTCTGGCTCCAGAAGTTCGCGCCGCATTTTCTTTACGCGTGGCCGAACTGAAGGAGTCTTTTGCTTTGGGGCAATTTCTTCCGCACACGCACAGAGAGACGGCAACCGAGTTTCACCGGCTATCCCGGAGGGGGCGCTCCGTTCACGCGGGGTAACGACCGGGAGATCCTGGAAACTAATTCTGAATGATCTGAGGAAAGGAGTTTTTCTGTGAGAGAGAAGGGAACAGTAAAGTGGTTCAACGGGGCGAAAGGATATGGCTTTATCCAGCGCTCCACAGGAGAAGACGTCTTCGTGCATTTCTCTGCCATTCAAGAGAACGGCTACCGCTCGCTCAACGAGGGTGAGACCGTGGAGTTCGATCTGCTCAAGGGTCCCAAAGGCTTTCAGGCGGGCAACGTAGTCCGCGCCTAACCTCGATCATCATCGATCGCAACCCTCCCGCTTCCCGGCGGGAGGGTTTTTCGTGAGCCTGCCCCCGCAGATAGTTCACGATACATTCACCGTTGTCATTCCGACCGGAGCCCGAGCGCCAGCGACGGCGGAGCGGAGGAACCTGCTGTTTGCGTGCGGCGGATCGTCGCCGGGTCAAGTTCCTGGCCGACACTACCACTGTAATGGCTGCCCCACGCTTCGCGGTTTTCGAAGCGTGGGCACCACGGACCACAGCCCATGTTCATTCGTCACAGCGAAACCCAGCGATTCGTGCTACATCTTTCCAATGCCCAATCGCCTCCACACGGTACTACGGCGCCGGACATCTGCACTTCATCACCACCAGTTGCTATCAGCGCCGGCCGCTGCTCGACGATGCGCGAAATCGCGATCTCTTTCTTCAGGTCTTGGAGCACGTCCGGAGGCGTTATCGTCTCGTGGTGGCAGGCTAGGTAGTCACGCCCGAGCATGTTCACTCGCCAAATCCGTGAGCTAGAGACCTGAAGAAGGCCACATGCTGTCAGAGCCGCCTGTACCTATGAATCATCTGCATAACGTTACTGTCGAAATCAATGTAGAAGCAGTGTACGAATCCATCAGAGGCGCGACGCCGCACCTGTGCTTCGTACCTCTGTGAGGCCTCTTCGATGGTTGCAAAACCTTCGTCGGCAGCCGGATCGAGTGTAGTGGTACAGACCGGGCGCATCCCTGACAAAACAGACCGGGTGGATTCCTGACACTGTGGTGGACGCAAACTTTATTTCGCGGCAGAAATCCACTGGGAGCCGGCCCTCGTGGTGGCGCAGGCAAACAGCAGATTCCACCACTCCGCCGTCGCTGGCGCTCCGGCTCCGGTCGGAATGACAAAGAATTGAGATGTTTACCGCACTTCCACCGACACCAAATCGCCATCCGACATGCCGCCGGGTTTGTAGTTCACTGAGACCGCGCGATCGCTCCAGGCGCAGGAGAATGCGTCGGCTCCGATGAGCAGCAGAGACTTGTAGTCGGCAGTGCGCAGCTTCAGGACCGCTCCGCCGGAGTTGACGGTGAGAATTGCTGCGGGGGATTGGGAACAGTCCACGTCCACCAGCCGGCCCTGCAAAAATTTCGCGGGACGCTTGTCTGCGATGCCGGCGGATTGCGCCGTTTGTGCGGCGGCGCGTTTGGCTGCGTCCTGCTCCAGCACATCGAATGGCGAAGGCGGGGCCGCAACCTTTCTGTCCAAAGCCGCTGCGTTGGCTGAGATGCCATATTTCTGCTCGTTTGCCAGTTGCCCCAGGCGCTCGCTCGCCTCGGCCGCGACCTCCGAATTACTGCTGCTTTTCAAATGTTCCAGCAAGGCTCGCGCGGCTTCCCACTTTTTGGCGGAAATGTAGATCTCCGCCATGTTGTAAACGTATTGCTGGTTGCGCGGACTGAGCCGCATGGCGGCGCGTTCGGCCTGCATCGCGGCAATCGGGCCACCGCCTCTCAGGTGCGCAATGGCCAGCAGATTGTATGCGTCGGCGAACTCCGGATACCACTCCACGACGGCTTGCAGGTCTTGCATCATGTTGGGCAGGCCCTCGATTTCGGCGTGCTTCGACAGCGCGACCCGGTACTTCAGCACGCAAAGGTAGTAGCGGATCCACATGTCGCTCCGGTTGAGCGCGGCGGCGCTGCCCAGCTCTTCGGCGGCTTCGGTGAACTCTTTGCGCTGCAGGTGGTCCCAGGCTAGAGCGCGGTGGGCAATCTCGTTGCCGACGGTCATGACCAGGATAGGGTTCTTCTTGTCGTCTTGATTTTTCTCTTTACTTCTCGCTGCCGCAGCGGTTGGGTCAGGAGCCGTAGCCAGAGCCTGCAATTCCTGCACAGCGGCTCCGCGGCGTTCGGGAATTCTGATCTTTACCTCATCCGTTAAGGCGCGGGCGTCGGTCTCGTGGATGCCCTTGGTGGTGATCACGCTGGCGTCCGGCGCAAAGATCTCGGGGAACTCGTAGACCTGCGGCGGCTGTCGCATTCCGGGTTTCCTGGATGCGTCGAGCGCTACGAACAGCGGCGTGAGCGAGTGGAAATAATCCTTTACCGCCTGGTCGAACTGGGCGGACGTCACGCCGTAGGCCTTTTGGATGGCTTGTTCCACGGGCACGTGCTGGTTTTCTACCAGATCAAGATAGGTTCCCGTCTGTACCAGCTTTTTCTCGTGCAGCAGGTAATGCATCACCATCCACGACTGGGCATAAAACATTGTGCGGTGCGTGCCTTCGTCGTAAGTGGAAGCGTCATGCTTCATGGTGAGCAGATCGGGCAGCGCAAGCCACGGTTGGCTATTCAGAAGCTCGGTGAGCGATTGCAGTTCGGGATCGCCGCCGATTTCGTACTTCCTGTCATCGAGCCGGATCGAACTGAAGTACTCGGCAATGCCTTCGTCGAACCATCCCGGGACTGGAGGATAGTTGTAGTCGATCAGCAAGTGGGCGAAGTCGTGGGCAACGGCGCGCCAGGATTCCTCTTCCGCCAGATTCAGCATGATGAAGTTCTGGTCTTCGCCGGGAAGAAAGAAGCCGGGAGCGTCAATCGGCTGGCCTTGCCGCAGCGGCGCGCTCTGGTAATAGCTCTTGTCGTTCTTGAAGGCGAGGATGGTCAGCGGCACCGGCTCGTTGAGGCGGTCTTTCATCAGCAGCGTGGCGAAGACGGCTCGCATCTGCTCAAAGCGCAGCGCGACTTCCGTGCCTTTTTTATCTCCAGCGTCAGTGATGACCGTGTAGTGCGGGGAGTGAATTTCGCGCCAAGGCGATTGCTCCGCCGCAAAGACGGATGTGAACAAAACAACGCACAGAAGCATCGCAAAAAGAAATAGAATCGGGATGGGACGAGTGCGGGCCATACGCGTTCCGCCGGGTAGGAGGACAACTAGCAAAATCCTAACACGGGGGCTGCCGCTTGGGCGCCGCTTGGGCGGCGACGAATCGGTTAAGGGCACGCCGGCCGCGTTCCCGATCTCCGGTAACCAGATAAACGAGCATCGCGCCCTGAAACAATTGCAGAAGTGTCTCGACCGCGCCCGCGTCCGGCAGGAATGTCCGCAACATTTCCGCCCACAGCTGCTGTTGTTCTTCAAAGAATCTCCGGGCGCGTTGCGATCCGCTCCAGCTTCGCCGCGTCATGTCCATCGCCAGCAGAAGAACGCCGCGCGACTCGGCGCTGGTCGTCTGCTCCCACAAGGCTGCGACCACAGATTGAGCCGACGCGCGCGCGGGGAATGCACTGGCCTGAAATCTCGCCCGCAGCCGGTCTTCGAGCAGCGACATCGCCATCTCTTCGATGGGATCGCGGCCGCCGAAGTAGTGGATCAGCATCCGCTTGCTGATTCTTACGTCCTTCGCGAGCCGATCCAGACTAAGATCCAGCGTTCCTGCGCGGACGAAAGCGGCCAGGCAGCTTTCCAGTAGTTGTTCGCGGTTTCTGTGCTGCTTCTTACGGGGCATCTTGCTTTGTAATGTACCATATGGTACAAACATAAATGTACCAAATGGTACATCGTGTTAAGCCTGAGGAGCATCCATGAAAATGCATATCTACGACAAGTCGTTGTTCGTGCTGTTCGGCGCTGCCTTCTGGGTCATGGGAACGATCTGGTATCAGCTGCGAGGTCCACAGGTGTTTGAAAGCACAAGTCAGCGGTACTGGATCAACTTCGCACTTACTCCGATCTTGTCCGCAGTCATCTGCATACTGCTGCTCAAATTGCGGCATGTCTCAGCTGCGGAGTGGGCGTCGGCGGCATTGCTGATTGCGCTTCCTGGAATGTTTGGCGAGGCCGTGCTGCTTTCCCGCTTCGCCACTTTCATGCCCCGCATGCATCCCGAGACAGCAGGGAAATACGGAGCGTTTCTGTTCGCCGCCTATGCGCTGTTTCTCACAATTGCGGAGATCGTCACGATACGCGCCTAAGGTGCAGGAGGGAATGAATCTCCCGCGCGCAGGATCATCACTTCCGTGGCCTTGATCAATGCGATGGCGGTCTGGCCCGCCTTGAGATGCATTTCTCGCGCCGAGGTCGCAGTGATGATGGAAGTGATCTGCTGCTCCCCGATAGATATCTTCACTTCCGCCATAAGGCCGCTGATACGGACCTGATCGATGCGCCCCACGAGCTGGTTCCGACCACTCACGCGGCGCACTGCCTGAGTTCGCTCCGCGACCGTTTTCCCTCTGGTGCGGAAAAGCAGGCGGTCCAGTTCACTTTGCGGGATGCGGTGATGCCCTCCGGCCGTCTGGATGCTGCGAATCTTCTTCTTGTAAATCCACTGCTTGATGGTTGGGAAGCTGATGCCCAGCTGCAAGACCGCATCGCGCAGCTTGAGCAGTTCGTCCCGCCTGCTTTCGGATTTGACTGGGCCTCGCATCGGTGAAAATCCTACAACAACAGGATAGGCCCATGCCGGTTCGCGGTCACTATTCTCGTCCAATGCTCCGGGGTATATCCATATCCGTATAGCTGTTGAACTTGGAACTGTATTTGATATACACTTTGCAACTCCTGACAACTTCAATCGCTCACCCGGAGGCTCGCTTGCGTAAGATCGCTCTGTTTCCCACCGCACTGGTTTTCGTTTCCTTCACAATTTTGTCAGGGATGAGGGCGTTCCCGGCGTGGGCTCAAACGGGAGCGAGCCTTTCCGGCATGGTGACGGACCAAACCGGCGCGGCCCTTCGCGATGTCGCGGTGACAATCAGGAACGCCGACACCGGTGCAACGCGCACGATAGCAACCGACGGCGGAGGCCGCTATCAGGCGTCCGGCCTGCCTCCGGGGCGCTTCGAGATTCGAGCTGCAAAACAGGGTTTCGCCGATGAAGCGCGTATGGGAATCAGCTTGGCGGTTGGCCAGGAGGCCGCGGTCGACATTAAGCTGCAGCGCAGCACCCCCGATGCCTGCGCGAGCGGCCGCGAGTTTGCCACCACCGATTGCGATCTGACCTGGCACGGCGTCACGCTGTATGGTGCGTATGACGTCGGCCTCGGCTACGTCAGCCACGGCCTGCCGGAAAATGGCTATAACTATGAAGGCGAATCTCTGGTGAACCGGAAGGCTATGAACATCGGTTCCTCGTCGCACCGAACAACCTGTCGCAGACGGGTCTGGGCATCCGGGGCAAGGAAGAGTTTCGGCCTGGCTGGTCCGTTGTGTTCAATGCATCAACCGGCATCAATCCGCAGTCCGGCCTGCTCGCCAATGCGTCCGCCACCGACACCATCAACAACGGCCTTCCGCGGAGCAGCTATTCGATCGCCATTGACGGTGCGCGCGCAGGCCAACCCTTTAATGATCAAGTCTATGTCGGCGTCTCGTCCACGCATTTCGGCGAGCTCACCTTTAGTCGTCAGCGCTCTCTTGGTACGGAGGCCATGCTGCTTTACGATCCAGCCGGAGGCGCTTATGCGTTTTCCTACATTGGGTATAACGGCACGATGGCCGGCGGCGGCGACACCGAGAATAGCCGCTGGGACGATGCCGTGAAGTATCGCATCGCCTATGGCTCGGTCCATTTTGGCGCGATGTATAAATTCGCCGATGGTTCTGGCGGCTGCTACTCGGCCTCCGCAGGCTGGACTGCCGCCACCTGTACGCCGGAATCGGCGCATAACAACGCCTTTGGATTCGACCTCGGAGGAAACTCCGGCAAGTTCTCCGCCGACTTGGTCTACCAGCATTACAACCAGGCGATCAGCGTGCTGAATCCCTTGCTGGGGCCTCAGAGTCTGAGTTCGGCGGGTCAATATCAGTCGACCACCGACAACATCAATACCAATCCCATCAACGGAGGGCCCGGCATCGGGCCCAATCTCATCGACACGAACAACACCGTCTACGGCATCGTGACCGACAACAACGCAATTATGTTCGCGGCCAAGTATACGTGGGACCCGGTCAAGTTTTTGCCGGATACGAATACATCTGGCAGAATAACCCGCACGACCCGTTGGGCGTCGGCGCCTCGGACCAGGGCGGCTACAACCTGAGCGGGGTCGAAGACAACAATCTCGATTCTGAAAAGTTGGTGAATATCTGGTGGATGGGTGGGAAATATGCCGTCGACAGCAAAACCGACGTCACTCTCTCCTGGTATCAACAGCGGCGGAACGACATTTGTGTGCCGCCGGCCTGCTCGCCCACGGCCGGTTTCCGCAGTTCCTGCGCGGGCACGCTCAACGAGGGGTCGCTCTATGTGGACCATCACTTCACCAAGCGCTTCGACGGTTTTATCGGGATTGCATATTCCTGGGTGAGCGGAGGTCTAGCCATCGCCATTCCTCATGGCCCTGGCGTCCCCTATAACTACAACAACAACTGTGCTCCGACAGTCGGTGGCCGGTTCACCTTCTGATCGTTTCCGCGGCGGGCTCAGTCGAGAGCCCTGCCTGCTGACATCGGCCAGCTTCCCCGCTACGCTTCCACCATGCGGAAGGTAAGCTTCGCCGTCGCTATGTTCTGTGCGGCGTTGTTCGCTCCCTTTGCGCTCTCAGCCCAGCAGGGAACGACCACGCGAGAGGGCTATGCCTAATCCTTCTTGGGGTGATCGTCGCAAACGTGAGATTTGAACTCCCGATCGCGTTCCGACTCGAAGTTGTGCATCATTTCACCGAAGGTTATGCCGTCGGGCGGGCCGGAGGGTTTGAACCGCCAGTCACATCCGGAGCAACCAAAGCCGCGAAAACGCTCTTGCTCAATCCATGTCAGCTTCCGCGTCATGAAGGGGCACAGCTTACAGGCACGAACCTCGATGGTCTGTCGGGTGTCCTACGTACACGGAAAAATTTCGGTCGCGGTGAAGTCTGAGTCCACGGGCTTGGTTTGAAAGAAGCGAAATCGCTCTAAGTGGCGGTCGCATTTCGCGAGTCGCGATGCTTGCGCGTCGTACTGATGAGGCCAATGTAAGGTTTCCTACAGATGCGTTGCATTTGACCCTGTATACTCCGCCGAGTAACGCCAATCGTTGAGTTCCTGTTTCGCGCACCCCACGGGTGAGTTCATTCCTGCGTCCTGGAGGTTTTTCGGTTCTAGCTCGTGGCGCGCAAGGAACTCCAAATCGTGCAGTCTGGCGAGCGGACAAATACCGCGGGAAAGCCAGTCAGCAACAAAATACTTCTATCAATCTCCGATAGCGAGTACAGCTCCCTTCGCCCCCACCTGGAATACGTTCGCTTGCCAAACCATCTAGTCCTTCACGAGACCGGTGGGAGGCTGGAGTTTGCGTATTTCCCGAATCGAGGTTTGATTTCACTTGTAGTAGTAATGAAGGATGGAAGAACCGCCGAAGCTGGCGTCGTTGGCAATGAGGGCTTTACGGGGGCACCAGCGGCGGTTGGCCTGGGCAGGGGCCTGCTGCGGGCGGTGGTACAAGTCACCGGGGACGGATTTCGGGTAAAAGTCGGGGCTTTGCGAAAGACGCTGGAATCCGCTCCACACCTGCAAATGATGTTGAATCGCTATGCCGCAATTCGGAGTATGCAGGTGGCACAAACAGCCGCATGTAATCGGCTGCACGATATTAAGCAGCGTCTGGCGCGGTGGTTGCTAATGACTCAGGATCGAGTAGATTCGGGGGCGCTGCCCATCACCCATGACTTTCTGGCAACGATGCTAGAGACAGACAGGCCTAGCGTCAGCCTGGCAGCTGGTGCTTTGCAGAAGAAGGGACTCATCGAGTACACGCGTGGCGCAGTGAAGATCGTGAACCGCAATAAACTTGAAGACTCCGCCTGCGAGTGTTATAGGGTTATCCGACAGTACGACGGCGAGCTCGGTCTGAAGTAGACCCTTCAGGGAAGACTCGCTGTGTTATAGGGATGACCTCCAGAGGGCGAGATAGTTCCTAGTCGCCGCTGGCGTGGTTCTGCGTAGGCACGAGAACCAAACGGGGCCGGGATCCCGCGGGCCGCCGTTGCTGCATCTGCGACGCCCGCCCGCAAGCCTCCAGGATGCCGAAGACTGCGAGATATGCGGACAATACGCCGATGCCAACCGAAGCGGCTACGGTGAGGCAAAGAATCAGAGGCATGAAGAGCGAAATCACGATCGACCACCCTCATTAAAGTGCAATATTCAGATGCTGCCAGCTCGACTTCCGTCTACGGCTTCTTCAATCTATCTGCCCTGATGCCCGCCGCAAGTGACGAGCCGGATGCTCCCGTAACAAGTCGCGCCGTAGTAAAATACGGAGTAGAGCTGTGCACTCCTACTGTCGGGCAAGCCTGTAGACCTGTCGACATTACGGAAGGGCAATCCGCTTCCAGATAAATGGCCATCACCAAGATTTCGGTGCGCGGGGCGCGCCAGCATAACCTTAAGAACATCGACGTTGAGATTCCGCGCAACACCCTGACCGTGGTGACCGGGCTGAGCGGCTCGGGCAAGTCCTCGCTGGCCTTTGACACGATTTATGCCGAGGGGCAGCGCCGCTACGTGGAGACGCTGTCGACCTATGCGCGGCAGTTTCTCGACCAGATGGAACGCCCCGATGTCGATGCAATTGATGGACTTAGCCCATCCATCTCGATTGAGCAGAAGACCACCAGCCGCAGCCCGCGCTCAACTGTTGGCACCATCACAGAGATCTACGACTATCTTCGTCTTTTGTTCGCTTCCATCGGAGTGCCGCATTGCCCCAAGTGCGGACGCCCCATCAGCCGGCAGTCGGCTGAGCAGATCGTGCAGCGGGTGATGCAGCTCACTCCTGAGGACCGTGTAATGGTCCTGGCGCCGATCGTCCGTGGCCGCAAAGGCGAATTCAAGAAAGAGATGGAAACGCTGCTCAAGCACGGCTACCAGCGCGCCCGCGTCGATGGCGAAATCGTGAACCTGGATGACGATCTCAATCTCGACAAGCGCAAGAATCACACCATTGAAATCGTGGTCGACCGTCTGCTGGTGAAGCCGGGCATTGAGCATCGCCTGGAAATGTCTGTCGGCCTGGCGATGAAGTTGGCGGGGGGCCTCGTGCAGGTGGCCGTGGTGGGTGGCGAGGAGCGGCTTTATTCCGAGAAGCTGGCTTGCCCGGATTGCGGCATCAGCGTGCCGCAACTGGAGCCGCGGTCTTTTTCTTTCAACAGCATGTATGGTGCTTGTCCCGAGTGCCACGGTCTCGGCAGTCGCTATGATTTCGATCCAGCAAAGGTGATCACGGATTGGTCGAAGCCGCTGCTCGATGGGGGACTGGGGCCAGGCTCGGCGTCGCAGGGGCTGATCCACGCTTTGCAGGTGACGGCGGCGGCGCACGGCATTGACTTGAACACGCCGTTCGAGAAATTTCCTGACAAGATTCAGGATCTGCTGTTGAATGGCGAGTCGGGACGCGGCAAGACCGGCTTCCGCGGAATCTTTGGCTACTTGAAGCAGAATCTTGAGGAGTCCACATCAGAAGGCTATCGCGACTGGCTGATGGATCACATGTCGGCGACGGAATGTCCGGCGTGCGGCGGCAAGCGGCTGAGGCCGGAAAGCCTGGCGGTGAAAGTGAGTGGCATGTCGATCGCCGAATTCACTGCGCTGCCGATTTCAAAAGCGCTGGAGGTTGCGCGAAGCATCAAGCTCGCGGGGCGCGAGGAGAAAATTGCAGGCCGCGTCATGCATGAAGTGGTGGAGCGTCTACAATTTCTCAATGCCGTGGGACTGAACTACATTTCGCTCGACCGCTCGGCCGCGACTTTGTCCGGCGGCGAAGGGCAGCGCATTCGACTGGCAACGCAGATTGGTTCGAAGCTGCGCGGCGTGCTCTACGTGCTGGACGAGCCGTCGATCGGCCTTCATCATCGCGACAACGGTCGCCTGCTCACCGCGCTCGAAAATTTGCGCGATCTTGGCAACACCGTGCTGGTCGTCGAGCACGACGAAGAAACTATCCGCCGCGCGGATTATGTAATCGATCTCGGCCCCGGCGCGGGACGCCACGGCGGAGGCCTGGTCGCGCACGGAACGCCCGAAGAAATCATGCGCGAACCCAACTCGCTGACCGGGGCATACATCTCGGGCAGAGTGCAGATCGAGATGCGGCCCGAGCGGCGGCAGAAGAATGGCGCTGCGTTGACGATTCTGGGAGCGAAGGCAAACAATCTCAAGAATCTCGACGTAACTTTCCCGCTCGGCGTGATGACGGTCGTGACCGGAGTCTCCGGCTCGGGAAAGTCCACGCTGGTGAATGACATTCTCTATCGCGCGCTGGCGCGCCAGCTTTATCGTTCGCGCGAGAAATCCGGCGAGCACAAGGCGATCATGGGCGCGGAGAACATCGACAAAGTGATTCGTATCGACCAGTCTCCGATTGGGCGCACGCCGCGCTCGAATCCCGCAACCTATACCGGAGTGTTCACTGCGATTCGCGATATCTACGCCATGCTGCCGGAAGCGCGCGAGCGCGGGTACAAGCCGGGACGTTTTTCCTTCAACGTTTCTGGCGGCCGCTGTGAAGCTTGCCAGGGCGAAGGCCAGCGTCGCATCGAGATGAATTTTCTGCCCGATGTGTATGTGCTCTGCGAGGTCTGCGGCGGCCGCCGCTACAATCATGAGACGCTGGCGGTGAAGTACAACGGCAACTCGATTGCGGATTTATTAGAGATGCCGGTCTCCGACGCGCTGCCGATTCTCGAAAACATTCCGCAGGTGAAGCAGAAACTGCAAACGCTGGTCGACGTTGGCCTCGGCTACATTCATCTTGGTCAATCCGCGGTAACGCTTTCCGGCGGTGAAGCGCAGCGCATCAAACTGGCGCGCGAGTTGAGCAAGCGGCAGACCGGCAAGACGCTTTATCTTCTCGACGAGCCCACCACCGGCCTGCACTTCGACGACGTGAAGAAGTTGCTCGACGTGCTGCACCGGTTGACCGACCTGGGCAATTCCATCATCATCATCGAACACAATCTGGACGTGATCCGCAATGCAGATTGGCTGATCGACCTCGGCCCCGAAGGCGGCGAAGAAGGCGGCCGCCTCGTAGCCCAAGGCACGCCCGAGCAAGTGGCGCGGGTGAAGAAGTCTTACACCGGGCAGGCGCTGGTGGGATATTTCTCGGGGAATGGGAAGCGCAGCGCTTAGCGGTCAGCAGCTCGGCGAAGTGTTCCGGTTGAATTAGAGACGCGCTTCCTGCGCAGCTGTTTCTGCGCGATGAATCCTGACCTTGACTTCGATGCGCGAGCCGAGCCGGTTGATGATCGACATGAGGCGGTCAACGGTGAAGCGTCCGAGGTCAGCATTGCGGATGCGCGAGAAGTCGGCGGCCGCGATGCCGGTTCGAGCGTGGGCCGCGCGCACAGTCAGGTGGCCCCTGTCGAGCGCCTTGATGATTTCGGCGGCCAGGATGGCTTTAAATTGCTCGGCGTCAGCGTTCTTGTGCCCGAGGTCGCGGAACACATTGCCGCTCCCCCGCACCACTTCCAGTTTTTCGCTTTTCATCGCAGCATCTCCTTGAGTCTCTTCAGGCGGTTCTTTATCAGTTCGATTTCGTGTTGCGGTGTTTTGATGCCCTGCGTCGACCTCTTCTGGAAGGCATGCAGAACCCAGATTTCTTCGGCTAATTGGAGCGCATAGACCACGCGAAACGCATCACCCCGGAAAGGCAGCGCAATCTCGAACACGCCCGAGCCCAGGCCCGGCAAGGGTTTTGCAACGTCGGCTTTACCGCCTTCAGCTGCGATCGTCATGGCCACAAGACAGATCGACCTGGCCCCTTCCGGAAACGCCTCGAATTCCTTCAGCGCTGCCTTGAGCCATGAAACGGGCCGCGTCTTTCGGGTCATGGAAGCCGTCCGTTACGGAATGTCCCGTATGCCGCTATGTTGTCATATATGACAACATTTGTCAAGGGCCTCCGGCCCCTCAGGGTAAGATGGAAAAGGAAACTGGGCATCGCTCTAGTCTTGGTAGTGGGAAGAATTTCTTGTCATCACCCGATAATCCGCAGCTTGATCTTCCGCTGGTGAACGCTGACCCGCGGGTGCCGGCCCCGCCGATTACCTCATTCGCCCCTCCCGCTCTCCCAACACCACCCGCACCTCGCGCCGGGGAGAACCCCGTCTGGAGCGGCTGGGACGTGCTGCTGATTGCCGGCCTCACGCTGCTTACCTTGTTCGTCGTGCAACTCCTTATCGTCCTTGGAGCGCGGCGCTTCGTGTATATCCACGAGAGTTGGCTTGATGTGGCGCAGAAGCCGGTGCTGGCGCTGCTTTCCGAGTTGCTGACCTATATCGTAGTGGCGCTGTACATGATCCTGCTGGTCGAGGGGAAATATCACACGCGCTTCTGGCAGGCTATACGCTGGAGCTGGCCGGGACTGGCTGGCGTGAGCATGCTGGGCATTGGAGTTCTCATGCTCGGGTTCGACATTCTCGGCCGATTCCTGCCTATGCCGAAGACGACGCCGTTCGATCAATTTTTTGCCCGGCCTTCCGACGCCTATCTCACCGTAGCCTTCGCCGTCACGCTCGGGCCGCTGATGGAAGAGCTTTTCTTTCGGGGATTTCTTTATCCTGTCGTGGCGCGGCGCCTCGGAGTGATCTGGGGAATTCTTCTTACCGCGCTACCCTTCGGCCTGATCCATGCCTTCCAGTACGGCTACGCCTGGGGAGCGGTGTTGATCATCTTTCTAGTCGGTGTGGTGCTCACCGCGGTGCGCGCGATGACGAAATCCGTGGCCTCAAGCTTTCTGGCGCACGTCGGCTATAACGGGACGCTGATGGTGCTCGCGGCCTGGGCGACCGATGGATTCAAACACATGGAAAAAGCGGCAGTGCTGCTGGGCTATTTCAAAGGCTAAAGCCAGCAACTCGGTACCAGGTACTTGGTACTTTATTTCACTGTGACCGTCAGCAACTGCACTCCTGACACAACGTAATCCAGCGGAGCCGTTGCCGTTTCATCCACGTTGGATTCGGCGGAGACCACCATTTCCTGATTGCCGCGCATACCGTCCATCACATTCATGATCGAAATGGGCAGCGTAGGCATTACTTTGTCGGCGACGCGGGCTTCGGGGTCGGCTTCGAGCAGCGAAACGTAGACGCGATTGTTGGAGTGCTCTTTATTGAGCAGCGCGATGGTAGAGGCGAGATCGAGCTTACGGCCGAAGGCCGGACTGCCATGTCCGATGCGGTCGAGAGTGTCGCCGTCGCTGACGAGGATGCGCAAGGTTCCCTTGCTCGCCGAAGTTGGAATCTTCACCGGAATCTGCCGCACGATGCGCTCGCCGCGATACGGCGCGAGCACAGTTTCGATCATAATGTCGTCACCGGGGCGGGCTTCCGTAACATCGGCGCGGGCGCTTTCCAGGCGCGCCCAGCGGCGTTCGCGGACCAGATCGAAATCCAGATTCACGCCCGCGATGGCCGGAGCGTTGTAGGGATTATCGTAAATGCGTTCAAAGCGTTCGCCCAACGAAAGCGCGGCCTGCATCGCCGCGGGCTGCCCGCCTTCCGCCGGAGCGAACATGTTGCGCAGCGTGACTTCGGGAAATCCCTTCACCCCGATGCTTCCCGAGAGCCGGTAGGTAATCTCTTCGCCGAACTCGTTGACGCCATGCAGCGCGTTGAACACCGTCACCATCAGCGCCACCGGCGTCAGCTTCGGATTATTCAGCACTTCGTAATGGAACTGCTTCGACCCTGTACTGCTGTGGATGCTCAGCGTGACCGGAATCATTTGCGGTTGCCGGTCGAAGACGCCAAGAATGCCGTTGTGGCGATCCTGGACGAAGGTTCCGACGGCCTCAGTGGTATTCACAATCTTGAAAGCGTTGAGCGGCGAGGGAAGCGTGGCCAGAACGTCGGCCTTATTCATGGGGAGGTCGACGGAACCGAACTGCAATAACGGATGCCCGCAAGCCAGCAGCCGCTCCGCATCCACATAGGTCACGGTGCAGGTGCCTGCAATGTCCATGTCGCCGCGCACCAGGATCGCGCTGATGGCGGAGCCGGCTTCGAGCGGCTCCGGCTGCTTATCGTCACTGACGGAGCCCGCGCCCATGACAGGGACGACTCCAGCCGAGGCAAACTGCCTCGCGAAAAGTTGAATCGCCTGTTCGGAGAATCCGTTGAAGACCAGAGGAGTCTCGATAGGCTTGAGGTAATTCGCAAAATCCTGACCTGAAGCCGGAAGCGCAGACGCCTCGCCCGGCGCTGCGGTCTTGCCCGCGGCTGCGTTCACTGAGGGCTTAACCGAACTGGTCTCCTCCGCGGGAGACCGGTCCAACGCATCGATTTCCAGCATATCGGCGATGGGTGTAATCCCGGCGATGGGCTCTTTGGAGAATTCTCCGATACGGAAGGCGAGCGCTCCCGCGAGTTTGCCGTCAAAATAGACCGGACTCCCGCTCATGCCCGCGACCACGCCCGTGTATTCCACCTTCTGGCCATGCAGCCGCACAAGAATAACGTCGCCCTTCGGCCCATTCATGTTGTGCAGCACGCCCAGCACTTCTACCTCCATGGACTCGGGCTTCACGCCCTGAAACACCGTATAAGCGACCCCGCGCATGCCAGCGTGAATCTGGCTAACCGCAATTGTTTGAGGGCCTTGCGTGGTTTGTGTGGAAGGGGGCGTTTGCGCAAAGGTTAAACAGGCAAAAGCCATGCAAGCGGCCGTAAGGAAGAGAGCGAAAGCCAGTTTTTTCATGAACTACGCCCGGAAGGACTCTAAACAGACTGTCCTGACTGGATTAGACTCCGCCAGATTGTAAGTCGTTGCCAGGAGGGGGAATAACGGGAGCCGGGCAAAACATCCCAATCGCGAATCCCTGCGTCTATACTAGCACAAAGGATTTTCGCACCACAGAGTCTTACGCTCCACCTCCCAAGGGGTTTTTATGTTGGCTAAATGGATGGTCATAGGAAAGTATCGAGCACCTGCTACCCGGTCAAATCTGTCGAACCCTGGTCTCTTCTCGGTACTCGCAACTCGGTACTCGGTACTGAGTTTTCTGGCAGTCTCAATGCTCCTGATTTCCGCCGTAACTCCAGTCTTCGCGCAGGAGCAGTCCCAAGCACCGCCGCAGGACACCACGCAGAGCGGTTCGCAAAGTAATGGCAAGCCCAAGCAGGAAGTCCCCGCCGAAGCGGGAGGGCCCACCGACAACGTCGGTCCCTATTCCATCCCTAAGAAAAATCCCGACGAAGCTCCCCCTGCTCCACCTCCGCCCGCTGCGCCGACCAAGGTCGAAGGCATGCCCGACTATTCCATCAAGGTGAACGTTCCGCTCGTGAACGTGGATGTAATGGTCAGCCTGAAGGGCAACGGCCAGTTTGTCCCGGGCCTGAAAAAAGAGAATTTCCGGCTGTTCGAAGACGGATCGCCGCAACAGATTACGAACTTCGGCGTAACGAAAGCCCCCATCACGGCTGTGCTGCTGGTGGAATTCGGAGACACTCGCTACAGTTTCATGCTTGACGCTCTGAGGGCCTCCTATGCCTTTGCCAACACGCTCAGCAAGGACGACTGGATCGCGGTCAGCTATTACAACATGCTACCGCACATGCTGGTGGATTTTACCCAGGACAAGCAGGCCGTGTACGGCGCGATAAACCAGTTGCGGGTTGCAGAGTTCTCCGAGACCAATCTGTTCGACGCCTTGTATGACACCCTCGATCGTCTGGACCGGGTTGAAGGGAAGAAGTACATCATACTGATCACCACAGGATTCGACAGCTTCAGCAGAATCACGCTGGATAAGATCACGAAGAAAGTCAAGGATACGAAAGACGTGACCATTTTTCCCATCAGCGTGGGACAGATCGCTCGGATCATGGGTCAAGCTGGGAACCGCGGCATGGGTATTCACGCCAGCGAAATAGATTACCTGCAGGCCGACAACGAAATGCGCACCTTCGCCTCCATGACCGGGGGCCGCGCCTACTTTCCCAGGTTTGCGGCGGAGTATGGCGAGGACTTTCGGGATATCGGCAGCGACATTCGCAATCAGTACTCGCTCGCCTATCATCCCACCAACAGCAAGCTCGACGGCACCTACCGCAAGCTGAAAGTGCAGATAGTGGCCCCCGATGGCGGCCCGCTCAAGGTGAAAGACCAGAAGGGGAAAGAACAGAAAATTGAAGTCGTCTCCCGCGACGGATACACCGCGAAGCACACCGTGGACTAAGCTAGGACCAGTACCTGGTACCTAGTGGCCTGTCGCAGTGAGTTCGTTACTGCGGACGCGGCGGGTGGGGTCGGAGTATTTCCACTGGATGGGCCGAGCATGGGCAGAGTAGGCATTGATGTAACGGCGGAGTTTGCGAGCCA
>Ga0182024_10000499_pt1 | contig 100900 bp, 102 predicted proteins | sample P32metaG_FD_120480 | JGI IMG/M metagenome (GOLD analysis project Ga0182024, IMG submission 120480) | Permafrost microbial communities from Stordalen Mire, Sweden - P3-2 metaG (Illumina Assembly) | ecosystem: Environmental > Terrestrial > Soil > Wetlands > Permafrost | place: Sweden: Stordalen... | reverse complement strand
ATCGTCGATCCCCCGAGAACCGCGCCGAGCGCTCCGGTGATCGCAAACAGCGTTCCGCCATAGAAGGCGAACAGCGGATAGAACACGCCGAGCTGTTGCGCCTGCAAAAACAGCGTCGGATGCAGATGCGCAGCGATCACGTGCTGCTGATAGGCGGCGAGCCACATGTCGTTGGTGAAGTCGGGGGCAAACCCGTCGCTGGTGAACAGCAGCGGCGAGGCAAATAGCAGGACGGCAAGCGTCGCGATCGCGACGTCGATGAGCACGGGCCTCGTGAGCCGGCTCCGAGCGCCTCGTGGAAGGACCGAACTCACGCTGTCGTGCTCGCCCAGCGCGCGCAGCGCAATCGGCGTCCGGCTCTGCGCCGGCTCACGCCGTGCGCCTTGACTTCGAGGCCGATAAGGGCCAGCACCGTGCCAGCTCCTTTCGCTGCCGGTCAGATCGCCTGAAGGGTTCGCGCACTATGACATCCATGGTTGAGCCGGGCGTACCGGCGACCGCCCGCAGGGCGCTCTCCCCACGGTGGCCCGGTTGCGGCGATGCCAGACGATACTTGCCGCGCCGTCGAGAGGTCGAATGGGGCTGATGACGCGGCTGTCGGAGCTCAAGGACGAGCGCCCGCGCGCCGTCGCCGGCGCCGCACGGCCGCGACTATAGCCAACGCCAGCAGAAGGGCGGCCGCTGCCGCCGTCGTGATCCGACCCAGCACCACACCCGCGCTGAGCTGGGGCCTCAGTTCGACCGGCACGGGCTGGGATCCTTCCGTCTTGCGCTGGAGCACGAGGAAGCCGGCTTCGGTCCGCCCCACGACGCGCGCGCCTCCTCCGACATGGACCAGATAGGGACCACCGGCGATGTTCGTGGCAAACGGCTGAAGGCCCGCGGGAAACGACGACGAGCCGCCGAGCCGATCATCGTCCACGGCCGCCGGGTAGAACGAGAACTCGTCCGTCGTGGAGACGATCGGAAGAGAGCGATCCTCATACCCGGACCAGTCCCATGATTGCGGGAGGAGCGTCGGTGGGCCGCGTAGGGCTTCGGCCCGGTTTGAATAGGTCCCGAAGGAGCTCGCGTATATGTGCGTGTTCGGAACCCACAGCTGCCACGCGCTGAGCGCCACTCCGAACGCGACGGCGAACCCCAACCCGAGCGCGAGGGCGCCGTCCAAGCGGGTGGCACGGCCGCCCTCGACCCGGCGGGTGAGCGCCAGCGTCCCCACCAGCACCAGCCCCGCGCACGCCAGCGCCACGTAGGTCTGCATTCGGTAGCCGGCCTGGATCTGCTTATAGAGAGTTGGAATCAATGACCACACACCCCCCGTGAAAGGGGCACCCGGGGACATGATCAGCACGAGCAGGCCGCCGAGCACGATCAGCGCCGTTATGAGGCCGGCACGCAAACGCCGATAGCGCCACGCGAGCGGCGCCGCGACCAGGCCCCAGATGAGCGCCAGCACCGGAGCCTGAGCGTAGAGCGCCGGCGTCGTGGATGCGCTTGGCACCTCTCGCAACGGGTTGAAGATCACCCCGAAGGTGTTGAAGAATTCCGACGCGAAAACCGATTTGGGACCGAGCCCGTCGCGCGCCGCGGTAGAAGCGAAGGCGCTGATGAGCGTGTCGTATCCGTAACTCACGTCGGGGATCAGGAACCAGCCGTTCAGGGCGCCGCTAAGCGCGATCAGTCCGGCGACGGCGAGCATCCGCCGCCGCGGCAGCTCGCGGGAACGTCCGCTCAGCAGCCAGTAGCAGACGAGCGCCACAACCGCGAGCGTCGAGCCCCACAGCAGCGTGATGTTGTGGCTGCCGCTGAGCACCACAGTCGCCGCCACCAGGCAGACGACCGGGCCGACACGCCAGCGACCGCGCACGAGGCGCAGCGTCGCCGCGAGCACGAGCGGCAGCGCCGAGACGGCCATGAACTCCGTCCAATCTCCCCGTCCGTAGAGGTCCGTGACGTAGTAGGCGCTCGTCACGAACACGATCGCCGGCGCGTGGGCCAGCAGTCCCTTCACGCCCAACTGCCGCGCGAGCCAAAAGAGCCCGCCATAGGCCGCCGCGATCGCGGCCAGCGTCACAACTTCGAACGCCAGGATCGTCGACCCTCCGAGAACTACGCCGAGCGCTCCGGTGAGCGCGAACACCGTTCCGCCATAGAAGGCGAAGATCGGATAGAACACGCCTTCCTGCTGTGCTTGCAAAAACAGCGTCGGATGCAGGTGCGCGGCGATCACGTGCTCCTGATAGCTGGCGAGCCAGAGGCCGTTGGTGAAGTCGGGGGCAAACCCGTTGCTGGTGAACAGCAGCGGCGAGGCGATCAGCAGGACGGCAAGCGTCGCGATCGCAACGTCGATGAGCACGGGCGTCGGGAGCCGGCCCCGAACGCCTCGCGGAAGGGCCCAGCTCACGCGACCAAAAGAATCAACGTCGAGCATCTCACGGCCCAGACCGTACCACCGTCAAACCGCAGCCAGTCCCCCCCAGGACTCCACGGAGGTGTTTGTCAAAGCGCTTTCTCATGAGGTTTCAGCGTGCTGGAGCCGTCCCGGCAACCGCCGCGGCGATGCGGTGGGCGTTTGCCATCGCGGTCAACGTCACGGTCGTCGCCGGTACTGATGGGAACACCGAGGCATCCACGACGTGCACGCGCTCGAAGCCGCGCGGTCGCCCGAGCACATCGCTCTCGAGATCACCCGGCGTACGGCGCATCGGGAACGAGCCGCCGACATGGTTGCTCTTGCCCGGCGACCCGAGCTGAACGAGGCCCGGGATCGGGAACATCCCGAGCAGGTGGCCGGTTGTGGCAATTCGCCGAACGACGCGGCCGACGCCCACCTCCCGGCGCTCGCCAACGAGTCGTAGGCGACCAGGTTCCAGGTGCAACTCGATCCCCGGCGATTCGGAGGAGTGAAGGTAGCCCTGCGCCACGAGAAGGCGTCCAAACAGCGGCTGCAGCGCTCGCTCGAGCGTCGCCTGGCGTAACGGCAGTCGCGCCGCGAGGGCGGCGAGCATCAGGTCGTTGAACGTGTATATCTGAAGATGCACCGTGTGGGCGGAGACGCTCCGATCCACCAGCTCCAAGAACACCTGCGCGAGCGTGTTGCCTTGGGTTGCGACGCCGACCGGCGCCGCGCGCGGTGTGACCAGCGGCACCATGAAGTACTGGCTGTCGAGCAGGCGCCGTGTAGTCGGGCTACGCCCCATGGACTCGAGTATCAGCCGCGTTGAAGAGACACAGCCGCAGGCCACGAATACCCTCGAGGCGAGCATGTCGCCACTGTCCTGTGGTCGGCCGAGCGCGTGAAAGTCGATCCGCACCCCCTCATCCTCCTCGGACAACCGATCCACGTAGAGACCTGGGCGGTAATCGACGGCGCCGTCGTGGATCAGCTGGGCGAGCGTTTGCGCCGAGCTGTAGATCGAGCCGTACGGACAGCCATACAGGCACAGGCCGACGTGGCGGCAATGGCGCGGATCCTCGCCTGCTGCTACGACGGCGAGTCGAGAGCCGCCGAAGCTGAATCCGCGCTCGCGCAAGGCGACGGCGTTTCGCCGCAGGCGTGTCATCACCATCTCGGCCTGGATGCAGCGACGCAGCGAGTGCGGCTCGGTGTAGAGCGGGAACATGGCGTCCAAGTCGTCGCGCTCGCCCGCGAGCGGCACGAAGCGAAGTACCGCCTCATAGTGCGGTTTGAGGTCGCCGACCGAAACCGGCCAGTCCTGGATGTCGCTGGCCTGGAAGGGGAGCATCGACGCGCCCCATGCGTTGCTCAGCCCGCCCCGCGCCAGCGACGACAGCGTCTCCGCGCGCTCTTGGATGACACGCAAATCAGCGTCGTCCACCGCATACGGAAACAGGGAACCGTAGGCCGGCTTCAGCCCGACGCTCTTGATGCCGACCGGGAACGTGCCGCGAACGCGGTCGGCGTCGCCCGCTGACCACTGCGCAGGCTCACTCTGGCCCAGCGCGTCGAATACCTCCATCCGCTCGGGCTCGATCTCGCGCCCGGCGTCGAGCAGCGTGACCGGGTGACCGGCTTTGGTGAGCGCCTTGGCCGCCGCGACCCCAGTCGGTCCGCTGCCGATCACGACGAGGCTCATGGGACGTATGGCCTGAATCGAACGCCGAAGCGCTCAGCTGTTGTGGTTGCCCGACTGAACGGGTCGGTGTCGACGGCCACGAGGCTCACCAGACTGTCGCTTCGAAACGGCGGAGTGACGCCGACGAGCTCGAGCGCGCGTAGTCCCAGCCATGCGGCCCGCCACGGCAGGCGCAGCAGCCGAGGAGGACGTCGATCGCCGATCGCCAGCGAGCGCAGCAAGGCGCCGAACGACAGCGACTGCTCGGAGGCCGCGACGACCAGTTCGCCCGACGCCTCGGGCCAGCTCTCGAGCATCCGCTCGACGAGTTCGGCGAGATCGTCCTCGTTGACCAGGACCATCTCAAGCCCCGGGGGAGCTGGCAGCGGCACGACAGGGAGCCGCCTCACGGCGCGCTCGAGCGCCCCGAACATGGCCCCGCCGTGTGACCCCCAGACCAGCCCGGGGCGTATTACGCAAGCGCCGGCCTCGAACGCGGCCCGCTCGATCTCGAGCTTGGCACGACCGTAGTTCGAGCGCGCGCCCGGGAAGGCGGCGACCGTGCTAACGCAAACGATCCGCTCGATGCCCGCGGCGCGGGCCGCTTTAAACAGCCGTCGCGATCCGCCGACATTGACGCGCTCGATCTCCCGCCAGCCCTCACAGCCGAAGTCATAGGACAGGTGCACGAGGGCGTCGGCGCCGTCGAACGCGATCGTCCCCACCGGGTTCGCCAGGTCAAACCGGACGTCGCTGCCCGAGCGGCCCAGACGGCGCACCGTCCACCCGGCAGCGCTGAGATGCTCGGCCACTCGGGAGCCGACGTAACCACTCGCGCCGGTGATTGCACAGATCCCGCTCATCCAGCTTGATCCTCCTCGGGCGGCCCAGCGGCACGAGCGCTCGCGAACGTGTTCAGGCCGAACTTGTGCCGATGACAGCGGATGTGGCTCGGACGAAAGCCGGCGCGCACAAGCATCGGCCAGAGATCTCGCGGATCGTAGTAGCGCTTGTGATCGTCCATCTCGCTTGCCGGGCTGAGACCGAGCCGGAACGCGGACAGCTCAAGGAACACCTTGCCTCGCCACGACGGCACGTTGACGAGCAGCACGCCGTCCTGCGCGAGGATGCGTCGGAATCCGTCGAGCGCTGCTTGCGGATCGCTCAGATGCTCGAGCACCGACAGGCAGAGCACGACATCGATCGAGGCGTCGGGGATCGCCGGCAGCATTTCCTCGATCGTCCCTTCCATCGCCGAGACCTTTGACAGGTGTTTGAGGTCCTCCGCGAGGCGCACATCCACCAAGCAAGCGCTCGCAACCTGCGGCAGCACGCCACGGGTGAAGCGAGCGTCGAAGCCGCAGCCGAAGTCTGCGATGCGCTTACCCGCGAGGTCGGCGTGCCGGCGCACGGCGCGGGAGCTAAGCCACACACCGAACCGATCGACAGGCGTCAGCCGGCGATGCTCGCCGTAGGCGTGGCTACGAGGCGCGTTGGATGCTGGCACTCGATCGACGAGTCGCGATGGCAGCGGCGTGCAACACGAGCGTAAAGGTGAACAGCGAAGCTCCGATCACCGTCAGCAGCAGCCCCGTGACCGCCAACCCGTCCTGGGTCTGCGCGGCGAGACTCAATCGCTCGTGATGCCCAATATAATACACGATCAGCGGAACGGCACCTGCGATCCCCAACGCAAGGATCACGCCGGCCGCGACGACCGATCGTGTGTAGGGAAACAGCGCAAGCCAGCGGCGCCGTGCACGGCCCTGGTAGTCGAACAGGACTTGCGCGACGACGCCGAGGAAAAACGACTGCATACCGACGACTGTCGCCGTGACGCCGACAAGCATCCAATACAGCGAGAACGTGAGGTGTCCAATCGTGATCGGGCCGCCGCTGAGCGGCAGGGTGCACACCAGGCCGAGCACGAACAGGACGAGTCCCGGCTTGAGCAGAAAGAAATCAGACCCGTAGACGAACATCGCCCGCAGGTTGATCCACGCCGCCGACCAAGGCGAGCGCCAGCCGGCACGCTTGTGATGACTGACCCGACCGCCGGTATCCTTGAGGAATTGCACCGGCACCTCAGCTGTTCGCAGACCGAGATGCACACTCTTGAGCACGATCTCTGACGCGTACTCCCAGGATTCGGAGTCGAGATCCATGCATACCAAGGCCTCACGCGTGATGCCCCGCATGCCGCAGTGGATATCGGTGAAATCGGACCCATACAGGCGATTGAGGATCCACGTAGTGACCGGAGTACCGAGGTACTGGTGCAGCTTTGGCATGGCACCCGGCTCAATTGAACCCCTCCAACGCGATCCCATCACGTACTCGTAGCCCTCGTGGAAGCGGTCCACGAACGGCTTCAATTCACGGAAGTCGTACGTACAATCCGCGTCACCCATGAGCACGTAGGTACCGCGAATAAAAGGTATCGCGTCCTTGTAGGCGCGTCCGAGCCCGCGCTTGGGCGCACGCAACACGCGTGCCCCGGCCTCGAGGGCGAGCCGCGGTGTCTCGTCGGTGGAGCTGTCAATGATGAGGATCTCACCCACGATCCCGGCCTCGTGCAGACCGGCTTGACACCAGCGGACGAACTCGGCGATCGTAAGCTGCTCGTTGAGCGCGGGGATGACGATCGATAGCTCAGGGCTTTGTACGTCATCTTTGGGCACGAGCAACTCGATGTCATCTGCTGCTTTCGCCGTCGTGTTCACGTCGAACGTCGGGCTGTCCGGCCGACTGTCGGAAATTGCACCCATTACGCTTCTCCGCTCGTGGGTACTATCGCTTCGCCTGGCTGCGCGTCTCGGCAATGCTGGCGTCGATCGACTCGATCAGGGCTTCGGCGGAGGTATGCTCGCATCGCCAGCCAAGCGCGGCAAGCTTGTCACTGCGGAAGCGAACGATCGGCACATCGCCTTTCCATCCGCGTGCGCCACCGGCGTACTCGTAACGGACATCCTCGAGGCCGAGCCGCTCGACGACGAGATCAGCGATCTCGCTAACCGTGATGTAATCGCCAGTCCCCGCGTTGAACACGTCAAACCCGGTCCAGCCTCGGTCGGTGAGTGTGAGCATCGCCGCCACGACGTCGCTGACATGAATGTAGGACTTGCTCTGGCTTCCGTCGCCCAAGATCGGCAACCGGCTCGGGTCCTCAAGGAGGCGGCGCACGAAGTCGAAGGTGACGCCGTGCGTCTGACGTGGTCCGACGACGTTGGCGAAGCGAAAGACCACTGTGTCGATCCCGAACATATGTGAATACGCCGCGAGCATCGACTCGCCCGCAAGCTTGCTCGCTCCGTAGGTCGAGATTGGGATGAGTGGGCCGAAGTCCTCATCGACCTCCTCAGCTCCCCGGTCGCCGTACACGCCAGACCCGGACGCATACGTGATGCGCGGCACCTTGTTGATCCTCGCGGCCTCGATTACGTTGTGGGTGAGGTAGGTCCCCTGCCAGAAGTCGATCCCGGGTTCGTGTACGGCTGCGGCAATGTCCGGGTTGGCGGCAAACAGATACACGTGGTCGGCGCCCGCCATCTCGTCAACGACTCTGTCGAGTTCCTGAAGATCGGCGACGACGAGGCGGAGTCGAGGATCGTCGAGCACACCGGCCAGATGGGCTTCGCTTCCGGAGGCGAGGTTGTCGAATACGACGACCTCGTGGTCGGGTCGCTGCAGCAGCGCGTAAGTGAGGTGGCTGCCGAGGAATCCGGCGCCCCCTGCTATGAAGGACCGTGTCACGGCTCCAAGGGTACTCCACCTAGTGACCTTGGTCGATCAGATCACTTTGCGCCCTCGTCCGCGCAACAAGCGTGCAGTCGCCGTCGGTCGTCAGCGCTCGGCGTGGAAGACGCCGCCGCGGAAGACGAGGAAGTTCGTCGAGGCGAGAACGATCACGGTCGCAACGTACACAACGGTGACCGGTAGACCCAGAGCGCCGGGCAGCACCGCGACGGCAGCGGCCGTGATGGCGTACTGGGCGCCCGCCACGAGGAGGTAGCGACGGAGCTGGGAGCCGAGATCGAGCGCGAACTCGGTGTGATGCACCCACACAAAGAAGCGCTGAAGAGTGAAGTGCAGGAGCAGCGCGGTTCCGAAGCCGATCGCGAGCGCCAGCTGGAAGGGGACGCCGAAGACATCGGCCAGCACGGTCGTGGTGATGACGTACCAGAACGCTACGGTCGTGCCCGCGATGGCATACCTGACCCCCTGCCCAACCGTCCCGGAGTCGGGCGAACGCAGGTGCAGCACGCGGTCGGCGAGTGGACGCTTGGCGGCCGGCATGGTGCAGACGCTACACCGGTTCGATAGCGTCGACCGTGCCCCAAGGATGCCGGCAGGCGAGCTGCACCCCCGGCACGTGTTGTAGTCGCCCAGCCTAAGCTTCCGGTCATCGCAGAACTGACGAACATCCGGCCAAGCGCCCCCGGTTGGCGGGCGCGGATGGCGACCGTCCTCGACGATCGGCTCACCCTATCGCTGGTGCTGATGTTCGTCCTTGGCGCGGCCTTCTATCTCTGGACCGCGGCAACCAGCATTCCGCTGTCCCTCGCGGACAACCAAACCGACTACTACAGCGAGCTCGCGACGGCCTTCTTGCATCTGCACCTGTCGATCGCTGCGGCGCCCGCCGGTCTCGTGCACCTTGCCAATCCATATGACCCCAGCCAGAACGCTCCGTACCAGAGTGCCTACCACGATCTCGCGCTGTATCACGGTCGGTTCTACGTCACCTGGGGTCCGGCTCCCGTGCTCGTGCTGCTCATTCCGCTGCACGTACTCGGCCTTGGCGCGTCCGGGAGCCTCACCGTCGCTGTGTTCGGAATCGCCGGGTTGGCGTTCGCTCTCGGCACGTTGCGGGTGCTGCTCGGAGAGATCGATCGTGTGCCGTTGTGGATGGGCATCCTCGGTGCGGCCGTGCTCGTGTGCTCGACAACCGTTCCCTTCCTGGCGCGCGGACCAGTCGTGTATGAGGAGGCGCTCGCAGGCGGCTTCTGCTTCGCGATGGCCGGCGTGTATCTCGCGGTGCGCGCGATCGCGCAGCGCAGAGCGTCATTCGCTCGGCTCGCGCTCATGAGCCTGTCCTTCGGACTCGCCGCCGGCTCGCGACCGCCGCTCATCGCTACCGGCCTGCTGATCGTGCCCGTCTACCTGACGTTGCGGAGCACAAGGCCACGCGGGCAACTGTTCGCGGCGCTTGCGGGACCTTGCGGGGCGTGCGTGTTGCTGCTGCTCGCCTACAACTTCGCCCGTTTTGGCAATCCGTTGCAGGTGGGGCAGTCCTACCAGCTCGCGGGCTACAACCCGCAAGATGTCCACTTCGGCAGCGTGGGCTACCTACCGCCGAACGTTTGGTACTACGGGCTCTCGCCACCACGGCCGCGGATCCTGTTTCCGTTCCTGGCCCTCACCCCTCCGCCGCTCACCTATCCGTTGGGATTGCCCGCGGGCTACATGACGCCCGAACCAACCGGCGGCCTGCTCACGATGACGCCACTCATCCTGTTCGCGTTCGCGCTGCCATGGCTGCGTCGACGACGCCCCCAATCGCTCGGAGCACTCGCGAGCCCGCTGCTCGTCGCCGCCGGAGCCGGCCTGTTCGCCCTCCTGTTCTTGAGCTTTGAGTTCTTCAACACCACGGAGCGCTACGAGACCGACTTCGCCGGCGTGTTCCTGCTCGCGGCGCTCGCTGCCTGGTTTGCGCTCTCCACCGGCGCGCCCGGTCGGCGGCGCAGGGCGGTGCGCATCCTGGGCGCGGTGTTTGCGCTGTGGGGTTGTCTCACGGGGGTGGCGATCAGCTTCACCGGTGACTACGAAAGGTGCCCGCAGGAGGGCTGCTTCACCACCCTGGAAAGCGCCACCTCGCCGATCTCCACGGCCATAGCGATGCTGGCCGGAGGACCCATCCTCGCCGAAGTGCAACCGCCCAGTGGGGCCCAGATCTCACCCGTGGGCCTGACGAGCGTCGGCGCCGGCACCGCGTCATTCTCGCTGCCCGCCCACACGTCGGCTCAGCTGATGATCGTCTCGCCCAATCGACGGGAGGCAGCGATCGTAGCCACCGTGGAAATCGGTCCGGCGCTGCGCAGGGGTGCCGCACTGTCAGTGCGAATCGACGACGCGTCCCCCGCACCCCACGATTACCAGATTGCGAGCAATGGGCTGCTACGGGTGCCTATCGAGCTCAACCGGGGACTGAATCGCCTGCTCCTGACCCCGGTGGCGACGGCTACGAACCCTCCCAATCCCGCGGTGCCCCAATCCGAACAACTGCTGATCGTCCAGTCGCTCACGATTTCGGGGCGCGATTGAAGGTTGGCGCCGTGCTCCTCCGCATCCGACCTCGACTCAGTGCGTCGGCTGCTCCACAGAGGTCTGGGCAGGGCTATCACCCTCGAACGCGGGCACCCCGTGATCGCGCTCGGGGACAGCCGGCTTGGCGTGGAATATGCCGTGGCGAAACACCAGGAAGTTCGTGCTCACGATGACGGCCACGGTCGCGAGATAGACGACCTCCGTGGAGACATTCATGACGGAGGGCAGCAACGACGTCGAGGCGGCGGTAACGCCGTACTGCACACCGGCGACCGTCAGGTAGCGACCGACCTGGTGGTGCAGAGGCAGTGCGAACTCCTCGTGATGGGTCCACACGAAGAATCGCTGGAGGGTGAAGTGGACCATCAGCCCGACCGAGAAGCCGATTGCCAGGGCCGCCTGGAAGGGCACACCGAATACGTCGGCGAGCACGGTGGTGGTGGTCAGGTAGACGAGCATCACCGTGCCCCCGGCCAGGGCGAAGCGGACTCCCTGCCCGAGGATGCCCGAGTCGGGCGTGCGCAGCGTGCGCACGAGCTCTCGCATGCCCCCCGCGCGTCGAGGTGTCCCGATCTCGCTCACGTCGCGCCTAGGAGAAACGATGGTTCGGGTCTCGAACGAACAGCCTCGGGCCGGTCACGAGTCGGATGCTCGATCGGCGAGGAACGCCTCGGTCTCCATGAGCGCCCGCGTCGTGCCGATCTCGTAAAAGCGCTCGCTCGCCTCGAATCCAAGCAACTCGCCTGTTTCCGCCAGCCGTTCATACAGCATGGCCAGCTCGCCCTCCGACGCCGGCACGCGCTCGAGCGAGTAGGCGGTGAGACCACCGAGACCATAGTCGATCCAACGCATGTCGGGCGTGGGCGAGCGCTTGTCATAGCGGAGCACCATGCCGTCACGATAGACCACGTTCGAGGAGTCCCAGCGACCTTCGTTGCGCAATACGGTCATCACCGCCGGCAGACCGCTCTCAGCCCAGCGGCGAGCCACGGCGCGATAGTCGATCCGCAGGTAGGTGTCGCCGTAGAGCACCAGAAAGCGCTCACCCAGCAGCGGCAGCGCGCGCCGGATGGCCCCCAGGGTGCCATCGAGTCCGGGCGCGTCGAAGCTGTAGCGGATAGCCATCCCGAAACACCGCTCCCCGATGCGCGACTGGATTTGCTCGCCGCGGTAGCCGACGCACAGCACGACCTCGCCCGCCCCGTGGCTTGAGAGCAGTCGCAGCTGATGCATCAGGAACGGTTCACCGGCCACTTGCAAGAGCGGCTTGGGCGTGTCCGCTACGCGCTCGCCCAGGCGGCTACCCAATCCTCCCGCGAGGATGCACACGGGCGGCAACTCCGCCACGCGAGGGGCACCGCCGCTCACGTCCTAATCGTCCCACCCATAGCGAGACTCGAGGATGTACTTTGGCCGGTCGCGCGATTCATCATAGATCCTGCCCACGTACTCGCCGATCACGCCCAGCGACAGCAGCTGGATTCCGCTGAAGAGCGACACAACGATCACGATCGTCGGGTTACCGACGGGGAAGCCGACGCCACCGATCTTCAGTCCCACGTAGACGACCGCCAGACCCAGCGCAAACCCCGCCACGACGATCCCAAGCAGCGAGATCAGATGCAGCGGGTAGCGAGAGAAGCCGACGATCCCGTTCAGACCGATCACCAACGAGCCCCAGAAGCGGTTGTACTTGCTCGTCCCGGCAACCCGCGGGTCACGATCGTAGAGGACGCTTGCCTGGCGAAACCCGACCAGCCCGACGAGGCCGCGCAGAAACCCGTGACTCTCCTTGAGCGCCACTACGTTGTCGACGACGCGACGGCTCATCAGCCGGAAGTCGCCCGTGTTGGGTGGTATGTCGACGTCGGCGATGCGCTTGATCACCCTGTAGCCGATGGCGGCGACGATGCGCTTGGGAAGGGTCTCGCCCGCGCGTGTCCGCCGCTGCGCATACACGACGTCATTTCCTTCGCGCCAGCGCTCGACGAGGTCGGGAATCAGCTCGGGAGGGTCCTGCAGGTCGCAGTCGATCACGACCACGGCATCGCCACCCGAGGCCTCGAGTCCCGCCATCGTCGCCATCGGCTGACCGAACCTGCGCGAGAAGCGCAGCATCTTCACGCGCGGGTCCTCTCGGCGTAGCTCCAGGATCAGCTCCTCCGTGCGGTCCGTGCAGGGATCGACGCTGAAGATCAGCTCCCACTGAAGGCCTATCCGCCCCATCACCGCGCTGAGACGCTCGTACACCTTGCGCACGTTGTCCTGCTCGTTGTAGGCGGGGATGACGACGCTCAGCATTCCCCCAGTCGAGCTGTCCATCTCGCTGGTGGAGTCTCCCGGCTGCGCAGAAGCACTCACGGGCGCACCGGCGGGCGTGCAAGTACGGTCAAACCGCGGATCCCGAACGGTAGCTTCACCCCGAGCGCGAGCAGCCGCTCCTCGACGCGACAGGCCAGGCGTCCCAGCGCAGAGTCCGTCGTGCGCCCAATGTCCTCTCTCACCTTGGCTTCGAGCGCTTCTCCTTGGAGATGCTCATGACGTCGACGATTACGCTGCTTCACAGCCCAGAAGGCGGGATACAGCGGCGCTCCCAGGTGGATGTCCTCGAGTATCTCAAGGCCCGCCGCATCCGCCTTGCGCGCGAGCTCCCCTCTGGCGTAGCGACGCTCGTGACCGAGAAAGCGATCGTAGTAGTCAAAGTTGCCCGGACCCACGGGCACGACGATCACCGCCCTGGCGCCGGGGCGCAAGATCCGGAAGACCTCTGCGAGCGCGCGCACGTCGTCGGGCACATGCTCGAGCAGGTTGGCGCTCACCGCGGCGTCCACGCTCGCATCCTGCAGTGGCAGCGCGCACGCGTCGGCTTGCAGCAGCTCCGCGTCCGGCACGTTGTCGTGGGCCTTGCGCAGTCCTCCCGCCACGAGATCCACGCCGATCAGACTCGCGTCAGGGATGGCGCGGCGCAGATCCTCGAGCAGATAGCCGGTAGAACAGCCGATGTCGATCACGGTCGGTCGCTCGGGTAATCGCCCTATCCGGGCAAGCATCGCGGCACGGGTCCAGACGTCGATGAAGTGCGTGCGGCTGCTCTCCTCGTGAAGCTCCTCAAGCTCCTCCGACCAGTTGACCGCGTGCTCAGCGGCCACGTGGCTGACGAACGGCCGGCTCATGCGCTCGCCGGCTCCCCGGTCACCGCGAACAGTGCGTCGTCGATCCGCCGCAGTGTCGCCAGGTCACGCTCGTCGGCGAGCCTGCGGCGGAAGCTCGGCTCGCGCCACGCGTCCCACTGTGCGGAGATCAGCTTGCCCGTGAACTGCGCCTCGGGATCGCCCTCCAGCAACTGGCAGACCAGCCCGGCCGCCTCGCTCACAGGCACGCCTCCCCGCTCCAGCTGAGCGCGGGTCTGCTCGAAGTAGTCGGCGCCCGCGAGCTCCGGGCCCGCCGCCAGCGTGCTCTGGTGGATCTCGGTCGCGACGAAGCCGGGGGCCACGCAGTTGATTCGCACGCCCTGGCCGGCCAGCTCGACTGACAGGTTCTCGCTGAGACGCACGACAGCGGCCTTGGAGGCGGCGTAGGCGTCAAACCGCGGCAGCGGCGCGGTCGCTCCGCCGCCGCTGAACGTGACGATCGCACCCCCGGACGCGCGCAGCCCTGACAGGCATGCTCGGATTGCCAGCAGCGTGCCGACCACGTTGACCTCAAGCGTGCGGCGAAAATCCGCTATCGCATAGCTGCCGATCGGGCCCACAGGACCGAGCACTGCGGCCGCGCAAACGAGACCCTGCACGTCGCCGAGACGGGAGCCAAGGTTCTCCCAGGAGTCCTCGTCGGCCACATCCATCGCGAACACCTCATGACCCTCGCCCGGAAGCTCGCTGCGAGCCCGCTCGAGCGCGTGCGCCTCGCGCGCGAGCAGCGCGACGCGCCAGCCCCGCTCGGCCAGCGCCTCCGCGGCTGCCCGGCCAATTCCCTTGGAGCCTCCCGTGATGAGGACGCGTCGGGGACTCAACCCGCCACCACCTCACGCATCTGCGCGTAGGGTCCAGCGGCATAAGCCGCCTCGATCTGCTCCCAGGCGTAGCGGGCGTCGCTCAGGTCCCCGTTGATCAGGCGCTCGTCCCCGGCATCGATGGCGGTCGTGAAGCTCGCCCACTCGCGCTCCCACGAGCGGTCCTCGTCCGGGTAGGAGATCTCCTGCATCTCCGGTGGCCCGAGCTCGGGTCCCATCAGGTAGATCCGCAGTCGTTGAGGCCCGTAGGAGCGAACCAGCCCGTCCACCTGGATCTTGGCTGTGCGGCAGTAGATCTCCAGCGAGAAGAGGTTCTTCCACTCTGTCCAGCTCACGTGCAGCATCGCCCAGGGATCGGTGCGCGAGTCCGCCTGACCCAGGATCAGCGCTGCGTTGTCCTCGACGGGTGTGTCCCAGAAGTGGGTCCGCAGCAGCGCACAGTGAAGCGGAAGCGGGCCGGCCAGCCAGTGGGTCAGGTCCAACAGGTGCATGCCCTGATCGACCAGCTCGCCTCCGCCCGAGCGCGCGGGAATGGCGCGCCACTCGCGGTCATAGCCGACACGCCCCCCGTGCCCGTACCGCGCGCGCAGATGCATGAGCTCTCCATGGCGGCCGGAGTGGACCTCCTCGGCCGCGCGGGCGATGCCCGGGTGAAAGCGGTGGTTGAACCCCACCTTCACCAGACGTCCACTGGCGCGCTGGCACTCGATGAGGCGCTCCAGCTGCGCGCTGGACACGCCCGCCGGCTTCTCCACGAGCACGTGCGCGCTCGCCCGCAGCGCCCGCTCCGCGAGTCCCGCGAGCCGATCGTGGACGGTGGCCACGATCACGACCTCGGGGCCCGTCTGAAGCAGCTCCTCGAGGGTCGCGCACGCTCTGGCGTCATACTGCTCGGAGAGACTCCGGGTCGCCTGCTCGTCTACGTCGTAGCACGCGAGCAGCTCATCCTCCGGCGCGAGGGCGCCCGCACGCTTGGCTCCGATCAGGCCGCAGCCGACGATTGCCACGCGCAGGCCGCTCACACGTACTCGCTGGCGTAGGCGCCGCCGAACTCGAAGTCGAACCCGAGCTCGAAGGACCCCGCAGCGGCCATCGCTTCCCTGGTGTCCTCCGGGCGCTGCGCGTAGACGAGCAGGAACCCGCCTCCGCCGGCCCCCACGAGCTTGCCGCCGATCACCCCGCTTCGCCGCGCGAGCGTGTAGAGCCGGTCGATGTGCTCGTCGGTCATCCCCGGCGAGCGGCGGCGCTTGTGCTCCCAGTGCTCGTGCATGAGTTCCGCGTATGACTCAAGATCCCCCGTGCTCAGCAGCTCGCGGCTGCGCAGCCCCAGCTCCTTGGTGCGGTGCAGGTTCTCGATCATCTGCTCATCGCCGGCCTTGGAGCGATCGTCCTGATCGGCCAGCACCGTAGAGGCCGAACGCGCCTCGCCAGTGTAGAACAGGAGCAGGTGATCTCGCAGTCGCCTAAGCACGCCCGGGTCGAGCTCGAGCGGCTCGACATCGACCGCGCCGTCGGAATGGAACGTGTAGGCGCAGATGCCGCCGTGCGCGGACACGTAAGGGTCCTGCTTGCCGACCGGCTCGCCGAGCACGTCGATCTCAATCTCGCACGCCGCCTCGGCCAGCGCGCCGGGGGTGATCGAGGTCCGCCGGGCTTGTGCCAAGCCCTTGAGCAGGCATACCGTGTAGGCGCCCGAGGAACCCATCCCGGTGCCGGCGGGCACGTCGGCCACCGAGGCGATCTCCAGCGGGTTGCCACGCCAGTGGCGCAGCAGGCTCTCACGCAGGATCGGGTGGCGGATCTCATCGATCTCATCGACCTCCTCAAGCTCGGAGTACTTCATCCGATAGCGCCGCTGGAAGGCCGTGTGGGTGAGCATGTAGACGTACTTGTCGATCGCCCCGGACACCAGAAAGCCGCCGTGCTCGCCGTAGTAGGAGGGAAGGTCGGTGCCCCCGCCACCGAGCGAGATGCGCAAGGGGGCACGGCTGAAGATCACGCTCATCCTGTCTGCTCCTTGCTCATGAGGGGACTCTGTCTGGCACCTGCTCGCGCCAAGCGTAGTCGTTGGCATCCAACCACTCCAGGGTACGCACGATGGCTTCTTCGATCGTCAGCGTCGGGCGCCATCCAAGGCCGCGGACGCGCGTCGTGTCGAGCTGGATGAGGGGACTGTCGCCGGCCCATCCGCGCACTCCCCCCGTGTGCTCGATCTTGGGCGAGAGCGCGAGGTGCTTGGTGATGATCTTGACCGAGTCCTCGACGACGACGGTCTCCTCGGTCCCGAGGTTATAGACGTGCGCGCCGGGCTCGTCGTGATGATGCTCGGCGGCGGTGAGAATCGCGGAGATGCAGTCTCCTATGTACAGGTATGACTTCTCCTGGCGGCCGTCGCCGAGCACCCGCAGCCGCGTCGGATCGCGCTTGAGCGCGCAGAAGAAGTCGAACACGTGCCCGTGCGTGTAGCGCTCGCCGAGGATCGAGACGAAGCGGCAGATCAGCCCCATAAAGCCGTATCCGACCGCGTAGGCGGAGATCAGGGCCTCGCTCGCCAGCTTGGAGGCGGCGTAGAGGGAGGTCTGGACCGGGAAGGGGGCGTCCTCGGGGGTCGGGAACACCTGCGGCTCGCCGTACACCGAGCCGCTCGAGGCGAGCATGATCCGGCTCACTCCCTGGGCGCGCATCGCCTCCAGGACATTCGAGGTGGCGATCGTGTTCTGCTCCAGGTCGCGTCGGGGATGCTCAAGGCCCCGGCGCACGTCGGCGTTGGCCTGCAGGTGGAAGACCCAGTCGCAGCCCTCGACGGCGTCTTCAAGGACGGCCATGTCGAGCACATCGCCCTCGACCAGCCTCACCCCTCGGCCCAGCGCCTCGGCGACGAACTCGCGCCGTCCGGTGCGGAAGTCGTCGAGGATTACGACCTCCACGCCGTTCGCGCTCAGCCGGTCGGTCAGGTTGCTGCCGATGAAGCCAGCCCCGCCCGTGATGCAGGCTCGCCTCATCGGGCCGGTCCGCGCGCGCCTGGGCTGTGGGGTCGGCCCCCTGAGCAGATGCACCTCATGGCTACAGCGTGAAGCCCGCGGCAACTGCGTCGCCGTGGAACATCTGCACCGTCTCCAGGGAGTACTGCTCGAGGCTCTTGCCGAGGCAGTCGAGCTTCTTCAGCAGATCGTGGGTGATCGTGATGATGTGGCAACCCACCTGGTCAGCTTGCACCAGGTTGAGGATCTCGCGCGGCGAGGCCCAGATCAGCTCCGAGCGGGGGGCCTGCGCCATGATCTCAACAGAGCGTGCCATGATCGGCACGGGGTCGATGCCGGCGTCGGCGATGCGCCCGGCAAAGACCGAGATGTAGGAAGCAGCACCGCCCTTCACCGCCTCCGTTATCAGCTCGACTTGGGCGGTCGTGAACAGCGCGGTGACGTTGACCTTCACCCCGTCCTCGGACAGCTCGCGCACGAGTGGCGCCATCGACTCGCCCTTGGTCGTGGTCACCGGGATCTTTACGTAGACGTTCTCGCCCCAGGAGGAGATGAGGAGAGCCTGACGGCGCATCTCATCGGCGTCGTCGGCGAAAACCTCGAAGGAGATCGGGTGCGTGGTGATCCGCTCGAGCAGGCGCTGGGCGAACTCAGCGTAGTCGGTCAGCCCGGCCTTCCACATCAGCGTCGGGTTCGTCGTGAACCCCGTGATCCGCGGATTGGCCGCCAAGGCCACGATCCCGTCGAGATCGGCTCCGTCGGCGAAGATTCGTGTGGAGATCTGATCGAGCACGGTCCCCACCATACCGGACGCGGTTTCCAAGATCGCGTTGCGATCCTCAAGCTGAGGAGGCTAACGCGAGCGCTCGTCGAGAAGCTGCGCGACCCCGTCGGCGAGGTTCGAGGCGACCACGTCGGGGCTCTCCTCGGCGACGCGCTTGTGAGCGCTGCCCGGGTGCTCGATCAGCACGGTCCGGCAACCCGCGGCGTGTCCAGCCACGATGTCAGAGTCGGTGTCGCCGAGCATCCACGAGCTCGCCAAGTCGAGGCCCAGCTCCACGGCGGCGTCCAGAAGCATCCCTGGGGCGGGCTTGCGGCAACCGCACGGTCCCGAGAGCTCCGGCACGACGCCCTGTGGATGGTGCAGGCACAGGCGGAAGGCGTCGAGCTGGACACCATCCTCGCGCAGGAGCTCAAGGACGCGCTCGTGAACGGCGAGCAGCCGCTCGAGCGACACCTTGCCCTTGGCCGCCGCCGGTTGATTGGACACGCATACCAGGGCGAACCCCGCCCGCGCCAGCTCCCGCGCCGCCGCCGCCGCGCCCTCGATCAGGCGCACGTCCGCGACCCTCAGCGGCGACTCCGGCAGGCCCGAGACAGGGTCCAGCACAAACTCGTTGAGCGTGCCGTCTCGATCGAGGAATGCGGCCGGCCGGCCGCTCACGGATTGGCGCCGTCGCTCAGCGACTCCCAGTGGCCCTGTTTGAGGGCCAGCTCGGGGTGCGAGACCAACGCGTGCCAGATGACCGCCTGGAAGGACTCAACCAGGGGTGTGCGCAGCGCCGGCGGGGGCTCGATCAGGATGGCGACGTCGGCCAACTCGGCGAGCGTCCCGCCGGGAGCACCGACCACACCGAAGATCGACGCGCCCGCGTCGCGTGCACGCTCGATCGCATTCACGAGGTTGACCGACACGCTGCGCTCGCGCGATCCACCTCCGACGGAGAACACGAGCAGGCCATCGTCTTGGGCCAGGCGAGACACCTCCAGCCATCCCGTGAACGAACTCTCCCAGCCATCGTCGTTCGTGCGTGCCGTGAGCTCGGAGACATTATCGGTAGGCGCGTAGGTCTCCATGAGGCACAGCTTGCGAAAATCGTTGACGGCGTGCGAGGCGTGGCCGGCGCCGCCTCCCACCCCGAGGATGAACAGACGTCCGCCCCGCGACCGGATCGCCGCGAGCCCCCGCGCCATTTCGTCGATCTGGCCCGGATCGACGGCCCGGGCGAGCTCCGACGTCGCCGCGAGGTACCGAATACTGTGCTCACTGCCCTCCATCTGCGCTTTAGTGTGGCAGGCTCGACCGTGCACACGCATGCCGAGGTGCGAGGGGAGGTCGCACTCGGTGACGCAGCGCCCCAAGCAGGCACCGCTCGAGCGCAAGAAAGCGGAACGATTCAAAGCCCGCAGTCGCCGCCCCGCGGGGACGAGGCCGCAGCCTGGGCCTGCGCCTTGCGGGGTGAGGCCCGACATCCCCCGCGGACGGCGCAAACGCAGATCACGAAGCTGGGGGCAGCGACCGCGAACGCGACCGCATCGAAATCCCTGTGCGGGGGTTAAAGGGCACATCAAGGTTGCGGATGTCGCGCGAGCGCACCGGACCAGCATGGAAACGATTCACCCACAAGGAGAGGCATAGATGCGATCGATCAAGCTGGTCCCCGCCATCACGGCCGCCGCCGCAATGCTGCTCGCGCTCACCCCCGCGGGCGCGTGGGCGGCTCACAAGCACCCGAGCCCCAACGGCCGCTGTGAGGTCAACATCAACGTGGCGCCCCGGCAGATCACGGCCGGGGACTCGGTTGTCGTGTTCGGACGGCTGCGCTGCCAGGGCCGCGCACAGAGCGTGGCCGCCCGCACGGTGACCCTGCTCGAGCGCACCTCCACGACGGGCGGCTTCGGCGCCGTCCAGACCACCTCCACCGACAGCCGTGGCTTCTATGAGCTGACGGTCGCAGGTGTTAAGAACAACAGCACCTTCTTTGTCCGCGCCCACGGCTCCGCAAGCGGACGCCGCACGGTCGACGCCACCGCACAGGTGACACTCAGCGGACCGCCTGAAGGCACACAGCTATTCACCGGCTCGGTCAACAAGGTGACGTTCACCGGCACGGTGTCGCCCGCCGACGCCGGTGCCCGCGTGGTCCTGCAGCGCCAGAACGCGATAACGGGCAACGAATGGCACCGGATCGATTTCGGCCGCGTCTCCTCGACAGGCACCTTCTCGATCACGCACACGTTCGTCGTCCCCGGCGACGCCAACATCCGCGTGCTCGTGCGCAGCCGCCGACGCAACATCCCCAGCCCCTCCAACGTTCTCACCTACGAGATCTCCCAGGCAGAGAACCCGGGCTTCACGATCCAGGCCTCGGTCGATCCGATCTCCGACGGGCAATCGGTGATCATCTCGGGGACCGTCGCCGCCGCTGCGAAAATGCCGGTCACGCTGCTGGCGCACACCGCCCGCCAGCACGGGTTCGCGCCCGTCTCAGAAGTCACGGCCGACGTCGGCGGCAACTACACGTTCCCCGCCCAGTCGCCGATCAACAGCACCTTCTATGAGGTGAAGGGCGCCGGCAAAGTCTCCGCGGTGCTGTATGAGGGAGTCAAGGACGTGCTCACGGACGCCGCTGTCTCTCAGAGCACCATCCAGGCCGGCGGTTCGCTGACGTTCACCGGCACGGTCAGCCCTGAACACTCAGGCCACGTGATCTACCTGGAACGCCAGAACGGATCGGGCACGGGCTTCCACGTCGTGCAGGTCTCGACCGTGCTTGCGGGCTCGACCTACTCGATCGTGCACACCGTGTACGACCCCGGCACGAAGGTCTTCCGGGTCAACATCCCGGGCGGACCGGAGAACGAGGGGGCGGCCAGCTCGCCGTTCACGATCGTGGTGACGCCCGCCCCGGCGGCCGCGCTCTCACCGGAACCCTCGAGCAACTCCTCGTTTCCCTCTGAAGGCCAGTCCTAGGCCTCAAGGGCCAACAGCTCCCCCCGCGCTCTGCGGCCGCCCCGTCCGGGGCGGCCGCGGCCGCGCGAGCACGCCGCACCGCTGCGCCGGCTGAGAACCGCGCGGGCGTCGCTCAGGCGGCGACCGCGCGGGATTGCAGGTGCGCACCCACCTTGCGCTTCACTCTCTGCAGCGCGTTGTCGACGGTCTTCGTGTCGCAGCGCAGATGCTCACCCACCTGCTCATAGGAGCAGCCGTCCAAATACAACGACAGCACGTGGCTCTCGAGCTCGGACAGCGCGCTTGAAAGGCAGCCGACGAGCGAGCGCAGCTCCTCTGAGGAGATGACCTGGTTGACGGGGTCGTGCACGGTCGGCCCGGGCAGCATCTGCTCGAGCGTGGGCGCGTCCTCGCCCGAGCCGGCGGGCGTGGAGGCGAAGGAGATGTACTGGTTCAGCGGCGTGTGCTTGTTGCGCGTGGCGGTCTTGACCGCCGTGATGATCTGCCGCGTGATGCACAGCTCGGCGAAGTTGCGAAAGCTCGACTCGCGGTCGGTGCGGAAGTCGCGGATCGCCTTGTACAGCCCCACGAGCCCCTCCTGGATGAGATCTTCGGAGTCGCCGCCGGCCAGGAAGTAGGAGGAGGCCTTCAGGCGCACGAAACCGTGATAGCGCCTGACGAGCCGGTCGTATGCAACGCGATCGCCCTGCTTTGCCAGAGCGATCAGAAAACAATCTTCAACCCTAGGTTCAGAGTTAGGGTTATGGGAGATTCGTGCCACGAGCAGGTCCTTTCTTGGGGAACCGCCTTGCGGGCAGCCCCAAATTTGCTCAGTGGCGCACTCCTCCCCCGGCGCCAAAGCTATGTTTACCAAGGCCTTCATCAACCTTAGGTTCAGCGTTATGTCGGCGCGAGCCTCGCAGGTCTGCGGAGCTTTGTCAAGGGTTCGCCCCGCGGCTCTGCAAGATCTCATACAGCAGCGCGGATGCTGCCGCGCTCACGCCCAACGACTGTACACGCCCCAGCAGCGGCAGCGCGATCAGCTCATCGCACGCCTTCGCGACCCGCGGGCGCAAGCCGCGGCCCTCGCTTCCCAGCACGAGCACAACTCCCGCTCCCGCGTAGTCCGGGGCGTCGTAGGGCACCGGCGAGCGCTCGCCAGCTGCGCTGGCCCCATAGCACCAGCACCCCGCCTTGCTGGCTTCGGCGAGGAAGTCGGCCATGTTGCGCACGCGTGCCACCGCGAGGTGCTCGACCGCGCCCGCCGAGGCCTTGCACACCGCCGCGGTGATCTCGGCCGCCCGGCGCTCGGGTATCACCACCCCCGCCGCGCCCGCGCACTCGGCCGTGCGGCAGATGGACCCCAGGTTCTGCGGGTCCTGCACCTCATCGAGGGCCACCAGGAGAGGATCCACGCCTGCGAGGAGCTCCTGCGGGCCCGCATAGGGGTAGGCGCCGGCGTCCGCGCACAGGCCCTGGTGGGCCGAGGAGCCGCAGCGACGCTCGACCTCCTGCGCGGAGGCGGTTCTCACCTCGACGCCCTTCAGAAACGGCTCGCGCGCCGCGCCCGCCGTGGCCCATACCTCGGCCACGCTGTGAGCTCTTTTGCCGCGGAGCGCCTCGCAGACGGGGTTGCGACCGTAGATGATCACAACGGGAGGAGCTCGAAGCCCTGCGATCCGTCGCGAACCTCCCAGCCGAGCCCCGCGATCTCATCGCGCAAGCGGTCCGCGGCTTGGAAATCGCGCTCGGAGCGAGCGCGCTCGCGCTGCTCGGCCAGCTTGCGCACTCCCTCGGGCGCCTGCGCCGTCGGGGCGAGCAGGTCCTCGAGCCCCAGCACGCCGAGCATCTCCCGTAGGTCCTGATCGCCCCTGACATCGAACATCCCAGAGGTCGCATCGCGGACCCACTCGTTGAGAGCGGCCAATGCCCGCGGCGTGTTGAAGTCCTCGGCAAGCGCCCCGAAGAACTGCTCGCGCAGAGGAGAGAGGGCAGGGTGCGAGGCACCGGGCGAAAGTCGCCGCCCGGCCTCGCGGATCCGGTTGACGTTGGCCTGCGCCTGCTCGAGCGCCGCCTCTGAGAAGGCCAGCGGCTGGCGGTAGTGCCCGAAGATGAGGTACATGACGACCGTCTCGGCTCCATAGCGTGCCAGCACCTCGTGCAGCGGGGCGATGTTTCCCGTCGACTTGGCCATCTTCTCGCCGGTGAGCTGGATCATCCCGTTGTGCATCCACAGCTTCGCAAGCTCCTTGCCGCGTGCCGAGCGGGTCTGGGCGGCCTCGTTCTCATGGTGGGGGAAGAGCAGGTCAGAGCCACCGCCGTGAATGTCGAAGCCCACCCCCAGCAGGCTCTCGGCCATCGCCGAGCACTCGATGTGCCAACCGGGCCGCCCAGCCCCCCACGGCGACTCCCAGACGGTGTCCTCTCCAGGCTTGTGCGCCTTCCACAGCGCGAAGTCCAGCGCATCCTCCTTGCGCTCGGCGCCCTCCCGCTCTTCGCCCTGCTCCATGTCGCTGAGATGCCGGTGGGAGAGGGTGCCGTAGTCGGGGTCCGAGCGCACGCGGAAGTACACGTCGCCATCCGCCGCATAGGCGTGGCCGGATGCGATGAGCTCCTCGATGTAGTCGATGATCGGGCCCATCGTCTCTGAGGCCAGCGGCTCGTGGTCGGGGCGCCCCAACCCCAGAGCGTAGGTATCGGCGCGGTAGCGCGCGGCCATCTCCGCCGCCAGCTCGGCGCTTGGCCGACCCTGGGCACGCGCCGCGTCGTAGATCTTGTCGTTGACGTCGGTGATGTTGATGACGAGCTCCACCTTCATGCCCTCGTGCTCAAGGAAACGCTTGAGTAGGCTGAAGATCACGAACGGTCGCGCGTTGCCGATGTGGATGCGGCTGTACACGGTCGGCCCGCAGGCGTAGATCCCGACCCCCCTTCCGTCGGCCGATTGCAGGCGCTGCAATTCGCCGGTGCGCGTGTCGTGCAGACGGATCGGAAGGCGGATTCGGTCCATCGCGGGGCAACCCTAGCGCTCGTGCAACCCGGGGCGCCCGCCAACGACGGAGTCGAGCAGACTCCGCCTGCGCATCTCACGGCTTCGACGGTGCCATCCCACTCGATGCCTGCCCGTCGGACAGGGGCTATGGGGCGGTCTAAGCGATCAGAAAGCCACGCGATGAAGGTGCGCGACGTGATCCGGCGGATAGAAAGCGACGGCTGGCGATTCGCGCGCCAACGCGGCAGCCATCGCGTTTACCGCCATCCTCACAAGCCAGGCACCGTCACGGTCGCGGTCGGCCGGGCCAGGACATCCCAGCGGGTACCCTTGGAAACATCCTTCGACAAGCGGGATTGAAAGGACCACGACGGTGAGCGAGTACGTCGTCATCTACGAGCAGGGGCCGACTGGGTGGGGCGCATACTGCCCGGATCTCCCCGGACTGGGCGTCGCCGGCGCGACCCGCGGGGAGGTCGAGCGACCGATCCACGAGGCCATTGAACTGCACATCGAAAGCCTGCGCAGGCACGGTGAGCCTGTTCCACCGCCCACCAGCGCAGCCGGCGTGGTCACGGGCGGCGCCGCCTAGCCCCGGCAACACCCTCGGTCGCAGCGATCAAGGCTAACGATCGCAAGAGCGGCTGCGCCCTCGCCGCGACCGATGAAGCCCATGCCCTCGCCGGTGCTCGCCTTCACGTTCACCCGCTGGGTCTCCAGCCCGAGCTCCTCGGCCAGGCGCGCGCGGATCGCCGCTCGATGGCGACCGAGCTTCGGCGCCTCCATCACCAGCGTGCAGTCGACGTTCACGATCTGAAGCCCCGCCGCGTTCACCGTCGCGACGATCGTTCCGAGCAGCTGCATCGAATCGGCGTTGCGGAAGCGTTCATCGGTATCGGGAAAGTGCTCGCCGATGTCGCCCAGCCCGGCGGCGCCCAGCAGCGCGTCGGTCACCGCGTGGGCGAGCACATCAGCATCTGAATGGCCCGCGAGGCCAAGCTCGTGGGGAATCTCGACGCCCCCGATTATGAGCTTGCGGTGGGGCGCGAAGCGATGCGAGTCATAGCCGATGCCGCTCAGCGTCATCGTTCACTCGCCCCGATCGGCTCGAGCCGGCGCTCGCGCCGCTCGAACACGCACAGCTCTGACACCCCCATGTCCTCGAGCAGCTCGAGCGCCCGATCGTAGTCCGCGCCCACGTCCTGCGGGCGGTGCGCGTCGCTAGACAGCGCCACCGGAGCCCCTGCCTGCAGGCACATCTCGAGGAACGCGGGCGCCGGATACAGCTCCTGCGCGCGCTTTCGCAGCCCGGCGGTCGACACCTCGACCGCGATCTGGGACTCCGCGATCCCGTCCATGGCGAGCTCGTAGTAGCGGCGCAGGTCCCCCTCCGGCAGCGGGCGCTCGCCCCCCCACATCTTCACGAGGTCCGGATGCGCAAGCACGTCGAACAGCCCGCTGCGCGCGGCCTCGCCGAGCGTCTGGAAGTAGCGTCGCCAGATCTCCTCCGCGCTTCGCCCGCTGTCCCACACGCTGTAGTCGTCCATATCAACCGCGCCCTCGCGCACGAAGTGCACCGCCCCGACCACATAGTCGAAGTCGCGCGCTTCCAGCAGGTTGGCCATGCGATCCTCGGCGCCGGGCACGAAGTCCGCCTCGATGCCCAGGCGCAGATCGGTCCGATCGCGCACGAACGCGCAGTAGGAGTCCAGATCGTCGTGCGCGTACCGAAGCCAGAACGGATGCCGCCACACCTCGAGCGCCTGCTCGAAGCGGTAGACGTGTTCGGAGACCCCGAGCTCGGAGATCCCCCGCTCGCTGGCCACCGTGCGGTATCGCTCGGCGTTGGCTTCGGTGAAGCACCCGGCCGCGGTCGCGTCCAGCTCATCAGAGCGCAGGTGCAGGTGATAGTCGCTCAGCATCTCCGGCCGCGATTCAAGCAGAGCCTCCAGAGCACCGGCTCCCCTATGGCTCCCTGCGACGTCTCAGCAGCAGCTCGGCGAGCTCCAGATCCAGCGAGGTGGTCACCTTCAGGTTCTCCGCACTGGCCGCCACAACCGCGATCCGGCCGCCGAGGCGCTCGCACAGCCAGGCGTCGTCCGTTGCCTGCGCGAGCACCTCCTCGGGCACGTCCAGGGCACGTTCAAGCGCCGCGCGGCGGAACACCTGAGGAGTCTGAACCGTCCACAGCTCGCGACGGTCCAGCGTCTCGATCACGATGCCGGCCTGCAGGCGCTTTACGGTGTCGGTGACCGGCGTGGCGGCGATCGCCCCGTCGAGGCTCTCGTCGCCCGCGAGCGTGGCCAGCACTCGCTGCACGAGCTCGGCCGTCAGGAGCGGCCGCGCAGCGTCGTGCACGAGGATCGCGTCGCGCGCGTCCCCCGGCCCGGCCGCCGCAAGCGCGCGGCGCACGGAGTCCGAGCGCACCGCTCCGCCGTCCACCGCGGTGACGCCTGCTGGCGCGCGGGTCCCCGGGGGCAGGGCTATCACGATCCTCTCCATCCCCTCCACGCCGGAAAGGGCGTCGATGCTCCACTGAAGCAGCGGGCGCCCTGCCAGCTCGACGAGCGCCTTCGGGCCGCCGGCCCCCAGGCGCTCGCCTCGGCCGGCGGCCACGATCAGGGCGATGATCATTGCTCAGGGACGTTCGCGCACGCGCCGGTCAGACCACGGGCTGCGTGCGCGCGCGAACGTCTCCGAAGCTCTGGCTACTCGGCCGCGGCCACAGCCATCTGAGAGGTGGCCGAGTCGGCGAGTAAATCGTCGAGGTAGTTCTCGGCCTCCTCCTCGTCCTTGTCGAGCGCATACATCAGCTCGGAGGCGAGGATCTTCTTGGTGCGCGTGAACATCTGCTTCTCGCCCGTCGACAGGCCCTTCTCGGACTCGCGCAGGGAGAGGTTCCGCACGACCTCGGCGAGCTCGTAGATGTCGCCCGTCTTGATCTTGTCGCGGTTGTGCTTGAACCGGCGGTTCCAGTTCTTCGGCATCTCGGAGACCTCGTCGCGCAACACGTCCAGCACCTTCTTGACGGTTTCCTCGTCGATCACGCGGCGCAGGCCTGCCAGCGCGGCGTTCTCGGTGGGAACCCTCACGGTCATGTCGTTGTGGAGGATCTTGATGGTGAGGTACTCGCGGCGCTCGCCGAGCATCTCCATCTCCTCCTTCTTCAGCACCTTCCCCGCGCCGTGATGCGGGTATACGACATGATCGCCGAGCTCAAACTCGATGTACTCGACCTCACGGGTCGCTTCGAGCCGATCGATCAGCGCTGCCTCATCAGTTGTCTGTGGCGGAATGGTGTCTTCTCCTTCGTTACGGCCAGCCGTTTGGCGGCCCGTGGTTCAAGTCTGCAAGTAGCGGTCCACGAGGTTGATCTCCTGCAGCCGGCGCAGGCCCTCGCGGATGTCCTTCGCCCGGATCTCTCCAACTCCCTCCACCACCTCGAGCTCTGAGTCGGTCGCCGCCAGGAGCTCGTCCAGCCCGCCGAATTCGCTGACGATCTGGGCGACCACCAGCTTCGGAAGCCTGGGGATACGACCCAGCACCCGGTAGCCGCGCGGCGACACCGGGTAGTCGAGCGTGTTCAGCTTGCGGTCGTAGCCCAAGAGCTCGGCCAGGCGACCGAAGTCGAGCAGGTCCTGATGGGCGAGCCGCCCGATTTCCTCAAGCCCGGAGGCGAATGCCTCATCGGCGTCGCCGGAGAGGTAGTCGCGCACGAGCGCAGCCTTCTCGGCGGCGGTGCCCACCATCGTCTCCTCGAGCTGCATCTCGATCAGCCGCCCCTCGCTGCCGAGCTCGACGATGTAGCGCTCGATCTCCACAGCCATCCGCGTCACGAGCTCCGAGCGCTGCAGCACCGTGAGCACGTCGTGAAGCGTCGCCCCGCCCTCGAACTCGAGCGCCGTCAGCCGCGTTGAGACCTGGTCAAGGCGCGTGCGGTACTTGTCGAGGGTCGCCAGCGCCTGATTGGCCTTGGCGAGCACCACCGGGATGTCCTCGAGGATGTATTTCATCCCTTCCACGTACACCGAGACGACCTCGCGGCGCTGGGAGATCGCGATCACCAACGCGTCGGTCTGCTTTGAGACGCGCTCGGCCGTGCGGTGCCTGGTCCCCGTCTCATGGGAGAGGATCGTCGGGTCGGGCATCAGCTGCACGTTGGCCATCGTGATCTTGGTGGCGTTCGCGTTGAGGATGATGGCCCCGTCCATCTTGGCCACCTGGTAGAGAAACGCGGGCGTGTAGTCGATCTCCAGCTTGATCCCGCCCGAGTTCAGAAAGCTCAGGTCATCGGGCTCGCCGATCACGATCAAACCGCCCGTGCGAGCGTGCAGAATGCTCTCGATTCCCTCCCGCAGCGCGGTGCCCGGGGCGATCATCTCGAGGGCCTTCATCAACCCTGGCTCCGGTCTTAGCTCGTTGTCGAAATCTTCACCGGATCGCAGGGCCACGATCTTCCATTCTAGGACATTTAGCTTTTCCTTAGCCGTTTGACGGGCGCGGGAGGCTGCTCTACGCGGCGGCCATGGCCGGGCGGCCCTGCTCGCTGGGCATCGCCGCCGTCAGGGCCGCGCGCAGGGTGGCCACCTCGCGGGCCGCTCCGCCGCTGTCCTTGGGCGCGATCACGCCCTCGAGGCCATGCTTGGCGGCCTCTTCCAGCCGCCGCTCGGGGTGCCCCACCCAGCGAAGCTCCCCGGTCAGCCCGAGCTCACCGAAACACGCCTGCGGGGAGCCCATCAGCGCCACCCCCAGGCTCGCGCTCGCGACGGCAAGGGCGACCGCCAGGTCGCACCCGGGCTCGTCCACGCGCACGCCCCCCACGACGTTCACGAACACGTCGGCGCCGCCGGTTCGGACGCCGCCGTGGCGATGCAGGATCGCGAGCACGAGCGCCAGCCGGTTGCGGTCGAGCCCGGACACCACCCTGCGCGGCTGCTCGAGCTCTGAGGGCGCCACCAGGGCCTGGACCTCCACCAGCAGCGGCCGCGAGCCCTCCATCGCCGCCAGCACCACGCTACCCGGGGCGCGGGTGGCCTCGGCCACGAACCTCGCCGAGGCGTCCAGCACCTCCACGAGGCCGCCCTGGCGCATCTCGAACAGCCCCGCCTCGTTGGTCGATCCAAACCGGTTCTTCAGCGCGCGCAGCTCGCGGTAGGGGCGCTCGCGCTCGCCCTCGAACTGCAGCACGCAGTCCACCAGGTGCTCGAGCACCCGCGGTCCCGCAAGCGCGCCGTCCTTTGTCACGTGCCCCACCAGGATCACCGCCACCCCGCGCGCCTTGGCCAGCGCCATGATCCGGGCCGCCACCTCGCGAACCTGCCCCACCGAGCCCGGCGCGCCCGAGCAGTCGGCGGCGTTGAGCGTCTGCACCGAGTCGATCACGCACACCTCCGGCGCCTCGGCTTCGAGCGTGTCGAGAATCGTGTCGAGATCGGTCTCGGCGAGGATCGGAACCCGAAGCGCAGGCGGCGCGGGGCCGGATCCGAGCCGCTCGGCGCGCAGCCGCACCTGCTCGGCGGACTCCTCGCCGCTCACATACAGCGTCCGGTGGCCGTCCTCGAGCAGGTGCCCCAGCGCCATGTTCGTGAGCGTCGACTTGCCTATCCCCGGCGAGCCGCCCAGCAGCACGAGCGACCCCGGCACGAGGCCCCCGCCGAGCACGCGATCGAGCTCGCCGATACCGGTGGACAGCCGCTTCACCGCGGTCAGCCCCACCTCCCGCAGCGGCCGCGGGCCGAGCCTCACCGGAACGCCCGGGCCCTTCCCGGCGCCGGAGGCGCCGCTGCGCCGGCGCGAGCGAGCGCCCGCGCGTCCCTCGCCGCGGGTTGCCTGCACGCGTTCCTCGACCAGCGTGTTCCACGCTTCACAGCCCGGGCACTGCCCGTGCCACTGCGCGGACTGAAAGCCGCACTCAGAGCAGCTGTGAATTGTGTCGCGGGGCGCCATCGGCCCCTGAGCCTACGGGGCGGTGGGGACGGCGCTCGCCGACTTGATCAGTCCGCAGCGAACCTGAGTTGACCCCTCGCAAGCTCGAACGGATCGCTGGTCTCCCTGGGCGCGCGGTCGGCCTGGATGCGCTTTCGCTCTGCGAGCAGAGTCGGTTCGGAAACGTAGTGGCGGCCGCGCGTCTGGCCGACCGGCTGCACCAACCTGGCGTCAACCAGCGCTCGAAGGTCGCGACCTGCCGTCTGCGGGGAAATCGTCTCGCCCGCGGTTATCTCCATGATCATCCTGTACGTGCCGTGGGTCAGGCGCAGGCCATACGCGACCTCGGCGAGGGCGCCGGTGGTCCGCTCGGGAAGACCGTGCTGCCGGGCGATCTCTGCGCAGGCGCCGTACAGCCGCTCTGTCTCCTGGACGCGGCGAAGCTGGGTTCTCGCCTGGTGGTAGTGCGCGCGCAGGCAGTACCTGAGCCACGGGCGCGCGTCGGTCTCCGGGTGCCATTGGCCGTGGCCGACTTCGCCGACTACCTCGAACTTTAGTCGGTTTGGGTTTCAGAAATCGGACCAGACCAAAGTAGCTCCCTGTTGCGACGCCCCGGCCCGAGGGGGCCTCAGACCGGAGGCGCTCTATCCCACTCTAGGGTCGTCTCAATCAGGTAACAATCAACACAAACGCCCTGGCGGAGCGTATAATTTTGGTCATAGCTTCTGGCCGCGGCCGGCGAGAGCACCTACTCCTCGTCGCGCTGGCTGATCTCCGGCGGGTCCTCGGGAGTGCCCTCGCCCTCGGCGAGCTCCTCCGGGCCGGCGCCGTCGGCGCCGACGCCCACCGGCGTCTTCTGCTTCTTGGGCTTCACGATCGTCAGGCGCACCTCGCCCTCCTCATCCTTGGACGGGTCCACCACGACGGTGGCGCCGGGGACGAGCTGCTCGCGCAGCACGAAGTCCGCAAGGGGGTCCTCGATGTAGCGCTGGATCGCGCGCCGCAGCGGACGGGCGCCCATGGACGGGTCCCAGCCCTTCTCGACCAACAGGTCCTTGGCGTCGTCGGTCAGCTCGAGCTGGAGCTCGCGTTCGGCCATCGACTCGCGGATGCGGAGCAACAGCAGCTCGACGATCTGCTTGATCTCCTCCTTCTGGAGCTTGTGGAAGACGATCACGTCGTCGATGCGGTTGAGGAACTCCGGGCGGAAGACCTTCTTCAGCTCGCCCATGATCCGGTTCTTCATGTCCTCGTAGGTGATGCCCGTCTCGTCGTCTGAGACGGCGAAGCCGAGCGGCGTGTTGCGGGCGATCTCGGCCGCCCCGATGTTCGAGGTCATGATCACGATCGCATGCCGGAAGTCCACCGTCCGCCCCTGCGCGTCGGTCAGGCGTCCGTCCTCGAGGATCTGCAGAAGGATGTTGAACACGTCCGGGTGCGCCTTCTCGATCTCGTCGAGCAGCAGCACGCTGTAGGGCTTGCGGCGAACGGCCTCGGTCAGCTGGCCGCCCTCGTCGTAGCCGACGTATCCGGGCGGAGAGCCCACCAGTCGCGAGACGGCGTGCTTCTCCATGTACTCGGACATGTCGATCCTGATCATCGCGTCGTCGTCGCCGAACAGGAACTCGGCGAGCGTGCGCGCGAGCTCGGTCTTGCCCACGCCTGAGGGACCGAGGAAGATGAACGAGCCGGTCGGGCGCTTGGGGTCCTTCAGGCCGGCGCGCGAGCGCCTGATCGCCTTGGATATGACCTCGATCGCCGGGTGCTGGCCGATCACGCGCTTGTGCAGTTCGTCCTCCATCCGCACGAGCTTCTGGGTCTCGGCCTCGGTCAGCTTGAACACTGGGATGCCTGTCCACATCGAGACGATGTCGGCGATCTCCTCTTCGCCGATGGACGGGCGCTCTCCGGACTCGCCGGATTCCCACTCCTGCTCGAGCTGGCGTTTCTTGTTCGTGAGCTTGCGCTCCTTGTCGCGCAGGGCCGCGGCCTTCTCGAACTCCTGGGCCTCGATCGCGGCCTCCTTCTCGCGGCGCGTGGTCTCGACCTGGTCCTCGAGCTCGCGGTTGGCCGGCGGGGAGCTCATCGACTTGATGCGCATGCGCGAGGCTGCCTCGTCGATCAGGTCGATCGCCTTGTCGGGCAGGAAACGGTCGGATATGTAGCGGCTCGCGAGTTCGCCGGCGGCGCGCAGCGCCTCATCGGTGATCTGCACCTTGTGGTGCTGCTCGTAGCGGTCGCGCAGCCCGCGCAGGATCTCCACGGTCTGATCGATCGAGGGCTCCTCCACGCGGATCTGCTGGAAGCGCCGCTCGAGCGCCGAGTCGCGCTCAAGGTACTTGCGGTACTCGTCAAGCGTGGTCGCGCCGATCGTCTGCAGCTCGCCCCTGGCCAGTGCGGGCTTGAGGATCGAGGCCGCGTCGATCGCGCCCTCGGCGGCGCCGGCGCCCACCAGGTTGTGGAGCTCGTCGATGAACAGGATGATGTCGCCCCGCTGGGTGATCTCCTTCATCACCTTCTTCAGGCGCTCCTCGAACTCGCCCCGGTACTTCGAGCCGGCGACCAGAGCGGCCAAATCGAGGGTGTAGATCTGCTTGTTCTTCAACAGCTCGGGCACGTCGGAGTTGGTGATCCGCTGCGCGAGGCCCTCGACCACCGCGGTCTTGCCCACGCCCGGCTCGCCCACCAGCACGGGGTTGTTCTTGGTGCGCCGCGACAGGATCTGCATGATCCGCTCGATCTCGGTCTCGCGGCCCACGCATGGGTCGAGCTTTCCTTCGGCTGCAAGCTTCGTGAGGTTCCTGCCGAACTGGTCGAGCAGCTTCGAGGACTTCTTGCCCTCGCCCGGAGCCGAGCCCGAACCCGAACCCGAACCGCCGGACTGGCCCTGGCGGCGTCCGCCCGGGCCGGACAGCATGCGGATGACCTCGTTGCGGATCTTCTCGGAGTCGGCGTCGAAGTCGAGCAGGATGCGCGCCGCCACGCCCTCGTTCTCGCGCACCAGCCCGAGCAGGATGTGCTCGGTGCCGATGTAGTTGTGCCCGAGGCTCAGCGCCTCGCGCAGGGCGAGCTCGAGCACCTTCTTGGCGCGCGGGGTGAAGGGGATCTGCCCCGAGGTGACCTCCTCGCCGGAGCCGACGATGCGCACGACCTGCGCGCGCACGCGCTCAACGGTGATGTCCAGGCTCTCGAGCACCCGGGCGGCCAGCCCCTCCTCCTCGCGCAACAGCCCCAGGAGGATGTGCTCGGTGCCGATGTAGTTGTGCTTGAGCGTCCGCGCCTCCTCCTGCGCGAGAACGACCACCTGACGGGCCCGTTCTGTAAATCGCTCGAACATCGTGTAGTTCCTTCCTGCGAGGACGGTGCCTGCTTTATGTGGTGGTGTTCCGGCCTTGTGGGCAGTCTACCAACAGGCCAACACGGCCCGAGGGGCTCATCGTCATCCGGGGGCTCGGGCTTGATAGTCGGCCCCCAGCGCCGTCGTTTTGGCTGCTCGGGGCGAGATCGGGCGTCAATCGCGCATCGCCGGGAACAGCACGACCTCGCGAATCGAGTCGCTTCCGGTGAGCAGCATGACGAGCCGGTCGATGCCAACGCCGACCCCTCCTGCCGGGGGCATCCCCTGCTCGAGCGCCTGGATGAAGGGCTCATCGAACGGCATCGTCTCGGGCACACCGGCCACATCCAGGCGCCCCTGCTCCTCGAAGCGCAGGCGCTGGACGTCGGGGTCGATCAGCTCGCTGAACGCGTTTGCGACCTCCATGCCGCCGATGAAGGCCTCCCAACGCTCCACCAGCCCCGCCTGCGAGCGGTGCTCGCGCGCCAGCGGGGAGAGCTCGACCGGATAGTCGAGCACGAACGTCGGCTGGAGCAGATCGGGCTCGACGGCCTTCGACAGCAGATCGTCGGCGAGCTCGAACCAGCTGTCCCCGGCGATGTGCTTGTCCGGCAGCCGGCGGGAGATCTCCGCCTTCAGCTGCTCGACGTCGCGCTCGGCGAGCACGTCGATCCCGGTCCGCTCGAGGATCGCCTCCCTGAAGCTCACCCGCCGCCAGGGGCTCTCGAAGTCGAGCTCGCCCGAGTACCCGACCGCCCGCGCGGCCCTGCGAACGAGCTCTTCAAGGCGCGCGGCCTCGTCGTTGTAGTCGGCGTAGGCCTCGTAGAACTCGACCATCGTGAACTCCGGGTTGTGCCTGGTCGAGACGCCCTCGTTGCGGTAGTCCTTGCCCAGCTCATACACCCTCTCGAGGCCGCCCACGATCAGGCGCTTGAGGTACAGCTCGGTGGCGATGCGCAGGTACAGGTCGCGCTCGAGCTCGTTGTGGTGGGTGCGGAACGGCCGCGCCAGGGCGCCGCCGTAGAGCGGCTGCAGCACCGGCGTCTCGACCTCGATGAAGCCCTGCTCGTCGAGGTAGGCGCGCACGGAGGTGATGATGCGGGCGCGGTCGAGGAACAGCCTGCGCGTCTCCTCGTTGGCGATCAGGTCGAGCTCGCGCCTGCGGTGGCGGGTCTCCACGTCGGTCAGCCCGTGGTGCTTGTCCGGTGGCGGGCGCAGGGCCTTGGCCAGTATCTGAAAGCCGTCCACCCGCAGCGTGAGCTCGCCGTGGCGGCTGCGCAGGGGGGCGCCGTCCACCCCGATCAGGTCACCGAGGTCGAGCGACAGCAGGCGCTCGAAGGGCTCCTCTCCGAGAACGTCCGCCCGCGCGTGCAGCTGGATCTTGCCGGTGCGGTCGAGGAGGTCGAGAAAGGCCGCCTTGCCGCCCCCGCGCCGGGCCGTCAGCCGGCCCGCCACGCGGTGGGCATCCTCGGTCTCCTCACCGTCCTTCAGATGCGAGTAGGCCTCGAGGATCGAGGAGATCGGCTCGGCGCGGGGGAACGAGTAGGGGAACGCCTCGGCGTCCGACTCCCGCAGGCGCTCGGCCTTCGCCCGGCGTTCGGCGATCAGCTGGGGCAGGCCGTGCCCGCCCTCGTCCGGCTCCTGCGTTGCGCTCCCGCCCATTCAGGCGAGACTACTTGAGGCCGACGTCGATCTTCGTGATCTTGAGCTTGCGGGCGGGGCCGCGCGGCACCTTCACCGCGACGGTCTCGTTGCGCTTGCGCCCCAGCAGGGCGCGGCCCACGGGCGACTCGTTGGAGAGCTTGTGCTCTTCCGGGCGGGCCTCCGCCGAGCCGACGATCGTGTACTTGACCGACTTGCCCGTCTTTTCGTCTTTGACGTGCACCACCGAGCCGACCTGCACCACGTCGGTGGAGAGGTCCTCCGTCTGGATCACGGTCGCCATGCGGAGCTTCTCCTGGAGCAGGGCGATGCGGCTCTCGAGCATCGCCTGCTCGTTCTTGGCGTCGTCGTACTCGGAGTTCTCGGTGATGTCCCCGAACTCCCTGGCCTCCTTGATGCGTTCGGCCACCTCACGGCGCTTCTCGGTGGACAGCAGCTCTAACTCGGCCTTGAGCTTGGTCAGGCCTTCGGGGGTGAGGATTACGTCCTTCGGCATGTGACCCTCGTTCGCGGGTTGGCGGTTCGGCCGACGACAGGAAAATCCCCGCCTACAGGCGGGGAATGCCAAGGCCCGGTGGGGCTTCAGCGAGGCAGCAGTATAGCGGGGCCCCGGCGCCCTCCGGCCGGGCTCTCCGGGCAACCGCGCGGGGCCTCTCACACGGCCGCCGCGACCGGCCATCCGCTCGGGTCGAGCAGCCGCCTTGCCTCAGCCACCGTCTCCGCCGCCTGCAGCGCGGCCTGCAGTCTCCGGGCGCTCTCGGGGTCGAGCTGAAGGCGCTGCAGGTACCACGGGTAGAACTTGCGCAGGTACCGCGCCGCGCGCTCCGGGCCGAGATGCTCGACCGCGCGCGAGATCGTCCAGTCGAGCTCGCTCAGCACCTCTGAGCGGGTCGGCCGGCGCTCCCCTCCGCCGAGGAGCTCTGAGAACAGCCAGGGGTTGCCGAGCGCCCCGCGCGCCAGCATCAGCGCAGCCGCGCCGGTGCGCTGGAACGCCTCGCGGGCGCTCGCGGCGTCGTTCAGCCCGCCGGTGAGGATCACCGGCGCCGGCAGCGACTGCACGAGCCGCGCCGCCAGCTCGTAGTCGGGGACGCCGCTGTGCTGAACGGCCGCCGAGCGGGGGTGGAACGCGATCGCGGCCACGCCGGCCTCGTCCACCAGGCGGTGGGCCAGCGCGAAGCCGCTGGAATCGCCGGGGTGAAGGCCCGAGCGGAGCTTCACGGTCACCGGCAGCGCGCCCCGCTCGCTCGCCGCCCCCTCGACGGCGGCCCGCGCCACCTCGACCGCCCGGTCGGGATCGTCGAGCAGCGCCGCCCCGGCGCCCGTCTTCTGCACCTTCGCAACCGGGCAGCCCATGTTGATGTCGATCGCGTCGGCTCCCACCCGCGCCACGTGGGCGGCGGCCGAGCGCATCATCTCCGGGTCCTCGCCGAACAGCTGGATCGACACCGGCCCGCCCGCCCGCTCGCGCGGATCTATGCGCAGCATCTCCGAGCATGTCTTTGAGTTGCCGTAGTGGACGGCATGGGAGGAGACCATCTCAGAGACGGTCATGCCCGCGCCGTAGCGCTTGGCCTGCAGGCGCACGAACCAGTTGCCGATCCCCGCCAGCGGCGCGAGCATCACGCGGTTGGGAACCTCAAGCGGGCCGAGCCTCCAGGCGTCGGTCAGGGAGCGCGCTTGCAACATTCCCCAATTATGGCCACGGCCGAGCGCGAGGCTAGGCGTTGCGCTCGTACAGCAGGCGCAGGCCGGTGAGGGTCAACAGGTCGTCCACCTCGTCGATCTCCTCGGTGTAGGGCACGACCAGGCCCGCGAGGCCCCCGGTCGCGATCACGTCGGCGCGGCGGCCGATCTCCTCATACAGGCGGCGCAGGATCGCATCGATGGCGCCCGCGTAGCCGAACACCACGCCCGAGCGGATCGCGTCGATCGTGTTCTTTCCGATCACGCTCTTGGGTGGCGCGAGGTCCACCTTGGGAAGCCTCGCGCCCCGCTCAGACAGCGCTTCCAACGAGATCTCGATGCCCGTCATGAGCGCGCCGCCGACGTACTCTCCATCGCCTGAGACGACGTCGAAGGTGGTGGCGGTGCCGAAGTCGACGCACACCGCGGGGCCGCCGAAGCGCTCGCGGATGGCGACCGCATTGACCAGGCGGTCGGCCCCGATCTCGCGGGGGTTGTCGTAGCGGATGGCCATGCCGGTCTTCGTTCCCGGTCCCACCGCGTGCATCTCCTGGGCCAGATAGCGGCTCGCCATCGCCGTCCACTCGGGCTCGAGCTGGGGCACGGTCGAGGAGACGATCGAGGCCTCGACGTCTTTGAAGCCGTATCCGCGCAGCTCGAGCAGGTTGCGAAGCGCGGCGCCAAGCTGATCGGCCGTTGACTGGCGCACTGTCGCAAAGCGCCAGTGCTCGAGCAGCTCCTCCCCGCGAAACGCGCCGAAGTGGGTCTGCGTGTTGCCCACGTCTACCACCAGCAGCATTCCGCGCATTATGCTCGGAGCAGCGTATGCACACCCTGGACCCCAAGTCGCTGGGCCAGCACGTGGACCGCCTGTATCGCGCGGCGTGGGGTCTGTGCGGTTCGCGCGAGGACGCCGAGGACCTCGTCCAGGAGACCTTCGCCCGGGTGCTCGCCCGCACGCGGGTGCTGACCGGGGACGACGACCTCTACTACCTGATGCGGGTGCTGCGCAACACCTTCCTGACCAGCCGCCGCACCGCCTCCCGCCGGCCGCAGACGGTCGCGGCACTCGAGGATGTGGTCGCCGCGGACCCCAGGCCGATCGGCCAGCCCGAGCGGGCGCTTGAGATGCAGGAGGTGTACTCGACGATCGCCGAGCTGCCCGAGGACTTCCGCATGACGCTCGTCGCGGTGGACGTGCTCGGACTCTCCTACCGCGAGGCGGCCCGCGCCCTGCACGTGCGCGAGGCGACGATCACCACCAGGCTGTTCCGTGCCCGCAAGCAGGTCGCCGCCCGCCTCCTGCCCGCGCCCGAGGCCAGCGACACCCCCCGGGACTCCTCGGAAAAGCGCCCGCGCGACGGCGAGGCGGGCGACCCTGCGACACTCGCAACCCTCGAGCCCGCGGCGCTCGGATCCGCGGGGCGGGAAGAGAAGGGGCCCAGCGGAGTCTTGCCGGGTAGGAGAACATCATGAGCGAGCCCCGTCCACGCACCGAATCAGAGCTCATCGAGCATGTGCGGTCGATCGACGCGCGCGCGCCCGCCGAGCTGCACCGCCGGGTGGACTCACTCGTGAACGCCCACGCAGAGGGCGCCCGCCGACGGCCGATCTCCGCTCGCCGCGCCCGCAGCGGGCGATCGAGGCTCGGCCTCGGCCTCGCCGGAGCGCTCGGTGCCGCCGCCGTGGTGGCGGTCGCGCTGACCCTGGCGCTGAGCGGCGGCAGCGGCGGCGCCCCCACCCTCACCCTGCGCGAGGCCTCGGCGCTCACGCAGAGCGCCGCCACCGCGCCCGCCCCGGCCGAGAGCCCGAGCGACCGCGGGCACCTCGCGGCGGCGGTGGACGGCGTGGCCTTCCCCTACTGGGAAGACCACTTCGGCTGGCGCTCGACGGGAGCGCGCAGCGGCCGGCTCGGCGGGCGCGCCGTGACGACGGTCTTCTACGAGAACGGCGGACGGCGGCTGGGCTATGCGATCGTCGCCGGCACACCGGCGCCCCGGCTGAGCGGCGGCGTGGTGGCCTGGCGCGCCGGGGTCCCCTACCGGCTGATCAGCAACGGCGAAGCCCACATGATCAGCTGGCTGCGCGACGGTCATCTGTGCGTGGTCTCCGCGCGCGGCGTCGACAGCGCCACGCTGCTGCGGCTGGCCAGCTGGGCCGACAGCCGCTACATCGCCTCCTGAGCCGGCGGCTCACCCCGCGGGAGCCGAAGCGGCGGCCCCGCCCAGCGCACCCCCTCATCGACCGGCAGCGCCGCCAGCGCGTCGGCCAGGCGCTCGCCGGAGGGCGTGCACAGGGTGAAGTCGAGCTCCAGCGCGGGGATCAGCACGAAGCGGCGGCTCAACAGCTGCTCGTGGGGCAGTCGCATGCGCTCGTCGGCGAGCTCGAGCCCGCCGAGCAGCAGGATGTCGATGTCGATCGCGCGCGGGCCGTGGCGGGCGCCGTCCTCGCGGCGGCCGAGCTCGCGCTCCAGGCGCTTGACCTCGCCGAGCAGCTCGAGCGGCTCGAGCGCCGTCTGAACGAGAACGCAGGCGTTCAGGAAGCTCGGCTGGTCGGGCACCTCCCCGACCGGATCGGTGTCGTAGGTGGAGGAGCTGGCGGTCGGGCTCACCCCCGCGCCCGCCAGCGCGTCGAGGGCTGCCTGCAGCTGGGCGCGCCGATCGCCGAGGTTCGAGCCCAGCCCGAGCAGGCCGGTGTTCACTGACGGGTGGTCTCGAGGCCCGCCGCAACGGCCCTCTCGCCCATCGCCTGGGCGAACGGCACGAGCGCGGACAGCGGGCGCAGCATCACCGTGAAGTCGGCGATCAGCCCGTCCGCGTCGATGCGCAGCAGATCGATGCCCTCGATCTCCTTGCCGGCGACCGACGCCCGGAAGATCAGCCCATGCGCGCCGTCCGCCTCGAGCTCGTCGGTGTAGCGGAAGTCGCCGAACACCTGGGCCACCTCCGCGAGCAGCCGCACGACCGTGTCGCGGCCGACGAACGGGTGAAAGGTGACGGGGCTGTGAAAGGCGATCTCCTCAGCGAACAGCTCCTCGACCGCGGCCATCTCCTTGCGCTCGACCGCCTGCCTGAAACGCGCCGCCGCGCCCATTCGCCCGCCTGAGCTCATGCGATCAATTCTCCGCTTCCCGCCAGACCTCGACCGAGACCTCGTCCACGGTCAGGGCGATCGGGGGCTCGGGCTTGCTCGCCTTCACCCACACGCCCTCGAGGGCATAGTCGGCGAGCAGCCGGTCCGCGATCGTGCTGCACAGCCGCTCGAGCGTCTTGTGGGAGCGCTGCTGGGCGACCAGCGCGACCAGCTGGCAGACCTCGGCGTAGTCGACCGTGTCCTCGATCGAGTCCGTGACCGTGGCGTCGGTTTCGCCGACATCCAGGCGCAGGTCCAGCACCAGGCGCTGCCCCACCTCGCGCTCGGCCTCGCTGACGCCGTGATGGGTGTAGAGCGACAGGCCGGTGATCTCGACGGTGACCGACTCGACGGTCTCATCGCGGTCGTCCTCGGAGTCCTGGCCATCGCCGTCTAGCTCCTCGGAGTCGTCGCCCGTCTCCTCGCCGTCCATCTCCCGTGCAACGTAGCAGCCGCCACCGCCAGAGCGTCGCGAACGGGCGCGACGTCGTGCACGCGGAAGATGCGCGCGCCGCGCTCGAGCGCGAGCACGTTGGTGGCGATCGTCGCGGGCAGCCGGCCCTCGGGCGCATCGGGCAAGGCCCGGTCCTCGGCGCCTGCGAGCACGCGGGCGAGAAAGCTCTTGCGCGAGGTGCCCACCACGAGCGGGCGCCCCAGCGCGGTCAGCTCATCCAGGCGATCGAGCAGCTCCAGGTTGTGCGCCACCGTCTTTCCGAAGCCGATGCCCGGGTCGAGCATGATGAGCTCCTCTGAGATGCCCTCGCGCACGGCGGCCTCCAGGCGCTCTGACAGGAACGCCATCACCTCGTCCACCACGTCTGAGTAGCGGGGGTCCCGCTGCATGGTGCGCGGCTCCCCGAGCATGTGCATCAAGCAGCATTCCGCGCCGCTGTCGGCCACCACCGCGGCCATCTCCGGATCGGCGCGCAGCGCGCTCACGTCGTTGACGAGGCTCGCCCCGGCCGCCAGGGCGGCGCTCGCGACGCTCGCCTTGGAGGTGTCGATCGAGATCTGCGGGAGGGTCGGTGAATCGATCGCGGCGATCCCCTCGAGAACGGGAAGCACCCGGCGGAGCTCCTCCTGTGCGGACACGGGCTCCGCCCCGGGGCGGGTGGACTCGCCGCCGACGTCGAGGATGTCCGCCCCCTCGCGCGCCAGGCGCTCGGCGTGGGCGACGGCGGCGTCCGCGTCCAGATAGCGCCCGCCGTCCGAGAACGAGTCCGGCGTCACGTTCACGATGCCCATCAGCCGGAAGGCGGTGTGAGCGATGACGGACCTTCAGGCTGCGCTCAGGCCAGCTCGGGGCGCTCGGGGTCGGTGCCCCTCAGCTCGGCGGTACCGCCGGCCAGTCCCGGGCGGGGAATCGTGCGCGGCGCTTCGCGCTCGGCGCGCTCGGCGGGAGCGCTCGGCGCGGGCAGCTCGGGCCCGGGCGCGGCCTTCTCCTCGATCCCGAACACCTCCTCTTCTGACTTGCCGGCGAGCAGCGCCAGGAACTCGTCCTTCTCGATCGTCTCGCGCTTGACGAGGATCTCGGAGATCTTGGTGAGGTCGTGCTGGTGCTCGGTGAGGATCTCCCGTGCCCGAAGGTGGGCGGACTCGATGATGCGGCGGACCTCGTCGTCGATCTCGCGCGCGATCTCATCGGAGTAGTCGGGCTCGGTGGAGAACTCCCGCCCGAGGAAGGGCTGGCCGTGGTCGTGGCCGAACACGCGCGGGCCGAGCTTGTCGCTCATGCCGAAGCGCATCACCATCTGCTTGGCGGTGGCCGTCACCTTCTCGATGTCGTTGGAGGCGCCGGTCGTGATCTCACTGAACACGAGTTCCTCGGCCGCGCGCCCGCCGAGGGTCATCGCCATCGTGTCTTTCAGCTCCGCGCGCGTAGTCAGGAAGCGGTCCTCCTGGGGCATCGAGATCGTGTAGCCGAGCGCCTGGCCGCGGGAGATGACCGAGATCTTGTGCACGGGGTCGGAGTGCTCGAGGAAGTGGCCGACGAGCGCGTGGCCCATCTCGTGGTAGGCGGTGATCAGGCGCTCCTTCTCGCTCATCACGCGGGTCTTCTTCTCGGGGCCCGCGATCACGCGCATGATCCCCTCCTCGAGCTCGTCCTGACCGATCTCGCGCTTGCCCGTGCGCGCTGAGAGCAGGGCGGCCTCGTTGATCAGGTTCGACAGGTCGGCGCCGGTGAAGCCGGGCGTCTGCCCCGCCAGGGCGTCGATGTCGATCACCTTGGCCAGGGGCTTGCCGCGCGTGTGCACCTCGAGGATCTTCGCCCGCCCCTTGCGGTCGGGCCGGTCCACAGCGATCTGACGGTCGAAGCGGCCGGGGCGCAGCAGCGCCGGGTCGAGGATGTCGGGCCGGTTGGTAGCCGCGATCATGATGATGTTGTCCTTCGCCTCGAACCCGTCCATCTCCACGAGCAGCTGGTTCAGCGTCTGCTCGCGCTCGTCGTGGCCGCCGCCGAGGCCCGCGCCGCGGTGGCGACCGACGGCGTCGATCTCGTCCATGAAGATGATGCAGGGGCTGTTCTGCTTGGCCTGCTCGAACAGGTCACGCACGCGCGAGGCGCCGACGCCCACGAACATCTCGACGAAGTCCGACCCCGAGATCGAGAAGAACGGCACGCCCGCCTCGCCGGCCACCGCCCGCGCGAGCAGCGTCTTGCCGGTGCCCGGGGGCCCATACAACAGGACCCCCGTGGGAATCCTCGCGCCGAGCGCCTGGAACTTCTTGGGATTCTCGAGGAATTCCTTGATCTCGTGGAGCTCCTCCACCGCCTCGTCCACGCCGGCGACGTCGCGGAAGGTGATTTTGGGCGAGTCGGCGGACATGCGCTTGGCGCGGGACTTGCCGAACGACATCACTTTCGAGCCGCCGCCCTGGACCTGGTTCATCAGGAAGATCCAGAAGCCCAGGAAGATCACGAACGGCAGGATGTAGGTGAGCAGGCTGAGCAGCGCGCTGCTCTTTTCCGATTCGACGTTGAAGGAAACCCCGTAGGTGCGCAGCTCCTTGAACAGTTCCGGGGTCGTCTGGTCGGTGTAGCCGACTTCGTAGTCTTCTTTGTTTTTCAGTTTGACTTCGAGGGCTTTGCCCTTGTTCTTGAGCTGGACCGATTTGACTTCGCCCTTGGGGATCTCTTCGGAGGTGAGCGTCTGGTAGCTGTGCGAGCGGTGCGTGCTCGAACCCGGGTTCACCAGTTTCACAGCGAGAAACGCCAGCACCACTACGATGAGGATCGGGAACGCGGCGCTCTTGAAGAAACGACTCATAGCGAGATCCTGGGGCTCCTGGCACCCTCTGGGGTTATGGCCACCAGGCCCCTAGCGTACCATGGGTACTCGCTCGTCACGGCCGGCGGCGGGCCTGCTGCGACAGGGCAGATTCCCCGAAATCAGCGGTCGAGCACGGCCACGAAGGGCAGGTTGCGGTGGCGCTCGGCGTAGTCGAGGCCGTAGCCCACGACGAAGCGGTCGGGGATCTCGAAGCCCACGTAGCGGGTGGGCAGATCGACCTTGCGCCGCTCGGGCTTGGTCAGCAGGGCGCACACCTCGAGCGTGCGGGGATTGCGCGAGCCCAGGTTCCGCATCAGGTACTGGAGCGTCAGCCCGGAGTCCACGATGTCCTCGACGATCAGCACGTCGCGGCCTTCGATCGCGACGTCGAGGTCCTTGAGGATCCGCACCACGCCCGAGGAGTCCGTGGCCGAGCCGTAGGAGGCCACGGCCATGAAATCGACCTCGACCGGGATGTCGATGAAGCGCATCAGGTCGCTCAGGAAGAACACCGCCCCCTTCAGCACCCCCACCAGCAACAGCGTGCGCCCGGCGTAGTCGCTCGAGATCTCGGCGCCCAGCTCGACCACTCGGCGCTGCAGGTCATCGGCGGCGACGAGCACCTCTCCGATGGCGGGCTCGGCTGCGACGCGCGCGGGGGTGGCCACGCGTTGAGTCTAGTCCGAGCGAGGCGGAAGCCTTCGCATCGAAAGCACCCCCCCCTGGATGACCGCGCCCGCCTGGCCGCCGACGTGCAGCTCGGCGGAGCCGCCGCGATCGTGGAGCGCGAGGATCTCCCCCACCCGATCGCCCGCCTGGGGCACGTAGGCGCCGGTGGCGTCCTCGGCCAGGCGCACCACCACCAGGCGCGCGAGCGCCGCGGGCATCTCCCGCAGGCGGGCGATCGCCACGCTGTCCCGGCCGGCCAGCTCGGCTGAGACGAGCCCGTCCAGGAGCTCTGTCTCCTCGCGCAGGAGCGAGGCGGTCCTCAGCACGTTGGCCTGCGCCGCCGGATGCACGGCCCGCAGCGCCCCCACGAGGGCATGGCGCACGCGCGCGCGCGCGAAGCGCTCGTTGTCGTTGCTCTCATCCTCGCACCAGCCAAGCCCCCGCTCTTCGCAGTAGGCCCGCGTCTGCTCGCGCGTGACACCCAGCAGCGGGCGGATCAGCCGCCCCTCGCTCGCCACCATTCCCTGCAGCGCACGCCTGCCCGGCGAGGCCGCGAGCCGATACAGGATCGTCTCCACCTGGTCTGAGGCGGTGTGCCCTGCGGCGATCAGCGCGTCCGTGCCCTCGGCCATCCGCTCGGCGGCGCGGTAGCGCACATCCCGCGCCCACGCCTGCAGGTTCCCCGAGACGCCCGCCGCCGAGCGCTCGGCGGGCGCGGGCCGCTGCTCGCGCACGACCTCGAGGGCCACACCGAGCTGCCCGCACAGCGCCACGCAGTGGCGCTCCTCGACATCGGCCTGCTCGCGCAGCCCATAGTTGACGTGCAGCGCGCTCACATCGCCCGGCTCGCACAGCGCCACCGCCACATCCAGCAGGCACACCGAGTCGCGGCCCCCGGAGAGCATCGCCACGACCGGGCGGTCCCGGGCCAGGAGCCCTCCGGCACGGACCGCCTCGCGAACCTCCGCGGCGCCCATCGGCCTCTATCGCTTGCGGGCCGAGGCGATGAACAGCTCGGTCGGCTCGGAGAAGCCCTTCAGCCCGACCTCGCCGATGCGGTCGAACTCGAGGCCGTCCACGCCGCCGGCCACATCCACGACGGGGCGGGTCACGAGCACCTCGCCGCCGCCGGCGCGCGCGACCACGCGCGCCGCCTGGTTGACGTCGCGCCCGTAGTAGTCGCCGTCGCGGTACAGCGCCTGCCCGTAGTGGATGCCGATGCGCGGCGGCGGCTCGCCGCTTGAGATCTGCGCCTGCAGGTTCACGGCCCACCGGGCCAGGGCGGCCGGATCGGCGCCCACCACCATCACCTCGTCGCCCAGCGTCTTGATCACCCGCGCGTCCAGCGGCAGGCTCTGCTCCACCGCCTCCACGAACCGCTCGACGGCGCCGACCGCCTCCTCGTCGCCCCGCTCCACGGTCAGCCGCGTGTAGCCGGCGAGATCGGCGAACGCGATCGCCACCCGCAGGCGCCCGGCCTCGACCGCGCCGGCCGGCTCGGCGTCCTGGTCGGCCTCCATGTGGCCGACCACGTCCTGCTCGACGAAGTGCGCGAGGAAGCGGCCGTGCAGATAGGTCATCAGGGGGGCGGCGAACGGGAGCACTTCGCGCGTGAGGCCCTCCATCTCCTCGCCGATCTCGGCTCCCGGCACGCCCTCGCGCATGAGCGGCTCGTGCACATACAGGTGGAACAGGCGCACCTCGGCATCGGCGATCTGGGCGAGCGCCTGGCCGTACACCCGCATGATCTGCAGGTAGGCGCCCGCGGGGAACCCGGCCTCGAGCATCGCGGCGGCGTACTTCATGATCTCGAGGTCTTCGTCGGAGACCGCCTCGAGCGACCGCGCGCTCAGCCCCATCGTGGTGTAGATGCGTTCGATCAGCTCCGGCTTCAGCCCCACCTCATCGGCGGCCTCCTCGAGCGTGTAGCGGCCCTCCGAGCCGCTAAGCAGGTTCTCTATCGGGCCCACCGCAAGGCGCCCGCTGTCGCTGGCCTGCTTGATCTCCTTGAGCGTGTGCCCACGCGCGCGCAGTCTCGCCACGACCCGCACATAGGCCACGGCGTGGGGCGTCCAGGGCCCCTCGAAGCCGGGAACGAGACCCTTCTCGACCCACCGCTTGACCGTCGCCGGCGACACCCCCACGCGCGCCGCGACCTGCGCGAGCGTCAGCTCGCCCGGCGTGCTCGGCTGATCATCTCCGGGCTTGGCCACTCAGCGGGCGGGCGAGGAGAGGGGCTTTCCCATGAACCGCAGTCTAAAGTCGCAGCCGGTGTCGCACAGCGCCCCCCTGCACCTGCGCCCGACGGCCGAGCTGGCAGAGCGCGTGCTGTTGCCGGGCGACCCCGGCCGCGCCCTCGCGCTCGCCCAGTCGCTGCTCGAGAACCCGCTCATGTTCAACCACCACCGCGGCCTGTGGGGCTACACGGGAGCCGCGGGCGACGGCGCGCCGCTCACGATCCAGGCGACCGGCATGGGCGGCCCCTCGGCGGCCATCATCCTCACCGAGCTGATCGCACTGGGCGCGCGCCGCGCGATCCGCGTCGGCACCTGCGGCGCCCTGGCCCCCGGTCTCGGGCTGGGCTCGCTCGTCGTCGCACGCGAGTCCATCTGCGCCGACGGCACCTCCCGCGCCCTGTCGGGCTCAGAGCGCGTCAGCGCCGACCCCTCCCTCACCGACAGGCTCCTCGCCGCCGCCCCCGCGGCCCATGCCGGCACGGTCGTGAGCGTCGACCTGTTCTATGAGACGAGCGATCAGCGCTCCGGACACGATGCGCTGGCGGTCGAGATGGAGGCCGCCGCGCTGTTCGCCGTCGGCGGGGCCGCCGAGGTGCCGGTCGCCTGCGTGCTGGCGGTCTCGGACACCTTCGAGCCGAGCGGGGCCCGCCACCGCATCGACGACGATGCGCTGCTCGAGGCCGCCGGGGCCATGGGCGCCGCGGCGCTGGCCGCGCTCGCCCTCTGAGGGCTCAGCGCTTCTTGGCCTTCGATTTCCCGGCCGGCCGGCGCCCGCCGGCTTTCGCGCTCTGGCGTGCGGCCGGCTTGCCCGCCTGCTCGCTCAGCCGCTTGGTGAGCACCGCCAGCTGCTCCTCGATCGCCGCCAGGCGGGCCTCGACGGCGCTCGGCGAGAGCGCGCGGTCCAGGCGCTGCACGCCGTCCTCGATGCCCTCCAGGCGGTGGGACACGGCCCGCAGCCGCCGCGTGAGCCGTTCGATGTCGGCGGCGGACGGGATGTTCAGAGCCCCCATCGCCATCTCCTGCGCCTGGGCGGCCTTCTCGCGCGCGTCGAACGCCCGCCCGATCGCGCCGGTGAGCAGAGGGTTCTCGAGCAGATCGGTCAACGCCCTGCCGAGCCGGTCCTCGGTGTTGGTGCTCAAACGCTCCCGCAGGTTCCTGGCGACATTGCTCGCATCGGACATCAACTGAAGGATACGGTGCACACGTGGCCGAGCAGCTGTTCCTCTTCATCCAGATGGAGTTCCCGTGGGCGCTCGGCCCGCCGGACGGGCGCTATCTGCTGCGCGCCCTCCTGGACGCCGAGCCCGAGCACGTGGTCGTGCTCAACACGCTGGGCGCGCAGCGGTCCTCGAGCGCGCGCCGCCCCTCCTCCCGCCGGCGGGGGCCTCGGCTGTTGAGCCGGCCCGCGGCGCGCACGCCGGCCACACCGGAGCCCGCCACCGTCACCACCGCGCGGGCCACGATCGTCGATCCGATCTCCGTCTCGGCCGAGCGTCAGGCCCGAGCGTGGCTCTCGGACCTCGACCCCGCGCGCGACGTCGGCGCCGCCGCCGCCGTGCTCAACCGCCTGCTGCACAGCCATCGCATCGCCTCGGCCGACCCCTACATACACGAGGTCTCCCCTGCCCAGGCGCTGGTGGTCAGGGCCGGATGGGGCGAGGGCGAGCAGGTCGCCTACGGGCGCTGGCTGCACGCGCGCGAGCTGCCGGGCGCCATCGCCGCGACGAGAGCGGCCGCCGGCACGGGCGGGCGAAGGAGACTCCCGGGCACCCGCCGCACGGCCGCGCTGCGCCCGGAAGAGCGGCTCGCGGAGATGCTGGCGGCGCGGGGCGCCCCTCTGCTCTGCGAGGAGTTGACACTGCGGGCGCGGCTCGACCTCGACCAGGGCCGCACCGCCTACGCCGCGATCGAGCTCGACCGGGCCCTCGCCATGGCGCTGCCCGAGCTGCGCGGCGAGGGACGCCAGGACCTGGCCCTGCGCGTCGATGAGCTCGAGCAGCTGCGCTCGGGGGTCGCGCAGCAGGCGAAGGCCGCCATGCCCGACAGCGAGGGCTCGCCCGAGGAGGAGACCGTGCGGCACACGCTCGAGCGCCTGGAAGCGGCGCTCCGCGCCCGCACGGCGGCGGGTCTAGGCTGAGCCCTGCATGGATCCCACCACCACAGCCATCGGCACCTGGAGCGGCGGGCGCTTCATGCACTTCGGCGAGCCCCTCTCCGAGGAGCGCCTCACCGCGCTGCTGCGCCCCGGCGAGGGCATCGACACCGTGATCACCGCCGATGCCTACGGGGCCGGCGAGGCCGATCGGCTGCTCGGCGGCGCCCTTGAGGGGGTGGACCGCGACAGCTACTGCCTCATCGGGGCCATCGGGCACGACTTCTATGCGGGCGAGCGCGACGGCGCCAAGGGCTTTCCCCGCTTCACCGACCCCGGCCTGCGCGAGCCGGGCGAGTACGGCGACTACCTGCGCATGGCCGCCGAGCGGAGCCTCGAGCGCTGCGGGGCCGAGCGCTTCGACCTGCTGATGCTCCACAACCCGGACCGCACCGGCTACTCGAGCACCGCCGTGTGGGACGGCATGCGGGCGCTCCGCGAGGCCGGGCTCACGCGGATGCTCGGGGTCGCGCCGGGCCCGGCGAACGGGTTCACGCTCGATCTGATCGACTGCCTGGAACGGAACTCCGAGGACATCGACTGGGCGATGATCATCCTCAACCCGCTCGAGCCCTGGCCCGGCGAGCTCGTGCTCGACGCCGCCGCCGCCCACGGGGTGAGCGTGATCACCCGCGTGGTGGACTACGGCGGGCTCTTCCATGACGACGTCCTCGAGGGGCATACCTTCGCCGAACACGACCACCGCAGGTTCCGTCCCGAAGGCTGGGTGCAGAGGGGCCGTCAGCGGCTCGAGCGCATGCGCCCCTACGCAGAGCGCCACGGACTCACCATGCTCCAGCTCGCCTGCGCCTGGAACCTCGCCCATCCCGCGGTTCTGAGCGTGGCGCCCACGCTCATCCAGGAGAGCGGCTCAGGCGCCCGTCCGATCGAGGACAAGCGCGCCGAGCTCGCCGGGCTCGCGCCCGGCGGAGCGGCCGGAGCGGACCCCGGGGCTCGGCTGAGCGCCGAGGACGTGCGCTCCATACGCGCCATCGGCGACAACAGCGGCTCCATGGCCCTCAAGGGCGCAAGCCCCGAACACGAGGGCTCACCACGACCGGACCGGTGGGGATTGGACGACGAGCTGTCGGCCGTCGCTGCCCGCTGGGGCATAGACCCCGCGCGCGCCCTGGTCAAACACGAAGTCACGACCGTCAACCAATGAGGGGGCAACAGCAATGAGCATCGACGCCGGCGCAATCAAGCAGGGACAGAAGATGATGTGGTCGATCGGCGACTATCCCGATCTCGCACGGAACATCGAGGGCGTCGCCGAGGTGCTCGTCGAGCGGGTCGGCGCCGCTCCCGGCCAGGATCTGCTCGACGTGGCCACGGGCACCGGCAACGTCGCGATCCCCGCGGCGCTCGCCGGGGCGAGCGTCACCGGCCTTGACCTCACGCCCGAGCTGCTGGAGGTCGCCCGCCGCCGCGCGAGCGACGCGGGCGCCGATGTGAACTTCATCGAGGGAGACGCCGAGGAGCTGCCGTTCGAGGATCACTCCTTCGATCGCGTCACCTCCTGCTTCGGCGTCATCTTCGCCCCCCGCCAGGCGCACGCGGCGAGCGAGCTGACGCGGGTCGCCCGCCCGGACGCCACCATCGCGCTGGCGGCCTGGACGCCGGAGGGCCTCAACGGGCGCATGTTCGCCACGATGGGCTCCTACATGCCCCCGCCCCCGCCCGAGTTCCAGTCGCCGGTCCGCTGGGGCGAGGAGGACCACGTGCGCTCGCTCTTCTCTCACTGCGGCGCCGAGCTGAACTTCGAGCGCCGCATGGTCACGTTCACGCACGACTCGCCGGAGAGCTGGGTCGAATACAACGAGCGCGTGCTCGGCCCGGCGATCATGGCCAAGGCCGCGCTCGAGCCGCAGGGTCGCTGGGAGGATCTGAAGGCCGAGCTCACCGCCATGTACACGGACAGCAACGAAAACGACGACGGCACCTTCTCGGCATCCGCGGAGTACCTGGTGACGGTCGCGCGGATGCCAGCCTGAGCGGCGGGGCCGTATAACCATGGTGCCACAGGCGGCCCGGAGTTGTGTGTACGACGCGTGGTAGTGGGTCAGTTTGGATCGAAGCAGGTTTAGCCCATCTTCCCAAGGTCGGCGTCGCGAGGATCGGACTCGACCGTTGGGTCATGGACTCCCGTGCGCCATGGTGACCCTCCCCAGCGGGGAAAGGGCTTGCGGGAGAAGCGTCGCTTCGCCTCTGCGATCTCAAGCGCCTCGTATCGACGTCTAGCCCAACCCAAGACGAAGAGCACCCACTTGCCCTTCATCGCGCAGATCACTCCAAGCCTGAGTAGCCCCCCAATGAGCACCAGGCCCAGGATGAGACCTCCCGCGGAGGTTGCGAGCGTCCTCATCGTGAGGTTCTGGCGCTCGACGTAGCTGGTGCTGATCTTCTCGGGGTCGGGGTCGCCGCGCTTGACGTTGATGTCGCAGCTCGTGAAGAGGCCGCCGACAGCAATGAGAGCGACGCCGACGAGAATCATTGCTCCGCAGATGCCTCGGTGAACCCGGCCCGGGGGGTCGGGGTGCATTTGCTCGGTTACAGCTCTCGGCCCAGAAGCCACAGGCCCGTTTAGGTTGCGGGTATCGTTTAGGACAAAGGACGCCGCAGTTTCCGCCTAAGTGTCGCTTCCGCCAGTTCAGAAACCGACACGCTTAAACCCTTATCTCAAGGCATGCCCTCCAAGCTAGTCGAGTTCGTGATCTTCGTCGCTGTGCTCTACCTGCCGCTGCGCTCGTTCGGTCGATGGATGCAACGGAAGGGCAGAGACCTCGAAAAGGGTCCCAAAGATGCCCGCTGATCGCGTCACGGTATAAGCGTCCAAACTGATACACCACCTCTGAAATTGCATCGGATCGTGACGCTTACGCAGATCCTGGGCGCGCTGTTGTGACGCCCCGGCCGAGGGGGCCTCAGACCGGATGCGCTCTATCCCACCCTAGGGTCGTCTCGATCAGGTAACAATCAACACAAACGCCCTGGCGGAGCGTATGATTTTGGTTATAGCTTCTGGCTTCCAGGAGGTCTCAGGGAGGTGGGAGCAGCCAGAGGCTCAACACAGGTGACGGTCCACTTGCCCTCCCCCGGGCCGTCACCTGGCGACAGTCAGATTCAAACTGGCCCACTACCCGACGCGTGGGCTGTATGACCATGGTTGATACAGGCAGCCCGGAGTTGTGTGTACGACGCGTGGGCCGTATAAACCTGGTTCTACAGCTACTGCCCCAACGGTTCCTTCCAGAGGCCGGCGTGCCAACACAACCGCCCTCGGCGGGTTCTAGGCGGCAACCCTTCGCTGCGTGATGGCCACCCGCCGGCGCAGCTTCGGTGCAGCAACGCGGGCTGAAAGACCCGTGCGTGGCGAGCTCAGAAGCTGGACCTGCTGGGATCGGTCACACGCATACATGTGGCCGCCGAGCGTCGATAGAAAGCAGACGCCGGCGGATCCGAGGCGGGCGTCCTGAACGACCCAGACGTTGCCCGCCATCCTGATGACGTCGCCAGGCAGAACCTCGTCGGCGCGCAAGTCCGCGTGGCCCGCGGCAACTTGCTGTGCAAGGGCATCCGCGCGCCGGCTGCGGCTGCGCCGAGCCTGAGGGAGGTGGTTGAACCGCCAGCTGAGCCCATCGAAGGCTGAGGCTTCTTCGTACATCTTCTCCGGAATAGTTCCCCTCTGCGCGGTTCTCAAACACTCACGCGGTCGCCTCGCCCAGGCCGAGCGCGTCCAGCAGGCCCCGCATATCCTCCACGAGGTCCCCGTGGAGCCGCGCGATCGCAAGCTCATCGAGCGGGGTCTCTCCCTGGGTGATGATCGCGATCTGACCGCCCGTGGTGAGGGTGAGCAGGGGCAGATCGGCCACTGGGTGGACCTCGAGCGATGAGCCGATGCAGAGCAAGAGGTCGGCCGAGCCGCACAGCTCCTGGGCGCGCCCGATCGCCGCCGGCGGAAGCATCTCGCCGAACAACACCACGTCGGGCTTCAGCGGCGCCGAGCAGCGCTCGCAGCGCGGCACGCCCCGCTCATCGCCCGCCAGCCTCATGCGCGCCACGGCCAGCGTGACGCGCTCGCCGCAGGAGGGACAGCTGCAGCTCGCGATGCTGCCGTGCACCTCGACCAGCTCGCGGGTGCCCGCGCGTGCGTGGAGCATGTCCACGTTCTGGGTGATGACCGCGTCGAGCAGCCCGGCTGACTCGAGGGTGACGAGCGCCCGATGGACGTCGTTGGGCTGCTTGTCCTCGAGCGCGGCGAACCGCTGGGCGTAGAAGCCCCAGAAGCGCTCCGGGTCCTCTTCGAAGGCGTCGATGTGCGCCACCTCCATCGGGTTAACCCGCTCCCACAGCCCCGTGCCCGGGGAGCGGAAGTCGGGAATGCCCGAGGGCACCGACACGCCGGCGCCGGTCAGCGCCACCACCGAGCGGGCGTTGCGAATCAACTCGGCCAGGCGGGCGAGCGCCGGCGCCTCGCCGACGCCCGAGCCGAGGGCGTCCGCGCCCGTCTCCCCCACTAGGAGCCCTTGAACTCGGCAGGGCGCTTGCCGAGGAACGCCGCGATGCCCTCTTTGCCGTCGTCGCTCGTGAACGCGGTGGCGAACCCACGCTTCTCGGCCTCCATCCCCTCGTCCAGGTCGGCGGCGCCCGAGACGCGTTTGATCTGCTCCATCGCAATCGGCGCCTGCCCGGCGAGCCTGCGCGCCCATGCCAGCGCCGTGTCGAGCAGTTCATGGTCCTCGACCACGCGGTTGACCAGCCCGAACTCGAAGGCCTCCTCGGCCAGCACCGGATCGCCGATGAGGTTCATCTCAAGTGCCTTGTTCACCCCCACGAGGCGCGGCAGGCGCTGGGTGCCCCCGAACCCGGGGATGATCCCCAGCTTGATCTCCGGCTGGCCGAACAGCGCCGAGCGCGCCGCGATGCGCACGTCGCAGGCCATCGCCAGCTCGCAGCCGCCGCCGAAGGCCAGGCCATTGACCGCCGCGATCGTCGCGATCCGATCTGAGCCCAATTCCTTGAACAGGCCGTGGGCGCTGCGGGCAAGCTCCTCTCCGGAGGCCTCGTCGAACGTGGTGAACGCCTTGATGTCGGCGCCGGCGCTATACAGGAAGGGGTTCGAGGAGGCGATCACGAGCGCCCGCACCCCGGATCCCTTGACGCTGCTCCACACGTTGGCGAGGTCCTCGATCACCTGCGGGGCGATCGAGTTCATCTGGCCGTTGGCGAGCCACGCGATCGCGATCTCGCCGCGACGCTCGAGCTTGACGGTCTCGGCCGGCTGCTCTGAGTCGGGCCGGGGATAGGGGTAGAAGCCCTGACCACTCTTCTGCCCGAGCCGGCCCTGGGCCACCAGCCGGCGCAGGATCACCGGCGCCGAGAAGCGCTCGCCGTAGCGCTCGGCGGCCTTCTCCATCCGCTCCAGAACCGTGTCCAGCCCCTCGCTGTCGGCCTTCATGAAGGGCGGCAGAAGCCCCCGGCGCGGATCGAGTCCCGCGCCGGCCATCATGCCGAAGTCGATGTCGCGGTGGCCGGCCACCTGCTCCTCGAGCACCAGGCAGGCCTCGTGGAGCGTCTTCAGCGACAGGAGCTCGACGAGCTCGGTAACGTCGGGCTCTGAGTCGCCCCCGATGTTGGGCTCCCCGTCGGGGTCATAGAAGCCCTCGCCGCCCGTCTTGGCGCCCAGCTTTCGTTCGCCCACCAGCCTGCGCATGCCCTCCGGCGCGTAGAAGCGCTCGGGCCCGTAGGAATCGAGCAGGTGCTCGGCCACGTGCAGCACGGTGTCGAGGCCCAGCAGGTCCACCAGATGATAGGGGCCGACCGGGGAAACGCCCGCGGCGCCCACACCGGCGTCGATCTGCTTGATCGACAGCCCCTTCTCCTCCTGCTCGCGCCAGATCTCCGAGCTGCCGGCGGTGAGGATGCGGTTGACGACGAAGCCGGGAACCTCCGCGCAGGTGATCGGCTGCTTGCGGATCGCCTGGGCGAAGGTGACCGCCGCCGCGACGGTCTCCGCGGAGGTGTCCTCGCCCTCGACGATCTCGATCAGCGGCATCAGCGAGGCGGGGTAGAAGTAGTGAAAGCCGACCACCTTGTCCGCCCGCAGGGTGGCTTCGCCGATCTCGGTGATCGACAGCGAAGAGGTGTTCGAGGAGAGGATCGCGTGGCCGGGCGTGCAGGCGTCGAGCTCGGCGAAGACCCGCAGCTTGATCTCCATCCGCTCGGGCACGGCCTCGACCACGAAGTCGACGTCGCCGAAGTCCTCATAGCTCGTCGTCCCCGCGATGCGCCCCACGATCTCCGCGATCTGCGCCTGGGCGTCCTCGGGCGCGAGCTTGCCCCGCTCGGCGAGCTTTGACATCTGGGCGCTCGTGACCCTCCCGGCCTCGTCGAGACCCGCCTGCACGAGCGCGTCGTCGACGTCCTTCAGCACCACGGGGATGCCCGCGGCTGCGATCGTCTGGGCGATCTGGCCGCCCATCGTCCCGGCACCGACGACGGCCGCTCTGAACACGAACATGGTCCCTGGTCTCCTCGCGGTCAACCTGCTGGCTTGAAGCATGGTATGCAACACCGAATCTCCGGGGCCCACCAGGGGTTCCATCTGTGAGACCAGAGCACACCAAGAGGGAGCAACATGAACCGACGCGCAGCAGACACACTTCGGATGGCCGCGGGAACGCTCACGGCGATCGCAACCCTCGCTGCGCCGGCGGCACTGGGCCCCCTCGCAAGCGACGCCGGCGCGGCCGTGACGCTGCCGACGGTGTACACCGGCAAAGCGGCCCACGTGGGCTACGGCTCGGCGACCCTCGAGGGGTCCGTCACCCCGAACGGGGGCAACACCTCCTACTACTTCCAGTACGGGCTCACCAACGCCTACGGCGGGCAGACCACGATCGCCGACGCCGGCGCCGGCACGAGCAAGGTCAACGTGAGCCTGCCCATAACCGGGCTCGAGCCGCTCACCGTGTACCACTACCGGCTCGTGGCCGTCAACGGCGCGGGCCCGTCGATCGGCGGTGACAGGACCCTGTTGACCAGGAAGGTGCCGCTGAGCCTTCAGATCCTGTCATCGCCCAACCCCGTGCTGTTCGGGGGCACGGTCACTGTTCAGGGCGCCCTCTCGGGCACCGAAAACGGCAACCGCGAGGTGATCCTGCAGGAGAACCAGTTCCCCTTCACGGCCGGCTTCCAGAACGCCCCGCTGAATCCCGTGCTGACGACGGCGACCGGCGGCTTCACCTTCATGGTCGCGAATCTGTCGCTGACGACGCAGTTCAGGGTCGTGACCACCACCAACCCGCCGGTGCTCAGCCCGGTCGCCGTAGAGAACGTCTCCGTGCGGGTCAACGCCCACCTGGCGCGCACCGGGCGCCGGCACTTCGCCCGCATCTACGGAACCGTGGCGCCCGCCGAGGACGGCATGCAGGTGGGCTTCCTGCGCATCAGCCACGGCCGCGGCGTGCTCGCCGGGGGCACGGTCCTGCTCCACCGCAACGCGACGAGCTCGCGCTTCAGCCGCGCCGTGCCCGTCAAACCGGGCGTGTACCGGGTGCTCGTGCGCATCACCAACGGCGCCCAGATCTCGACCTACAGCCAGCCCCTGCTGATCCGCTGAGGCCGCCCGCGCCCGACCGGCGGGGGCTCGACCGGGCGGGATGGCGGATGGCCTGGCGATGAGCAACAATCCCTCCTGTGGAGAGTGCCTTTCCGTACGTCGTGTTTGGAGCCGTGGCGCTGTCGGTCGTGATGTCGCTGGTGTTCCTGTTCAGCCGCGAAAGCGTGCACGACCAGATCGGCCAGGGAGGGCTGCGCGACGTGGACTTCGCCGCAGCGCCGCCCGCCCCCCCACCGGACTCGCCGGCGGGGCGCGCAGAGCGAGAGCTTGAGGTCCGCCAGATGCTCAGCGCACGCTCCGAGCGGCTCGTGCGCGCGGGCAAGCCGGCGCTCGACATCGACGCCGAGGTCGCCCGCCTGCTCGAGCCTGAGCAGCCTCCCGCGCCCGACCCCGGGCTGACCGATGAGGTGCGCCAGCTGGTGGTCGCCCGCAACGAACGGCGGGTCCGCCAGGGCCTCGAGCCGCTCGCCGTGGAGGCCGAGGTGGCGCGCACGCTGGAGGAGCTCGACCGCTGAGCACGGCGGCGGCCCAGTCGGTATAAACGCGCCATGAGCGACGCGCGCCGCTTCCAGCTGGATGAGCTCACGATCCGCCCGGGCACGTACTTCAACCCCCAGACCGAGGTCATGATCGTGGTGGACGACTCGCCTGAGGTCGACCACGAGCTGTTCAACATGGACGACTTCGGAGCCGCCGAATGGGTGCTCATCTCCGAGGACTCGCCGGTCGACGAGCACAAGCGCGACCAGCTGGTGGAGCTCTTCCAGGTCACCTACCAGCCGGGTGGGGATCCGCTGCTCGACGCCGACCTGGACGACGACGTGGAGGACGACGAGGACGATCTGGACGTGGACGGGCTCGACGTGGACGAGCTCGAGGTCGACACGGAATAGGCGGCTCGGGCGCGGCGCGGCGCAACTGCGATGCGCGGGCGTGTGTTGAAGGAGCGTGCTCTCAGATCCCGAGCGTCCCTCTGCAAGGACAGCTGCAGCCGAGGGGCCGCTCGCGCGTAGCATGCGCGCGGTGCGGGCAAAGCATCTGCGGGCGCTCCTGTTGGGAGCGCTCGCCCTCGGCGGGCTCTGCGCCGTGCCGGCCGGCGCCGGCGCATCGCCGGTGAGCCGCGAGGCCGCGGCGCACGGCCCGAGCGTATCGGGCGCGCTTGCGGGCCTGTTGGGGGGCGGCGCGATCACGCAGGCCGTCTACCAGCAGGACTACGCGGCCTATACGGCGGCCAAACGCTCGCTGGGCAAGCTGAGCGGCACCCGCCGCTCAGAGCTCGGCGCGGTGCTGGCCAACGTGCAGGCGATCGCCGCCGCCGGCCAATTCATCCCCTCTCGCCTTCCGGCCCTGTTTCTCACGCTCGAACGCAACCGCAGCTGGTGGACGAGCCAGCCGCTGATCTCAAACGGCGAGCGGCTGAGCTTCGCCCCCAGCAAAATCGTGTGGGAGTACTACCCCGGGCAGGGCATCGAGATCCAGTGGCTCGCCACCTTCGGCGAGGCCAACGGCTACTACCTCTCCGGACACGAAAACTCGAACCTGCGCCAGCTCCTCGCCGAAGTCATCCCGCTCGCGAGCGCCCGCGCGGGGGGCATCGCCTGGGAGTACATGTTCCGCTTCGACGGCGGTGCGCCGCCGTGGACGAGCGGCCTCTCGCAGGGCACCGCCCTGCAGGTGCTCGCGCGCGCCTACTCGCGCTTCAAAGAAGCGCCCGACCTGACCGCCGCGCAGCAGGCGCTCGGGATCTTCGAGACCCCCCCGCCCGCGGGCGTGCGTGTGAAGACCGCCGCCGGCTCCGCCTACGCGGAGTACACCTACGCCCCGAACGACATGATCCTCAACGGCTTCATCCAGGCGCTGGTCGGGCTGTATGACTACACCTCCATCACCAAGGACCCGCTCGGGCTGCAGCTGTTCGAAGCGGGCGATGCGCAGGGGCGCGCGGAGACGCCCCGCTACGACACCGGCGCCTGGTCGCTGTATGACCAGTTCGGCGAATCGAACCTCAACTACCACGAACTGCTCACCGAATTCCTGCAGCACCTGTGCGAACGCACGCGCAAGGGCCCGCCCTTCACCCCGGCCACGGCCCCCGCACCCGCCCCCGCGACGAGCACGCCCACCACGAGCACCCCCTCTGGCGGGGCCTCTGCGGCGACCGCGGCCCCGGGTCCGAGCACGGCCGCATACGCCGCCGCCAGCACCCCGAGCACGCCGATCGCCGGCGATCAGATCTACTGCACCACCGCCCAGCACTTCACCACCTATGAGCGAACTCCGCCGCTGATCTCGCTGATCACCACGAGCCTCAAGGGCGGCACCCGGGCCGGCGTGCAGGTGTCGCTGTCGAAGATCTCCACCGTGCACCTGACGATCCGCCAGGGGACGCGCGTGGTGTGGACGAACAGCGCCTACGTGGGGCGCGGCAGGCCGAAGCTCCTGTGGCCCACCCCGGCCAAGGGCGGGACCTTCAACGTGACCGTCAGCGCCACCGATCCCGCGGGCAACTTCGCGACCACCAACGGCACCATCGTGGTCAAGCATCGCTAGCGCCCCCTCCCGCTCCTAGACTTGTCGCAGGTGACGGACTCACACACGACTCAGTGGAGGGATGAGCGCGGATGAACAGGCTCGCGCACGCGTGGCGTGCGCTCGAGCGCGAGCAGCGACTGGCGGCGCTGGTCTCGATCGGGCTGTTCGTCTCGATGCTCCTGCCCTGGTACAGCAAGACCGACACCTTCGTCGAACACAACGCCGCAAAATCCACGCAACAGAGCCTGAGCGCCTTCCAGGCGTTCTCCTTCGTCGAGGCCGCCGTGCTGCTCGTCAGCGCCGGCATCCTCGCGATGCTGTTCGCGCGCGCGGAGGGGCGCAAGTTCAAGCTCCCCGGCGGCGACGGCACGATCACGATGGTCGCCGGCGGCTGGGCGGCGGTGCTGATCTTCTACCGGCTGCTCGACAAGCCGGGGCTGTCGGGCAACCAACGCATCACGGCGACCGTGGGCGTCCAGTGGGGAATCTTCATCGCCCTGCTGCTGGCGCTCGGGCTGCTCTACGCGGGCGCACGCATGCGGGCGGCCGAAGCGCCCGAAGCCCCCTTCACCGCGGCGCGCGAGGCAGGCGGCCCCTCACGGCCCGGACCCTCCCGTCCTGACGCTGGCCTTCGAGCGGCGCCGGGCGCCCGGCCACGGCCGGGCTCCGCGCCCGAGCGGGAGGTCACGGTGATCGCTCCCGCGCCGGCGCGCCCCGGGCGATCGACGCCGGTACCGGCCCGCTCGCGGCCACGCTACCCGCCGGCCCCGCAGGAGCAGCTCCCGTTCGACGACAGCCCGGCCGATCCCGAGACCAAATGATCCACGACTAACCACTGACCCTCTGGACGAGGTGACACCGCCAGGGATCTGGCTCGGTTAGCCTCCTGCGTCCATGCACCGCTGGAACAGAGTAGCAATCACCTTAGGGTTTGGATTCGCCCTGATCACGGCTGCGCTCGTGGCGACGCTCCTACGCACGCCTGACGCGGTGACATCGACCAACTCTATTACCGTCACGGGGGAACTGGGCTATTTCAGCCCACACACGACCGTGTGTCAATCAAACGACGCGTTCCCCGCCTCGACTACGGCTGTTCGCGTGTCACTCATAGCCTACATCGGCCCCGCGGTGTCAGTCACTGTGTCACACGGCGGTGAGACCATAGCCCGCGGTCACCACGACGCGGGATGGGTCAGCAGCTCGCTCACACTACCGCTGCAACCCCCGGTGGCGAACGCGATGAATGCAAAGATCTGCATCACTCGCGACTCGGGTCAGCTGCTCGCGGGCCTGCTCGGGAACAACTCCCCCAGGGCCGTCGCAGCAACCGGCAACGGGAAACCATTGCCGGGACGAATGCGAATTGAATACCTGTCGCGCGGTCGTGGGTCGTGGCTCTCCCTAGCAAAGCGCATAGCACGGCGACTCGGCCTCGGACACTCACCGAGCGGTACATGGATAGTACTTCCGCTGGTCCTCATGATGGCGGTAGCTGTGGCGCTCGGTGCTTGGCTGTTGATGCGTGAGCAGCGATATGAGTAAAGACAGGCGCCAAAAAACCCCGCACACGCCGGGAACCAGGGGCGCTTCGGTTGGAAGCCGCTCTTTCACACGCGGGCGGAAGTCGATCAACAAGCCAACGGGAGGGCGATCCGCCGGTCGCAGGTCTATCCACGTGCCTGTGTGGCGGCGGGGAGGCATCGCACACCTGGTGCGCAGGGTTCCTGTCGCTGCGTGGGTTTGCGCCCTGGTGGCCATTCTCAACGCAGTTAGCTGGTCGCTCATCACGCCACCTTTCCAGGTGCCTGACGAACCGTCGCATGTTGCCTACGTCAAGCAGCTTGCGGAGACCCACTCGCTTCCAACCTCGCATTCATCGAAATTCTCATCTGAAGAGCATCTCGCGCTCACTGATCTGCATCAGGCCAATCTTCCATTTCTGCCACCTACCGGCCGGATCTCCTCACGAGCGCAGCAGCGAGAGCTGGAACACGATCTCGCCCAAGCCGCCGAACAACCGCGCGAAGGCAGCAGCGCCGCGGGAGTCGCTACCTCGGAGCCGCCTCTGTACTACCTGCTTGAGGCGATCCCGTATACAGTCGGGTCACACGGAACTCTGCTAACGCGACTGGAGCTTATGCGGTTGCTATCTGGACTGTTCGCGGGCATCACCGCGATGTTTGCGTTTCTCTTCGTCCGCGAGACACTACCTGCGAGCCGAGCTGCGTGGGTTGCGGGCGGGCTGAGCGTCGCTTTCGCACCACTACTCGGATTCATGTCAGGCGCGGTGAACCCGGATTCCCTGCTATTCGCGATGGCAGCTGCGCTTTTTTGGTCTCTCGCTCGTGCGTTCCGCCGAGGATTCACCTACCGCCGGGCGACGGTGATCGGTGCCATCACGGCCGCCGGATTGCTGACCAAGGTCAATTTCGTCGGACTGTTTCCCGGCGCCATCGTCGGGCTGGGAGTGTTGGCGTGGCGTATGGCACGCCGCTCCTCCAGATCGTCCGCCTACCGAGCATTCGGCCTTGGCGCCGGCATTGCCGCGAGTCCGGTTGTTCTGTATGCGATCATCAACGTCTCCTCAAACAGGCCAACGTTTGGCTTGGTTACATCCGCCTCAACACTGGTCCACGGGGGCCTCATTCACGCGATCAGCCATGCGTGGCAGCTCTTCCTGCCACGCCTGCCTGGCATGAAGTCGTATGAGGCCGGCATTTTCACTACACGACAAATCTGGTTCAACGGATTCGTGGGACAGTATGGCTGGGTCGAAACGGCCTTCCCGGAATGGGTCTACGGGGTTGCGGCGATATTTGCCGGCGCAGTCATCCTGGCTTGCGTGCGAACGCTCGTCCAGCTGAGAAGCACTGTCAGGGAACGTCTTGCTGAGCTGGCCGTGTACGCCACCATGGGCGGCGGGCTTCTGATACTTATCGGCGGCGCGGCCTACTTCAGCCCCGAAGGAGGCGAAAGTTATACACAGGCGCGCTATCTGCTGCCCCTGCTCGCCTTGTTCGCGGCGGGACTGGGGCTTGCGGCACGAGCCGCCGGGCGACGCTGGGAGGCCGTTCTCGGGACCGTTCTGGTGCTCGCCATGATTGCGGACGACATCTTCAGCCAGCTGCTTGTGATTGCGCGGTATTACGGCTGATCGGGCCACCCGTCGACGGCCGGTGGCACGCGGGTCCTATCATTGCGCGGACGATGCCTTCGTCCTCGCCGGCCCCGGCCTCCATCGCAGACCTCGCCCAGGGCCTGCGCGCGGTGGGCTACCTGCCGGGGGAGTCAACGGCACTCGTGGCCTACCTGGCGACCAAGCTCGGCAAGCCCGTGCTCGTCGAGGGACCGGCCGGCGTGGGCAAGACCGAGCTCGCCAAGGCGCTTGCCTCCTACCTCGGCCGCGAGCTCGTGCGGCTTCAGTGCTACGAGGGCCTGGACGAGGCCAAGGCGCTGTATGAGTGGAACTACCGCAAGCAGCTGCTGCGCATCCAGGCCGAGGCCTCGGGCACGGGCTGGGACGCCGTGCAGGAGGACATCTTCGGCGAGGAGTTCCTGCTCGCCCGGCCGCTGATGACCGCGATCGCCTCCGAGGAGCCGGTGGTGCTCTTGATCGACGAGATCGACAAGACCGACCAGGAGTTCGAGGCGATGCTGCTCGAGGTGCTCTCGGACTTCCAGATCTCGATCCCCGAGCTCGGGCGGGTGGAGTCGCGCACGCACCCGATCGTGCTGCTCACCTCCAACAACTCCCGCGAGCTGACCGAGGCGCTCAAGCGCCGCTGCCTGTACCTGTGGCTGGACTACCCCTCGCTCGAGCATGAGCTCGAGATCGTGCGGCTGCACGCACCCGAGCTCTCAGCGACGGTAGCGCGCAGGCTGGTCGAGGTGATCGGGATGGTGCGGACACTCGATCTGAAGAAGCCGCCGTCGATCGCCGAGTCGATCGACTGGGCCCGGGCGCTGTTGCTGCTGGGCGTCGAGGACATCGACGAGGAGACCTTCACCGAGACGATGTCCGTGATCGTCAAGCACCGCACCGATATGGACGTGGTGGCCGAGCGCGTGGGGCTCAAGCTGCGGTCCCCCGCGGATGTCACCTGAGATCAGATCGCCCAAGGCGTCGCCCGAGGGTCTGCCCGCGCGCATCCTCGAACTGGGCGAGGAGCTGCGCAGCGAGGGCGTGGCGGTGGGCACCTCCGAGCTGCTCGACGCCTTCGAAGTGCTCAAGGAGGTGAGCTGGACATCGCAGGAGGACTTCCGCGAGGCACTCGCCGCGACGCTCGCCAAGAGCCAGGAGGACAGGCGCGTGTTCGAGCTGGTGTTCGACCGCTTCTTCTTCCGCGCCGTCGAGCTCGCGGCGGCCGAGCAGGGCGTGCACGAGGAGGACCGGGCCAATCTCGGCGAGCTCTCCGAAGAGGAGCTCGACGCCCTGCGCGCACAGATCGCGGCCGCGCTGATGGACGGCTCGGAGGGGGCGATGCGCGACCTCGCCCGGATGACGCTCGCCGCATTCGCCCGCCGCCAGGAGGGCTCCGGCGTGATCGGCGTGGACGTGCAGCGCATCCGCAGGGCGCTCGGGCTGCGCGCGGAGCCCCAGCCGGAGCTGCCGGCGGAGGACCCGCGACGCGACGGGTTGCCGCGCGATGCCCTGCGCCGCTTCGAGGCCCTCCTGCGCCGCGAGCTCGAGCGCATGCAGATCGAGCGCACCGGCAACCTGCCCCCGGCGCGGCCGCTGGGCGACCTCGACCGCGCGCTGCCCTCCGGGCCGCTGGCTGACCTGGCGGCGGTCCACCGCGTGGTGGCCCAGCTGCGCAGACGGCTCGCCACGCAGGGCCTGCAGGCTCGCGGGCACCGCAATCCGGCCCACGTGGACGTGCGCCGCACGATGCGCGCGTCGCTCCAGACCGGCGGGGTGCCGGTGGTGCTCAAGTTCCGCCCGCGCCGCCCCCGGCGCCCTGAGATCTACGTTCTGTGCGACGTCTCGACAAGCGTCACCTCGGCGTCGGTGTTCTTCCTGTCGGTGCTGCACGCGCTGCACGACACGTTCCGCAAGATGCGCTCGTTCGTGTTCATCGAGCGCATCTCGGAGGTCACCGACATCTTCGAGCACGAGCGCAACTTCAAGACGGTGAGCGAACGCATCGCCAACGACGCCGGCGTGGCCGACATCTCCGGATACACCGACTACGGGCGGGTGTGGTCCGAGTTCCTCGTGCAGGTGGAGGACGATCTGAACCCGCGCGCAACCGTGATCGTGCTCGGCGACGCGCGCACCAACGGGCGCGACCCCCGCGCCGACATCTTCGCCCAGATCGCCGCCCGCGCCGGGCGCACCTTCTGGCTGAATCCCGAGCCGCGGCTGTACTGGAACTACGGCGACTCGGTGATCTCCGCCTACGAGCAGTACTGCACCGCGTTCGAGTGCTGGACGACCGCCCAGCTCGAGGACTTCGTGCGGGCGCTGGCGCGCCCGGGCGTGGCCGTCGCGCGGTAGCATGCGCCGCACAGACACGAAGACACCAGGGGGGCTGGCGCGGAGGCCGGCTGAGATGGTGCCCGGGAAGAGATTCCACCGGCGCCGACCCTTAGAACCTGTGGGGTAATGCCCGCGAAGGGAGTGAAGTGGCAACCGACCTGAAGGCCCGCCCAGCACAGTCGCTCCCCGCTGTCGCGACGGGCGGCGGGGTACATCTGGAGAACGTGAGCCGAACCTACGGCGAGCACGGCGGTTCCCGGGTGCGGGCGCTCGAGGGGGTCTACCTGCACTCCGGCCCGGGCGAGCTGCTCGCCGTCGTGGGGCCGAGCGGCTGCGGCAAGAGCACCCTGCTCGAGCTCATTTGCGGGCTGCAGCGCCCCGACGGGGGCTCGATCGCCTGCGCGCCGGCGGCGCTGATGCCACAGCACGACCTGCTGCTGCCCTGGCTGAGCGCCGTGGACAATGCCGCGCTCGCGCTTCGGATCGCGCGGCTCCCGCGCCAACAGGCCCGCCGCCGGGCGGCAGCGCTGTTCGAGCAGCTCGGGCTGGAGGGCTTCGAGAACGCCCGCCCGCCGGAGCTCTCGGGCGGGATGCGCCAGCGCGTGGCCTTCCTGCGCACGCTGCTGTCGGGCAAGCCCGTGCTGTGCCTGGATGAGCCGTTCGGGGCGCTCGACGCGATCACCCGCGGCGAGATGCAGGCATGGCTCTCACAGACGCTCGCGCGCGAGCCGCGCACGGTTGTGCTGGTGACCCACGACGTCGAGGAGGCGATCCTGCTCGCCGACCGTGTGGCGATCCTGTCCCCCAGGCCCGGACGGGTGATGGAGGAGCTCGAGGTCTCAGAGTCGCGCCCACGGGCGCGCACGGACGCGTCGGTGATCGCCCTGCGCGAGCGGGCGCTCGCCGTCCTCTCACTCGGCCCCGCGCCGGGGCGGGGGGCAGCGTGAGCGGGGACGCGGGAATGAGGCTCCGGGCCGCAGGAGGAGCGGCGCGCAGGGCGCTCGGGGCCGGGCTTCCGCCGCTCCTGCTCGTGGCGGCCCTGCTGGGCCTGTGGGAGTTCTACGTGGACTCGGGCTCGGACAGCTCCTTCGTGCTGCCGGCTCCCCACTCGATCGCGGCCGCAATGTGGAACAACGCCGGTCTGCTCGCCGCCAACCTCGGGCCCACCGCCGAGGAGGTCGGGCTGGGGATCGCGCTCGCCCTGCTGCTGGGCTTCGTGCTCGCCGTGCTCATCCATCTGTCCCCGACCCTCCGCCGCGCGGTGTATCCGCTGGCCGTCGGCTCCCAGGCCGTGCCGATCGCCGTGATCGCGCCGCTCCTGGTCTTCTGGTGGGGATTCGGCATGTTCCCCAAGCTCGTGGTGATCGTCGTGATCTGCTTCTTCCCGGTGCTCGTCACTACCGTGGACGGGCTCGCCGCGGTGGACCCCGACCAGCTCAAGCTGCTGCGCACGCTCGACGCCTCGCGCTGGCAGGCGTTCCGCTTCGCCGAGCTGCCGACCGCGCTGCCGGCGGCCCTCAGCGGAGCGCGCATCGCGCTCGCGGTGGCCGTCATCGGCGCCTATATCGCCGAGTCCCAGACGGCCACGAGCGGCGTCCACGCGGGCCTCGGGCACGAGATAAACGCAGACCTCACGGCCCTGCAGACGCCGCGAGCCTACGCCGCGGCGGTCGTTCTGTTCGGGTTTGCAATCGCCTGCTTCCACGCCCTTGGCCTGGCCGAGCGCCGCCTGGCGCCCTGGAGCGCCAGGGGAAGAGGAGCTGCGAGGTGAGAGCCTTCGCGAGCGTCCTTGCCGTATCCGCCGCCCTGGCCCTGTCGGCCTGCGGGGCCAAGCAGGACGTGATCTCAACCGGCGCCACCAAGCCGTTCACGGTGATGCTCGACTTCTTCCCCAACGCCGACCACGCGGCGCTGTACTCGGCGATCGCCCACGGCGACTTCCGCGCCGTCGGCCTGGACGTGCAGCCGCAGACCCCCGCCGAACCGGCGGATCCGTTGAAGCTCTTGGCCGCAGGCAAGGTGGACATGGCGATCTCCTATGAGCCCGAGCTCCTGCTGGCCCGCGATGAGGGGCTGAAGCTCGTCTCGATCGGGGCGCTCGTGCAGCGCCCGCTCACGTCGATCATCGCCCTGCCCGGCAAGCACGTGCGCAAGGTGGCCGACCTGGCGGGCAAGACGGTCGGCACGGCCGGGATCCCCTACCAGGCCGCCGAGCTGCGGACGGTCCTCCAGAGCGCCGGCGTGAACCCCGCGAGCGTCAAGGAAGTGAACGTGGGCTTCAACCTCGTGCCGGCGATGCTGTCCGGGAAGGTGGCGGCGACGCTGGGGGGGTTCTGGAACTACGAGGCGATCCAGCTGCAGCAGATGCACAAGAAGCCGCTCACCATTCCCGTGGACCAGGCCGGGGTGCCGAGCTACAACGAGCTCGTGCTGGTGGTGCGCGAAGACGAGGCGCACACGCGCGGCCAGGACCTGCGCGCGTTCCTTCAGGCGCTCACGCGCGGCGAGAATGAGGTCAGGGCCAACCCGGAGGCGGCGGCCGCCCTGGTGGTCAAGGCCAACCCGTCGCTTGAACCGAAGCTCCAGCTGACCTCGATCGAGCAGACGCTCCCGGCGGCGCTTCCGGGCGGGGGCAAGCCCTACGGCTGGCAGAGCCCCACGGCATGGGCGGCCTTCGGCAGCTGGATGTTCTCGCGCAAGCTTCTGGTGCACTATCCGAACGCCGGGCTGCCGCCCTTCACCAACGAGTTCCTGCCCGGGCAGGGAATCTAGGAAGGGCGCTCGCGTCACACAGCTGATGGCTCCGGGCACTGGGCAGGTCGCGGACTCGGTTCGCCTGCGCCTTCCCGGCCGCGCCGGGGACGACTCGACCGGCAGCGGCCATCTCAGCATCAGCTCGCCTCGGGTAGCCATGAGATGCTCGCCCTGCGACTGGCCCAGACGGCCTGAGCCAGTCCCCGCCGGCATCGCAGATGTCAGGCCGGAAAGACGGCCGTCCTCATGCTCCACATCCAGACCCGGCCCCGCGACGCTCGCCAGGATCGGAGAAGATCCCGGGATGGCACGGATCGGACTGCTGACCGGAGGCGGGGACTGTCCCGGTCTGAACGCCGTCATCCGCGCCGTGGTGCGGCGGGGGCTGGCCGAAGGCGACAACAGCTTCGTGGGCTTTCGCGCCGGCTGGGCCGGCGTGCTCGCCGACGAGGTGATCGAGCTCGACCTGCAGAGCACGGCCGGGATCCTTCCACGCGGGGGCACCATTCTCGGCACATCTCGCACGAACCCCTTCGTGGATGGCCAGGACGGCGTTGGGCCCGTGCGGCGCACCCTGGAGGATCGCGGGGTCGACGTGCTGATCCCGATCGGCGGGGAGGACACGCTCGGCGTTGCCCTGCGGCTGCATCAGGCGGGGGTGCCGGCGGTGGGCGTGCCCAAGACGATCGACAACGACCTCGGCGGAACCGATGTGACGTTCGGCTTTCAGACGGCTGTGCAGATCGTCACAGACGCGATCGATCGCCTGCACACGACCGCCGAGTCGCACAACCGGGTGATGGTGGTCGAGGTGATGGGCCGCCATTCCGGCTGGATCGCCACGCATGCGGGCATCGCCGGAGGAGCCGACGCGATCCTCGTGCCCGAGCGGCCGTTCGACATCGATGAGGTGGTCGAGCACCTGCGCCGCCGCCACGCCCGCGGCCGCAGCTTCTCGATCGTTGTCGTCGCCGAGGGCGCCACGCCGCGTGAGGGGACGCTGGAGGCGGTGGAGGGCACAACGACGGACGCCTTCGGCCACGTGCGGCTCGGGGGGATCGGGCTGAGGCTCGAGAGGGAGATCGAAGCCCGGACGTCGTTCGAGACTCGCGTGACCATCCTCGGCCACGTCCAGCGAGGCGGCTCGCCGGTGGCCTTCGATCGCGTGCTCGCGACCCGCTTCGGCGTCGCGGCGATGGACGCGGCCGCCGGCGGGCGGTTCGGGGTGCTCGTGGGATTGCGCGGCACCGAGATCGTGGAGGTTCCGCTGGAGGAGGCGCTCGAGGAGCCAAAGCTCCTGGATCCCGAGCTGTATGAGACCGCGCAGCTGTTCTTCGGCTGATGCGGGCCATGATCTTCGAGGCGCCGGGCCGTCCGCTTCAGGCGATCGAGCGCCCCATCCCCAGCCCGGGGCCCGGAGAGCTGCTTCTGAAGGTGCACGCCTGCGGGGTCTGCCGCACCGACCTGCACCTGCTCGACGGCGAGGTGCAGATCGAATCGCCGCCGCGGGTCCTCGGCCACCAGATCGTCGCAACGGCGGTTGACGGCGATCAACGACTCGGCGTGCCGTGGCTCGGGTGGACCTGTGGCGAATGCGTCTACTGCCTGAGCGGACGCGAGAACCTGTGCCTGAGGGCGCGCTTCACCGGCCGCGACATCGACGGGGGCATGGCCGAGTACACGGTCGCCGACGAACGCTTCTGCTTCCCCATCCCGGAGGGCTTTCCGGACCTCCAGGCCGCGCCGTTGCTGTGTGCCGGGCTGATCGGATACCGGGCGCTGCGGATGTGCGGAGAGGCCCAGCGGCTCGGCTTCTACGGGTTCGGCGCGGCCGCCCACATCCTCATCCAGGTGTGCCGCTCGCAGGGGCGGGAGGTGTACGCCTTCACCCGCGCGGGCGATGAGCGCGCGCAGGCGTTCGCACTCGAGCTGGGGGCCGTGTGGGCCGGGGGCTCCGGCGATTCCCCGCCGCAGGAGCTCGATGCGGCGATCATCTTCGCCCCCGTCGGATCGCTCGTGCCCCTCGCGCTGGAAGCGGTGGCCCGCGGCGGCACGGTCGTGTGCGGGGGCATCTACATGAGCGACATTCCCGCCTTCCCCTACAGCAGCCTGTGGGAGGAGCGGGTGCTGCGCTCGGTCGCCAACCTCACCCGAGCCGACGCCGAGGAGTTCCTGGCGCTCGCCCCGCGCGTGGCGGTCGAGACCCGGGTCACCGAATACGGCCTCGAGCAGGCCAACGAGGCGCTCGCGGACCTGCGCGCCGGGCGCTTCAGCGGGGCGGCGGTGATCGTGCCGTAGCCCAGCCGGCTAAGCAGGTTCTCATCGACGGCTCAGCTTGCCTTTAGCGCCCGTGCGAGGATGCGGGGACATGTCATCCGGGCGCAGAGCCGCGCGCCGGCGCGCCATCAGGCGCCGGCGGCTCGTGGCAGTGGCGGGACTGCTCGCCCTCGTGACGGCCGCGTCGTTCGCAATCGGCGAGCACGGCGGCGGGGTGCCCGCGCACGCCGGCCAGGCCAAGGCGAACGGCCCATCCGCGCACGCGCACCTGCGCGCGAGTGCCGCCCTCACCGCGGGCTCTGACCCCGGCGTGCTGCCGGGCCCCGTGCTGATCGCCGACCGCGACAACGACCGGCTGATCGAGGTGAGTCCATCCGGCCACGTGATCTGGCGCTTCCCGGCGCCCGGCGACCTGGCCCCCGGTCAGACCTTCAAGCTGCCCGACGACGCCTTCTTCTCCCCCGACGGGCGCCAGGTGATCGTCACCCAGGAGGATGACTTCGTGATCAGCGTGGTGGACATCGCGCAGCGGCGGATCGTCTATCGCTACGGCCACCCCGGCGTTCCGGGCTCTGAACCGGGATACGTGCACAACCCGGACGACGCCCTGATGACCCCCTCGGGGGACCTCCTGTCCGCCGACATCAAGAACTGCCGGGTGCTCGTGATCCGCCCGCCCGAACATCGCCCGCTGCGCCAGCTCGGCAACACCGGTGAATGCGTCCATCAGCTGGGCAGCTCCTACGGCAGCCCCAACGGCGCCTTTCCGATGAAGAACGGCGACACGGCGATCACCGAGATCAACGGCGACTGGCTGGACGTGATCTCCGCCGGCGGGCGGGCGGTCTCAGACACCCACCCGCCCGGCTTCACCTATCCCTCCGACACGAACGAGCTGCGTCCCGGCCTGTTCCTGTCAGCCGACTACACGAGCCCGGGGGCGATCGAGACCTTCACGGGCGAAGGCGCGTTGCAGTGGCGCTATGCGCCCACCGGCGCCCAGGCCCTCAACCAGCCCTCGCTGGCTCTGCCGCTCCCGAACGGCGACATTCTCGCCAACGACGACAAGAACGACCGGGTGATCGTGATCGATCCTCGCACGAACCGCATCGTGTGGCAGTACGGCCACACCGGCGTGCCCGGCTCAGGCGAAGGCTTCCTGTCGAACCCCGACGGCGTCGATCTGGCGCCGCCGTTCTCCCTTGCGGCGCGCTTCGGCGCGAGCCTGCACGCGCCCTGACAGGCGAGTTTCCCGTCTATCCGCCGGACACGGGAGCCTGCGGTTCGAGTGAGAGGATCGCCGACTGCGTCTGCCCGCCTGCGCTCTGACCGCCCGCCAGCATGATGCGCCCGCCGACGACGGCCGCCGCGGCGTCGGACAGCGCAAGCGGAAGGCGACCGGCGCGCGTGACCGCGCCGTCGCGCGGATCGATCGCAAGTATGTCCGCGCTCTGGCTCTGAGCCGAGGCGCCCCGCCCGCCGAGCAGATACACGAAGGAGCCGAGCGCCACGGCCGAGGCGTGGGTGACGGGCCTCGGCAGGCGGCCGATCGGCTGGAGCCGTCCGCTCGCGGGTTCGAAGCGCAGGATCTCATCCTCCGCGCCTTCACCGTGCGATCCCCCGGCGATGATGAGCGCTCCGCCGCTCGCCGCCACCGCGGCGTAGCGCAGCGACAGCGGCAGTCGCGCCACTGTCCTCACCGACTGCCCGGGCCGCCAGGCGAGCACCGTGTCGAGCGCCTGGCTACCGTCGTAGCCGCCGATCACATAGGCGCTCCCGGCGAGCGCGGTGACGGCCACATCAGATGCCGCCGTCGGCAGCACGCCCACTTCAGAGACGCTGCCCGCAGGCGGGTCAAAGCGCAGGATGTGGTCGTAGGAGCTCACCTGACCGCCCCCGAAGATGTAGGCGGCTCCATCGATCAGAGCGCCCTGGGCGTCGTGCTGGGCCAGCGGCAGACGGGCGACCGTCGAGACATGAGCGCCGGCGATCTCGATCACGGCACTGGTGGAGGTGTCGCTCGCGTCGAGCCCGCCGAACAGGGCGAGCGCCGGGCCCGGGAGGGCGACCGCGGCGGCGTCCTGCAGCGGTGACGGCAACCCGCTCGCGAGCATGTGCACGGCGAAGCTCACCGGCCGGGACTGGGCGGGGACCTTCGCGCGTGCCTGGGCGCCCACCCGACGAGGCTTGCCGCCGCCGCTCAGCAAGCCGATCAAAAGGCCGGCGAGCACGAGTACGGCGAGCGCCGTGAGGGTCCGCGCGCGCCGCGTGCGCCGGCTCACACGTCCACCCGCCCGCGGGCGCCCCGCCACGGCCCGGCGCTCAGGCGCTCTCAACCGGCGTTCCCTCCTCAGCCGCGTCGTGCGGGCTGTGGTCGCTCGCCGCTGTCACCGGCCCACCCCAGGGCGACGGGCGCGCTCCGTAGGCGGCGAAGCCGGGGAGATCGAGCTCGAAGCTCGCGCCGCCCTCGGCCGAGCGCCCGGCAGCGACGCGCCCGCCGTGGGCCTCGGCTATCGCGCGCACGATCGCCAACCCCAGGCCCGTTCCGCCAGAGGCGCGGTCGCGCGCCGCGTCGGTGCGGTGGAAACGGTCAAACACGCGTTCGCGCTGGTCCGCGGGGATGCCCGGCCCGTCGTCTTCGACGATGAAGCGCACATGCCCGCCGTGGCCGGACTCCACGCTCATACGCACGAGCCCCGACTCCTCGGAGGTGTGCTCGATCGCGTTCCTCACCAGGTTGCGCAGCGCCTGAGCGAGTCGATCGGGGTCCGCCTCGAGCGTCCCCACCGGAACCGGCCCCAGCTCGAAGCGACGGCTCGCGAGCAGGCTCATGGCGTCCCACTGCTCGTGCACGTAGGGGGCGAGCTCGATCGACTCGGGCCGCAGGAACTGCGTCTGCTCGGCACTCGCCAGCAACAGCAGATCATCCACGAGGCGGCTGATCCGCACCGTCTCGGCCTGCACGAGCCCTTCCACCCGCCGTACCTCGGCGGCCGAGGGACTCGGCTGCGCTCCGAGCACCTCGAGCTGGCCACGGATCACGGTCAGGGGAGTGCGCAGCTCATGCGAGGCATCGGCTATGAAGGCGCGCTGGGAGGCGAACGCATCGGTGAGACGGTCGAGCATGTGGTTGAAGGCATCGGCCAGCACCCCCACCTCATAGCCAGTGCCGTGATCGTGGATGCGCGGATGCAGATCCCCCGCGTCAACCCGCGCGGCCACCGCCGCCATGCGGCGCAACGGCCGCGAGACGCGGGTGCCGATCAGATAGGAGGCCAGAAGGGCGCCGGCCAGCGCCAGCAGCCCGGCGAGCACGAACGCGCGCGCCACCCCCCTCTGGGCGTGCGCCACCGATGCCAGGGGCTCGCCGACCGCCACCGTCACCCGCAGTCCGCCCCGCAGGTGCACCGGCCGCTTGAGCAGGCGCAGCTTGCCCACATCCGCAACAGCGACCGTGGAGTAGCCGTCACCCACGGTGAGAAGCCGCGCCGAGAGACGGTTCTCGCGTTCCTGCTGGGCCGGTGTCTCTCCCTCGTCACGGGGCCCGCGACCCAACAGCTCTGGACGGTTCGTGCTCGTCCCGCCCCCCGGGACGACCGCGAACAGCAGGGTCGAGCTGGCGCTGAAGGGCTGATCGCTCACGTAGCGCCGGGCCGCCGCTGCCACGCGTCTGGGCGAGCTCGGCCTGACCATGAGGAGGTTGTCGGCGAACTCGCCGGCGTCGCCTGAGATCTCCTGATCTATCTGCTTGCGCAGCTGAGTCCCGGTGCCACGGGAGACGGCGACGAAGGCGATGCCCGTGCACAGCAACGTCACGAGCGCGACCCACCCCGCAAGGCGCCAGCGCAGCCCGACGAAGGACAGGCGGTCGCGAGGCCCCGGCATCGGTCAGCTGACGCTGCCGAGGCGATAACCGACCGAGCGCATCGTGAATATCGGGGCAGGGTCCCCGCGCTGGCCGAGCTTGCGTCGCAGATAGCCGATGTACACATCCACGACGTTGGTCGCGGGGTCGTGCTCGTAGCCCCACACCGTCCCGAGGATCTGCTCGCGTGTGAGCACCTGCCCGTGGTGTCGCAGCAGGTAGACAAGCAGCTCGAACTCCGTCGTCGACAGGGTGACCGGACGGCCGCCGCGCTGGACCCTCCGCGTGAGCAGGTCCACCTCGATGTCCTCGACACGCAGCGTGCTCGTCGAGGCCTGCGCGAGCACACGCAGCTGGGCGCGCACTCGAGCCACGAGCTCCGCCAAGGAGAAGGGCTTGACCAGATAATCAACGGCGCCCGCGTCCAGCCCCGTCACGCGGTCTGAGATGTCACCGCGCGCCGTCAACACGATCACGGGCACGCCCGGAGTCGCACGGCGCACTGCGGCGAGGATCTCAAGGCCCGGGCGACCCGGAAGCATCAGGTCGAGCACGATCGCATCGAAGCTGTCGCTCAGCGCAAGCCGTTCACCCTCGATCCCATCCAGCGCCGCCTCGACCGTGAAGCCCTCGGCCTCCAGGCCTCGGCGAACGAAATCGACGATGCCCGGCTCGTCCTCGATGAGGAGCACCCGCGCGGTTGGGGGCGACTTCTCCTGAGTCTCCGCCTCCACGCCGTCCTGCACCGAGTCAGACCTGGCTTTAGCAGCAGCCTTTGGCATCTGTCAAGCATAGGTGGCGCCGCTCGCGGCGATTTTGCGGGCTGCCAATTGCATGAGCTTTCTCATCAAGGGGTTAGCGGATCCTTAGCCAACGTGCCGAAACTCGAACCATGACCACCAATCTTGAGGCTTCCCCGGCACAGACGGCGCGGCCCGGCGTAGGGCAGCTGACCGCCGGGGGAGCAACCGGCAACGAGCGCCTGACTGTGGCGGCGGGCGTGATGCTCCTGCTCCCCCTGGCCGTCATCGGCGTCACCATAATCTCGCTTCGAAACCTTCTCTGGGTCCACCTGTTCGTGGGGATGCTGCTGATCGGGCCCGTCGCGCTGAAGCTGGGCAGCACCGGTTATCGATTCATCCGCTATTACTCCGGAAACCCCAGCTATCGCAGGGTGGGACCGCCGGCGGCGCTGCTGCGTCTGATCGCACCGATGGTCGTGCTCTCCACCGTCGTCGTGCTCGCAAGCGGAGTCGCGCTGCTGTTCGCCGGACCGTCGTCGCGCGACACCCTGCTGCCGATCCACAAGATCAGCTTCATCGTGTGGGCCGCGTTCACGGGAGTGCACCTCCTCGGTCACCTGCCGGCGATTCCGAAGGCGCTGCGCGCCGACTACGGGGCCTCCGCGCAGTGGAGCCACGACACGACCGGGCGCGCCGGTCGCATCATCTCGCTCGCCGGCGCGCTAATCGCCGGAGTGGTGCTCGCGATCCTCCTCATACCTGAATTCGGTCCGTGGGTACACGCATCCGGGCTGTTCCACCATCATCACTGAGGATCGAGATGCGCCACCACGCCACCAACACCCGTGACGCAGCCCTACAGAGGCTCGCTCGCATCAACCGCTGGATGATCGCCGGCAGCGTGGCGCTGACCGGTGTGCTCACGGAGGTCGCGGCCCAGGCCTTCCCCGGGAAGGCCAAGGCGAGCGTGTCGAGCAAAGTGGTCAAGCACGGCGCCACCCACTCATCGAGCCACCCGGCGAGGAAGGACCCGAGCCCGCCGGCGCCGCCGGCGACGGCGCCCAGCACCACGGCCGAAGCGGCCCCCGAAACGGTGCCGGAATCCCCCCGCAGCGCAGAATCGGCTCCGGCCCCGGAATCGGCGCCGCAGGAACACTCGGCTCCGCCGGAATCAGCGCACGAATCCACTCCCGCGCCCGCTGCGGAACCCGCTCCGGCCCAGGAACCGGCGCCGCCGCAGGAATCATCGCCTCCAGTCGTCTCCGGTGGCTCCTGATGCTCGCCCGCCGTCGCTCGTGGAAACCATTCGATGAGCTTTCTAACCAAGCGGTTAGACAGCCCTTATCCAAGCTGACAACACTGATCTCATGCCAGGGAGCCAGGACGTGAATTCCAGAGACGCGGCGCTGCGCAAGCTGACGCGCATCAACCGCTGGCTGATCGCCGGCAGCGTGACCGCCACCGGGGCGCTCTCGGCCCTCGCCGCCGGGACGTTCTCCGGACATGCCGTCACGGCCGCCTCCACGACGACGGAGGCCGCCAGCTCCACGGCGGCGGAAGCCGCCAAATCCACAGCTTCTAGCGGCTCCGCCGCAAATCTCGAAGCGGCGAGCAGTGCGCCGAGCTCGGCGGAAGCCACTGAATCCTCGACGGGCGGCGAATCCTCGACGGGCGGCGAATCCTCGACCGTCGTCTCCGGAGGGTCCTGAGTTGGCGGCTTCACCACCGATCGCGGTTGAGCCCGCGTTCGCGAGCTGGGAGGCCCTCGGCTCGACCGCGGTGCTGGGAGTGACGGTTCCGGGCGCGCTTTCACAGGCGCGCTGCGAGGTCGAATCAGATCTCGCCGCCGTCGACCGCGCCTGCAGCCGCTTCCGCTCGGACTCCGAGCTCTCACGGCTCAACGCGCGCGCCGGGCGCCCGATGCAGGCCTCTCCCCTTCTGATCGAAGCGCTCGAGGTGGCCCTGCGCGCGGCCGAGCTGACCGGCGGCGACGTCGATCCGACGGTGGGCCGGGCGCTCGAGCTGGCCGGGTATGACCGCGACTGGCGACTGCTCGCAGCGCCCGCGGACGAGAGCGAACCCGACGCGCCGGCCAGGCCTCCGGCGCTGAGGATTCGAGTTCGCTCCGGCTGGCGCGAGGTGAGCCTCGATCGATCGACTCGCCGGATCCGCATCCCGGCGGGAGTCCGGCTGGACCTGGGCGCCACCGCCAAAGCCTGGGCCGCCGACCGCGCGGCGGACGCCGCCGCGACGAGCGGCTGCGGAGTGCTCGTGAGCCTGGGCGGCGACATCGCCACGTCCGGGCCGCCGCCGGCCGGCGGCTGGCGAATTCACGTCACCGACGACCACCGCAGCGACGCCTCGGCGCCGGGCCAGACGGTCTCGATCCTCTCGGGAGGCCTCGCCACCTCGAGCACCGCCGTGCGGCGCTGGAGCCAGGATGGCCGCATCATGCACCACATCATCGACCCCGCCACGGGAAGGCCCGCGCGGAGCATGTGGCGAACGGTGAGCGTCGCCGCCGCCACCTGCACCGATGCGAACATCGCCACGACGGCCGCGTTCATGCGGGGCGAGGGTGCTCCGGCGTGGCTCGAGCAGCTCGGGCTGCCGGCCCGTCTCGTGGACCATGACGAGCTCGTTACGACCGTCGGCGACTGGCCCGCCGAACCGTTCGCCGGCCACGATCAGGCGCGCGCGGCGTGAACGTGCTGCTGGCCAGCGCCGGTCCGAGCGCCTATTGGTATCTGACGCGCTCGACGGGCGCCGTCGCGCTGCTGCTCCTGACGTTCGCGATCGCGCTCGGCGTGATCGACGTGCGCCGCCTGAGCTCGCCGCGATGGCCGCGCTTCCTCGTGGACTCGCTGCACCGCAACGTCTCGCTGCTGGCGATGGTCTTCCTGGCCCTCCACATCCTCACGTCGGTGCTCGACAGCTTCGCGCCGATCTCGCTGCTCGACGCGTTCATCCCCTTCGCGGGCTCCTACCGGCCGTTCTGGCTGGGGCTCGGGGCGATCTCCTTCGACCTGCTCCTGGCCGTCACGATCACGAGCCTGTTGCGCCAGCGGATGGGCTTCGCCACCTGGCGCGCGGTCCACTGGCTGACGTATGCCAGCTGGCCGATCGCGCTGCTGCACGGCCTGGGCACGGGCAGCGACGTCAAAAGCACGTGGCTGCTCGGGCTCAGCATCATCTGCATTGCGATCGTGATCGCCGCCGTGCTCGCGCGCGTGATCGACGGCTGGCCTGCGAACCTGAGGCTTCGAAGCGCCGCTCTCGGGGGCGCCGGCGCGTTCTCGCTGTTCCTCGTGCTGTGGCTTCCCGGCGGACCGCTGGGCTCAGAATGGGCCCGCCGCTCTGGCACCCCCACCTCGCTGCTCGGCCACTCTCACACCACCACCACCGCATCGAAGGGGACCCACTGATGAGCGAATCCGCCTCGCTCATGACCGAGGAGCCGGCCCCCGAGACGCTCGCCCCCCCCGCGCTGCCGCGGCTGTTGGCGGGGATCCACGCCCGCGGGGCGATGGATCTCGAGTCCCACCTGGCTGTCCACGGGCCGCTCCCGCCGGCGCACAAGCGCGGGCGGCGCACCGAGTCTCCGCTGATCGGGCGGATCGAGCGCGCACGCCTGGGCGGTCGCGGCGGGGCGGGCTTCCCCACCGCCACGAAGCTGCGCGCCGTCGCAGACGCGCGCGGGCGGGCGATCGTCGTGATCAACGCCGCCGAGGGCGAGCCCGCGAGCCTGAAGGACCGCACGCTGTGCCAGTCGCTGCCGCATCTTCTGCTGGACGGCGGCCAGCTGGCCGCCCAGGCGGTGGGCGCTGATGAAGTGATCGTGTGCGTCTGCGAGTCGGCGTCCGCGAGCATCCACAGCATCACCGCGGCGATCGCAGAACGCCGTCGCCTTCCCGGTGCCGCGGCGCGCATGCAGCTGAGCGTCGTTCCGAGCCACTACGTAGCCGGTCAGGAGGCGGCCCTGGTCAACCACCTGAACGGGGGCCCGGCCAAGCCCACGTTCACGCCGCCGATGATCTTCGAACAGGGCGTCAGGCGCCGGCCCACGCTCGTCAACAACGCAGAGACGCTCGCCCATGTCGCGCTGATCGCCCGGCATGGCTCGGAATGGTTCCGCCAGCTCGGCACCCCCACGCAGCCGGGCTCGACGCTCATCACCCTGTCCGGACCCATCGCACATCCGGGGGTGTATGAGATCGAGCATGGCGCGTCGCTGTCCTCGCTCATCGACGCGTCCGGCGGCACCACCGCCGACGTGCGCGGGGCGCTGTTCGGCGGCTATGCGGGCGCCTGGATCACCGGCGATCTGTTGCCGGGCGTCGCCCTGTCCGGTGAACATCTGGCGCCGCACGGGGCCTCGCTGGGGGCGGGAGTGGTGCTGCTGCTGTCCGAGGACGCCTGCCCGGTCGCGGAGACCGCCCGCGTCGCGCGCTGGCTCGCTTCTCAGAGCACCGGTCAATGCGGACCGTGCGTGAACGGCCTGGACGCGCTCGCGGGGACGGTCGAGGAGATCGCCACAGGTGCGGCCCAGGCCCAGGCCAACCAGCGCATCGCGCGGCTGGCGTCGCTCGTGCAACGGCGCGGAGCCTGCGGGCATCCGGACGGAGCCGTCAACTTCATCCTCAGCGCGGTGGAGACGTTCGCCGCCGACTTCGCCGACCACGCCCGGTACGGACGCTGCGAGGCGTGCGGCTCTGAAGAGCTGCCGCTCCCGATCCGGATGCGTGAGGCATCATCCGTCAACCACGAGCTCGCCTGGACAGCATGAGCCACCGCCTGCGCCTCAACGCGATCGCCTGCGAGGCCCACGGCATGTGCGCCGAGCTGCTGCCCGAGCGGATCACGCTCGACGAGTGGGGCTATCCGATCCTCGACGAGGAGCCGCTGCCGCCGGAGCTGGTGGACCACGCAAGGCGCGCCGCCCAGGCCTGTCCCACCTTCGCCCTGCTGCTCGAGCGCGAACGCAGCCGGGCCTGAACCGCCGGGCGGATCACAGCCCGTAGGTGTGTGCGACGGCCAGGCCCGCCCACTCCCCGTAGGGAGCGAAGAACTCGCGCACCTGGGCCTCGTCCGCGCGGGCGTGCGGATCGCCTCCGCTGAGCGAACGGCCGACGAGCTTCAGCAGGCCCACGTCGAGCGCCGGCACCTGATCGTGGCGGCCCTGGCCGTGCAGCGCCAGCATCTCCACCGTCCAGGAGCCGATGTCCGGGATCGCACGAAGCCTCCGCCAGCTGCGCTCGTGATCGGGGCTGTGCAGATCCACGCCTCCGCGCGCCACCTCGCGCGCGGCGCGCACGAGCGCGAGCGCGCGGGCGCCGGCCAGGTCGAAGGACTCAAGACGCGCCGGCGCCGTGCCGGCCAGCACCTCCGGCGCCGGGAGGTCCCGCAGACCTTCGTCGACTCCGTCGGCTGTAATCCAGCGCCGTCCCAGCACGGCCACCACGCGGCGCTGGATCGCCGCCGCCCGCTCGAATTCGATCAGCTGCTCGCAGATCGCCCAGGCGAGCGCCTCGAACGGTTCCGGGCGGCGGCTGATCCTCAGCCAGGGGCGCCGGCGCACCGAGGCCCCGATCAGCGGATCGCGAAGGAAGCGGCTGCGAAAGGCGCTCAGGTCCTCGTCGACCCCCAGCGCGAACCGCATCCGCGCGATGCCGTAGGCGGCGGCGGCCCGCGTGTCGGCGCGCGCCCCGAACAGCACCTGATCATGGGCGGTCTGGGCGACCCGCACCACCACCGGCTCCCCGCCGTGGTGAAGCAGCCGTTCGAGCACCCCTCCCCGCCGCCTGAGCACCCCGTCGACACCCGCCCGCAACGTCAGGCGGAAGGGGCCGGCCGGCCGGACCTCCTCACGTACCTCCACGGCCGCCGAGCAGGTGCACGTCCACGAGCAGTGAACGGCTGCCGACGATCTGGACGAGCTCGCCGGCCTTGGAGGCCCCGCGCGAGCGCCGGGCCGATCTGCGCATCCCGCGCCGAGACATCGTGGCCGGGGACAGCCGGCGATGGCGGCCGACCAGGCGGACGACCGCGGCTCCCGCCACGAACCCGCCCGCAGCCGCGGCGGCGGCCTGTACGGCCGGGATGGCGACGCTCGTGGAGCGCCAGTAGGTCGCCGGCGCGCTCGGCAGCGCGCGGGCGCCCAGGACCTTGGGCTCATGCGCGAGCACCGGCAGGGCGTCGATTTCCTCGGTGTCGCCGGACGATGCCGGCGGAACCTCCTCGAAGGGCTGGCTCACGCGGCGAAGTGTAGAGGTCGCCGCAGACCCCTCGTCGAAGCCGCCCGTGCCGCAACCGGGACGCCGGCCCTACAGCTTGCGCTCATACACGCGATAGCGGCGAACGATCTCCCCGCCCATTCCTTCCATCGCCCGGTTCATCGGCTTGTTCACCTCGAGGATCCAGCCCATCTCACCGCCCCTCTGCGGCGTGCGTTCGGCGGCGTCGAAGTGCATCTCATAGAAGCGCGCGGCCACGCCGGTGTGCTGGTAGGCGGGCTTCACGCCGAGCGCAAACACGTACACCGCATCGATCTTCGAGCGCTCGCGCAGGACGGTCAGCCAGCCGAACGGGAACAGCCGCCCGCGCGGGCGCAGCTTGGCCAGCACCTGGTTGTAGTCGGGCAGCGACAGCGCGGCCCCCACCACCTCGCCGGTGTCCTTGCGTTCGGCGACCATCGCCCAGTTCTCGTCGAGGATGGGCTTGAGCTTGTTGGCGTAGTGGCGCACCTCGCGCTCGGTCAGGGGCACGAAGCCCCAGTTGCGCTCCCAGGCCGCGTTGTAGACCTCGAGGAAGCGCCCGACCTCCGCCTGCAGGTCCGTCTTTCGGAAGTTGCGGCACACGATCCCGTGCTCTGAATCGACCTTGGCCGCCATCTGCCAGATCGCGGGATGGACCTTCTCGCGGCCCGAGACGTCAAGGCTCCACATGTACATGTCCATCACCTTGGAGAGACCCATGTCCTGCTCCAGGAGCGTCTGGTAGTAGGCGTGGTGCCAGGGGTTCAGGATGATCGGCGGGCGCTCATGACCCTCCACCATCAGGCCGCACTCGTCGTTGGTGGTGAAGCTCATCGGGCCGATCATCTGCTGCGCCCCGTGCGCCCTCAGCCAGGCCTCGGCCGCATCCAGCAGCGCACGGGCGCTGTCGGGGTCGTTCTCGCACTCAAACCAGCCCCACAGGCCCCACTCGTTGCCCTGGAACTCCTGCATGTGGCGATCGATGTGGGCGCTGATCCGCCCGACCGCGCGCCCGTCCCTGAAGGCCAGGAAGTACTGGGCCTCGGCGTGCTCGAAGAAGGGATTGCGGCGGGGATCCAGCTGCTCGGAGACATCCGCCAGCAAGGGCGCCACCCAGTTGGGCTCGTTACGATAGAGACGCCAGGGCAGCTTTATGAAAGTGCTCAGATCGCGCCGGGATGCCACAGGCCGGATCTCGACTGCCATCGCGGCGACCACCCTATATGCCCACCTCGATCGACGTCTTCGCAAAGGTCCGCGGCCACGAGCGCGAAGAGCTCCTGCGCGCAGCGCGCGAGGCCGACCTGCTGCCGTACTTCCGCACGGTCGAGTCGCCCGCGATGCCCGTCGTGGAGATGGAAGGGCAGCCGCGCATCATGCTCGCCTCGAACAACTACCTGGGCCTGACGGGCGACGAGCGCGTGATGCAGGGCGCCCGTGACGCGCTCACCCGCTACGGCACCGGGCTCACCGGCTCGCGCCTGATGAACGGCACCACGCCGCTGCATCTGGAGCTCGAGCGCGAGCTGGCGGAGTGGATGGAGACCGATGAGGCGATCGTGTTCACCACCGGCCATCAGGCGAATATGGGGACGCTCGGCACCCTGCTGGACTCCGGCGACACCGTGATCGTGGACTCCGGCGACCACGCCTCGATCCTCGACGGCGTGCTGCTCTCGCGGGCCAAGATGCGCCCGTTCCGTCACGGCCGCATGGACAAGCTGGAGCGTGCGCTGAGCCGCGCCCAGGACGACGGCGGTGGCGTGCTGGTGGTGGTCGACGGCGTGTTCTCGATGGAGGGGGATCTGGCGCCGCTGGTGGAGATCTCAGAGCTGTGTGCCCGCTTCGGCGCGCGGCTGATGGTCGATGAGGCGCACGCGGCGGGAGTGCTCGGCGCGCGCGGGGCGGGCTCCGCCGAGCTTCTGGGGGTCGAGGATCGCGTCGATCTGCGCATGGGCACCTTCTCCAAGTCGCTGGCTGCCTGCGGGGGCTTCATCGCTGGAGACGCCGAGGTCATCGACTACCTGCGCATCTCCTCGCGCGCTTTCCTGTTCACGGCGTCCGCCGTCCCCGCCGCGCTGGGCGCGGCACTGGCCGCGCTGCGCGTGCTGCGCTCCTCGGAGGGGCCGCAGCTGCTGGCCGCGGTGCTCGAGAACGCCCGCTACTTCGCGACCGGCCTGGACGCCCTCGGATACAGGGTGCTGAGCGGCGAGCCCGTGCGGATGGGGCCCTCCGAGGACGCTCCGCTCGAGACTATCCGCACGCCGATCATCCCGATCCTGATCGGCGACGACTGGAAGGCCGCGCTGTTGTGGCGGGCCCTGTATGACGCGGGCGTGTTCACCAACTGCGCCCTGCATCCCGCGGTGGGGCCGGGAGGAGCGCTGCTCAGAACCAGCGTGATGGCGACCCACGACCACGCCACGCTCGACCGGGCGCTCGAGGCATTCGCCGCCGTCAAGCGGCGGTTCGAGGACGAGCACGGAGCGCTGTCCGCCGAGCACGCCGGCTGATTTGCCCGCGAGCGCGTCGTCCGCGGCCTGCGCCCGGGCGCTCTCGCGCAAGCAATCCTCCCCCCGGGACTTGTCCGTTTCTTCACAAGTCCTCCCGGACACAAAAAAGGTCGCTTCTAGCGCACGATCCACGAGCGCGAGGTTGACCGCGCCGCGCGCGCTGCGTAGCTTGCGGATGCGCACTGCATTGACCATCCGGAGTTGGCCTCAGGCCCGCCCTCGGGAGGTGATGTGCCGGGACCAGCCGCGACTCCTGAGGGAGGGTTTCAGATGGCCATGGCAGGCGCGTACTCGTAAAACCGCAAGGGTGTTGCGCGCCGCGAGAACCTCGTGGCAGCAACCAGGAGAGTGCCCATATGAACGCGACAGCGACAGTCGCCCCCCCCGGTCCCCAGCACATGCGTGCGTTGGAACGCGCGAACAAGGTCCGCCTCGCCCGAGCCGAGCTCAAGCGCCGGGTGGCAACGGGCGACGTCGATGTGGCGGCCGTGATCCTCGAGTGCCCCTGGGAGGCAGACAGCATGGCGGTGGCCGACCTGCTGATGAGCCAGCGCCGCTGGGGTCAGACCCGCTGCCGGAAGTTCCTGGCCCAGATCCCGATGTCCGAGAAGAAGACGGTCGGCTCGATGACCGAACGACAGCGCCGCACCCTCGCGGTGCTGCTCAACGCCACTCAGCGGGGCCGCGCCTGGGGCGCAAGCCCCTGGGTAACGGACACCCTGACGACAGCTTGACCTGCCACCAGCCCGCGAGCATCCCGATCAGGCCCAGCCGCGGGCGCACCCGCCAAACGCCGCAGCCGCCCTGGCCGAGATCCTTGACCGGCAGACGGGCGAACTTGTAGCGGCCCGGTTCGAGCTTCATGCCTTCAAGCAGCTCGTGCGCACGGCGCTCGTGCTCGATGCGCTCCTCGGCCAGCCGGCGGAACTCCCACACGCGGCCGGCCAGCCGGTCGCGTGAGCGCTCGAGCTGCTCGAGGTTCATGAGGCAGGGGCCCGCGCAGGCTTCTGCGGAGGGACCGGGCGCCCGGATGAACGGAAACTTGTCGGCGACGATTGCCGAGAGCTCGCGCTCGAGCCTTGCCACCTGTGCCCGCAGCGATTCTCTCGCGGCGCGCTCGCCGTCCTCGCGGTCGATCAGTAGCTGCTCGGACTGGGTCGGACCCAACTTCTCCTCCTCAGCGGCGGAAGAGCGAAGTCTACCAGTGGCGCTCGCGGCCCGACCGCTCCCCGGACGCGTTTTCAGAGCGCGTCAGGGGCGCTCGAGCGCCGCGTAGCAGCTCCACAGCGCCTCTTCGACGAACAGGGCGGGAACACCGGGGACCTGCAGCGCGAACAGCGTCAGGCGACGCGTGTGCGGGGCCGGCTCGTGCTGCGGGGCGGTCTGGCCGAACAGGACCGCGAGCGCCGAGGAGGCGTCCGCGATCACGAGGCGGCCGGATGGGAGCGCCGGGGCGGCCGGCGAGCGACCCAGCCGCTCGCCCTCGCGGCTCGGGCGGATGCCGAGGGGGCCGTCCACGGCCTCGGAGTCCAGCGCCCACACCGGCACGCCCGTGTCGATCAGCGCGATCAGCAGCACGTCTGAGAGCAGACCGCCCGAGAGAAAGCCGCCGCGCAGCATCCGCTCGAGCACCGCTGCCTCGATCGGCGTGCGCAGGATGTCCGGGTCGAGGCCTATCTGATGAAAGAACACCCGGTAGGCGGCGGGAACGGGCTCCCGGCGCACGCCCACCGCGCGCGCTCCGCGAAACCGGTTGGACAGTTCGCGAAGCCGCTCGGTGACCTCACGCGAGGAGGCGCCGGTGACCGGGCCGCGGCGCCCGACCTGCACCTCCACGCCAAGCACCCGCAGCTCGGGCAGCTCCTGCTCGACCTCGCGCGCACACCAGCCCGCGGCCGGCTCGAAGCCCCCCGGCGCGCTCACGGCGCGGCGCCCCTCCATCCGCGCGCCCGGGCGGCGGCCACCAGCTCGCTCAGCCGGTCGCGCAGGGCCGCGCGCGAGGGCCGCGAGAGCAGCACGGCGCTCTGCACCACTCCCCCCGGATAGGCGAAGGTGACCTGCGGGCAGCTCGCGACCTGATAGAGGGTGGCCACCGCGCCGTCGCTGTCGATGCCCACCGGCAGCGTCAGCTGCTGCGAGCGCACGAGCCGCCGCAACCGGCCGCGGTTCCCTTTGATGGCGACGGCCGCAAAGCGCACGCCGGGAAAGGAGGGCGCGAGCGCCTGCATGTCGCTGAGGATGTCAGGGCAGGAGCCGGAGTCGACGAACAGCGCGAGCACCACCGGCCCCTGTTCATAGAGCTCACAGACGTTCAGAAGCTCTGCACCGCGCAGATCGCACGCCGCCACACGTCCCGCCGCGCCGTCGTTGGCGTGGGTGGCGATGTCGGCGTCCCCGTTCTCATCTCCGACCGCCAGCGGCACCGTGAACGGCGGCAGCCGGTGGCCGGGCTCGATGCCCAGCACCAGGGTCGCTTTGTTGGTCACGGTGTGGATCGCGATCAGCACGAACGCCAGCACCGCCAGCACACCCAGATAGCGACCCCAGCGCTGCCCCGGCGCGGACTCAGGCGGGCTCATGGCCCGAACCAGGCCTCCGCCGCAAGGCACCCGCCACGGCTGCGAGGGCCTCGCTCAATCTGTGCGCCAGGCTGAGCGGCTGTGAGCGTTCAGCGATCACGAGGGCCGCGGGCAGCGCGATCAGCACGCCGAGCAGCGACACGGACAGATCGATGAGCGTCACCAGGCCGAAGTCGCGGAGCATCCTGATGTCCGAGAGCGCGAGCACCCCGAAGCCGGCGATCGCCGTGACCCCGGATGCCGCAACCGCGGCGCCGGTGTGGCGGTAGCTGCGACGCAGCGCCTCCACCGTGTCGTGGCCCGCCAGCCGCTCCTGGCGGTGGCGCTCGGACAGCAGCACGCTGAACTCGGTCGAGATCGCGATCACAAGCGCCCCCAGCGTGACCGACATCGGGTTCAGGGGCACTCGCACGCAGAACAGGATCAGGGCCGACCAGCCGGTCGCAAGCACGATCGGGATGAGCGGCGCGAGCGCGCGCCGGCGATCTCCGCGAAAGGCGATCAACAGCACGAGCGCCACAGCCGCGAGGCCCGCGATCAGGGTCAGGATGCGCCTCCACGGAGAGGCGACCTGCGCCCCGGACTTGGCCGCCAGCACCGGCAGGCCGACGAGCTGCGCGCTCACGCCCGCGGGCGGGTGAAGGCTCGAGCGCATCGATTCGATCAGCCGCTCCTGCTGGGCGAGGCCGGTCAGGCGGATCCCGAACGCGAGCGTCGCCACGCGGCGGTTGGCGGTGACCACGTCCTGGGAGAAGTAGGGCGGGATCGCGCTGAGCAGCCCGCTCACTTCCGCCTGCGTGAGCTTGGCCGGTTTGGCCGAGGCAGCCGTCTGGCTCTGGAACAGGTCGGTCAGCGAGAAGGCCGGGCACAGCCTCGCACTCTTGCAACCGCCGGCGGAGCTGTAGCCGAAGCGTTTGAGGATCTCGCCCTCATAGGCTCGCATCCATTCGATCGTGGCGGGCTTGGCCAGGTCCCGCCCGCGCACCATCAGGTCGATTTCACCGCCCACGCCCGTGGTCCGCTCGAGGACGCCGAGGCTCTGAAGCGAGCTCAGGTTCTGGGGCACCAGCTTGGTGATGTCGGTCTCCACACGCGTCTGCGTGTCGAGCCCCCAGCCGAGCGCCGCGAGCGCCAGCCCCACGGCCAGCACCCGAACCGGCCGGCGCACCGCCACAACCAGCGCGACCTTCGCCACGAAGCGATTGACGGGGTTCTCGAGCAGGAGCTCGCGCGCTCCGCGCCAGGCGGCGAGCAGAGGCGCGGCAACCGGCGCTCGCCCGGGCGTGGGCTGGGGCATACCGGCGCCACGCGCAAGCACGAGCACCGCCGAGCCCACGGTCAGCGCGCACAGCAGCGCGATCGCGACCCCCGCCACGAGCAGCACGCCGAAGCCGCGGACCATCGGCACCGGCGACAGCGCCAGCACCAGGATCGCGGCGGCGCTCGCGGCCGCGGCTGTGGCCAGCGTTGGACCGCCGACCGCGGCCGTGCGCACAACGACCGCCACGCGGTCGGAGCCGTCGGCCTGCGCGTAGGCCTCCTCCACACGCGACTGGAACTGGATGGCGTAGTCCACCGCGAGCCCCACGAGCACCGGCAGCACAGCGATCGAGGCCATCGTAAGCGACGCCCCCACAACCGACAGGGCGCCGAAGGTGAGCGCCGCGGCGAGCACCGCCACGCCCAGCGGCAGAAGCCGCGGGCGCCCCGAGAAGATCAGCCCCAGGGTCCCGGCCATCACCAGCAGCACGGCCACCAGCAGCAGCTCGATCGAGTGGGTGATCGAGTTGTTCAGGTCGGAGACGATCACCGGCTCGCCCGTCAGCAGGTAGCTCTCACCGTGCTGCAGGCGCCACTGGGGCATCGCGATCGCCTGGCGGATCAGCCCGATCGTGTGGGTGCGCGCGCTCTCTGACAGCCCGGCCTTCATCCGCACCGACACGAGCGCCGCGTTGGGGCTCGGGAACAGGTAGCCGAAGCGCGCCTTCGGCGTGCCGGCCGGCTTGGTCGGATCGAACACCAGCGTCGAGAGGAAGTTGGGATCCCCGAGACTCGGCCTTTCCGTGAGCCCGTAGGTCAGGGCGAGCGTGGCCAGGTACTCCTGAAAGCGCCCGGTCGTGACCTTGCTCGCCTGTTTGCCGAGCGTGGCGGCTTCGCCGGCTGAAAGGCCGCGGGCCAGCGCCGCCTTGGTCACGACTCCTTCGGCCTGCCTGGCCTGGGCTTCGGCCTCTTTGGTCTGCGCGGTGAGCTGTTCGTTGATCTGGTCGGTCGCCTCGGTGACGAACGTCCCGGGACCGAACACCACCTTCACGGTGTGTGCGCGCGCGAGCGCTCCGCAGGGTCCGTTCTGGCCTCCCTCGCTCGCGAGCGCAGCCGCGGGAACGTTGCCGGACAGGCACCCCTCCAACCCCGCCAGCCGGAAGATGTCCGAGCTCAGCACGAGCTTCTGCAGGTTCCCCTTGACGAGCACCTCGATCGGCTCTTCCCCGAAGTTCCGATAGAAGCTCTGGGTGGCCTTGTATTCCGAGCTCGAGCTCGACACGAACGTGTTGGTGGCCGCCGTCGGATGCAGCCGCAGCGCGAGCGCGGCGCCCGCCAGCCCCAGCGCGATCGCAATCGCGATGATGAGGCGCGGCCGTCGAGCCGCGCCGCCCGCCAGGGCGGAGAGAAGCCGAGCCGTCACGTCAGGATGAGGCTAATCGATCATGCCCGACGGGGGCGCTGCACAGTGCGAGCCGGCCGATTCAAAAGCTCCGACGTGGTGGTTCCTTATTGGAGGTTAGTGTGCAACCTCCAATAAGGCCCGGGAGCCGTTGCAGGCAGCAGCGTCACCGGCAGCCACCCGCTTACGCGTGGTCGACGAGGGGCCTTGTCAGATGCGGGGCGACGTCGAGAATCGGACGGTCGTCGGTGATGAGCCGCGTGCCGAGCTGCTCTGCCACGGCGAGATAGGCGGCGTCGTATGCCGTGAGTCCGGCGCTGACCCAGCGCGCGAGGAAGAGCAGGTCGGGCTCGACGAGCTGAAACCCGAGGTCGGGAAGCCTTGAAGCGAGATGGTGGAGCTGTGGCGGGGGCAGGCGCCAACGGCGACCGGCAATGTTGAGAATCTCAAGGAACAGCAGTGGAGGGGCGAAGACAACCGCCCGGCCCGCCTCGAACTCCGCGCGTAACGCGCGCGCGGCGCCGACGCCATGCTCGCCCGTTGCGCGGAACCACTTCAGGATGACCGAGGCGTCGAGGACGGCCTCGGTCACCGCGCTTGCCGCTCGGCGCGAACCGCCTCTGTCGAGTCCTCGCTCGGGGTGCCGGCAAACAGCTGCTCCAACTCCTCGAGGGCAGCGCGAACCTCCGGGCGCTTGCCAGGACCCTCGATGCTCGCGGCGTCGCGCTCGGCGAGTTGAGCGAGGTATGCGCTCCGCGTGAGCCCGTGCGAGCCGGCAATGCGGTCGATTCGCCTCAGCAGAGCGTCTTCGAAGGAGACGAGCACCTTTGCCATACCGGGATTATATCCCGGATATCCACGGTCGGCTCGCCGGCTACTCCATGCCGAGGGGACCGGCTGATTCACCGGAGAGAAACTGGCGGACGAACGGGTTCTCGGAGGCGAACAGCTCGGCGGCCGGGCCGGATTCGACGATACGCCCCTTCCACAGGACGGAGATGTGCTCGGCCACCCGCCGCGCGCTGCGGATGTCGTGGGTGATCACCACGTAGCAGCCGCCGTTCTCGGCGTGGACCTCCTTGATGAGCTCGCACAGGAGCGCCGTGCGCACCGGGTCAAGACCCGAGTCGGGCTCATCGAACAGCACGATGTCCGGTTCGAGCACCAGTGCTCGCGCGAACCCCGCGCGCTTTCGCATGCCGCCGGAGAGCTCGTTGGGCATCTTCTGGCCCTCGTTGCCCAGACCCACCTCGCGCAGGCGCCCGTTCACGATTTCGGCGATCTCATCCTCGCCCTTCTCGGTGTGCTGGCGCAGCGGGAAGGCGACGTTGTCGTAGAGGTTCAGCGATCCGAACAGCGCCCCGTCCTGGAACAGCACGCCGAACTTCCTGCGCATCGCGAACAGCTCGTTGTCGGACAGGCTCGGAACCGACACGCCGTGCACGAGCACGTCGCCCTCGTCGGGGTAGAGCAGCCCCACGATGTGCTTGATGCACACCGACTTGCCCGTTCCGGACGGGCCGATGATCATCGAGATCTGGTTCTCCGGCAGCCCCATGTTCAGCCCGCGCAGCACGTGGTTTCGGCCGAACGACTTGTGCACGTCGATGAACTCGACGGCGTCCGGCTCCTTGGACGGGCGGATCGTGCCCGTGTGGTAGCGGAACTCCTCATCGGCTTCGCCGGGGCGCTCCTCGGGCACGAGCGTGACGCCCGCGGGCGCGGAGTCTGACTCGGGCGTCTCCTGCTCAGGCGGCTCCTGCTCGGGCTTCTCTTCGCTCACTTCATCCTCCGACGGGGGCTCGGGCGTTGCCGCCCCAGAACACCTGCGTGCCCATCATTCCGATCAGGTGGATCAGCACCAGGTTGAGCACCATCGACTTGGCCGTGGCTCTTCCCACACCCACCGGCCCGCCGCTGGCGTTATAGCCGTAATAGCAGGCCACGAGCACGATCGCGGTGGCCATGGTCATCCCCTTGATGACGCTGTATAAGAAGTCCAGCGGATTCTGGAACTGCCAGAAGACGAGCAGGAACCCGCCCGAGGACACATAGCCGAGCTGATCCACGATCGCGAGGTATGAGGCCAGGTAGGCGACGCCGATGGCGCCGATGTACATGAACGGCAGCACTATCCAGGCGGCCAGCAGGCGGGTCGCGCAGAGGAACAGCAGCGAGTTGACGCCCATCACCTCGAGGGCGTCGATCGCCTCGGAGATGCGCATCGCGCCGAGCTCGGCGACGATTCCCGTGCCGACCTTGGCGGCCATCATGTAGCCGAACACGTAGGGGACGGCCTCGCGCAGGTTGCACCACGCGGCGTACACGCCGGAGTAGGAGGGCGCGTTGATCGACTGGTTGAAGTAGGCGGCCTCGATCCCGCAGGCGCCGAGCCCGATCAGGAAGGCAAGGCTCCAGATGACGAGCGTCGAGTAGATGATGAGGATGCCCGACTGGCGCAGCGTCTCGCCGAAGAAGCGAAACACCCGCAGGCTCCACACATCACGCACGACACCGGCCGCGAAGCGGCCTATCTCACCTGTCGAGGACAGCAGTTCACGCGGGACAGCGAGAAATTCGTTCATCTGATCACGAGGATCTGCGGGTGGGTCGCCAGCAGCGTCTGGGTGAAGACGTAGTTGAAGGCCCCGATCCCGAGGAAGGAGATCACCACGGCTTCATTGACCGCCCGCCCGACTCCCTCGGCGCCGCCGGAGGCGCTCATGCCCTTGTAGCAGCAGACGATCGAGATGATTGCCCCATACATCACCGCCTTCAGCTCTGAGCCCCACAGGTCGGTGGTTGAGGAGCTTTCGAACAGCGTCGCCCAGAACGGCCCCAGCGTGCCGCCGTTCAGGAGCTCGGCGAGGATCCCGCCGAACAGCCCGAACAGCACCGCGTAGACGTTGAACAGCCCGGTCACCAGCATCAGCGCCAAGAAGCGCGGCACCACCAGGTTCTTGACGGGGTCCACGCCCAGCACCTGCAGCGCGTCGAGCTCCTCGCGCACCTTGCGCGCACCGAGGTCCGCGGTGATCGCGGTGCCGGCCACGCCCGCGATCACGATGGACGTGATGAACGGCCCGAGTTCGCGAACCACGATGACGATGAAGAACGCGCCGAGGCGGTCCAGGCCGCCGATCAGGTTCAGGAAGTTGGCGGCCTGCAGACCGGGCGCGCCGTAGTTGATGGCGACGGTCGAGACCAGCAGCGGAAACCAGCACAGGCGCAGCGTGAACAGGAACTGCGAGACGAGCTCTCCGCCGTAGGGATATGGGGGTCGCAGCGCGGAGAGGAGCGTCCTGCCCGTGAGGATCATCATGTCCCCGAATTCCTCCAGCACATGCCTCACCGGCAGAAACGTCCGCTCGGCGGCACTGCGAACCATTCTCCCTAACCCTCCTCCGGTCGCGATCGGTGGTTTGCCGAACTCTACGCCATGCGTCTCCCGCGTGTCACCCACCGCCGCCGGTGTGCCCGCCACCCCGCACGGCCCGCAAGCGCCGCTGGTATCGTGGCCCGATCGTGTGGGGGAGGCCCGTCTTTCCGGTGATTTCGCGTGGCATGCGCCCGCGCCGGATCACTCGCGCGCGCCGCACCCTCACGGGGGGGCCGGGACTCGTGCTCGCCTGCGCCCTGTTGGCAGGCGGATGCGGTGGCGGCGCAAAGCAGAACGCGGGCGAACCGAAGAGCAACTTCAGGCTGGACGTCGTCCACGCGAGCTTCCCGCACCTGCAGTCGATCGCCCGGCCCACGACGCTCCTGTTGACCGTGCGAAACAGCGGCAGTGGCACCGCGCCGAACGTGGCGGTCACGATCGACTCGTTCGAATACGCCTCGAATTTCCCGGAACTGGCCGCCGACAAACGACCGATCTGGATCGTCGACGCCGGCCCCGGCGAGATCAACCACCCCGCCCAGAGCGCCGCGGTAACCCCGAACGGGGGCGGGCAGACCGCCTACGTGAACACCTGGGCCCTCGGCCCGCTCGCGGCCGGGGCGGCGCGCACCTTCCGCTGGCGGGTGGCCCCGGTGAAGTCGGGCCTACAGAGCGTCACCTACCAGGTCGCCGCCGGCCTGGGCGGCAACGCTCGCGCCGTGAGCGCCACCGGCGGCCCGGTTCAAGGGCACTTCGCGGTCTACATCACCCAGGCTCCCCCGCCGACGCAGGTGAATCCCAACACCGGCGAGGTGGTGCCCGGCATCTACCCGTCGACTCCCCCGATTCCGCCGAAACACCCGATCAGGGCCGCACGCGGAGCCAGCCGCTCGGCCACCGCGCCGGGGCTCACGCCGTAGCCGCCCGCCCAGGCGCGGCCGGCGGGCTCTCTTGGCCCGCTGTCGAAAGATCCCCACGCCGATTTCGCCAGGCGGTGATGCTTTTTGGTGGCCTTGGCACTACGATTGCCTTCGGCCCTTCCGCGCCCGCCGGGCACCTGCCCGCGGGGCTCGATCGGGAGCCCCGGTCCTCATGCCGGGGCCGCCTGTGCCCGCACACATTCTTCAGGAGGAATCGATCCCGCTCATGCCACCACGGACCCGTCAGCACAATGTCACCGCCGCGCAGTGGAGCCCCAACGGAGCCGCACTCGGCTCCCCGGATCTGACCGTCTCGGGCAACCAGGTCTTCGGAGCGAACGTGTTCTCCTCCGCGATCCAGCGACACCGCCTGCCCAAACACGTCTACAAGGCCCTCCAGCGGACGCTCGCCAAAGGCGAGGCGCTCGACACCTCGCTGGCAGACGCGGTCGCGCTGGCGATGAAGGACTGGGCGATGGAGAAGGGTGCGACCCACTACACCCACTGGTTCCAGCCGCTCACCGGCTCGACCGCGGAGAAGCACGACTCCTTCTACGGGCCCACGGGCGAGGGCACGGCGCTTGCGGAGTTCTCCGGCAAGGAGCTCATCCAGGGCGAGCCCGACGCCTCGTCGTTTCCCACCGGAGGCATCCGCGCCACCTTCGAGGCGCGCGGCTACACCGCCTGGGACCCCACCTCGCCGGCGTTCATCCTCGAGAACCCGAACGGCGCGCTGCTGTGCATCCCAACCGCCTTCACCTCGTGGACCGGGGAGGCCCTCGATCACAAGATCCCTCTGCTGCGCTCGATGGACGCGCTGTCGGGCGCGGCCGTGGAGGCACTCAGGCTTCTCGGCGTCGAGGACGCCGCACGCGTCTTCACCACGACCGGCTGTGAGCAGGAGTACTTCCTGATCGACGAGCAGTACTACTTCGAACGGCCCGACCTGGTGACCACCGGGCGCACGCTGTTCGGCGCCAAGCCCCCGAAGGGCCACGAGCTGGACGACCACTACTTCGGCTCCATCCCCGAGCGGGTGCTCGCCTACATGCTCGAGGTCGAGCTGGAGCTGGCGAAGCTCGGCGTCCCGATCAAGACCCGCCACAACGAGGTCGCGCCCAACCAGTTCGAGGTCGCGCCGATCTTCGAGAACTCCAACGTCGGCTCCGACCACCAGATGATCACCATGCAGATCATGCAGAACACGGCCCGCCGCTACGGGCTGGTCTGCCTGCTGCACGAGAAGCCCTTCGCGGGCGTAAACGGGTCGGGTAAGCACAACAACTGGTCGATGGGCACCGACACCGGCCTGAACCTGCTCGACCCGGGTGACACCCCGTCGGAGAACCTGCAGTTCCTGTTCTTCTGTGCGGCCGTCATACAGGCCGTCAACAAGTACCAGGCGCTGCTGCGCGCATCGATCGCGAGTGCGGGACAGGACCATCGCCTCGGCGCCAACGAGGCGCCTCCGGCGATCATCTCGATCTTCCTGGGCGCCGAGCTCGAGAAGGTGTTCAGCGCGATCCAGGCGGGCAAAGTGCAGCCCACCAAACCCGGCTCCTTCCTCGGGCTGGGCACACCGGTGCTGCCGCCGCTGCCGCTGCACGGAGGCGACCGCAACCGCACGAGCCCGTTCGCCTTCACCGGCAACAAGTTCGAGTTCCGCGCCCTCGGCTCGAGCGCCGCGCCGGCGTGGCCCAACACGGTGCTCAACACGATCGTCGCCGAGTCGGTGGACGAGCTCGCCGAGAAGCTGAAGACCGCCCTCAAACGCTCCGGCGCAACGCTCGAGAAGGCAGTCACGAGCGTCGTCAAGGAGGCCTGGAGTGCCAACAAGCGGATCGTCTTCGACGGTGACAACTACACCGAGGAGTGGCACAAGGAGGCCAAGAAGAGGGGCCTCGCGAATCTGCGCACGACGCCCGACGCGCTCCCGTGGCTCGTCGAGAAAAGCACCGTCGCGCTGTTCAAAAAATACAAAGTGCTCTCCAAGCGCGAGCTGGACGCCCGTTACGAGGTCTTCACCGAGCAGTACGCGGTGAACATCAACATCGAGTCCGAGACCGAGACGGCGATCGCCCGCACGATGCTTCTGCCCGCTGCCGTGCGCTACCTCAACGAACTCCAGGACAGCGGCCTCGAGGACCTCGTCGGCGAGGTCGAGCCGCTCGTCAAAGAGCTCCACTTCGCACTGTTGAAGCTCGAGGACGCGAACCTCGACGAGAACCATCCGGATGACTCTCCCCAGAAGTGGGCCCTCTACATACGCGACACCGTCATTCCCGCGATGAAAGACGTGCGCGACGTCGCCGACCGCCTGGAGAAGCTCGTCGCCGACGACCTGTGGCCGCTGCCGAAGTACTCGGAGATGCTCTTCATCAAGTAGTCCCGCGGCTCGATCGCTCACCCTGTGCTGGCGCCGGCACAGGGTCGCAGGGCATTGACGCAACTCGGCCGCCGGAAACCCGGCGGCCGAGTGTGTCCTACGGGTGGCGCCCCGCCACCCCGACGGTGCTCCCCCTGTTGGCTGCGATAGCGCGTTTTTCGGTGTCGCTCACGACCGTCGCACACCGGCGAGCGGTACAGCCGACCACTAGCATGAACTGCAAATGCCACGCGACTACCTGAAAGCGATCTCCGAGCGCATCGTCATCTACGACGGCGGCATGGGCGCCACGCTCGAGCAGTTCGACCTCACGAGCGAGGACTACGGCGGCCTGGCCGGCAAGTGCCACGAGGCGCTCGTGCTCAACCGCCCCGATGTCATCGAGGGCGTGCACAGCTCGATGCTCGAGGCCGGCGCGGAGGTGGTCGAGACCGACACCTTCCAGGCCTCGCGGATCAAGCTCGGCGAGTGGGGGCTTGCCGACTACACGCTCGAGATCAACACGAACGCCGCACAGATCGCGCGCAAGGCTGCGGGCGAGAACCGCTACGTGGCGGGCTCGATCGGGCCCACCGGCTATCTTCCCGCCTCCGAGGACCCAACGCTCGGTCAGATCCGGTTCGGCGAGCTGGTCGAGGTCTTCACCGAGCAGGCGGAGGGACTGATCGACGGGGGCGCCGACCTTCTGATCATCGAGACCGCCCAGGACATACTCGAGGTGAAGGCCGCGATCTTCGGCGCCCGTGCCGCCTTCAAGAGCGCCGGCCGCACGCTGCCCATCCACACCTCGGTGTCGCTGCTGCCCAACGGCGGCAAGATGCTGCTCGGAACGGACATCTCGGCGGTCCTGACGACACTCGAGGCCCTGAGGGTGGATGTGATCGGGCTGAACTGCTCGACCGGGCCGGAGGACATGCGCGACGCGATCCGCTTCCTCGGCGAGTTCTGTCCGGTGCCGGTCGCCTGCATACCCAACGCCGGCCTTCCCCTGCAGGGGCCCGACGGCGAGACGATCTTCCCCGAGAAGCCCGAGCCGCTGGCCGAGGCGCTGAAGGAGTTCGTCGAGCGCTACGGCGTAGGGATCGTCGGCGGCTGCTGCGGCACCACGCCCGAGCACATCTCCGCGATCGCCGAGCGGGTGGCTGGGCGATCGGTCAAGGGGCGTCCCGCGCCCCGCCCGGCCCACCTCTCATCGATGATCGCCGCCGTCACGCTGGTTCAGGAGCCGGCACCGACCATGGTCGGTGAGCGCGTCAACTCCCAGGGGTCGCGCAAGGCCAAGGAGCTCCTGCTCGCCGACGATTACGACGGGCTCGTGCAGATCGCCGAGGACCAGGTCACCGGTGGAGCGCACGTGCTCGACCTGTGCGTCGCGCTCACCGAGCGCTCTGACGAGGACGAACAGATGCGGCTGGTGGCCAAGAAGGTCTCGCTCACCCAGCCTGCGCCGATACAGGTCGACTCGACCGAGCCGGAGGTGATCGAACGGGCGCTCGAGCAGATCCCAGGGCGGGCGATCGTCAACTCGGTCAACCTCGAGGCCGGCCGCGCCAAGCTCGACCGCGTCGTCCCGGTGGCGCTCGCCCACGGTGCGGCACTGATCGCTCTGACGATCGACGAGGTGGGCATGGCAAAGACGGCCGAGCGAAAGGTCGAGATCGCCAAGCGCATCCGCGATCTGTGCTGCGAGGAGCACGGGCTTAACCCCGAGCTACTGATCTTCGACTGCCTCACCTTCACCCTCACGACCGGCGATGAGGAGTGGCGTCCCTCGGCTGTGGAGACGATCGCGGGCATACGGGCGATCAAGTCGGAGATCCCGTCTGTCAAGACCTCGCTGGGGGTCTCGAACGTCTCCTTTGGCGTCTCCCCGGGCGCGCGCGCGGTGCTCAACTCGGTGTTCCTGCACCACTGCGTTGACGCGGGCCTCGACCTGGCGATGGTCAACCCCAATCACATCACCCCCTACTCTGAGATCTCCGAGGCGGAGCGCGAGCTGGCCGACGACCTCGTGTTCAACCGGCGCGAGGACGCGCTCGAGCGGTTCATCGCCCACTTCGAGTCCAAAGGCGAGGAGGAGGTCGAGGGGGCCGCCGATCCCACCGAGGGCATGGAGCCCGAGGAAGCCCTGCACTTCCACATCCTGCGCCGGCGCAAGGAGGGAGTCGAGGCGTGGATCGACCGGAGCGTCGAGAAGATCGGCGCCGTGCCCACCCTCAATGAGGTGCTGCTGCCGGCGATGAAGGAGGTCGGCGACAAGTTCGGGGCCGGCGAACTGATCCTGCCGTTCGTGCTCCAATCCGCCGAGGTGATGAAGAAGGCGGTCGCCCAGCTTGAGAAATACCTCGACAAGATCGAGGGCTACACGAAGGGCACGGTCGTGCTCGCGACGGTGTTTGGCGACGTGCACGACATCGGCAAGTCGCTCGTGAACACCATCCTGACCAACAACGGCTACACGGTGGTAGACCTGGGCAAGCAGGTGCCGATCCAGACGATCCTCGATGCGGCCGTGGAGCACGAGGCCACGGCGATCGGCCTGTCCGCTCTGCTCGTGTCGACCTCCAAGCAGATGCCCGCGTGCGTGCAGGAGCTCCACTCAAAGCACCTGTCCTACCCCGTGCTTATCGGCGGCGCAGCGATCAACCGCGCGTTCAGCTACCGCACGCTGTATCCCGGCGGCAAAGACTCTGAGGAGGTGTATGAGCCGGGCGTCTTCTACTGCAAGGACGCCTTCGAGGGTCTCGCCGTGATGGATCAGCTGATCGACGACGACGCGCACCAGGCGCTCCTCTCAAAGCTGCGCTCCGGCGCCAGCGAGTTCCGCGAGAAGGGCGATGCTCCCGTCGATCAGGGCGACCTCACAGACGACTCGGTCCGCTCGCCGGCACGCACCGACGTGCCCGTGCCGACGCCACCGTTCTGGGGGGTGAAGGAGATCGAGGTCGATCTGGATGAGGTCTACCGCCATCTGGACACCCACGTGCTGTTCAAGCTGCACTGGGGTGGCAAGGGCGTCAAAGGCGAGGCCTGGCAGACGCTCCTGCGCGATGACTTCCGCCCGCGCCTTGAGCGGATGTGGCGCGAGCAGACCTACCTGCACCCGCGCGCGCTGCTCGGCTTCTTCCCCTGCTACTCGCTGGGCAACGACATCGTCGTGCTCGACCCTGAGGACCGTGCCACAGAGCTCACGCGCTTCGTGTGTCCGCGCCAGCCCAAGGGCGATCGCATCTGTCTGGCCGACTTCTTCCGCCCAGCCGTGGACGGCGCAGTCCCGCCCGAGCTCGATGTGATCGCGGTGCAGGCTGTGACCGTCGGCTCCGAGGTCACCGAGCTGATGGCAAAGCTCGAGTCAGACGGGGAGTTCGCCGAACAGCTCTTCGTCCATGGCATCGGGGTGCAGACCGCGGAGGGCCTCGCCGAGTGGCTGCACTCCCGCGTTCGCGAGATGCTCGGCATCGACCCTGCGCAGGGGCGGCGCTACTCCTGGGGCTACCCGGCCGTGCCCGAGCAGTCAGAGCACCTCAAGGTCGAGAAGCTGCTCAACCTCGAGCAGATCGGGATGACCATCACCGACGGCTATGCCCCGGAGCCCGAGCAGTCGACGCTCGCGCTCGTCGCCCACCATCCGCAGGCGATCTACTTCGGCACGCGCCAGGGCCGCCTGCTGGCGGACGGCTCGCCCGACGATCTGATCCGTGGCTCCAACCGCGACCCCTCGTTGTTCGCCGAGCTGGACGACGCCGACCCGCCGGACGGCGCTGTCGAGGAGGAGGATGAGCCCGCTCTTACGTAGTCGTGGCGGGGTATCAGTCGTCGCGGGGCGCGGGGCGGAACAGAATCCGCTTGACCTCTGAGGCCGACCCTCCGCTGAGGCGCAGGACGGTCTGAAAGCCCTCCGCGCCGAGCTCGCCCGCATCCAGGGCGCGACGCAGCTCGTTGAGCATCGCGTGGTCCTCCTCGCGGACCTGATCGCGCGCGGTCTCAAGCAGGATCAGATGGCGCGGGCGTTTGAGCGAGGAGGCCATCCGCACGAACTGTTCGCGCTCCTCGGCGCGCAGGCTGTCGGCGCCGAGCACGACCGTCTCCCGACTCTCCAGACGTTTGCGAACGGCTGCCTGCAGAAGCTCCTCGGCCCGCTCCTCGAGCTCCTCCGCCGCGACCCGCCCGGCCAACAGACCGCGGACCTTGTCGAGGGACAGCAGGCTGGCGCGGTCCTCGATCAGTCGCTCGAGGAAGCCATCTCGCTCGGCCATCGAGGCGGACACCACCACAAGCAGGCTCCCGGGCGAGTAGCGCAGCCGGTCGGCCGGCGACAGCACACGGCAGTGAACGGAGAGGTTGGCCGGGCGCGGGGGCGCCCCATCGGGGCGGGGACGATCTGATGACCAGCCCGTGCGCTCGTCGGCTGAGATCTTGACGCTGCGGGATGAGGGTCGGCTGGCCATACCCCCATGATGCCCTACTCGAGCGCGATATCCGGTCGCCGGGTCAGCGACGCGCGGAAGTTCGGGTCCCGCTGGATCGTCGCGGTCGGAGAAGGTAGATGTGTCAGAGCATCAGACGCGAGGCCGGAATCGAGGAGTTGCGATGACCGAGTATCTAGTGGTCTATGAGGAAGGCGAGCACGGAGAATGGGGCGCGTCTGCTCCAGACTTGCCCGGCTGCGTAGCTGTCGGTGAGACGCAAGCGGAGGTCGAACAGCTCATCCGCGAAGCAATTCCGGCGCACATCGCCCTCATGCGAGAGGTGGGGGACCCGGTGCCCGAGCCGCACCACCTCGCCGGCGTGATCGCCGCCTGAAAGCGCGAACGTCCTGCGAAGCCTCCTGCGCCCCGGCGATCAGCTCGAGCTTGGCGGCTCGGCCGAGCGTCTTGATGCGGGCCTCCTCGCGGCGAGCCGCCGATCGATCGGCCATGGGCGCGACGAACGCGAGCTCGACCGGCAGGCGGCTCGCGGTATATCTGCTCGCCTTGCCCGCGCGGTGCTGTGCGAGCCGTCGCGGCACATCGGTGCTCCAGCCCGTGTACAGCGACCCGTCGGCGCAACAGAGCATGTAGACCCAGGCGTCCGGCATCTCCATCGATACGCCGCGCGGGCGCGGATGCCTGCCGGAGGTGCCCATCGCTGAGCGTCCGCGCCGCCGCTGTTCGCGTTCCTCGCCTACAGCGGCCCGCGGATCGGCGAGGCACTCGGCCTCTGCTGGGCTGACATCGACTTCGACTCCGAGTTGGTCCGCGTCCACCGCCAGCTCTCTCGTGGGCGCGAGCATCGGCCATTGAAGACCGAGGCGGGAAGGCGCGAGGTGATCCTCGCGCCTGGCATCGCGAAGCTGCTGCGCGAGCGCTGGCTCGCCTCATCCTTCAAGGCACCAGACGACCTCGTGTTCTGCAACACGCTCGGGCGCGGCCTTGACTACCGCAAGGTCGGCGATGCCTTCCGCGCCACCGTCAAACGCAGCGGCATCACCGCGAGCGGACGGCTGTCGCTGCACTCGCTGCGCCACGGCTTCGCCTCGCTGCTGATCTCAAAGGGCCTGAACGTCGTCTTCGTCTCCCGCCAACTCGGACACGCCAACCCGACGATCACGCTCGGCACCTACGCGCACCTATTCGAGCGCGCAGACCACGCCCACGCCGCGCGAGAGGCGCTTGAGGCGAGCCACACGGCGATGGCAAGCCGGTGACGCGCGTGTTCCCGCTGTGGTAACAGCGGTGGTAACAGAGCCCACCCCGGAAAGAAGGGAGGCCCCTTGCGGTGCCTCCCTTCCTGCTTTGCTACCAGTCGGGGACTAGTAGACCTGGACGATCAGGCTGCCGCCGGTGAACGTTGCCGTGGTCCCGTGCCCGGTGGTGCTGTGATTCCTGTACTCCGCCTTGAAGTGATACGTGCCAGTGCCGAGCACGCGAGGCGTCGTGCGGCTTGCGCCTCCGATTACTCCGCTGGTCATACCACCTCCGTAGCCGAAGCCGACCGCCTGTTCATCGGAAGCTGCCACAGTCGTTGTGCCGGTCTGTTCGAAGCTCATCGAACAGCCTCCACCATCAGTCGGTGCCGTGCACGTGGTACCGACCGTAACGAGCACCGTGTGCGTGCCGGAGATCGTGATCGAGATTTCGGCTGGTCCGTTCGCGGCGGTCGTGTAGGTGTTTTCCGCTTCGGTCCGCGTGACGGCCCCACTCTGTGTGGTCGTAGACACCGTGTTGCCGGAGCCGGTAGCACCGTTACTTCCGGCTGCTCCGTTACTTCCGGCTGCTCCGTTGCTTCCGGCTGCTCCGGTTGATCCGGCTGTTCCGGCTGCTCCGTTGCTTCCGTTGGCTCCGTTGCTTCCGTTGGCTCCGGCGCCTCCGTTGCTTCCGTTGGCTCCGTTGCTTCCGATTGCTCCGACTATTCCGACGCCGTTGGCTCCGTTGCTTCCGTTGCTTCCGTTGCTTCCGGCTGCTCCGGCTGATCCGGCTACTCCCTGGGCTCCGTTGCTTCCGTTGGCTCCGTTGGCTCCGTTGCTTCCGGCTGTTCCGACGCCGTTGCTTCCGTTGCTTCCCGCTGCTCCGGTTGATCCGGCTACTCCCTGGGCTCCGTTGCTTCCGTTCGCGCCGTTGCTGCCGTTCGAGCCGGCGGTGCCGTTTTCACCGTTCGAGCCCGCCGCGCCGGTCGGCCCGTTCGAGCCGCTGGTGCCGGCGGTGCCGTTTTCACCGTTCGAGCCCGCCGTGCCGTTTGCGCCGTTCGAACCGGCTGCTCCGGCT
>Ga0182024_10000498_pt1 | contig 100954 bp, 89 predicted proteins | sample P32metaG_FD_120480 | JGI IMG/M metagenome (GOLD analysis project Ga0182024, IMG submission 120480) | Permafrost microbial communities from Stordalen Mire, Sweden - P3-2 metaG (Illumina Assembly) | ecosystem: Environmental > Terrestrial > Soil > Wetlands > Permafrost | place: Sweden: Stordalen... | reverse complement strand
GGTGAAGTCACCACGGCGGCCAACCCCGGCACGGCCACTGGCACGAGCGCCACGGCCCAGTCGCTCGGGCTGACGGGCCTCACTTCGGGCACGACCTACTACTTCGAGCTCGAGGCCACCAACTCTCTCAGCACCACCTACCCCGGTGGGGTGCAGAGCTTCACCACGGTGGCCGCCCTGACGGTCGTCACCTCCGCTTCGACCTCGATCACGACCTCGTCGGCCACCCTGCACGGCACGGTCAACGCCAACGGCGACCCCAACGTGCACACCGTTGAGTTCTGCTACTCGACGACCTCGTTCACCACGGGCAACTGCGCCGGGGCCCCCGGCGAGGTCACCACGGCCTCCAGCCCCGGCACGGCCAGTGGCACCAGCGCCACGGCTCAGTCGCTCGCTCTGACGGGCCTCAGCTCGGGCACGACCTACTACTTCGAGCTCGAGGCCACCAACTCAGTAGGCGTCACCTACTACGGCGAGGTAGAGAACTTCACCACGAGGATGGCGTACATCGTTGTTTACAATCCCGAAGGCGGAGTGTTTTCTCTTTCGACTGACTCGTCAGCGGACTTTACAACGGGTGATCCTGCCTTAATCTTGCCGTCGCCTACGTATGCCGGCAATACATTCGATGGCTGGTACACCGCTCAGTTTGGTGGAGTGTTAGTTGGCGGAGCCGGTGATCTCTATACCCCCAGCGGTTCGGTTCCTGATATAGCGCTCTACGCCAATTGGACGCCCATTGTGTACACGATCACGTTCGATCCCAATGGCGGATCGGTCACAGTCGGTGGGGGTTCGGCCAGTACTATTCCCGTGAGCGAGGACTTCTTGTGGGGCAGTCCCGCGCTCACGCTGCCCACACCGACGTTGAACGGGAACACGTTCCTCGGTTGGGAAACGCCCGGACTCGTAGACGTCGGCGTGGGGGGTGGCGCGTACACGCCAACGTCGTCGATCACGCTCACCGCGCAGTGGACCGCAACGCCGACTACCGATTCCGTGAGTTTTGATCCCGACACCGCGCTCGGTGGCACCGGGACTATCACTGCTCTCACGGGCAACGATGGCTCTTCGGTGGTGCTGCCCGGCAGCACCGGATTAACGGCGCCGTCGGGCTATGGCACTTTTGCCGGTTGGTCCACGTCGGCCAGCACGTCATCGGTGAGTTACCCCGTGGCCTTTAGCGCTAATAGTTCTTACGTGCTTGGCTCGGTCGGCGTGAGTGTGACGCTGTACGCCGTCTGGCTCCCATCGGGTGGCGGGGGCGGTGGCTCACCGCCGGTGTTCACGAGTTCCTACCACCCGTCGTTCCCCTTCGGTAGCGTCGAATCCCAGCCCGTCACGGTCACCGGGACACTACCGATGACGCTGTCGGCCACCTACAACGGGGGAGCTTTGCCCGCAGGTGTCACGTTCATCGACAACGGCAGCGGCAGTGGCACGCTGGCGCTGGATGGCTCCACGATCCCTGGCACGTACACCTTGGTCTTTGGCGCCCAGAACAGCGTGGGGGTTAACTCTCAGATATACACGTTCACTATTGAATCGCCCTACGCGCCGACTTCCGTTGTTGCCACGACCGATTTGCTCGCGGCGAACACCGTCTTTGTGACGTGGAACGCCCCCGTCGAGGGCTCGGTGAATTTCTACGAAATCACGCCCACCAATGCGTCGACTGGCGTTACGAGCGCCACGATTAGCGCAATCTCCACCTCTTCGACGTGTGCGTCGTCAAGTGGTCCCGGCCCGCTCTGTTTTGTCGTGGCCGGCCTCATCGGCGGCGACACGTACGACTTTATCGTCACGGCCGTGTTCAACTCAGTTCCGGTGGGCACCGAATCCTCGGCGACCTCGAACTACACCTTGCCGACCGTAGTCGCGCCGAGCGGCTCGACCGGGGCCAACGCCTCGGGTACCGAGTCGTTTTCGCAGAACGGCTCGTCGACCGCCTCGGTGGGCACTTCTGGAGATACGGGCTACGTCAGCGCCACCGGCCTCGGTCAAGGAACGGTCTCGGTGGGCGTGTACAACGATAATCCCGCGGCCGGAGTCTTCACCCCCACCAGCGGATCGGCGTCGTACGACGTGTCGATATCGGCCGGCTCGCAGTTCTCGAGTGTGAGTTTCGAGATCTGCGGCGTGGGATCGGACGGCATCATTGACTGGTACGACTCACTGAACGGACAGAGTTATCCGGTCACGCCCGCACCGGTAGCGGTGGTCGGATCGCCGAACTGCTACACGGTGAACTTGAACGCCACGTCGGTGCCGACGTCGAACGATGAAACACTCTACGGATCGCTCTTCTTCGTACCTAATCCGCCGAGCCCTCCCGCCCCCTTGATACCTCCTCCGGCGGCGCCACCGACTCCTCCGGCAACGCCCTCAACGGTGAGTGGTCCGACGCCACCGGTTGTGGTCACCGCCGTTCCTGGTAACACGACAGCCAAGGTCACCTGGACCGTGCCGGTTTCGGACGGCGGTTCGCCCATCACGGGCTACGTCGTCGTCTCCTCACCGGGCAAGCACACCTGTACGGTCACGAACCCGAACCAGCTGACCTGCGTCGTGCCGGGCCTGACCAACGGCACGATGTACACCTTTGACGTGTCGGCCATCAACGCCTTTGGCAACGGGGCGCCCGGCGGTCCCAGCAATCCGGTGGTGCCGCGAGGACCCAAGAGCAAGAAGCCCCTCGAAGTCATCGTGACGCTCGATCCCTTCGTGACCGGTTCGGCCGTGCTCTTGCCACAGATGAAGGTGCTGTTGATCAATTTGGCCAAGCTCATCAAAGCCGACGTCGCCAAGTCGGTCATCATCACGGGCTTTACCGACAGTCGAAGTGGCGCCGCCTATAACTTGGCCCTCGGTCTTTCGCGCGCCTCGAGTGCGAATACGTTCTTGCGCGCCGAACTCAAGCGCCTCGGGGTCAAGATCAACTTCTCGATACGGGTGATCACCAAGGGTCTGACCAGTCCGGCCGCCTCGAACACGACGGCCGCGGGCGAGGCCAAGAACCGGCGCGTGGTTCTGATGGGCTGGCTGTACTAGAAGCCTTGACGCCTCGGCGATTGGATCACGCCGGGTCGAGTTGCAAGCTGTAGCCAACGCCAGGCATCGTGTGGATCAACGTGGCGGACTCGTCGTTTAGTTTCTGGCGAAGTCGGTGTACGTAGGCGTGTACGTAGGAAGTCTCGTCGCCGTAGCCCGATCCCCATACGGCTTTGAGGATCATCTGGTTCGTGCAGGTGCGTCCGGCGTGGCGAGCGAGGAAGGCCAGCACGCTGAACTCCTTGGCGGTGAGCTCAACCTTGTCGCCGTGACGGCGTACTTCGTGGTGCACGAAGTCGATATCGAGTTCGCCCACGTTCAAGGTGGAAGACGTGTCGTCGTCACTATCAGCTCGGCGGGCGCGAAGGACCGCCCGCAGGCGCGCCTCCAACTCACCCATGCTGAAGGGTTTCGTGACGTAGTCATTGGCTCCGCCGTTCAGGGCCGCGATTTTCCGATCTTCGGCGCCGGTGGCCGAGAGAATGATGATCGGCACGTCGCTCCACTCTCGAATTCGCTGGCACACCACTAAACCGTCGAGATCGGGCAGACCAATATCGAGTACCACGACGTCGGGCGATTTGAGTGCGGTCAGCGAGATGCCCTGTTCTCCGTTAGGCGCGCTCAGGACGTCGTGGCCGCCCGCTTCGAGTCCCACGCGCATCGCTCGCAAGAGTGACTGGTCGTCATCGATGACGAGTACGAGGGCCATGTTCGTTATCGGTTCGCCGCGTTGACGTGTGCGGGTAGTGAGAAAACGAAACGGGCGCCACCCTCGGGATTGTCCTCGTACCAGAGGTGCTCGCCGTGAGCTTCGACGAAAGTTTTGGCGATGGTGAGCCCGAGCCCCGCTCGACCTCCGGTGTTGAACTGGGTGAATCGGTCAAAGATGGTTTCGCGGTCACCGCGCGGCACGCCGGGTCCCTGATCGGTGACGGAAACCAGTACCCGGTCGTCTCGACGTTCGCTCTTCACGCTAATCAGGCTATTGGTGGGCGAGTGGCGAAGAGCGTTGTCGAGGAGATTCACGAGTACCTGACCGATCAGCACGCGGTCCACTTCGACTTCGGGCAGCGACTCTGACCCGATGACTTCTATCCGTTGCTCACCCATGCTCGGGATCATCACACTCACGGCCTCGCCCACGAGTTCACTCACGGATATCGGGATGCGAGCCAGATTCAGCACGCCCGCTTCGATGCGCGTCATATCGAGCAGATTCGTCACCAAACGAGTCAGGCGGTCGGATTCAATCTCGATGAGGTGGTGAAGTTCGCGGGTATCGTCCGCCGAGAGCGACTGGCCGCGCTCTGAGAGCGTCGACGACGCGACTTTGATCGTGGCGAGTGGCGTGCGCAGGTCGTGCGAGATCGCGCCCAATAGTCCTCGGCGAAATCGGTCCGACTCCTCGAGGAGTTGCGAGCGAAGCGCCTGTTCACGAAGTTGGGCCCTCTCTAAAGCCAGCGCCGCGTCGTTGGCGAAGGTGTTGAGCACTGCTCGCTCCGTCTCTCGCACGGGTCCCCCGCGCATCGCGAGGATGCCCACGGGTCGACCGGACGACGACAGTGCCACCGTGCGAAGTTCACTCGGAGATCCCGAGGTCGTGCCCACGGGGATCGCGAAACCAGAGTGTGGGTCGAGCCGATGAAGTTCGGCGCTCGAGAGCGGCTCGCCGGCACTGGCGACCACAACGAGGCGCCCCTCTTCGAGTTCGAGGAGTGACACTCCAGGGACGTTGAACACGGTCATGGCGGTCATGACAATGGTCATCAACAGATCGTCTACGGGCTGATTCCCGACGAGTAGCTCCGACACTTCCGAGACCCGACGCATGACTTCGTGCCCCCGACGGGCCTCGATTCGCGTCGTATCGAGCACGTCAACGATGCGCGCCACGAGCAGCATCACCACGACGTAGACCACGAGGGCCGTCCAGTTCTGGGTGGTACCGACGCTCAAGGTCTTGTAAGGCGGCACGAAGGCGTAGTCGTAGACGAGAAAGCCGGCGGCCACACTCGCCACGCCCGCAGCGAATCCGCCGATCACGGCCCCGACGACCACGGGTATCACGAGCACCAACGCCGTCGTCGAGACACTGAGGTGACTTCGCAGCGGCAGCATCGCGGCGCCCAGCGCGAGGACGCTCACCACTCCGACGGCGGACCCTAGAAGACGTCTATGCACCCTTTCAGTATCGTACGAAACCGGTCGAGCCGATGGGCGAGTGCAAATGAAGAAAAAATGAAGGGCGAGAAGAGATTTAGAAGAATCTGTTCAGGCCCGTGCGTGAAGAATCGGTTCATGGGAGATCTGTATTCACTGTTGGGCTTGGTTGGGTTCACGTTGGCGATGCTCGGACTTATCTGGGCTCTGGACCGCGTATGACGTTCGCCCAGATCCTGCTGCTCGTCATCTCCGGGGTGATGTTCGCGTACCTCGGCTACGCCATGTTCAAGCCGGAGAAGTTCTAAATGGGCTTCTTCTTTACGATTGTCGCACTCGTTGTCGCGCTCGGTTTCACCTGGCGGTACCTGGGCTCGTACATGGCCGCGGTCTTCGATGGCCGTGTGCACTTCTTGGGCTTTGTGGAGCGTCCCATCTACCGACTGCTCGGGACGAGTCCCTCCCAGGAACAGACCTGGAAGCGCTACGCCGGAGCGATGATCATCTTTTCGGCCGTGTCGCTCGTGTTTACCTACGTCATCATTCGAATCCAAGGCTCGCTGCCCCTCAATCCCCAACATCTCGGAGCAGTCGGACCAGGTCTGAGCTGGAACACCGCCGCTTCGTTCATCACGAATACCAACTGGCAGAACTACGGCGGCGAGACGACGATGTCGTACTTCTCACAGATCGGAGCTCTCACCGTCCAGCAGTTCGTCACGCCGGCGGTGGGCATCGCGGTCGCCATCGCCATGGTGCGGGGTTTCTCACGCCGTAAGTCGGCGACGATTGGCAACTTCTGGGTCGACATCACGCGCTGCATGTTCTACATCCTGCTGCCGATCGCGTTTTTTTTCGGCATCGTTTTTGTCGCGCAAGGCGCCGTGCAGACGCTGGCCGGCACGGCCAGCGTCCACGACGTCTTGAACGGTGTGACACAGACCATCGCTCGTGGACCGATCGGGTTCATGGAGGCGATCAAGCAGCTCGGCACGAACGGCGGGGGCTTCCTCAACGCCAACTCCGCCACGCCCTTTGAGAATCCCACGGGTCTCACCAACTTCCTGTCGATCTACTTGCTGCTTTCGATTCCCGTCGCCTTGACCTACACCTTTGGCAAAATGGTGGGCAGCATTCGCCACGGCTTCGCCCTGTTGGCGGTCGTCGTGATTCTCTTTGGCGTGTGGGTGGGCTACACCAGCTTCGGCGAGCACCAGAACAACCCCGCCGTCGCGGCGGCCGGGATTCACTCCACGGTGGGCAACACCGAGGGCAAGGAATCGCGCTTCGGCGACACGTCCTCAGCCCTCTTTGGCGTGGCGTCCACCAGTACCTCGACGGGCTCGGCCGACGCTTCCTACGACTCCTTTACCCCCATCGGGGGACTGGGACTCTTGACCGGGATGATGATGGGCGAGGTCACGCCAGGCGGCACGGGCAGCGGGCTCTACACCTTGTTGATCTACGCCATTATCGCGGTGTTCCTCGGTGGACTCATGATCGGAAGAACACCGGAGTACCTCGGAAAGAAGATTCAAGCGAGAGAGGTCAAGCTCGCGGGACTCGGCGCGCTGGTGATGCCGATCGCCGTCTTGGTCATCGCCGCGCTGGCGGTGTCGTTGGCCGTAGGCAGAGCTGGTCCGCTGAATGCGGGGCCGCACGGATTCACCGAGATCTTGTACGGATTGACCTCACAAGGCAATAACAATGGCTCGGCCTTTGGCGGACTGACCGGTAACACTCCCTTTTACAACGTCATTGGAGGAATCCTCATGTTGATCGGTCGATTCGGCATCATGATCCCGGCGTTGGCTCTCGGCGGATCCCTCGCTGCCAAGGACGTGGTGCCTGAGTCACTTGGGACCTTTCGCACTGATAATGGAATGTTTGTCGGTCTCACCATCGGCGTGATCTTGATTATTGGCGGCCTCACCTTCTTTCCCGCGATCTCGCTCGGGCCGATCGTCGAGCAACTTAGCCACCTGAGGTTCTTCTAATGACGACCGTTCTGGATCAGCCGACCTCGGGATCGAGCTCGCACGGCGTGGCGCAGTCCCGTGGCCTCTTTGACCGCGAGATTCTTCGTCACGCGTTACGGGACTCGATTGTAAAGATGAATCCGCGGGTCCAGGTGAGAAACCCCGTGATGTTCGTCGTGCTCGTGGGATCGGTGATCAGCCTCATCGAAGCGATCGCCCACCCGAGTACCTTTACGTGGTCGATCACGATTTGGCTCTTCTTGACCGTCATCTTCGCCAACTTTGCCGAAGCCATGGCCGAAGGTCGCGGCAAGGCGCAAGCGGACACGCTGCGAAAGATGAGCTCTGAGACTGAGGCCCGGCGCCTTCGCGCGGACGGCAGCGAAGAGAGGGTGTCGGCCGCGATGCTCGCCAAAGGTGATCTGGTGGTTTGCGAAGCCGGTGACGTTATCCCCTCCGACGGCGAGATTACCGAAGGAATCGCCTCGGTCGACGAATCGGCCATTACGGGTGAGTCCGCGCCAGTCATTCGTGAGTCGGGCGGAGATCGTTCGGCCGTGACCGGTGGGACCAAGGTGCTCTCGGACCGGATCGTCGTGCGCATCACCGCCGAGCGTGGTCAGACGTTCCTCGATCGGATGATCAAGTTAGTGGAAGGCGCCAATCGCCAAAAGACGCCCAACGAGATCGCCCTGACCATCCTGCTCGCGGTGCTGACGATCGTCTTCATTCCGGTCGTGGTGACCCTCGTTCCCTTCGCCAACTTCGCGGGCGCGTCAGTCTCAGTCGTGGTACTGGTGGCCCTGTTGGTCTGTTTGATCCCCACCACCATCGGAGCGCTGCTGTCGGCGATTGGCATCGCTGGCATGGACCGGCTCGTGCAGCGCAACGTGTTGGCAATGAGTGGGCGCGCCGTCGAGGCGGCCGGTGACGTGCAGACGTTGCTACTCGACAAGACCGGCACCATCACGCTCGGCAATCGAATGGCCGCCAACTTCTTTCCTGTCGGCGGACATAGTGAACAAGAGGTCGCTGACGTCGCGCAGTTGGCGTCGCTCGCCGACGAGACCCCCGAAGGCCGTTCTATCGTCATTCTGGCCAAGCAGCGTTTTGACATTCGTGAACGTCAACTCGAAGGGGACCACGCCTTTATCCCCTTTACCGCGACCACCCGCATGTCGGGACTTGACATCGGTATACGAAAGATTCGAAAGGGCGCGGGGGACTCGGTGAAGCGCTGGGTCGCGGAACAAGGCGGCACGGCGCCCAGCGACCTCGACGCCATCGTCGAGGGCATCGCGCGCGCCGGATCCACGCCGCTGGTCGTGGCCGACGGTGCGGACATTGTGGGCGTCATTGAACTCAAGGATGTGGTCAAGCAGGGCATCCGAGAGAAGTTCGACGAGATGCGTCGGATGGGTATTCGCACCGTGATGATTACCGGTGACAATCCCCTGACAGCGGCAGCGATCGCCCAAGAGGCCGGTGTCGACGACTTTCTTGCTGAGGCGACTCCGGAAGCGAAAATGGCCCTCATCAAGAAGGAACAAGAGGGTGGCAAGTTGGTCGCTATGACCGGCGACGGCACCAACGACGCGCCCGCCCTCGCCCAAGCTGACGTCGGAGTGGCCATGAACACCGGCACGACCGCCGCCAAGGAAGCCGGCAACATGGTCGACCTCGACTCCAACCCCACCAAGTTGATCGACATCGTCGAGATCGGCAAGCAACTCTTGATTACCCGTGGATCACTCACCACGTTCTCTATCGCCAACGACGTCGCGAAGTACTTCGCGATCATTCCGGCGTTGTTCGTCGCGACGTACCCCCAGCTGAGAGCCCTTAACATCATGCGTCTACACAGCCCCCAGAGTGCGGTGCTGTCGGCCGTTATCTTCAACGCGCTGGTGATCGTGGCGCTCATTCCCCTGGCGCTGCGAGGAGTGAAGTTCCGCGCCCTGGGCTCGGCCGCCATCCTTCGTCGCAACGTGTGGATCTACGGCGTGGGCGGCATCGTCGTGCCGTTCATCTTCATAAAGCTCATCGATCTCGTGCTCGTTTCGCTGCACGCCTATTAAAGAGAGGTTGGTTATGCTCGTTCACCTTCGTCGCTCGCTGATCATGGCGGTGATCTGCCTCGTCTTCTTTGGTTTCGTCTACGCCTTCGCCGGCACCGGCGTCGCCCAGTTGTTCTTCAAACACCAGGCCGACGGCTCGTTGACGGCCAACGGCTCGACGTTGATCGGTCAGAACTGGTCCAGTCCCAAGTGGTTTCACGGTCGCCCCGATGACACCGGCCCGTACGCGGCCAACCCCAAAGACGATGTCGCGGGCGGCGACAATCCCCTCGTCGCCAACGGTGTCTCAGGGGAGTCCGGGGCGACCAACTTGGGTCCCCATTCCAAGGTCCTCTTGGCCAACACCAAGGAGTTGGTCGCCTACTGGCACCAACTGGGCGTGAAACCGACGCCCGATCTCGTGACCACCTCGGGCAGTGGCTACGACCCCGACATCTCGCCCCAGGACGCCCTCGTGCAGATTCCGATGGTGGCCAAAGCGACCGGGATCAGCCCGGCCAGACTGCGTACCTTGATTACCAGTCAGTCACATAGCGCGCAGTGGGGATTCCTCGGCGCCAGCTACATCGACGTCCTGCAGCTGAATGAAGCGCTCGCACGACTGGCTTAGGGCTGGTCACCAGCGCTGGCGCGACGTGTGGTGTGACGTGGGTGTTGTAACCGTGAGGGGTTGAAGATGCCAATGACTGTTCTTGCGAAGTATCGCCAGCGCCTCGCGGCGGTGGGGGCGTTCGTCGTGCCCCTGGGCGTCGCGGCGGTCCTCGTGCCGTTTCGCACGTCCTTTGCGAACACGGCGGCAGCCCTCGTCCTCGTGGCCTTCATCTTTGCGGTCGCGGTCGTTGGAAATCGCTTCGCCGGTGTCGTGGCGAGTGTCTCCTCGGCGCTCTGGTTCGACTTCTTCTTGACTCGACCGTACGATCGATTCGCTATCAGTCATCGTCCGGACATCGAGACGACGATCAGCCTCTTGGTAGTGGGCGTGATGGTGTCCGAGTTAGCCGCGAGAAGTCGGCATCACTCTCGCGCGTCCAGCGAAGAGTCCGACTTCGTCGCCAAGATTCGTGATCTAACTGAGCAGGCTGCCGGTTCGACACCAATTGCCAGCGTGGTCGCGAGCGCCTCGTCGTCGCTCGTTGATCTGCTCTATCTGAGAGGTTGCCGTTTCGAGACGGTCGCTTCCGAGCCACCGCTCGCTCGGATTCAGTCCGACGGCGAAGTGGTGCACGTGGGTCTTGGCTGGCCCGTTGGGGACCTTGGAATACCTGGTCCAGAGGCAGAAATCTTGACGGAGTGGCGAGGGCTGGTGCTTGGCCGGTTCGTTCTCACGCCCACGCCAGGTCGGCCGGTGCCCGTGGAACGAAGGGTGGTCGCAGTGGCATTGGCGAGGGTGGTCGCCGCGACGTTGAACGAACAGCGTCGGGTGCTCTAGATGAATTCGCGAGCGGTGATCGTTCCGCGGCGCGGACGGACCAGGTGAGTTCGATGCGTAAGGATTAGTTCCATGACTCGAGGACAACTGCGCGTGTATCTGGGTTCGGCCCCGGGCGTGGGCAAGACCTATCGCATGTTGGACGCAGGTTGGCGCCGTCATAATCGCGGTACCGACGTCGTGATTGGCTACGTCGAGACCCACCAACGGCCTTCGACCGACGCACAGGTACGCGACCTCGAAGTGATCCCTCGCGTCGCGCGTGAGTACCGAGGGGCAGTCCTCGAAGAGATGGACCTCGAGGCGTTACTGGTTCGCAAACCAGAAGTCGCGCTCGTCGATGAACTCGCCCACACCAACGTGCCGGGCGGCGCCCATGAGAAGCGCTGGCAGGACGTGGAGGCGTTGCTCGACGCCGGTATCGACGTCATCACCACAGTAAATATTCAACATTTAGAGTCGGTCAACGACGTGGTGGAGAAGATCACCGGCATCACTCAGCAAGAGACCGTGCCCGACGCCGTGGTGCGCGCCGCCGAGCAGATTGAGCTAGTGGACGTAACGCCCGAGGCGCTGCGCCGGCGCATGGCGCACGGCAACATCTACGCCGCCGACAAAATCGACGCGTCATTGTCGAACTACTTTCGCGTGGGCAACCTCAGCGCCCTGCGAGAGCTCGCGTTGTTGTGGCTGGCTGACCGCGTGGAAGACGCCCTCCAGCGATACCAGGACGAGCACGAGATTGGCGCCACGTGGGAGACGCGAGAACGTCTCATTGTCGGAGTCACCGGTTCACAGACGGACGAGGTCCTTCTTCGTCGAGCGGCACGAATCGCCTCGCGCACGGGAGCTGAAATGATCGCGGTACACGTCGTGAGTGCCGACGGGCCTCACCGAAACGACACGGACACGACGTTGGCGCAAGAGTTGGTCGCGGAGTTCGAAGGTACGTTCCAAGAGATTGTGGAGGACGACACGGCGATGGCGCTGGTCGCCTTCGCCCGCTCGGAACGCGGTACCCAAATCGTGCTGGGCGCGAGCCGGCCGCGTTCCTCTCTTCGCCCACTTGGTGGTGTGGTGCACAACGTCCTGCGACGCAGTCGCGACCTCGACGTGCACATCATCGCGGTCGGGGGCGAACGACCAGCGCGGGTTCATCAACGGCGACAGTCGTCACAGTTCTCCTGGCGGCGCCAGACCCTGGCTCTCGCTCTGGCGGCCGTAGTCATGCCGCTGGTGACCGTGTTGTTGACCGACGCGCGTGCGAGCCTTTCACTCTCGACCGAGTTTCTCGTGTATCTCGTGATTGTGCTGGCCCTCACGACGTGGGGAGGGGTCGCGGCTGGCGTCGTCGCGGCGCTGGCGGCGTCCGCGTTAGAGAACTACTACTTCGTCAAGCCCCTGCACACTCTTGAGGTCGCCAGACCCGACGACGTCGTGTCCCTGGTGGCCTTTCTTCTCTTCGCGGTCGGGGCCAGTGTCGTTGTCAGTAAGTACACCCGTCGCTCCCATGAAGCGGACCGCGCCCGCGCGGAAGCGCAAGTGCTGGCCAAAGTGGTGGGGACTGTCGGCACCTCGCACGAGGACCTCCTTCCCCTGCTCGACACGTTGCGCGCAGTGTTTGCCGCGTCGGGGGTGGCGATACTCACCCTGCGCGACGGCACGTGGGAGCCCGACGTGGTGAGCGGCGAGCCACTTCACGACGTCGAGTCGGCCACTCGTTTTGCGATTAACGAGGAGTACGCCTTGGTGCTGGAGGGCGCGTCGCTCCGTGACGCGGATCGACAACTCGTCAGTGCGTTCGCGGGCCGGATTGCGGTCGGCCTGCGGGTCGTGAACAACGCCCAAGAAGCTCTCCAATTGCGAGCGATCGCCGACGCGGAAGTGACGCGTACCGGCATGGTGCGTGGGGTCTCGAACGATCTACGTGAGTCCTTATCGACCATTCAATTTAAGCTGACTTCGTTCATGGACGGTGGTGAGACGGCGCCGGTGAAAGTACAACGTGAACGGCTCGGCGTCATCGAATCTGAAGTGCAACGAATGAACCGTCTCGTGGGCGATCTCATTGACGTCGGCCGTCTCGAAACTGGAGACGTCACGCCGCGATACCTACTTGTTTCGATGTCCGATCTGTTGAAGTGCGCGATCTCGACAATCGACACCGGAGGGCGAACTCTCGATATAGATCTTGCCGATGAGCTGCCGAAATTCATGACAGATCCTGAGTTGGCCGAGCGCGCTATCGCCGTAGTGATCGGAAATGCCTGTCGGTTCTCTCCCGCTGATCGGCCGGTGAGGATCACCGCGGGAGCGACCGGTGACGCCATGGAGTTACTCGTGATTGACCGCGGCCCAGGGATCGAACGGAGCCGTCGCGCGGCGTTGCTTGACTCCGTCCCGCGAAGAGACGGGGAGTCGAGTGGCGTCGATCTCGGTTTGACTGTGGCTACGGGCTCGGTGAAGTTGTTGGGAGGAGACATTCGTTTTGAGGACACGCCGGGCGGGGGACTCACTGTCATTTTGGAATTCCCGCTTCAGCATGAGGAGTGAGTTCGCAGTCGGCGTTGCTCGCTGGCCTCGTGCGCTCTAAGTTCCGCTCGCTGGTCTGACAAAGGGCCAAGGGAGCTTCACCTATCGCAGCGACGGTCCGTTCTCCAGTAAGGCGATCTGCCGTTTGGTGGCGACCGCCCGGTACGCGTCTTCGCAGAACATCTCAATCTCGTCGAGATCTGGAATGCCGTCGAGGTGTACGCCGATCCATCCGCGAGCGCCCACGTACGGCGGACGAAAGATTCGATCCGGCGCCATCGCGATGAGCTCCTGCTGCGCTCCGAGAGGTGCCGCGCACACCAGATGCGCGAAGTGGTGGTCGTGGTGGCCCTCGCTCATGAGCGCGAGGAACTGCTTAGTGGCGAAGAATGCCGGCACGCCATGGCTCAGTCGTTCGGTCACCTCTGGCAGGGCCATACAGATGGCCCGCACGCGATCGGCAATGTCGTTCGTGGCCACGAGTTGACTTTAGGCATTCTCGTTGAAGAGACCAACAACACGGTCGGTGCGGACCGGAGCACACTCGGGTCCCCGGCGGGGAGGTCGCGAGGCTACGTGACGACGACGGTGCCCAACATGAAGGTGTGTATCGCGCAGAAGTAGTGATACTTGCCGGCCTTCTTTGGTGCCTTGAAGCTCTTGGACTTCCCGGGAGCAATATTGCCAGTGTTGAACTGACCTCCCTTGGCGGTGACGGTGTGATCGACCTTGTCCTCGTTTGTCACTTTGATAGTGGCGCCGGGCGCAACCTTGAGCGTCATTGGTTTGAACATGAAGTTCGAAATGACGATGCTGTTCGTCGTGCTCGTGGCGCCCACCGACGGGCCGGTCGCGACGCCGAGTGCCGCGACGCCCAGGAGTAGTACTCCGGTGAGGAGGAAAGTCGTAGACCTGCCAAGATTTCGCTTGATCACCTCGTGATGCCGCCTTTGTCGTCGAATTCGTGGCGATCGCTCGAGCCGTCGCTGGAATCAAGGGTACTCCTCGTGTACGACGCGGGTCCTGACACGTGGCGAACCTCGAGGGGCCGACATGTGGCAGCGTGCCCGATCCCGAGGATCAACTCGTGGTTGGAATACTGGTCGCCAGTATTCGCTCAGTGAGATCTCTCCCTTCGCCGCGTGAAGGAGTGACACCGACTCTCTCGCACCCGTCGCGCCAACTCTCGTTGTCAGTGCGGCGCTGGTCATCGGACGGTTCTGGGTCCGCGAGCGTCGAGATCTACCAATGAAACAATGACCTTTCTGGCTATAGTCTTCATTCAATGGGCGGCTCACTGGACATGACCGAGAGTCCCCGCACCGACGTCGAATCGACCAACGCCAAGGGCCAAAAGACGGTCGCGCGCCTCGAGCACGTGACGAAGATTTTTGACGGGGTGCCGGTAGTCGATGACCTCAATCTGGAGATCTTCGAGGGTGAGTTCTTCAGTCTTTTAGGTCCCTCGGGCTGTGGAAAAACGACGTCTCTCCGAATGCTCGGTGGCTTCGAAGAGCCCACGAGCGGGCGCATCCTGCTCGATGGTCGCGACGTGACCTTTGAGGCGCCGTACCACCGCGGCGTGAATACGGTCTTTCAGTCCTACGCACTCTTTCCGCACCTCAACGTCTATGAAAACGTGGCTTTTGGCCTGCGGCGTCAGCGCGTCACCAAGCCCGACATCGCTCGGCGCGTCGGCTCGATATTGGAGATTGTCGATCTGCCGCACTTTGAAAAGCGTCGGGCATCGCAACTCTCGGGCGGCCAACAACAGCGTGTGGCCCTGGCCCGCGCGCTCGTCAATGAGCCCAAACTGCTGCTGTTGGACGAGCCGATGTCGGCGCTCGACGCGAAGCTTCGTCGACAGATGCAGATTGAATTGAAGCGGATCCAGTCTCAGGTGGGCATCACCTTCTTATACGTCACCCACGACCAAGAAGAGGCGATGACGATGTCGGATCGGCTGGCGGTCATGCGCAACGGCCAGATTGAGGGAATTGGATCGCCGCGTGACGTGTACGACAGTCCCTCCACGGAATTTGTCGCTTCATTTCTGGGCGCGTCGAATCTCTTGACCGGCGAACTCTCGGCGACCAACGGGCCATACGCGACGGTCACGCTGAATGATTTAGAGACTGTCATGGTTCCGGTGGAGCGCATGCCCGATCTCAGTGCTTCGGCCAAAGTGAAAGTCGGTGTACGGCCCGAGAAGATCACCATTCAGGCCGCGGGTTCGCCGCCACTGGCCAATCACAACTCGCTGCGCGGGCGCGTGCGAGTGTCGACCTTTACGGGCGTTGGGAATCAGTACCTCATCGACAGCGACTCGGGAGTCGAAGTCACCATCTACGCCCAGAACATTGGCCAGGATTCGGCGCCACGAAGTGGCGACCAAGTGGTACTGACGTGGCCGGTGGAGCATACGTTCGCGGTTCGACCAATGGAAGTCGGTCGTGACGACGAAACTTAGTTGAGGGGGAGACAACGATGAGTGAAGACCAGATGAGTTCCAATGACGACCGGATCATCGACCCGGCGTTCTGGCGAGGCTTGACCCAACGGCGTCTGTCACGCCGTCAGGCCCTCGGTGCGGCCGGCGTCGGTCTCGCTTCGTCGCTCTGGTTCACGGGACTCGGTCCGTCGGTGCCCTCGGCCTTTGCCGCGACCTTGCCCAACGCCGACGTGGGAACGAAGGCCTGGTGGAAGCGTCAGAAACTCCATGACCAGGTGAATTTTGCTAACTGGCCGTACTACATCGACGTGCTGAATGGCAAACACCAGTCGCTCGAACACTTCACCGCGACGACGAAGATCAAAGTCAACTATCTAGAAGTCGTACAAGACAACGCCTCGTTCTACGCCAAGATTCGTCCCTCGCTCGAGGCCGGTCAGGCCACGGGTTACGACGTGATGGTCATGACCAACAACAACCCCGAACTCAGCTACTTGATCGAGTTGGGTTGGCTCATTCCCCTCGACCGATCACTGATGACGAACTTCGACAAGTACGCCAGCCCCCTCGTCACGAATCCTCCCTACGACCCCGGTAACAAGTACACGATGGCCTGGCAGTCCGGTTGGACGTCGATCGGCTACAACTCCAGCGTGGTCAAGGACCCCGGCGACAGTGTACAGATTCTCTTTGACAAGAAGTATGCCGGCAAGGTCGGCATGCTTGATGACCCCTTCGAAATAGGAAGCGTCGGTCTCTTGGCGATTGGCGTGGAGCCGGCCAAGTCGACCGAGTCCGACTGGGCGCGGGCCGCTAAGAAACTGCAACAACAAAAGAGCGACGGGATCGTGGCCGCCTACTACGACCAGAGCTACATCCAACACCTCAAGAACGGTGACGTGGTGATATCTCAGTGCTACTCCGGCGACATCTTCCAAGCGAACTTGAACAGCAAGTACCGCGACCTCGTCTTGATGATCCCCAAAGAGGGCGTCATGATTTGGACGGACAACATGATCATCCCGCTGTACGCGGCCAATCCGCTCGACGCCATGACGTGTATGGACTACTTCTACAGTCCCTTAACGCAGTCTGTCGTGGAGTACTACGACGACTACATCTGCCCGGTGCCCGACGCCAAGCAACAGCTGTTGCACCCTACGGGCTGGAACGCGGCTGCGCTGAAGGCCCTCAAGAGCGAGATTCAACTCCCGACGTCGGTGACCGCGGACTCACTCGACGTCTTTCCCTCGCCCTCGCGCATCAAGGCGTCGTTGCCCTACTACCCGTTTAAGAACCAGGAGGAGATAACGGCGTGGACCAACCTGTTTCTACCGATCATCCAAGGCGCGTAGAAGTCCCGCGTCGCGGCGCTGGTTGGGGAAAGAGGCTCGCGCCGTATCTGTTGAGCCTGCCGGCCAGCGTGTGGCTGCTCTTGTTGTTCATCGTGCCCATGGGGGTCATGATGATCCAGTCGCTCGAGACCTGCAGCCCGGCGACGGGCCTGTGCGTGATGACCTGGCACTGGGGTGAACTGCCGAGCCAGGTCAGTCTCTATCACCAGCAGTTCATCACCAGTTTGATCTTTGCGGCCGTGGCGACGACGATCGATCTCATCATTTCGTTTCCGATCGCGTACTGGATCGCGTTCTACGGCGGGCGCCGCAAGAACTTTTTTCTGATCATGTTGCTCGTGCCGTTTTTCGTCTCGTTCATCATTCGCACCATCGTGTGGGAGTTCATTCTCTCGAACAACGGCATCGTCTTGACCTTCTTGAAGCATCAACACCTCGTACCCTCAGGCTTTCACGTACTCGGCACGAGCTACGCCGTGATCGCCGGTCTCGCCTACAACTACCTGCCGTTCACGGCGTTGCCGCTCTACGTGGCGATCGAGCGCATCGATCGTCGAGTCCTCGACGCCGCTTACGACCTCTACGCCAATCGCCGGGCGGCCTTTTTACGCGTCATTTTGCCGCTGGCGATTCCGGGCATCTTCGCGGCGTTTCTACTGACGTTTATTCCGGCCTTCGGTGACTACGTGAATCAGGAGATCTTGGGCGGCGTTTCCAACACCATGATCGGCACCGTGATTCAAAACACGTTTCTCGTGAACTTCGACTACGCCGGCGGGGCATCGCTCTCGGTCGTGCTGCTCGCCGTCTCGCTGGTGGGTATCTGGCTCTACGCGCGGCTCCTCGGGTCTCGCACGATTGAGGAGTACCTGTGAGCGCCGAGGTTAAAGCCCCACGTGACGTGAACCCCGCGCGCGAGAGGCTCCTCGCGCGTCGGCGTCGCCTCGGGCGCTACGTGCTGCCGACGTACTCCTGGCTGGTCATTGCCTACCTGGTCTTTCCCATCGCCATCATGATCGCCTACAGCTTCAACAAGGTCTTCACGGGACTGCAGTTGGTGAGTTTCAGCTGGAACGGTTTCACCACCGAGTGGTATCGCCAGTGGAGCAACGTGCCCGGTCTGACCTCGGCGTTCTGGCTGTCGATCCGCTTGGCCTTGGTCTCGACGGTGCTCGCGACCGTACTCGGGACGTTGCTGGCGATCGCGCTGGTTCGTTACCGCTCGAACAAGTTCCGCGGCCGAGTCGCCATCGAACAAGTTCTGTTTTTGAACATCGCCGCGCCAGAGATCGTCATGGGGGCGTCGCTGCTGGGACTCTTTGTCACCTTTAACATCGCTCGCGGCTTCCTCACGTTGGTGCTCGCTCACGTCATGTTTTCCATCGCCTACGTGACCGTCACCGTGCGAGCGCGCCTCTCTGGTTTCGACCGCTCGCTCGAAGAGGCGGCGTACGACCTCGGGGCGAATCCCTTGACGACCTTTCGGCTGGTGACGTTGCCGCTCATCATGCCCGGCGTCTTGGCGGGCGCCCTTATGGCTTTTGCCCTGTCAATCGACGACTTTGTCACCTCGAACTTCGTGAGCGGATCGAACCCGCCGTTCCCGGTGTGGGTGTACGGCGCAACCCGCGTCGGGATCCCGCCACAAGTTTTTGTTTTTGGTACCGGAATCTTCGCCATCGGGATTGGCTTCGCCCTCATGAGCATCGTGCTCTCTCGAAGAGAGACCTAGGGGATACCTCGGCGACCTGAGTGAACTTGCTCTGGTGTATCGATCAAAGGGCTCAATGGTTCCAGCACGGAAAAACGACCCGGGCCAATGGCCCGGGTCGCGCTTTCATTTATTTCAGTTCATTCATCCAACGGATACCTTGTCGCGCTGAGCGGCCGTCTCGTCGGTGGTGGTCATCACCGACTGCTTGACCCTCAAAATAGATATGGGACGATCAAAGTAGCGGTTAAGACGTGAGTCCTCGTGACGTTGGCGGTAGCCATAGATGAGACCGTCCACGCCAATCCAGCTCGAGGTCTGCCACGTGGCGAGAATCACAATCGAGAAGAGTGCGTAGAACGCGCACACGCTGGCCGTACCGGACATCACGTAGGTGAACAACAGCGCCAAACTACCCAGCGCCGCGAGGGGAGTGAGAAATCCAAGGACCAAGCAACAACCAATGGCGAACTCCGCGAACGCTACCGTAACGGCAATCCAACTCGCGTTGGGCACTACAAAGGCGTGCATGAAAAGGCTCCACCAGCTGTAGGCCCCGACGCCGTGGGCGAAGCCGGCGACTCCGGCGCCGTTGTTGTGCAAGAAAGCCGAGTTCTCGGCACCCCACAACTTAGAAATGCCCGCTTGGAGCCACATGATCCCGAGCCATATGCGCATGGCAGTCCAGACCAGTGACGCCTTCTTGTTGCGCTGTAAACGAACCAACAAACTGGGAGTCTTGACTCTCGCCGGGTCACCAATGAGACCTAGGAGTTTTTCCATGGAACCACCTACTTTCTGGTCCCGAGTGTCAAGACCTCAGTAGCATCATGCCTTTATGTGAAGTTCTTCACATAGGGCTAAAGGTCCCATTTGGAGGTGACTTTCGGCATTCCGCCATCGAAAATGGGACTGTCTGGGTCACATTGACAACCATAAAAGACGCCGATTGGTCAATCCAGGGAGAGCCCGAGGCGCCCCAGGTAGCCCACGCCCATGACGGCCGCTTCGCAGCCCACCCGGGCCAGGTCCGCGAGATCGTCGTCGTTTCTCACGCCGCCAGCCGCGACGACGGGAATGCCGCTGGCGCAGACCTTCTCGTACAGCTCGAGATCCGGTCCTTGCATGGTGCCGTCTCGCTCCACGGCCGTCACGTGCAAACGAGCCACGTCGGCGTGTTGACATCGTTCAAGCGCTTGATCAAGGGTGAGCGGCGCGTAGGCGACCCAACCGCGAACGGCCAGTCGGCTGTCTTTGACGTCCAGGGCGACGACCAATTGGTCGCCGAGAGCCTTCACGAATGAGTCAAGATTCGCCTCGTCCTTCCAAATCTGAGTGCCGACGACGACGCGAGCGGCGCCGGCCTTCAGTGCCTCACGGGCTGATTCGAGCGAGCGCAACCCACCCGACACCTGCAGGGGGACTCCTCTGGCCGCGCGACTACACCGTTCGATGACTGCGGGGCGCAGCGCACCGTCGCGCGCACCTTCTAGGTCGACGACGTGAATGAGGTCGGGTTGGGTGGCGATCAGGCGCCCCATGAACTCCTCTATGGGTTGGCGGAAGAGGACGCGGTTGAAATCGCCCTGCTCGAGACGCACGGCGTCGTCGCCAAGGAGGTCGAGGGCGGGGATGACTTGCATAGTAGCGAATTAGCATACTAGCATATGACCATGACCAGTGGAAAAGTAGTTCCGGCTGGCGCGAGCCCGGAGACGGCGACGCGTTTTGACGAACTCGTAGATGCCTTTGCACGTCTGCGAAACGCTGACGTGGTGGCGGCCTTCATGCGTGACCTCTGCACGTCCACCGAGCTCGACGCCATGGGTCAACGTTTGCAGGTGGCACGTCTCGTCGACGAGGGCGTGCCCTATCAGGAGATCTCACGTCGCACCGGCGCCTCGACGGCCACGGTCACACGTGTCGCGCAGTGGTTGCACCACGGCGAAGGTGGGTATCGGGCTGTGTTGAAGCAGGTCCGACGATGACGCGCCGATTGACCTTGGCGTTGCCCTCCAAGGGCCGGCTGCGCGAGCCGTCGTGGACGCTCCTCGAAGCGAGCGGCGTCTCGCCCCAAGAGCCCGGTGAACGGGTGCTGCAGGCCCACTGTCGTAACGCGGACATCGACCTGTTATTCGTTCGCGCCGACGACGTACCCGAGTACGTCCAAGACGGCGTCGTGGACTGTGGCATCACGGGACTGGATCTGGTCTTTGAGCGCGAGTGCAACGTCGAGGTACTCCTGCGCCTGGGCTACGGCACGTGTTCGCTCCAAGCCGCCGTGTCCAGTGAAGACCCAGCGACGCGTATCGAAGACCTCGAAGGTCGTCGCGTCGCTACCTCGCACCCGCGCGTCGCCTCCAAGGCCCTCGCCGACCGGGGCATCGGCGCCGAGATCGTGACAGTGGCCGGTTCGGTGGAGATCGCGCCGCGTCTCGGACTCGCCGACGCCATCATCGACCTGGTCTCGACGGGCAGCACGCTTCGCACCAATGGACTGCGGTCGATCGGCGTGCTCTTTGAATCCGAAGCCGTGCTCATCGGGCGAGTGAACTCTCAGGACTTCGAGGCCCGACGCGTCCTCACCACAGTGTTGGGATCGGTCATCAACGCCCGGGCCAATCGGTATCTTCTGTGCAACGTGGCGAAGGACCGTTTGGGCGAGGTGACCGCGGTGCTGCCCACGGTCGGCTCACCCACCGTGATGGATCTGGCCACCCCGGGGATTGTCGCGGTGCACGCGCTCGTTCCCGCGGCCGATATCTGGTCGTTGTTGCCCAAACTGGAGGCCGCTGGCGCGAGTTCGATCATCACCTTGCCGGTGGAACGGTTGGTGCCATGAGCACGCCGGTCAAGACCGATCGAAAAGTCTCGATAGAAGAGATTGTCAACGACGTTCGACGCCGCGGTGACGCGGCCGTCGTTAAGTGGTCGAAGCGCTTTGACGCGACGACGGCCAACTCGCCCGAGCGTGCCGTTGCGAACGGCGAGATTCCTACTGACGCGGTGCTGGCCGCCGCGGACGCGGTGCGCCGCTGGCACGAAGCGCAGCGTCCCTTGAACCTGGTGATGGAGGTGTCACCCGGGGTGACCTTGGAGCGGCGTTGGACGCCGCTTCGCTCGGTGGGTGTGTACGTGCCAAAGGGTCTGATCTCGTCGTTAATCATGGGCGCGGTTCCGGCCCAGGTCGCCGGGGTCGAACGCATCGTGGTCTGCACGCCGCCTTCAGGCGCGGGCGCCGTCGCCGCCACGGCGGCGTTACTGGGCATCGAAGAGGTCTGGGCGATTGGCGGGGCTCAAGCGATCGCCGCCCTGGCCTACGGCACCGAGTCGATCGCACCGGTGGACAAGATCGTGGGTCCCGGCAGTGGCGCGGTCAATGCCGCGAAACTGCTGGTGAGTCGTGACGTCGCGATCGACCTGCCGGCCGGTCCGAGCGAGATCGTGGTCGTCGTCGACGAGGGAGTGGACGAGGCACTGATCGCTCAAGAGATCGCCGCGCAGATGGAACACGGCGCCGACTCGAAGGGCTATGTCGTGCGCGTGGGCGAGGACCTCGACGTCGCGCTCGCAGAAGTCGAGGGGTACGCCGCCGAGCACGTGGCGCTGATAGGTGAGCGAGCTGAGTCGTTGGCCGGGCGCATTCGTAACGCGGGCGCGGTGTTCGTGGGCCGATACGCCCCCGTGCCCGCGGGCGACTACGCCACCGGCGCCAACCACGTCTTACCCACCGGCGGGTGGTCCAAGTCCACCGGGGGTCTGGGACTCGAAACGTTTATGAAGTGCGTCACCGTGCAACGAATCACGAAAGAAGGGCTTGAGGCCATCGCCCCCACCATCGAAGCGCTCGCTGCGTTCGAGGGACTCAGCGCGCACGGGGCCACGGCCCGGAGATGAAGCCCGAGGCCCTCGAGGCGTACCAGTGGCCCCCTTCGAGCGAGGTCATCGCTGAGCGTTGGGGAGTTGATCCACGCTCGATCGTGCGCTTTGACGGCAACGTCGCGGCGAGCGCGCCGGCGAGTGCTCGCCCGGCGGCCATCGCTCGAGCCTTGGCCGATGTCAACGAATACGACCGCGGGCGCTACCAAAGATTGCGTGAGGCAATCGCTCGTCGCCACGACCTTGACGTCGAGCAAGTGGCGCTCGGGGCCGGGAGCGACGAATTTATTGTCCTGCTGGCCCGACTCTTCGCAGAAGGGGGCACCATCGCGACGGTGCCGGCGTTTTCATACTCGATGTACCGCTTCGCCGCGATCATGGCCGGCGCGACATTGATCGACGATCCCGCACAGGCCGACCTGGTCTTTGTTTGTCGGCCGAATAATCCGACCGGCGAACTCCCCAACGTGCCCGACGTGCCCGGTCAGCTCGTGATCGATGAGGCGTACGCCGACTACGCCGGGGTCGACGCGCTCGATCGCCTCGATAGCGGCGCGATCGTGCTGCGAACATTTTCCAAGGCGTACGGGCTGGCCGGCGCGCGGGTGGGCTACGCGCTGGCGACGCGAGATCTCACGAGGGTCATTACCTCTCGACAAGCGCCGTTGTCCGTCTCGTCGCTCTCGGCGGCGCTGGCGCTGGCGGCGATCTCGACGCCATTGGAGATGAGCGGCATCCTCGCAGAACGTGAGCGACTCTCTCAGGAACTCGCGGGGCTCGGTCTCACGCCCCTTCGCTCCTACACCAACTTTCTCTTCATTCCAATGGACGACCCCGGAAAACTCGTCGAGCAACTATTGCCGCATGGCGCGGTGACCCGGGCCTACCCCGGAGGACTTCGTGTCAGCGTGCGCGACGAGTTCGACAACAACTTCCTTCTGGACGCTCTGCGCACAGTTTTGCTCGGCACCCCGATGCCGAGCCCGGCGCTTCGTTATGAACGGCACACGGCCGAGACGCTCTTAAAAGTGCGCCTGCGCGTAGCGGGTGAAGGTCGGGTCTACGTACACACCGGCGCCGGCTTTTACGATCACATGCTCCAACAGCTGGCCTTTCACGCTGGCATGGACCTCCGCTTAGAGGGCGTCGGCGACTTAGAGACCGGCGACCACCACACGGTCGAAGACATGATGCTCACTTTTGGTGAGGCCCTCGATCGGGCGCTCGGTGATCGAAAGGGTCTCGCGCGCTACGGCGAGGCCCGCGTGCCGATGGACGAGGCTCTCGCGCACGCGGTGGTGGATCTGTCGGGACGAGCGACGGCGACTCTTGACATCTCGCCGGACGAGGGCATGGTCCAACACGCTTTCACCTCACTGGTGCAGTCCGCGCGGATCACTTTGCACGTCACCGCCTCGGGTGAGAATCCTCACCACGTCGCCGAGGCCTCCTTTAAGGCCGTGGGGCGCGCGTTGGCACAGGCAGTGGCGAAAGATGGCTCGCTGGTGCGTTCGACCAAGGGCTCGCTGTGAGCGACGTCGTCGTCGTTGACTACGGCGCGGGCAACACTCGCTCGGTGCGCGCGGCGCTGACCCATCTGGGACGAACGAGTGTCGTCACGAGTGACCCCGCCGCGATTCTCGAGGCGGACTTTGTGGTCTTGCCCGGCGTCGGATCGGCGCAAAGTGCCATGGTTCACTTGAACGACACCGGCGCCGCGACGGCGCTGCGCGAACGATTCGACCACGGACGCGTCACTCTGGGCGTCTGTTTAGGTCTGCAGCTCGCGATGGCGTCAAGTGAAGAGGACGGCGGAGTGAAGGGTCTCGGACTCTTGAGCGGCGACGTCGTGCGCTTGCGTGAAGGAAGGGTGCCGCGCCTCGGTTGGGCCGTCGTCGAGCCCTGGGGCGAGGCGTTCTACTTCGCTCATTCCTACGCCGTGCGTTCGCCAGACGCGGTCGCGAGTGTCGACGGTGTGACCGTGGCCGTGCGTCGCGGGTCGTTCACCGGCGTGCAGTTTCACCCCGAAAAGAGCGGACCGGCCGGGCTCGAATTTCTCGATCAATGCCTTTCGCTCGTCTAATCCCGTGCCTGGACGTCGCCCACGGGCGGGTCGTCAAGGGCGTGAGTTTCGTCGGACTTCGTGACGTGGGCGACCCCGTCGAACTCGCGCAGTTCTACAGCGATGGGGGCGCGGACGAGTTGGTCTTTCTCGACATCACCGCCACGCCCGAAGACGCCGAAACCTTGACCAGTGTCGTCGCTCAGGTGGCCGAAGTCCTCGAGATCCCGTTCACCGTCGGTGGAGGTGTGCGCTCGGTAGAGGACGCGTCACGCCTTATCGAGGCCGGGGCCGATCGAGTGTCGTTGAACTCGGCGGCACTGGCGGACCCCTCGCTGATCACCGCCATCGCCCAGCGATTTGGCTCCCAGGCCGTCGTCGTCGCGATTGATGCCGGCGAGGGAGTGGTGCACACCCACGGCGGGCGCGTCGCGACGACGACTCCAACGGTTCCCTGGGCCGTCGAAGCCGCTGAGCGCGGCGCCGGTGAGATTCTCTTGACCTCGATTCGCCAAGACGGCCAGCGCAGCGGCTACGACCTTGAATTGACCGCGAGGGTTCGTAACGCACTGAGCATTCCGGTGATCGCCTCGGGTGGTGCGGGATCGGCTCTGCACGTGGCCGAGGCGTTGCGCGTCACCGACGCGGCACTCGTGGCCTCGATTGTGCACGAGAACCCGGCGGGTCTCGCGGCCCTACGCCAAGAGATTGAAAGCCTGGGTATAGAACTGCGGCCACTAAGGGGGCAACATGAGTGAAGAGCTTCGAGCGGCGATCGTTCAAGACGAAGGAACCAAGCGAGTCTTGATGTTGGGCTGGATGGACGACGAGGCCCTCGCGCTGACTCGCTCAACGGGTCTCGTGCACTTCTTCTCGCGTTCTCGCCAGCGACTCTGGCAAAAAGGAGAGACGTCCGGCAACGTGCTGCACGTCACCGAGGTCGCGCTCGACTGTGATGAGGACGCGGTCTTGGTGAGCGTGCACGCGGACGGCCCTACCTGTCACGTCGGATCGACGTCGTGCTTCTCTCCTTGGCTCTGGCGCAGGATCCTGCGTCGCGAGAGCGAGAATGCACCAGGTTCCTACGTCGCCTCCCAACTTCAAGCCGGCGTCGCGTCCAACGCTCGAAAGGTGGGCGAAGAGGCGGTGGAGCTGGCGGTGGCGGCACTGAGTGAGGACGACGAGCGCGTCGTGAGCGAAGCGGCCGACCTGTGGTTTCACTCACTGTTGTTGCTGCGAAGTCGCGGACTGGATCCCGCGGCCGTGGACGACGAACTGCGTCGACGTGCCGTCACGTCCTAGTCACGCCAACGGGTCTCTGACGCCACCCGACGGGTCGGGGAGTTGAGGTAAGAATCGACTCATGGTGATGGCGGCGGTGTCTTCGAACGTGGTGGTCTTAGTTGGCGCCGTTTTCCTGGCGAGCGCCGTGGAGATGGTCGAGGCACTCACGATCGTCGTCGCGGTGGGCCACACCCAAGGTTGGCGTTCAGCCCTGGAAGGCTCGGCGGTGGCGCTGCTCACGTTGGGCGCGCTCGTCGCGCTCGTCGGTCCCGCGCTGGTTCACTTTCCAATCGACGTGCTGCGCCTGCTGGTCGGTGCGGTGCTGTTGATCTTTGGCATGCAGTGGCTGCGAAAGGCCATCTTGCGCTCGTGTGGACTCAAGGCGAAGCACGACGAGGACGCGATCTATGAACAGACCGTCGAATCGATGGCCGAGACGACCTCGAGTGCGCGGCGTGACCGTGTGGCCTTTGTCCTGGCCTTCAAGGGCGTCTTTCTCGAGGGCCTCGAGGTTGTGATCATCGTGCTGACCCTGGGCACCTCGGCGCGCCACCTCGGCCTGGCGGCACTGGCCGCACTGGCAGCACTGCTCGTGGTGGGCGTCGTCGGGGTGATCGTCGCTCGTCAGTTGAGCAAAGTGCCCGAGAACGCAATGAAGATGACCGTCGGGGTTCTGCTCGTGAGTTACGGCACGTTCTTTGGTGGCGAAGGCTTGAGGATTCGTTGGCCGGGCGGCGACACCTCATTGGTGTTGCTCGTGGTGATCTACGCCGTGGTGAGCTGGCTCTTGGTCGTACGCCTGCGCGCGCTGAGCGCCGCCCAGGCCGCGGTGACGTCGTGAAGGCCTCCACGTCGTGGGCGGTTCGCTTGGTACGGGGCTTCGCCAGGTTCTGGTGGGATTTTCTCATCGGCGACACTCCCGAACTCTTTGCGGCGGTGCTCGTGATCATCGGTGTCGTCTCGCTGGTCAGTCTCGTCGGTCACGAGAACGCCCTAGCCGTCGTGTTATTGCCGGCGTTGAGCGTGCTCGCGCTGGGCGGGTCCGTGTGGCGCGCGTGGCGCGCCTCTCGGCGCCGCTAGCTCTTCTGGCCCGACAGCTCGTACGCGGTCATCGATAACGAGCCCATCTCGTAGCCGTCGATCAGCGTGCGCGTGGTCGTGTTGGCCGCGGCCGAGAGACCTGCGACGTAGGCCAAGGGAAGAAAGTGGTCGGGCGTGGGCACCGCGAGGGCGTAGTCGGCGTGCGCGCTCGACGTGCCGAGGTGTTCGGGGTCGTTGGTCATGATCTCACGCATCGCGTCGTCAAAGCGCCGGGCCCAGTCACGGCCCTCGCCCGCTAAGTGCCAATCGATCAGGCGAAGGTTGTGCACCACGTTGCCGCTGCCGAGAATGAGGATGCCTTCACTTCGAAGCGCGTGCAGTTTGGCGCCCAAGTTGAAGTGGTAGTCAAAGGGCATCTCTGCGTTGATCGAGAGTTGCAACACGGGCACGTCGGCCTTGGGGAACATGTGCACGAGCACCGACCAGGTGCCGTGATCGATACCCCAGCTGTCGGTGTCGGGCCCGACGTACGTGGGCTCGACGAGGTCGATGACCCGCTGGGCCAGTTGCGGATCGCCCGGCGCGGGGTACTGCACGTCAAAGAGTGGTGGGGGAAAACCGTAGAAGTCGTGAATGGTGCGAGGGACCTTCATCGCGGTCACCGCGGTGATGTTGACGAACCAGTGGGCCGAGATCACCAGCACGGCCGTGGGTTTTGGAATCGACGAGGCGAACTCCGTCCAACACTCGGTGTACCGGTTGTGATCGAGGGCGTTCATGGGGCTGCCGTGTCCGATGAACGCGGCGGGCATGAGCTCTGACATCGTGACCTCGCTTTGGCTCTTCAGCGTAGTGGCGCTTTTCTTTGGACCCAACGTCCTAGCGTGGCCTCATGCGAGCGTGGCGAGTCGGGGGTTGTGCGTTGGCGATCGCGTCGCTCGTTATCGCGGGGTCCACGGCGTCCTCGTCGGCGACCTCGAATCTGGAGTGCGCGAGCGCACTGGTGTCAACGTGGTCACTGTCACGATTGGCCAACGAGACGATCACGGTCTCGGTGAACGCCCTTGACATTGGCGCGATGGGACCCGCGGCCCGCGCCGGCTATGGGGGTCTGCTCCTTTTTGGATCCACCGCGCCGGCCAAGTTCGCGGGCATCGTCGCCACCTTGCAACGTGAGACGCCCGAGCACTACACCATGCTCGTGATGACCGACCAAGAAGGCGGAGGCGTAGAGCGACTGACCAATCTCGTGGCTGCTCTACCTTGGGCGCAGACCATGGGAAAGAACTTGACGGCCGCGCAGATTACGGCGGTGGCGAAGCGCGTCGGTCTCTCGATGAAGGCGGCCGGCGTGAACACTGACCTCGCGCCGGTGCTCGACGTCGATGGACGTGCTGAGGAACCGGGCGCCACGAACCCCGACGGCTATCGCTCGTTCAGTGGAGTGCCCGCCATCGCGGCGCGTGACGGTGTCGCCTTTTCGAACGGTCTTCGCCAAGCCGGGGTGATGTCGGTGGTGAAACACTTTCCCGGACTCGGCGGTTCGACGGGCAATACCGACTACGGTCCGGCCGCCACGTTGCCCTGGGCGACGCTCAAAAAGAACGGTCTGATTCCCTTTGCAAGCGCGGTGACGCAGGGCGCCACCGCGGTCATGGTCTCGAACGCCACGGTGCCGGGTCTCTCGTCACTGCCTTCGAGCATTTCGCCAGTCGTGATCCAGGTGCTTCGACAACAGCTCGGATTTAGCGGGTTGATCGTGACCGACTCTCTTGGCGCCGGTGCGCTCAGCGCCTTACATCTTTCGATTCCCGTCGCGTCCGCCCGGGCCATCGAAGCCGGGGCGGACCTGGTATTGGCCGGTTCACCAGCATCGAGCGCGGCGTCACTGGCGTTGGCCCAGCAAACCTCGAGCGCCATTCAAGCGGCGGTGTCCTCGGGCACGCTGGCGCGCGCCACGCTCGTGGCTGCCGCGGCCCAAGTGCTGGCGAGTGAGAACCAGTTGAGCTGTCCGGGTGACCCGGGCACGACCACGCGAGCCTGAGTACTTAGAGGTAGTGCGGCGGGCGTTCGTCGACGTCGCGACGAAGTCGTGAAATCTCACCCTTGAGCCGCTCAACCTCAGCTCGCAGCGTGCGGATGAGCGATTCGAGTTCTTCGCGAGATGCGTCGTCGTTTGTCACGGCTTAAGACTGACACAGTGGCGCGCCGTTCCTACGAAGGATCTATTTAGTACTGGTCCCAGCGCCGGCGTGGTCTCTCCGAGTACGCCTAGGGAAAGAGTCCGCGCAGTTCGGTGGCTTCGGCGATTCGCTCCACGCCAACGACCAGTGCGGTGTCACGAAGCGGCAGATTCAATTGGTCGTGGCGCAGCCAGACCGAGTCGAAGGCGTCGTGCATGGTCTTTTCGAGACGCGATTGGACGAGTTCCATCTCCCACATGAAGCCCTGAAGGTCTTGGGCCCACTCGAAGTACGACGCCACCACGCCGCCGGCGTTCGCCAGCACGTCGGGCACCACTTGCACGTTGCGACTCGCCAGCACCGCGGCGCCCTCGCCGGTGGTGGGACCGTTCGCCGCCTCCACCATCATCGAGGCCGACATCTTCCCGGCGACGTCTTCGTTGATCACGCCGCCGAGTGCGGCCGGTATGGCGATGTCGCTGGGCAAGGAAAAGAGCTCGTCGGCGTGGACTTCGTCGCCGCCGGGGTAACCCATGATGGACTTGGCTTCGTCGAAGTGGGCGGCCATCTTTTCATAGTCGATGCCGTCGGGCACGTGAATGGCTCCGTGGATGTCGGCCAAGCCGACGACTTTCATTCCCCGCTCGCTCAGGAGTTTGATGAGGGGCGCGCCGACCTTGCCGTATCCCTGAATGACGACGCGCTCGCCCGCGGCGGGGCGGTTCAGCTGCTTTAAGAGTGCGACCGTGCAGATCGTGACGCCAAAGGACGTGGCGCCGGCGTGTCCGAGCGAACCGCCAATGGCGAGGGGCTTGCCGGTCACGACGCCGGGCAGACTGTGGCCGGCCAACATTGACACGGTGTCCATTATCCAACTCATGACCTGAGGATCGGTATTGATGTCCGGCGCGGGGATGTCGCGGTCGGGTCCGATCATCGGCGCGATGGAAAAGGCGTAGCGGCGCGTGAGTCGTTCGAGCTCGCCGCGCGAGAGCAGCGCCGGATCGACCTTAACGCCGCCCTTGGCGCCGCCGTAGGGGATGTTCACCACGGCGCACTTGATGGACATGTCCGCGCTCAGTGCCGCAATCTCGTCCACGTTGACGCTCGGGTGAAAACGAATGCCGCCCTTGCCCGGGCCCCTTGACGAGTTGTGCTGAATTCGCCACCCGGTAAACATGTCGATGTCCCCAGAGTCCATGCGTACCGGCACGGCGACTTCGAGGATTCGCTCGGGCGTGACAATTCGCTTAATCAAGCCATCGTTGAGACCGAGGAGGTGGCCGGCCTGTTCAATCAGTGAGGTGATGTGCAGCCAGGGATTGAAGCCGTCGGAGTGTGCTTCGTGAAGACGCGTGACCACAAGTCACCAGCCTTTGGGATTCATGAAAGCGCCGTTGCTTTCACTCTCCAGGTTAGGTGAGTGGGCCCATCTCCAAGCACCAGAAGAGTCAACTTTCACTGTGGATAACCCGTCCGATACTGTGACACTCACGAAGGGTGAAAGGCCAACCATGAAGATTTCCACGATGATGGGTTACGCCGGAGGGTTCAAGCAGGCCGCGCGCGACGTCGCGGAGATGGAAAAGGCCGGATTGGACCTCGTGTGGGTCGCCGAGGCCTACGGCTTTGATAGTCCCTCACTGATGGGCTACCTCGCGGCGCTGACCGAGCGCGTGGAGATCGGCGCGGCGATTCTGCCGATCTACACCCGCACGCCCACGTTGATCGCCATGACCGCCGCGGGACTCGACGCGCTCTCCGACGGACGATTCCACCTCGGGCTGGGCGCGTCGGGTCCCCAGGTGATCGAGGGATTCCACGGCGTGCCCTACACCGATCCCCTCGGGCGCACCCGCGAGATCGTCGAGATCTGTCGCAACGTGTGGAAGCGCGAGGCCCCGCTCGTGCACCAGGGCAAGAACTTCACGTTGCCGTTGCCGGCAGATCAAGGGACCGGACTCGGAAAGCCCTTGAAGATCATCGCGCACCCCCAACGCGCAGAGATACCGGTGTGGATCGCCTCACTCGGTGAGAAGAACGTGCAACTAACGGCCGAAATCGCCGACGGTTGGATCCCGATCCTCTTCATTCCAGAGCGCGCGAACGACGTGTGGGGAGCATCTCTCGCGGCGGGCAAGGCGAAGCGCGACGCCCAGCTCGGCGACCTGATGATCACCGCGGGGGGACTGTTGGCGATCGGCGAAGTCGACGACGTAGTGGCCCTTCGAGAACTCCAACGTCCGATGGTGGCGCTCTACGTCGGCGGTATGGGCGCGCGGGGCAAGAACTTCTACAACGAATTGGCCGTTCGCTACGGCTACGAGAAGGAGGCGGCGATCATCCAAGATCTCTACCTCGCGGGCAAGAAGCGAGAGGCCGAAGCCGCGGTGCCCGATGAGTTTCTCGAGCTCACGACACTCTGTGGACCTATGGGGTACGTCAAAGAACGCGTGGCGGCCTTTCGCGCGGCGGGCGTGACGCACTTACAAGTACATCCGTTGCCCCAAAGCGGTCAGAGCGCCGCGTCGCTGATTGAGTCGCTCAAGACTTTGCTCTAGGTGCCCGTGCGTGTCGCGTCACGCCCACCCGACGCCAACCACGCGCCGTACATGATCGAGTACGCGCCCCCCGCCGCCAAGAGCTCTTGGGGCGAACCCATCTCCACGATGCCGCCTTCGTCGATGACCACGATCCGGTCGGCCCGCTGGGCGGTGGTGAGACGGTGGGCAATCAGAATCGCCGAGCGGCCCTCGAGCAAACGATCGAGCGCCCGCTCGATCACGGTCTCACTTCGAAGGTCGAGCGAGGAGGTCGCTTCGTCCAAGATCAACACGCGCGGTCGAGCGAGGAACGCTCGTGCGAGCGCGAGCTGTTGTCGTTCTCCGGCCGAGAGGGTCTGGCCCCTCTCGTGTACGGGCGTGTCGATACCCTCGGGCAGCCGTTCGATCAGCTCGCGCAGTCCCACGACGTCAATCGCGTCTTCGATCTCTTCGTCGCTGGCGTCGGTGCGCCCGAAACTCAAGTTGGTGCGAATCGATCCCGCGAAGAGGAAAGCTTCTTGGGGCACCACGCCCAACTGGGAACGCAACGAGCGCAGCGTCACGGTGCGGATGTCGATGCCGTCGAGCAGTACTCTGCCCGACGTCGGGTCGTAGAAGCGGTTGGCGAGTTTGGCCATGGTGGACTTGCCGGCGCCGGTCGGGCCGACGAAGGCCACCGACTCACCCGGGGCTATCTCTAAATTGATGTCGTGCAGCACCAGCGTCTCGGGGTCGTAGCCGAAGTTCACGTGTTCAAAGGTGATACGCCCCTCGAGGGTGGGCAGGGTGACGGCGTTCTCGATCTCGTCCACCGTGGGTTCGATCTGGAGCAGTTCTCGAAGACGGATGATCGATGAACGGCCCTGTTGGAGACTGTTGTACTGCTGGACGAGGAGTTGGATCGGGGCGAAGAACCGGTTCAAGTACAAGAAGAAGGCGATGAGGTAGGCGACGTTCAGTTGATGGGTCAACACCATGTGCCCGCCAATGCCGAGCAGCATCGCCTGGCCCAGGATGCCGATCATGACGGTGGAGGGTCCGTAGATCGCGTTGACCCGCCCGGTGTAGAGGTTGGCGTCGCGGTAAGCCCCGATGACGTGGCGATGGTTGCGGATGTTGCGCCGTTGGCGATTGTTCGCCGTCACCACGCGAATGCCGTAAAGCGACTCCGAGAGGTCGGCGAGCACGAGGGCGATGCGGTCGCGACTGAGGAGGTACCCACGCTCGGACGCTTGGTGAAACCAGATGGAAAAGACGAAGAGCAACGGCACGATCAACAAGACGACCCAGGTGGCTAAGGCCACATTGGTCACGAAGAGAATCGCCGTGATGACGATCATGGTCAGACCCTGCAGGGCGAACTGGCTGACGCCGTCTTGAATGAGTTGTTGAAGGTTTTCGATGTCACTGGTCATACGGCTCATCAGGACGCCGGCTTTTTCGTCGGTGAAAAAGTCCATGCTGAGGCGTTGGAAGTGAGTGAAGACGCGGATCCGCAGGTCGTGCATCACCCGTGAGGAGAGTTTTCCCGTCACGTCGGTTTGCAGGCGTTGGAAGTAGACGCTCGCTAGGGCGAGCACCAGGTACAACACGGCGCATACGGCAATCACGGTCAGTGATCGATGACCGCTCTCCATGCCGTTCTTAATCGCGAATTCGGTGAGGAGCGGTCCAGCCTGGAGGGTCAGGCTGATCACGATCACCAGGGCCGATCCAGCGAAGAGCCACTTTGGATAGACCTTCAGGAGTTTGGGCAGCGTGAGACGCTGGCGTTCCTTGTCACTCGGACGTTGGGTGAAGTGAATGCGCGACTTGGGGTGCTCGGGTTCGCTGGCTAACAGTTTGGTGGCTTCGTCCATCAACTCTGAGGGGATGCCCCCAAAGGGCAGACCGGCCCGACCGCTCGCGATCGTGGCGCTGCCGCTGAACATGCCACCGCCACCGCTCCAGCCGCCGCCCCAACCCATTAGGCCGGCTCCCCGGTCGTGGTCTGGGCGAGGATCTGTGAGTAGAGCGGCACGTTGGCCAACAGTTCGTCGTGGGTGCCATCGGCGACGACGCGTCCCCCTTCGAGTAACAACACCCGGCTCGCCAGGGCGATGGTGGAGATGCGGTGCGCGATGACGATGGTCGTGCGTTGGGTGAGCAGTCCGCGGAGCGCTTCGTAGATCCCCGACTCGATATGCACGTCGATGGCGCTCGTCGCGTCGTCAAGGATCAGGATCGGCGGATTCAGCAACAGCGTGCGCGCGATGGCGATTCGTTGGCGTTGACCTCCGGACAGGGTGTAGCCCCGCTCGCCCACGACGGTGTCGTAGCCCTCGGCCAGTCGCACGATGAACTCGTCGGCGTTCGCGGCGCGGGCCGCGGCGATCACGTCCTCGAGGGGGGCGTCCGGCCGGCCGTAGGCGATGTTCTCGCGAATCGAGACCGAAAAGAGAAAGGGCTCGTCGAGCACGACGCCCACGTTCTCTCGAAGCGAGTGCAACGTGAGGTCGCGCAGATCGTGTGAGTCGATGGTGATGGCGCCGTCGCTCACGTCATAAAAGCGCGTCATCAGCCGGGCCACTGTCGACTTACCCGAGCCCGTACGCCCTACCAGGGCCACCGTCTCGCCGGGCGCGATGTGTGCGTCAAAGTCGTTGAGAATCTCTGCACCGTTGGCGTAGGTGAACGTCACGTGGTTGAAGTCGACTGCGCCCGCCACGTGCTCGAGGTCGTAGGCGCCGGGACGATCGACGACGTCGGGCTGCTCGTCCAAGATCTCAAAAATTCGTTCGGCGCTGGCCTTGGCGCGCTGGCCCATCATGACCAGTTGACCGAGCATCATGAAGGGGGCCTGGAGCATCAAGAGGTACGCGTTAAAGGCCAAGATCTCGGGGTAGGCGAGCTTGCCCTGCAGGACCATCCAGCCACCGAAGAGCAAAACGAGCGCGAGGCCGAGCTGGGGCAGGTTCTGCACCCACGGCGACCACACCGCTCGAATATTGGCGTCTTTGATGTACGCCCACGCGACCCGTTCCGCGTTGTCGGCCAGTCGATTCACTTCGGCCTCTTCTTGGGCGAAGGATTTGACGACCCGCACGCCGTTCACGTTCTCGTCAACGATCGTTGCCACGTCGGCGAGGCGGGCCTGGGTGATCCACGAGATCGGGAACATGACTCGGCGCATCTTGATGCCCACGAAGTACAAGATGGGCATGACGATCATCGCGATGAGTGCCAAGATCCAGTTGATGTAGAGCATGAAGCCAAAGGCGATGACGCCGATAGAACACTGCACGATAATGAGCGGCGCGAACGTCGAGTACATCTGTACGCTGCGGATGTCGCTGTTGGCGCGACTAATGAGCTGCCCGGACTGCACGCGGTCGTAGAAGCTGAACGACAGCCAGGTCAAGTGTTCGTAGATCAGCGAGCGCAGGTCCGCTTCGACGTTGTAGGCCGTGTAGTAGACGTACTGGCGCGAGATGATGCCGGTCACACCGGCCAGGAGTCCAACGATCACAATTGCCAACACGTCGCGGTGCAGTGATGTGACGTGCTTCACCAGCGTGTTGTTGATGTCACTCGCCAACATATTGGGTACCAGTACTTGAAAGACCAGGCTGACGAATGAGAGTCCAATCGCGACCACAAACGTTGCACGGTGAGAATCGATGACCGGCAAGATACGTCGCCACCAGGAGAGATTGCGGTTCCGAGAGATCTGGGCGCGAGGACCCGGGTACTTCGAGGTCACGCCGCCTAATGGATTCGCTTCTCCCTCTCGAACGCGCGCGGTGCGGTCAGAGAGTGAAGAAGACATTGAGCAATTCTACCGGCTGTCATACGACAGCGGGCTGGAGTGTCGCCAAAAGTGAAATCTGACGGCTCGAAGTGCGACGGCGTAGTGTGACCACGTGGATTCGCTGCTCGTGGTTCATCACCCAGTCGTGGCCGACAAGGTCCGCCAGCTTCGCGACGTACGAACCTCCAACGCCGACTTCTTGCGTTTAGCGGGGGAGATATCGCGTTTTGTCGCCTACGAGGCCTTTCGCGACACGCCCGTCACGATAACCACCGTCGACACACCGGTCACCAAGTCCGCGCCAGCGCTGCGCATCGACACGGAGTACCTGATTGTGCCAATTTTAAGGGCCGGGCTCGGCATGAGCCCCGCCGTGCAAGAGGTTTTGCCGCATCATCGGGTCTGTCTGGTGGGACTTCGTCGCAACGAAGTCACGCTCAAACCGGACGTGTATCTCGATGGCCTGCCCGAGTCGCTCGAAGGGGTTCACGTGGTGATCTGCGATCCCATGCTCGCCACCGGTGGCTCACTCGACTGCGTACTCGAGATGCTTCGCTCGAGGGGCGCGGGCGAAGTGACGGTGCTTTGCCTCATCGCCGCCCACCCCGGGGTCGACTTCGTCTTGTCGCGCCATCCCGAGATCACCATCGTGGCCGCCGCCCTCGACGCCGAGCTGAACGACGTGGGTTACATCACCCCAGGACTGGGCGACGCCGGGGACCGACTCTTTGGACCCCCCGCGCGATAGGTCTTACAGGCCAATGTCCTCGTGCCAGAGTTCGGGGTGCTGTTCAATGAACGAGCGAAGCAACGTGGTGCAGGCGGGATCGTCCAGCACGACAATCTCGACACCGAGCTCTTGGAGCCACTCGTGACCGCCAAAGAAGTTCTCGGATTCGCCGATGACCACGGCACCGATATTGAACTGACGTACGAGGCCCGAGCAGTACCAACACGGTGACAGCGTCGTGACCATGACGCACTCGGGGTAGTCGCGTCGTCGCCCGGCCTTTCGAAAGGCGTCGGTCTCGGCGTGGACCGACGCGTCGTCTTCTTGGACCCGTCGGTTGTGGCCCGATCCGAGCAGCGTCCCGTCACGCAAAAAGAGCGCCGCGCCGATGGGGATGCCCCCCTCGTTGAGTCCTAGTACGGCTTCGTCGTACGCGGTGGCGAGCATTTGGCGCGCGAGCCCGTGCTCGAGCGGTTTAATTGACGTGGTCATGGACTCAGTATGCTCCAGCACCGTGACCAGAGGCACGTTTTCCGTTGACATCGGATCCCAGCGCGTCGATCTGCCGGTCGTGTCACTGAACGAGAATCTCGCACTGGCGCTGCTCATCACCGTGGACATGGGCATCGCCTTCATGGCCAAAGCCGGCGAAGAGCTGGCCGACGTGCTGGCGCCCTACGAGTTGGACGTCGTGGCGACCGTGGCCACGATGGGCATACCGCTGGCCGTGGAGGTGACGCGCCACCTCGGACTTGACCAGTACGTCGTACTGCACAAGACCCCCAAGATCCATCTGGCCGATGCCATCAGTGAACCGGTGCGTTCAATCACCACCAACGTCGAACAGCGCTTGCTCTTTGATCGGGCCCGACTCGACGACGTTCGAGCCAAGCGCGTCGCCATCGTGGACGACGTCATATCCACGGGCGCCTCCACCGGGGCGACCCTGCGGCTCCTTCGCGGCGTAGGCGCTCACGTCGTGGTGATCGGCACCATCGTCACCGAAGCTTCGCTCTGGCGCTCGGCGCTTGGCGACGACGCCACGATGGTGCGCGCGCTCGGATCGATCCCCGTGTTCCGTCCGGACGGATCCGGGGGCTTAGTCGAGGACTGGAACGGCTAGCCCACCCCTCGAGGCGAATCCGAGGGGTGGGGTGAGCTTCTAGAGCGAGGGTTCGAGTTCCTTTTGGCGCTTGACCTGGCGCGCGACGTTGCCCGTTAACTTCTCGAGCACGAAGTAGACGACCGCGGCGATAATGATGCCGGCCTCAATCGAGAAGTCGGCGCCGCCGTACCAGCCGGCACCGCACACGCCGTGCACGAGCGATCCCGCGCACGCGCCGCCGTAGTGATTCGAGACCGGCGTCATCCAGTGGAACGGGAAGTTGACGGGTGGGGGCGCTTTGGAAAAGGCCAGCGTCGCGCCGACCAGGCCCGCAAAAAAGGCCACGATGGCGCTCCAATTTATGCCGCTGGAGCCGACAAAGTACAAGCTCCCTCGATCCAGTCGTTGCATCTCGGCGGCGCTGTAGCGGTACTTTCGCATCAGCCAGTCCACCATCATGATCGCGAACCACGGGGCGATCCAGACAATGATGACCCCGACGAACTCCTTCATGTACAAAGAGAACGTCGACTGGAACTCGGCGTAGATCGTCAAGCCGCACGCCAAGAAGGAGTCCAGCACCACCGCCTGGTAGCGCTTCAGTCGAAGTCCCATCGCCTGGAGCGAGACGCCCGAGGAGTAGAGGTCCAGAGAGTTGATGCCAAAGAGCTGCACGATGGCGAACAACAAGAACAGCACGATCACCCAACTAGGGATGAAGTGCTGGCCGTGCAGTGCCTCAAAGGGATTGGCACCGTTCCACGCCGCCACCTGGGCGTTCGACGAGAGAAAGGTGAAGGTGGCGGCGCCCAGGATCATCATGATGATCTCGGGTATCGCCGTTGAGATAAAGATCCACCAGACGATGGACCACTTCTTGGCGTCGCGCGGTAGGTAGCGCGTGTAGTCGTTGCCGCACTCCGTCCAGCCGAGGCCCGACAGCGCGATGGTAAAGGCCAGCCCGGCGGTGTAGAGCTGCCAACCACCACCAAAGCCCTTAAAGGCGGCCGAACCGTGTCGAAAGTCATAGACGGCGAGCAGGACAAAGATGGCGCCAAAGGGGATGATGAGCGAGCGAAGGACCTTCACCATGGTCGCGTGGCCCAGGTAGGGCATCACCGCTTGGATTGACGCCGCGATGATGATGAAGATGACCTTCAGCGGTGTCGATACCTGAACGCCCGCCATCTGGAACAAGACGATCGCGGCGCCCACGATGAGGATCAGGCCCTCAGTCTCGAAACCTAACTGCGTGATCCAGTTGAAGAAGCTGACGAGGCGCGATCCTCGCGTGCCAAAGGCAGCTCGAGAGATCGCAAAGGCAGTCGTTCCCGCCTCGGGACCTTGCAACGACGCCAGCCCGAGGAGAAAGAAGGAGAGGTTGCCAATGATGATGATGCTGAGGGCCGTGTAGAAGCTAAAGCCAAAGCCCATGAGCAGTGCGCCATAAATGAAGTATTCGACGTTGATCGCCGAGCCGGCCCACAGGGCGCCGATATTTCGAGGCGAGGCCCATCGTTCTGACGTTGGTATGAAGTCGATGCCGTGCTGCTCAACGTGAAAGGCTGGGTCTCCAGCGGATCCGTCATGTGAATCGAAAGTCAACGCCACGCGGGTGTCCTCCCTAATAAATAAGTCCCCCGTGCCGACCCCGTGAGGCGCTACTTGTACGCGCCCAGTATGCCCGAAACCAAATGACCGAGCGCGGGAATTGAAACGATTTCTTGCTGAATTAAAAATTTCGGGATTTAGTGGCTTCTTACCCACTTTCAATAGTCATCACAAACTGACGGGTCACACTGGATGGACCCCCAAGAGATGGTGACCACGACAGGAGAGAGATTCGAATATGTCACCCGGCGAGAGAGAAGGTGACCAGATGAGTCGACTTCTTCCACACCACCCTCCGGGACCGACCATTGGGTAACGGCAACCCACTGAGGTAAAAGCGTTGAATTGCCCACTTTTTCAGGACCCAGGCGGCCCCTCCCTCCGCCTGGGTCCTGAAGTAGTACCCCGTGCAAAGAGATTCGCGAGGTGTACTGGCTTCCAGGCCAGTTCTTGCTAAGTTTCGCGCAGTGGAGAAACCGCACAAGGCGGTCTCTCTGGGGGAAAGCAGGACCAAGATGTCGTCAACGTTCGATCGTCGTTCGTTCCTTACTCATTCAGCGGCCACGATTGGCGGCGTCGCAATGGCAGGCACCGTGGTTGACGGTCTGCTCGCCAACGTCGCCGGCGCAACCGTGGGCGTCAACAAGGGCAAGCCGAAGAGGGGTGGCACCCTGACCGTCGGAACACTCTCCGACGTGCCTAACTACCACATCTTTAACGGATCGCAGGGAAAGTTGGATGCGTCGGGTTTCTGCGTGGCGAATGCACTGTATGACCCGCTCTTCGTGATGTCAAAGAACGGTAAGACCGCGTTGCCCATGTTGGCCCTGTCGGCGACGCCGAACTCCAACTACACGGTGTGGACTGTGGCGCTGCGCAAGGGCGTCACCTTTACCAATGGCGACGCCTTTGACGCCACGGTCTGCGTGGCTAACTACACCGCCGCGAATGCCGACCCCACGGTGGGCCTGGCAATCCAGCCCATCATCAAGTCGGTGACGATGATTGATGCCTATACGGTGGCCTACAACTTGGTCATACCTTTTTCTAGGTTCCCGGTTTCAATCGCGCAGGCGCAGATCTCCTACATGGCTCACCCCTCGTCGTTCGTGCCCACCTACACGGGTAACCCGATTGGCACCGGGCCCTTCGTGGTGAAATCGTGGCAAGTGGGAGTGGAGTCGCAGTTCACCCGCAACAAGAACTACTGGCGTACTGACGCGCACAACCGCCAGTTGCCCTACCTTGATGGGATCAACTTCAAGACCATCGTGGACAACTCGTCACGTAACCAGGCCCTGCAGAGCGGCTCGGTGGACATGATTCTCCAGCAAGACGGTACGGAGATTGCGGCCTTTAAGAAGATGAAGAACGTCACGTACGTCACTGACATCAACGCGCCGAGCGACCCTGCGTGCAACTGTCTCATCTTTAATACGACGGCGACGTTGAATCAGTACTTCTGTTGGGCGGGAGAGTTCGCGTCCATCGGCGTACCGGGAACGTTGCCGTACATCTTGAAGGGTCAGGCCGCGCCCGCCGCGGTCCAAGACGCTGACTGGGTGGGCACCATGGGCGCGGTCAACCCCTCGACGTTGCAGTGGGACACCACCTTGAAGCCGGTCGTGAACGACGTGACCATCCGCACGGCTTGTGCGATGGCGATCAACCGCAACACCTACTTCAAGGTGATCGACAGCAAAGTCGGATCGGTGATTGACGGCCTGTTCCGAAAGACCTCGCCGTTCTACAAGAACCCGGGTTGGCCCGCGTACAACCCCACCAAGGCCAAGGCCTTAGTGGACGCGTACAAGGCCAAGAACAACGTCACGGAGGTCGCATTTTGCATCGAGACCGTGTCGGGGAGTTCCTCTTCACTCCAAGCGTTCTCCTTGTTCCAGCAGCAGTTAGCGGCGGTGGGCATCAAGGTGACCCCTCGTCCTTCGGTGCAGAGCACGTTGATTAACAACGTCATCTACGGAGAGTTCGACTGCTCTGAGTGGAATCAGTTCGGTGGCGTCGACCCGTCGCTGAACTACGTGTGGTTCATCTCGCTCAACGCGACGGCCTCACCGGCCATCGGGGGACTCGGGATGGGCGCACTTCCGGCCGGAACCTTCATCGCTGGAGCGGTCAACTTCGCGCACCAGGGTGACCCGACGGTCGAGTCCGCCATGCTGGCAGCCCTCGCGGCCAAGCCCGGCTCGGCCACGGAAATCGCGTCGTGGCAGACGGTCAACACACAGTTCGCCCAGCTCGTTCCGTACCTATGGCTCGACTCGTTGGTCAACGCCTGGGCGGCGAGGAGCAACGTGCAGAACTGGGTTTCGGGAACGGCCGGCGACGGAACAACTCCGGTCCTCAGCCCTGACGGCGGCACCGCGCGATGGGACCAAATCTGGAAGTCGTAGTTCGACTCTGTTATCTGTGACGAGCGAGCGGCGCGAAAGCGCCGCTCGCTCGTTGTTTCTAGTGTGTCGACTCGGCAATCTTGCCCTTGACGTGGCGCCACCAGAACAACGTCGAGAGCGCGAGCGACGCCGATACGACGGCGATCAGCGTAAAGGGAAGTGCCGAATTAATGGTAAAGAGGAACCCAGACGAACCGGCGCCCAGCGCTAACGACGCCGTGTTCGAGGTTGTGTAGAGGCCCTGTCGTCGTCCAAGCTCGCGACTGGCCGAGCCTTGGCTCATGAGAGACGAGATGGAAGGCAGCGCCAGTGACGTGCCGATCGACTCGAGGGATCCCAGTGCAAGGATGACGTCGTTGTTGTGAATGTGGGGGTAGAGCGCGAGGAAGAAGGCGCCGTTCAATAGCCCCCCGAGGGCGATGATCCGTCGGTTGGCGTGATCGGCGAGCCGGCCGCCAAAGCGTGCGAATATCACCCACGGTGCACTGAAAAAGGTCCAGCTGAGGCGAATCTGCAACGTGCTCGCGTGATGCGCGTGGAGCAAGAGGCTCCAGCACGCTTCGTAGACGCCGATGGCGAGTCCCGAGGCGCTGGCCGCAAAGAGTGAACCCACGAGTTGGGAGTTCCACTGCATCTTCGGTAGCGGCGAGGGGTCGTACTCCTGGTCACCGAGACTGGTTCGTGCCGCGACCAACGCGGCGCCGAGACTGACCAAACCGGTCACGAAAAAGGCCCAGCCTAAATCGTTCACCGAGGCGACGACGCCCGCGACGGGACCGATGGCGATGCCAAAGAGCTGCGCCGCAAAAATTCTCGATACGGCGCGACCTCGCTCGGACTCGGGAAAGAGCGACGCCACCGCGGACAACGACGTGACCTCGATCGCGCCCGCGGACGCGCCCTGAAACGCGCGCGTTAGCGCGAGCCACGGGGCCGAGACCGGTAGTAGGTAGGTCATGCTCGCGAGGCCGTAGGTGACGAGGCTCACGACGAGCAGGCGCCGTCGACCGAACCTGTCGGCTAAATGACCAAAGGCGAACTGCGTTGCCACGCCCGCGACAAAGAACGTTGCCATAATTAGACCGATGATGGTCGGGGTGCCGTCACGGTGCTCGAGAAAGAGCGGCAGGAGCGGCAGACCGAGCGTGGCGCCCATCCACTGGATGGCTACGATGACCGTCAAGCGGCGCAATGTCTGTTGAGCAGTGCTCTGCGCCATGAAGACCACGCTATCGTTCGCCGCGCGCAACCTCAGGTTGAAGCAATCAGAACGTGCGGCACTCGATCAGTATGAGGACACCCAGGAGCACATATAAGAAGGGCATGAACGTCGAGGCGTGTTCGTTGCCCCAGCGCACGATGCGTGGATGCGTTGCGAATTTCATTGCACTGAAGAGAAAGACGATCTCCCAGAGCGCGAAGATGGCGACAGTGAGCAGAGCGTGCGCGACGCCGTTGGCGCGAAACAGCGGTATCCAGACGGCTAGATTGTCGCCACCCAGCCCCATCGTGAGTGCGAACGTCGTCACGCTCCCGCGGCGGAACTGTTCACGCTGCGGGGCGTGGTGACGCCACGAATGCCACGCGAAGGCAAAGGGCGCTACGCACAGCAGCCCGATCCAGCGCAAGGGAATGGGTGCGAGGAGTGAGCCAAGACCACTGGCCAGAACGACAATCGTCGCGATGGCTAGTGCGTGGGCCCAACCAACGCGGCGAAATCGAATTGAGTCCGTGACGACCAGTTGCGCCGCGAAAGCGAAGAAGTTGTCGAACATTGTTCCAAGGAATGCGAACGAAGCGACAAGAACGACGCCAAGAATCGTATGCACCCGCTGACCTTACTTGAGAGTACGAAGAGGATAAAAAAGTTGCCCAGTAGGCTGAACGGGATGATTGAACTCGTGTCGCCCCCTTCGCACGAACAACTTGAACGCGCTCGGCGAGTCGTCGCGCAGCACGTCGATCCCACGCCGACCGTCACGATCCTCGTTCGTGGAAGAAAAGTCTTCGTCAAACTTGAAAGTCTCCAGGTCACCGGCTCATTCAAAATCCGCGGTGCCCTGGCGGCCATTGACGCGGCGCACCGTGAGGACCCCACGGGTGCGGTAATCACCGCGTCGGCCGGTAATCACGGACTCGGTATCGCTCACGCGTCGTCGCTCCTCAGTGTGCACGCCACGGTCGTCGTTCCCGAGAACGCGTCGGCGGCGAAGGTCGAGAAACTCTCGAAGTACGACATCGAACTGCTCCAATTCGGTTCGTCGTTTGATGAGGCCCAGGCGCTGGCGAAGCGACTCGCCGACGAGCGCTCCATCCGCTTCATTTCACCGTTTAACGACAGTGACGTCATCGCCGGACAGTCGACGGTCTTTGATGAGATGTTGCTCCAAGCGCCCGAGATTGAACACGTCGTGGTGTCGGTGGGCGGGGGTGGACTCATTTCGGGCACGCTGATATCTCGCGACGCGCACGGTCGCTCGGATATTCGCGTGACGGGAGTGCAGCCCGAGGAAAGCGCGGCGCTGTACCACGTGTTGCGCGGCGTGGCAATGAGTGACGTCGTTCATCGTCCGACGATCGCCGACGGACTGGCGGGCGGGGGTGACGAGGGCGCCATTACCAACGAATTGGTTGCGAAGAGTGGCATCGAGTTGGTGCTGGTGCCCGAAATAGAGATTCGCCATGCGGTGCGCGAGATAGTCGAGGTGAACGGACTCGTTATGGAGGGTTCGGCCGCGGCGTCGTACGCGGCCATCGCGGCCAATCGAGTGGACGATGCCACGTCGAAGATCGGCTTTATCGCGAGCGGGCGCAACATCTCACACGAGTTGCTCATCGAGCTCTTGAAGCATCCTTGACGCTACGTCGTTGAAGTGCCAAAACCGCGAAACGGTAGGGTGGAACGATGCCAGTAAAGACGCGCTTCATGGCCCTCACGCTCATCGTGGTCGCCTTTGCGCTCACGGTGACCGGCATCGTCATCGCCGCGACCGATTTGAACCCCGGAGGCACCGTCAAGGATCCACTGGTGCTCAATGGCTATCCGCCGTCGTCGGCGAACCTGCTGGTCACTGTTTCGACCGGCGCTCCCTTTGGCCTCAGTGCGAACGTGGCCGTGAACTTTAAGTCGAATCGGGTTGACGCCGTCGTGCGATTCCCTCTGGTGGTCGCCACGGCGGCCATTGAACTTCGCCTGATCGATAACCATCTCTACGCGCGCTCCGCGGACGCGTCGAGTGGCCCATGGTTGGCGGTGGCGCTCAAGACGCCCGCCCTCTTTGGCGTGGCGCTCGAGATGACCAAGCCCGACATCGACCTCATCACCGGCTTCGATCACAAGACCGTGACCAAGAGCGGCTACTCCACCACCTACAACTTCTACCGTGACCACGTAGCAGTCTCGAGCCTTTTTGGTGCGACGACGTCGTCGTCCAGCGTGGGATCAGTTCGCTGGATCATCACCGTTGGCAGTCAGGGCGAAGTCTCCGAGAGCACCCTTACAGTGAAAACGAAGAAGGCCGAGATGACCTTGAGTGTCACGGTGCTGTCGTATAACCAGCCCACGACGATCGCGAGGCCGCCGGCTTCGAGCGTCAAGTCTGTTGACTCCTCGGTACTTCAACGGCTCTTGAACTCTCAGAACCTGACCTCGATACTCGTACCCAAAGATCTCACGTCTTTGGCCCAAGCCCAACTCAGTTAGCTCGGCGCGAATGGCGACCGTCCGAGCCGAACCGCATTGGCCAGCCGATCTGGCCCTGCTCGCGTGCGCCGGGCTGTATCTGGCGCTGCCCAATCGTCTGGCCCTTGGACCACGATGGTTGCTTCCGGTACTGGTGGTACTGCCGCTCATTCCGCTGTCGGCGAGGCGGCACCGACAACCCAACGACGCGCAGTGGATCCGCTATCTCTGCGTGAGCCTGGTTGCCCTGGTGACCTTCGCTAACTGTGCCTCCGTCGTCTTGCTCGTGGATCACCTCTTGAATGCTCACGTGACCCATGGCCGTCAACTCATCTACTCCGCCGTCGCGGTGTGGCTGACCAACGTCATTGTCTTTGGACTGTGGTTCTGGGAGATGGATCGGGGAGGTCCGCACAAGCGAGCGGGTCCCGACGCGCGCCTGCCCGACATTCAGTTTCCTCAGATGGAGAACCCTAAGTTGGCGCCCAGTGACTGGCGTCCTCGCTTCTGGGACTATCTCTATACCTCGTTCGCCAACGGCACGAGCTTTGCGCCCGCCGACGCGATGCCGCTCTCGTTTCAAGCCAAGGCGCTCTTCGCGTCGGAGTCCGTCATCTCACTCGTTACCATCGCGGTCGTGGCCGCGCGCGCGGTCAACATACTTCATTAACGAGAAGAGCGGTTGGTGAGCCGTTCGAGCCAGTCGCTGGCTCGGCTCGTTCGGTGTTGACGTGTTTCTACCCGATCGGCCCAGCGCGCGAGGCCGAGGCCCGCGTTGATGCCCATCCAGCGCAGCGGTTCGAACTCCCACGGTCGACTCTCGTGTTGCACGAAGGGCAGTTCGCTGAAGGGAGTGGCCGTGCCGGGCGAACAGAGTAGATCGGCCAGGCAGTTGGCTGCGACGTAACTCAAGACCACGCCGTCGCCGGTGTAGCCCCCCGCGCTCGCGAGGCCGGTGTCGAAGTCGACCAGCACCGACGGCGAGAGGTCGCGCGGCATCGCGATCGGCCCGCCCCAGCGGTGCGTGATCGGCCCCTCGAGAGAGGGGAAGAGTTCGCGCAACGTCGACTCGAGTGCGCTAAAGACCTTGGCACTCTGGTCGAAGCGCTCTTCCACGGTAGAGCCAAAGTGGTAGAGCGCCCCGCGCCCACCAAAGGCGACGCGGTCGTCGTGGGTCCGTTGGCCGTAAATGATGAGGTGACGATCGTCGGCAAACGTTTCGTAGTGGCGAAAGCCGACCTCGTTCCAGAACTGGTAACTCTGCACCTCCGAGGCGATCATGAGCGAATAAATTGGCGCGACGCGACGACGCGCGCCGGGCAGCGTGGGCGTGAATGCTTCCGTGGCTCGGATGATGTAGCGCGCGTGCACGTTCGCGCTCGACGTGACGACTTCGGGCGAACGGTGACTGTTCCCCGCGACGAGACGTGTGACCGTTGTATTCTCAAAGATCTTCACCCCAAGGCGCTCGTTGACGTCGGCCAGTCCGCGCACGAGTCGTGCGGGGTGTAGTCGAGCGCAGTGCGGTGAATACGTGGCGCCCAGCGAACCGTGGAGTATTCCGCGCTCGGCCGCTTCTTTCTCATCGAGCCACACCAGGTCTTCTGGGCTCGCGCCGTGTTCGTGCGCCGCGACGACGCTCGCACGAAGTCGCTCGGCCTGGACCACGTTGCGCGCAAAGGTCAACGTGCCGCCTTGCACGAAGGGCGCGTCAATGCCATCGTGGACGATCGCCTCGCCCAAAGCAGGGACGGCCCGTTGAAGTTCGAGGCGCAGGTGGTGAGCGGCGTCGGGCCCATATCGCGCGAGCACGGCTTCGTCACTGAGGGGATAGAGCGAAGAGGCCCAACCCCCGTTGCGACCCGAGGCGCCAAAGCCACACACTGACTTTTCGAGGACCGCGACACGAAGTGAAGGGTCGCGCCGCTTCAGTTCTCGCGCGCTCCACAGTCCCGTGAAGCCTCCGCCCACGATCGCCACGTCGACGTCGAGATGTTCGCGCAGCGGTGCCCGTGGTGCCACGGGTTCATCGAGCGTCGACCACCACAGTGAGCGCGGAGTCTGCACTAGAGGTTGAGCTTGGACGCTCCGGTGAAGACTTCGTGCAGTACTCCGACCATGAAGTCGATGTCCTCACGTGTCGAGATCAGTGGTGGCGCGAGTTGGACTACCGGATCGCCTCGGTCGTCCGAGCGACAGATCAGTCCGCGACGGAACATCTCGGGCGAGACGAAGCCGCGAAGGAGTCGCTCCGCGTCGTCGCCGGCCCAGGTCTCTTTGGTCTCTTGATTCTTGACCAGTTCGATGCCCCAGAAGTACCCAGTGCCTCGAACGTCACCGACGATGGGTATCTCCTTTAGCGCCTCGAGCCGCTGGAAGAAGTAACCCTCGTTTGTGCGCACGTTCTCAAGGATCTTCTCATCTTCGAGAATGTCGAGGACCTTGAGAGAGACCGCGCACGACGCCGGGTGTCCGGCCCAGGTGAAGCCGTGCAGGAACGCGACGTCTTCGTCTTGGAACGGCTCGGCCAGACGGTCCGAGACGATCATCGCGCCCAGTGGCGCGTAGCCGGCGGTGATGCCCTTGGCCACGGTAATGATGTCGGGAACGTAGTCGTACTTTTGTCCCCCAAACCACGTGCCAATTCGCCCGAACGCGCAGATGACCTCATCCGAGACGAGGATGACGCCGTAGCGGTCACATATCTCTCGCACCGCCTTCCAGTAACTCTGAGGAGGGGCGAAACATCCCCCGGCGTTCTGCACCGGTTCAAGGAAGACCGCGGCCACGGTTTCGGGGCCTTCTCGAAGAATGGCCTCTTCGATCTGATGCGCATGCCAGAGACCAAAAGCCTCAAAGTCGTCGCCGTGCTTCTCGGCCCGGTAGAAGTTGACGGCCGGGACTTTGATCGCGCCGGGTACGAGGGGTTCGAAGGGTTTACGCAGCGCGTCAAGTGACGTGATCGACAGAGCGCCGAGCGTGGTGCCGTGATAGGCCACGTCGCGGCTGATGACCTTGTAGCGATCGAGGTCGCCGCGCATTTTGTGGTACTGACGGGCCAACTTCCACGCACTCTCGTTCGCCTCGCCGCCGCCGGTGGTGAAAAAGACCCGATTAAGGTCGCCGGGCGTCAGGCTCGCGAGTCGTTCGGCCAACTCGATCGCCTGGGGATGTGCGTACGTCCACAGTGGAAAGTAGGCGAGCGTACTGATCTGCTGGGCCGCGGCGTCGGCGATGTCGCTTCGACCGTGCCCGAGGGCGTTGGTGAACAGTCCCGACAGCCCGTCGAAGTATCGGTTGCCATTGGCGTCGTACACGTGGGTGCCTTCGCCACGCACCATGATCGGGATCTCATTGTGTTCGTCGTAGACCCCCATGCGCGACATCTGCAACCAGAGATTGCGCCTGGCGCGCTCGGAGTAGTTATGGCTGGCGTGTAGTTCGTCCGTGACGAGGACGCCGTCAGTTATTGCTTCGCGAAGTGTCACTTGGTGCCCCATTCGTACGTCTGCTTTGCCAGCTTCAAATACAAGAACGTTTCAACTTCGGTCACGCCAGGAATGGATCGGATCGAGTCGTTCAAGAGATGGACCAAGTCGTTGTCGTCTTCGGCGATGACCTCGGCGATGATGTCAAAGCTGCCGGCAGTCATGACGACGTAGTTCGCTTCGTCAATGGCCGCGACCTTGTCCGCGACGAGTCGCACGTCGCCCTGGACTCGAATGCCAATCAGCGCCTCGCACCCGTAGCCGAGCTGCAGAGGATCGGTGATCGCGACGATCTGCATGACGCCGGAGTCGCGTAGTCGCTGCACGCGTCGTCGCACCGCCGCCTCGGAGAGTCCGACCTCTTCTGCGATCGCGCCGTAGGCTCGACGCCCGTCCTTTTGCAACAGACTGATGATCCGCCGGTCGAGAGAGTCGAGCGCTCCGGGGGCCGAGTTGATGAGCTCAATGGGCGAGCGCTCTTCGTTCGTGTGACTCGGTCGTTGTGGTTTGGTGGCTGGCATCAGTTGCTCCCGGTCCGGTGGCCAAGGGCTCCGGAACTGCGGATACAGACAGTATAGGGGCTCTTAACGACGGAATACGTCGTAATTTGCCGTCTGGACGACTTTTTACTTACTTCTCGGTTGCGAAGCCCAAGCAATGTCTGGCAGAGTGGCCTGGGGTGCGGTTAGAAGACGGCCCGACTTTAGGAGGGTTTATGCGTCGCTTGGCCAACTTCATCGGGGGCGAATCCGTTGCGCCCAAGAGTGGGAAGTACGTCGAACTTCTCAGTCCCGTCACGGGCCAACCCTTCGCGGAGATGCCCGTTTCGAATGAGGTAGACGTGGACCACGCCGTTCAAGTGGCCGCCAAGGCCTTCGCTTCGTGGAAACGCACGACGCCTTCGCAACGTTCCCTCGCCTTATTGAAGATTGCCGATTTGCTCGAAGCGAACGCTGAAGAACTGGTCGCCATTGAAGCCGAGAACACCGGAAAGATTATCTCGCTCACGATGAGTGAAGAGATTCCCCCCATGATCGATCAGATTCGCTTCTTCGCCGGCGCGGCCCGTCTGTTGGAGGGCCGCGGCGCGGCGGAGTACATGGAAGGTATGACGAGTTACGTTCGTCGCGAGCCGGTGGGCGTTTGCGCCGCGGTCACGCCGTGGAACTATCCGATGTTGATGGCGGTGTGGAAGTGGGCTCCGGCTCTCGCCGCGGGTAACACGATGGTCTTAAAGCCCGGTGACTCGACGCCAGCCTCGACGTTGTTCATGGCCCAGCTGATGGCCCAAGTGCTGCCCGAGGGAGTTTTTGGTGTCGTGTGCGGTGACCGCGACACCGGTCGAGCGTTGGTCGATCACTCGATCCCGGCGATGGTGTCGATCACGGGATCGGTGAGAGCCGGCATGGAGGTGGCCGGCGCGGCGTCCAAGAATCTGAAGCGCGTGCACCTCGAACTTGGGGGAAAGGCTCCGGTCGTCGTCTTTGACGACGTCGACGTCGCGTCCGCGGTCGAGACGATCGCCGTCGCCGGCTACTTCAATGCGGGCCAGGACTGCACCGCCGCGACGCGCGTATTGGCCGGAGCAAGCGTCTACGCCGACTTCGTGGACGCGTTGGCCGAGCAGGCCAAGACCACCATTATCGGTCCGCCCGAGAGCGAAGATGCGCTCTTTGGCCCCGTGAACAACCTGGGTCAGTTCGAGCGCGTCACCGGCTTCTTATCGCGTACGCCCAAGCACGCCTCCGTGGTGGCCGGCGGCGCTCGAGTGGGCGATGAAGGTTATTTCATTGCGCCGACCGTCGTCGCCGGTCTTCTCCAGGACGACGAGATGATTCAAAGTGAGGTTTTTGGCCCCGTCATCACCGTCCAGCAGTTCTCCGATGAAGCCCAAGCGCTCGAGTGGGCGAACGGGGTTGATTACGGGCTGGCGTCTTCGGTGTGGACGAGAGATCACGGTCGCGCGATGCGCTTTGCCCGCGACCTGGACTTTGGCTGCGTGTGGGTCAATACACATGTTCCCTTAGTGGCCGAGATGCCCCACGGCGGGTTCAAGAAGTCGGGGTACGGCAAGGACCTCTCGGTCTACGGCTTCGAGGACTACACGCGTCTAAAGCACGTCATGCACAACCTCGAGTTTTAGAGCGAGGGAGCCGCGAAAGCCTCGCACGGCGATTGATTAGCGTGGAAGAGGCGTTCTAGTGAGAAGGGATGATCAACGATGATCATCGGCGTAGCCAAAGAGATTAAGACCGACGAGTACCGCGTGGCGATGACGCCCGCGGGGGTTCGCGAACTCTCACTCGCGGGACACCGCGTCCTCATTGAACGTGGCGCCGGTGTGGGCTCGTCGATTCGTGACGAGGAGTACGTCGCCAACGGCGCCGTGATAATCGAAAGCGCCGACGACCTCTGGAGCGAGAGTGAGCTCTTGTTAAAGGTCAAAGAGCCCGTGGCCGAGGAGTACGCTCGCCTCGGCGCCCATAAGCATCAGGTGCTCTTTACCTACTTGCACTTGGCGGCGTCACGTGAGTGTACCGCCGCTCTCATCGCGGGCAACAACGTCGCGATCGCCTACGAGACGGTACGTCTACGCGACAACTCCCTGCCGCTCTTAACGCCGATGAGCGAGGTCGCGGGACGGATGGCCCCGTTGGTGGGCGCCTATCACCTAATGCGTCCGGGCGGAGGTCATGGCACCTTGATCGCGGGCGTTCCTGGCGTCGCGCCGGCCAACGTCGTTGTTATTGGCGCGGGCGTGTCGGGACTCGCGGCGGCAACGGTGGCGGTCGGCCTGCACGCGAACGTGAAGATTCTCGACCGCAACCTCGAGCGGCTTCGTCAGGTGGACATTCACTTCGATGGTCGCGTGCAGACCATCGCGTCCACCGCCCATTCCATTGAAGAGTGCTGTCTCGACGCCGACATCGTGATTGGCGCCGTGCTCGTCGTGGGGGCTAAGGCGCCCAAACTCGTGAGTAACGAGCTCGTCGGACGTATGCGAAACGGCTCGGTATTGGTTGACATCGCGGTCGACCAGGGAGGGTGCTTCGAAGCGACGCGTCCCACGACTCACTCCGACCCAGTTTTCGAGCTCAACGGTTCTATCTTCTACTGCGTGGCGAACATGCCCGGCGCCGTGCCGGCCACGTCGACGCGGGCCCTGTCCAACGTCACGTTGCCCTACGTGTTGGAGTTGGCTCGCCACGGCTGGCGCGACGCCGTGGTCGCCGATGACGCCCTGGCCGAAGGCGTCAATGTCGTCAACGGCTCGGTCACCTACGGACCCGTTGCCGAGGCACTGGGCCTGCCCTACACGCCGTTGCGCTCACTGCTCTAGGTAAGGGCAGTGGCGACAGCCACTTTCACAGCACGTGCCGCGCGCGAGATGCGTAGCGACCGTGAGGACGAGCAGTCCCGTGGACGGGTCCTTGTACGCAGCGTCCCCCTTGACCACGGCCGCTTCGTGGGCTGCAATGATCGCGTCGTAGTCTTCACGCGCGGGATCGCACCGTGAGGGGTGCGGAAGCGGAATCGGGGCAGACACCTGCTCAACCTAACGGGGACTCGCCCTCGACACGCAGGACGACTTTGCCAAATTTTCCGGGTGCACCGAAGTACTCATAGGCCGCCTCGGCGTCTCGAAGATCGAAGACCCGAGCGAGAGGTACCTGGAGGTCTCCTCGGGTCCAGCGAGGAACGAGGGTGTCACCAACGAGACGCGCGACGTGAGCCTTCTCCTCGCGAGAGCGCGAACGAAGAGTCGAGCCGGTAATGGTCGAGCGCGTTCTCATGACGTTGAGCAGGTCAATCTCGACCCGGCTGCCTGCGCCCACGCCAATCACGACCACGCGCGCGAAGGGATTGAGAATTCGTTGCGCGACACCGAGGTGAGCCGCGCCCAGCAGCTCGAGCACCACGTCAACGCCTTTCAGCGAACCAACCTCGTCCAAGGTGACGGTTTCGTCGGCGCCTAAGGCGCGTAACGCAGCGTGATACTCATCGGTTCGCGTGACGGCGATGACCTCTGCGCCCAGGGCGTGCGCGATCTGCACGCCGGCCACGCCCACGCCGCCGGTGGCGCCTGAGACGAGTACCCGTTCGCCCGTCGCGAGGTGTCCCTGACTCACCAAGGCGTCGTAGGCGGTCGAGAAGGCTTCGGGGAATCCGCCCGCCTCTTCCCAGCTCACCTGTTCGGGGAGAAAGAGAAGGTGTTCACTCGGCACGAGACAGTGAGTCGCCTGTGCCCCGCCCCCCACGATCGCACCCACGCGTCGTCCGAGCAGTGGTTCGATGACACGTTCGCCGACCGCCGAGACCACGCCCGCGAGTTCCATGCCGGGCGCATCCGGGGGAGCTCCCGCGGGGGCGGGGTAAAAGCCCAGGCGTTGCATGAGGTCGGCGGCGTTCACGCCGGCCGCGCGCACCGCGACCACGACGTCCAAGGGACCCGGCTGGGGCGTGTCGCGCTCGAGCATCTCGAGTGCACCTTCTTTGATGGTGAGGGTCCACACGCGACGAGCCTACGTCGGGCGCCCCTTGACGGTTCTCCGTTAGGGTTTGTTCATGACCCTTTACGACATACCCATCAACACGCTTTCGGGCGACGCCAGTTCCTTAGCCGGTTACGAAGGTGAGACGATTCTCATCGTGAACGTCGCCTCGAAGTGCGGCTTGACGCCACAGTACGAAGGACTCGAGGCACTGCAGAAGAAGTACGAGGCCCAAGGCTTTAATGTCGTGGGCTTTCCCTGTAATCAGTTCGCGGGTCAAGAGCCGGGCAGTGCCGAGGAGATTCAAACTTTCTGCTCAACGACGTACGGCGTGACCTTTCCACTCTTTGAAAAGATCGACGTGAACGGGGAACACCAGAGTCCGATCTACGCCGAACTCGAGAAGGTCGCCGACGCGGAAGGGTACTCGGGCGATGTTCGATGGAACTTCGAGAAGTTTCTCGTTGGTCGCGACGCTACCGTGACGCGATTCGCGCCTCAGGTGACGCCGGAGGACCCCGCGCTGGTGGTCGCGATCGAAGCGGCGCTGCACTAGCCAGATCCGATCGTGCGATGGAGTCGCACGTACGTCGTTCGGAACCCATAGCGAAGCCAAAAGTTGGCCGCTCGGCGATTCGTCACGCGCCAGTTCGTCTCCACGTGGGTAAATCCGGCGTCGAGTGCATCGTTGAGCGCGTGATCGATGAGGGCCTGCGCGACGCCGCGGTGCTCGTGCTCGGGTTTGACCACGACTGCGCTGACGTGCAGCGTCTGAGCGAAGGAACCGCGACGAGCTTCGAGGGGAAACGTCAGGCATTGGGCGACGCCCTGGCTCGCGTGCTCGACCACGTAGTAGTGAACCTCGACGTCCTCGAGGGCTTCTAACAGTTCTTCGGGTCGTGACGCGTGCTCGAGAAAGAGCGAGAAGCTCGGACCTGTTTTCTGCGCCATGTCGAGCACTTCATCGAGTTCGATCGCGAGAGGCAAATCGTCGGTTCCCCCGAGGCGTAGCGAATAGCCAGGTGGCAGTTGGTGAGCACGCCGTTCACCGAGTGCGAGAACTCCACGTAGATGCATGCGCGCGAAGCCGAGCTCGTACCAGGGAGCGGTGTCGTCCGCCTCATCAAACACCCACGCGTAGTGCTCAAGTGCGCCGTGGTCAATCCAGTTCAATCCCGCTTCGGCGTAGAGCTCCGCGAGCACTTCGCCGTTGTCAAAGGACGCGCCGTCGGGGCCGATCCAGGCGCCGTGGCCGTACTCGGGACTCTCTAAGAGCGCGCCGTAGATATGGCCAACGACTGCGCCGCGTTCTTCGGCGATCCAGACCTGATCGCTTGCGTGGCGCAGCGCGTCGGCGAATTGCTCGGCGGAGAACGTGGGACTCAGCAGATGATTACGATGCGCGTCGTTCGAGAGTTGTCGTTGCACGCGCGATACCACCTCGTCGAGGTCGCGAGGTTCGAGGCGACGCACGATCATGGAGCCACCGTAGTTCGCGATGTGTAATGGTGGCGTGGTGAGATTGCGAGCGAGCCTCTTTGATATGGACGGGCTCCTGCTTGACTCCGAGATCCTGTGGCACAAGGCTGAGTTGGAGATCTTCGGCGCGTTAGGCGTGCCGATCGCTCACGACGTTGGTCGCTCGACCAAGGGGATGTTCGTCAACGAAGTCGTCCACTACTGGTTCATCCAGTACCCATGGTCCGGACCGTCGCCCGATGACGTCGCCGATCAACTGCTGGCGCGCGTCGGCGATCTCGTCGAGAGCGAAGGTCGACTGCTACCGGGCGCGCGCTGGGCTCTCGATTTGGCGGGCGAACGCGGACCGCTCGCCATTGCCAGTTCAACCCCGAGGGCCCTCATCGTTCGCTGCCTCGAACACTTCGATCTGTTAGATCGCTTTGCGTCGATACACTCCGCCGAAATAGAGCCGTACGGCAAGCCGCACCCGGGCGTCTTTCTCAGCGCCGCGAACTCACTGGGCGTCGCGCCGAGCGAGTGCTTGGTAGTTGAAGATTCGGCCGCGGGCGTCCTCGCCGCGAAGGCGGGGCGAATGTGCGTGGTGGCCGTGCCGACCTTCGACGACCGACTGGAACCTGAGTTTGCATTGGCGGACCTCGTGTTGACCTCGCTCGAAGATCTCACGCCCGAATGGCTCGACGAGCGCTTCGCCTAGAGCACCTTGGTGAAGCGATAGGCCGTGGGGTAGGAAAAGGCGCCGGCGGGGAAGTGATCGACCGGCTTCCAACCGGTACTTTGATAGAGCGCCAAGGCTTCGGGCTGGGCGTAGCCGGTCTCTAAGTAGAGCTGGGCGAAGCCGCTCTCTCGCGCGCGCACTTCGAGCGTGCTCATCAACTTTGCGGCGACGCCGAGTCGGCGCTGATCGGGTCGTACCCAGAGCCGCTTGACCTCGCCCAGCAGCAGCGCCTCGTCGCCAATGGGGCGAAGGCCCACGCCGCCGACCGGGTGACCATCGGTGCGCGCCAGGAGAAAGAGGCCACGAGGAGGCAGCAACTCATCAAGTTGCAAATGAAACTCCTCGTCGCTTCCGCCGTAGCGACGACTCAATTCATCGATGGCGGCGTGATAGATGCTGAGAGCGCCGTGGGAGGTGATGAGTTCGTCATCGATGAGCAGATTCGACACGACACCACAGTAGGTGGCGGAACGACGGCGCCATCAGGTTCACTACGATGTGAGAGTTCATTGAAGGAGATCTATGTTTCGCCCGGTTAGCGCCGAACTGGACTTTGTGGCCATCGAGGAAGCCGAACTTGCTCGCTGGAAGGCCAACAACGTCTTTGAACGCTCAATGAAACTACGCGAGAACGCCGAACCCTGGATCTTCTACGAGGGTCCGCCCACGGCGAATGGTAAGCCAGGGCTGCACCACGTCTGGGCGCGCGTCTACAAGGATCTCTTCTGTCGCTATCAGACGATGCGCGGGCGCTACGTGGCGCGGCGCGCGGGCTGGGACACGCACGGTCTGCCCGTGGAGGTCCAGGTAGAAAAGCAGCTCGGCATCTCGGGAAAGAAGCAGATCGAAGAGAAGATCGGTGTGGCGGAGTTCACGCGCCTGTGTCGAGAATCGGTGTTGACGTACGTCGGTGAGTTCGAGCGTCTGACCGAGCGAATTGGCTATTGGGTCGACATGGAGCACGCGTACTACACGTTTCACCCCTCGTACGTCGAGTCGGTCTGGTGGGAACTCAAGCAACTGTTCGATCGAGGCCTGCTGTATGAGGACTTGAAAGTTCTCCCGTACTGTCCGCGCTGCGAAACCGGCCTCTCCTCGCACGAACTGGGCCAACCGGGGGTTTACACCGACGAGACCGACGAGAGTTCGTACGTCAAGTTTCGACTGACCGACGCGGGTACTCGCACTGATTTGGGTGGCGCGACCCACCTTGGAGTATGGACGACGACACCCTGGACGTTGATCTCGAACGTGGCCGTCGCGGTCAATCCCGACGTGCGCTACGGCGTCGTCGACGGCGTGATCGTGGCGCACGACCTCCTCGCCAGTGTCTTTGGGGAAGGGGCGACGTCGAGCGCCTCGTTTAAGGGCAGCGCTCTCGTGGGTCTGCACTACGAACGGCCCTTTAGCGACGTGGCGATTCCCGAGGGCGTGGACGCTTGTTATGTCGTGAGCGCCGAGTACGTCACCACTGAAGACGGCACGGGCCTCGTTCACTTGTCACCGGGCTTTGGCGAGATTGACCGCGAGATTGCCTTAGAACACGGCCTGCCCACGTTGAATCCCGTGGGACCCGAGGGCACTTTTACTTCGGCGGTTCCGTGGCTGGAGGCCAAACACGTTCGCGACACCAATCACGAGATCAACGACGAGCTCGACCGTCGCGGACTCTTGATTCGACGCTTCGACTACACCCACTCGTTGCCGCACTGTTGGCGCTGTGGCACGGTACTGATCTACTGGGCCAAGCCCAGTTGGTACGTCGCCACCAGCAAGTTCAAGGATCAACTGATCCAGGAGAATTCAACGGTGGACTGGCATCCCGCGCACATTCGAGACGGACGGATGGGTGACTGGCTGGCGAATAACGTCGATTGGGCTCTGTCACGCGACCGCTACTGGGGCACGCCACTGCCCATATGGCGCTGCGAGGAAGGTCACCTCACCTGCGTTGGTTCGCGCGACGAGCTGTCGGCGTTGACCGGGCGAGACCTCAGCGACATCGAACCCCACCGTCCGGCGATCGACGAAGTCGTGCTGCCCTGTCCTGACTGCGGGCAAGAAGCCCGTCGGGTTGAGCCCGTGATCGACTCGTGGTTTGACGCGGGATCGATGCCCGCAGCTCAGGTGGGCTATCCCCATGTCCCAGGGAGTGGCGAGGCGATGCAGTTTCCCGCACAACTCATTGCCGAGGCGATCGATCAGACGCGGGGTTGGTTCTACACGCTGCTCGCTGTCAACACGTTGGTCTTTGGCGCGAAGCCCTATGAGCACGTGCTCTGCCTGGGCCACATCGTGGACGAGAGCGGCAAGAAGATGAGTAAGTCCGTGGGCAACATCATCGACCCGTGGACCATCTTGGACACGCGCGGTGCCGATCCCTTGCGATGGTGGATGTTTTCTCAAGGCTCGCCGTGGACCTCAACTCGGGCGGCCATGGGCGCGATTGACGCGTCGCTGCGTGAGACGCTCGCCACGCTCTGGAACACGTTCAGCTTTTTCACGACCTACGCGTCTCTCAATAACTTCGACCCGAACGACCCCGAAATTCCGGCCTTCCACGAACGAAGCGCTATCGACCAGTGGATTCTCTCTCGCGTCGAGAGTGTGACTGAGGCCGTGACTGCGGCGCTGGACAGCTACGAGCCTCTCGGGGGGGCCAACGCTCTCGCCCAATTGATCGACGACCTCTCGAACTGGTACGTGCGCCGTTGCCGACGCCGTTTTTGGCGAACCGACCCTAGCGCCCCGCGTTCGGACTCTCTCGCCGCCCAGGCCACGCTCCTCGAGGCACTCCAGCGCGTCACCATATTGTTGGCGCCGTTCTGTCCTCTTCTCACCGAGCGTCTCTACCAAGAACTCAGCAACGTCAGTGACAACGACTCAGTTCACCTGGTCGACTGGCCCACGGCGAATCTCCAACGCCGCAACGAATCTCTGGAGTCTTCGATGGACGTGGCACGGCGCCTGACCTCACTCGGCCGTGCGGCTCGCGCTGACGCGGGCGTCAAGGTTCGCCAACCTCTCTCGCGCGCGCTTGTCTTCTTGGCGCCGAGCTCGCCGCAACCGCCCGCGGGCATCGTCGAAGATGAACTCAACGTTGACTATCTCGAATACGGTCGAGAACTCGCCGAAGTCTTGAAGTTTGAACTGGTGCCCAACTTTCGAGTGGTGGGTCCTCGCCTCGGCGAAGCCGCCAAAGAGCTCAAACCGGCGCTGGCCGCGCTCGACTCGGTGGCCGCTGCGGCCGCGCTCGAAGCGGGCCAGACAGTCAGCGTCACGCTGTCCACTGGGGTTTTTGAGCTGACGAGCGACGACGTGGAACTGCGCGTTCAGGGCCAAGGGAGTTTCGCCGTGTCGCGCGACGGAGCCGAGGTGATCGCTCTTGATCTCGCCCTCGACGACGACCTTCGCCGACGGGGTTACCTACGCGACGTGGTTCGCCAAGTCCAGGACCTGCGAAAGAATTCCGGCTTCGACGTCGCTGATCGCGTCGTGTTGAACGTCACGGGTCTGGACGACCTCGTGGAGGGATTTGCGACGCTGGCGAGCGAGGTACTCGCGCTCGAAGTGCTCGCCACCAAGGGCGACGGCGAAGGGACCGCGCTGGAGTTGGACGACGGGCGCGAAGCCCGCGTCTGGGTGAAACGAACTAGCTCGACGAGTTGAGTTTGGTCAGCAGTGTCGTCAGCGAGAGACGCTCGGTGTCGCTCAGACGTGCGGCGAGGTGATCGTTCAAGTAGGTAAGGTGCACGCCGAGCGCCTCGTCGAGTTTCGTGTGGCCGGCTTCGGTGATGGCTACGAATATGGCGCGCCGGTCGCTCGGGCAGTGTTCTCGAGTCACGAAGCCTGCCCCTTCCAGTCGATCGATGAGCCGGGTCGTGCCGCCAGAGGAGTGAAAGATCGCCTCGGCCATTTGGTTCATCTTCAGTCGCCCCTCGGGCGCCTCGCGAAGTTGCATCAGGACCTCAAACCACGCGAGGGGTAACTCGCACGCGCCTTCGAGCGCGGCGCCGAGATCCTTTGACAGGCGAGCGTTGGTTTGGAGCAAAAGGCCAAAGAGGGCGACTTTTTCGTCACTGGAGGGGCATACGCCACGCTGCATCGTCATGACACCATTATAGCATTTACTTGATTATAAAGATACTGCTTGACAAGTAGTTGCAGAAGCAAGTATAATTGAGGGACACTGCAAATGTGCAATGAAATTAGGAGATCCACCATGAGTAACTTTCCCGCCCCCGGTGTTTACACCATCGACGCCGTCCACTCGAGTTTCAGTTTTGTCGCGCGTCACTTGGTCGCGTCAAAAGTTCGCGGCAGTTTCAGCGACTTCTCCGGCTCAATCACCATTGGAGAGAACGAAGAGAGTGCGTCGGTCGAAGCGACCGTTCAAGCGGCCAGCATCACGACCAACAACGAGATGCGTGACAATCACTTGAAGAGCGCCGACTTTCTCGAATTTGAGAAGTACCCCACGCTGACCTTTAAGTCCACAAAGTTCTCATCCAAGGGCGGCGACGACTTTGAGTTGGTCGGTGACCTTACTATTCACGGCGTCACCAAGTCCGTGAACTTTGATCTTGAGTACCTGGGATCGGGCCCCTCCATGGCCCCGGGCGTCACGATCGTGGGTTTCGAGGCTCGCGGAGAGATTGATCGTCGTGACTTTGGCGTCAGCTTTAACGGCACCCTCGAGAACGGCAGTGTGGTCGTCAGCAACAAGATCGTGCTTGAGCTCGCCGTGGAGGCCTCGAAGCAGGGCTAGGCATCACTCCACCAAGGTGTGACGGCGGGGGCGAATCGCCCCCGCCGTTTCACTTATTACGATGGTGCCGTGGCGGATAACTCCAAGGGCAAGGTCGTCAAATCGAGCATCGGCGTGCTGGGCGCGCTGGCGACCATTATCTCGGTGTGGTGGTTCGCACTTCGCCCGCGCCGCCACAAGGACGAGTCGTAGTCCACGGTACCTAGGGTGCGATCACGCGGCCCGGTAGTTTGATGAGTGTGGCGTTGACCTCGCTGGCTCCTCTGCGGCACCAAAGTTTCGCGCTCGCGATCACGTCGTCGTTCGTTTCGTCCATCGGCACGTGGATGCAGAACGTGGCGCTGGGCATCTACTTGACCGAGACCACCCGTAATCCGATCTGGTTGGGGCTCTTGACGGTGTCGGCGTGGACGCCAGCGATCATTGGTTCACCGTTGGGTGGAGTCGTGGCCGATCGTTGGAGTCGTCAGCGCTGGATTCAGCTCAACAATTTGATGATGACCGGTACGGCCAGCGCGCTCGCCGTGGCGGCCGTGACCCATCATCTCTCTCCCGCACTGGCCTGTTATCTCGCGGTGGGCGAGGGGCTTTGTGGTTCGGCCTCGTGGGCGGCGTGGCAGTCGTTGCTACCCGACCTCGTCGAAAAAGACGAGGTCCTCGCAGCCGTGTCGCTCTCCTCGGCCCAGTTCAACTTGGGACGGGTCATCGGTCCAATCTTCGCGGCGCTGGCCCTCACTTTCGGTTCGGTCAGTCTGTGCTTTGCCATCAACGCCGCATCCTTCTTCTTCGTGTTGGTGATCTTCTCCTTCGTGCGCAGCGCCCCCCGGCCCAAGCCCACCACGCGGGTTCACTTCATCGCCGAAACGATCACCGGCGCGAGGCAGGCCTGGGCGGTGAAGGGCTGTCGCCACCCGATCTTGGGCGTGGGAGTCGTTGCGGTTATCGCGGGCCCCTTCATCGCCCTCGTGCCCGCGATGGCCATCATCGTGCTGCACGCCGGCAAGATCGGCACCACGTGGCTGGTGTCGGCCCAGGGCGTGGGGGCCGTCGTGGGCGCGTTGACCTTGCCAACCGTCGCGAAACGTACCTCGCGGCTGAAAGTCCTTCGAGGATCGATCTACGTGCTCGCCGGTTCGCTGGCTCTGTACGCCGAGGCGCCGAATCTGGCGAGTTCGGTGGTGGTGATGGTCGTGTTGGGCGGCGCCTACATGGGAACGATGACGGGGCTGAATACATCGGTCCAGTTGCACGCGCCACGCGCGGAACGCTCGAGGATCCTTGCGTTGTACATCTTGTCGCTTTCGATGTTCTATCCCTTGGGCGCGTTCGTGCAGTCCGATTTGGCGAAGAGTTTTGGCGTGCGTCCCGTTACGCTCGTCGCGGCTGGCGTCCTCATTTTGGTGCTGGTCGTGGTTCGTATTTTCAGCCCCGATTACTGGCTGGCGATGGGTACACCACCGATTCAGGCTCCGATTTTGCTGGCAGACTAGGGTCATGCCCTTTGTCTCTGTCAATCCCGCGAGCGAGAAAGTCGTCGCCGAGTACCCCGCCCACACGCCCGAACAGGTCGACCAGGCCCTCGAAACGGCGTCGGTGGCCTTTCAGAAATGGAAAGTCGCTTCATTCGCCGATCGTGCCCAGTTGATGGTTCGAGCGGCGGAACTTCTCGAGAGTGAAGTCCCGGTCGTGGGCGAGTTGATGACCAGTGAAATGGGCAAGACCTTCGCGTCGGCTAAGGGCGAAGCGATGAAGTGCGCCATGACGATGCGCTACTTCGCCGAGCACACCGAAACGATGCTCAAAGAGCAAAGTGTCGCCACCAGTGGTTCGCGCAGTGGCGTGCGTTTTGATCCGACCGGCGTGATTTTTGCGGTGATGCCCTGGAACTTTCCTCTCTGGCAGGTCATTCGCATGGCGGCGCCGACGATCATGGCTGGCAACGTCGTGGTCTTTAAGCACGCGTCCAATGTGCCCGGATGCGCCAAGTACTTAGAAGATCTCTTTCTTCGTTCGGGTTTCTCCCCGGGTGTGATGACCAACGTCTTCGTCGAGCACGGTCGAGTGTCGTCAATAATCGGCGACCCTCGCGTGGTGGGCGTCACGCTCACGGGTTCAGAGCGGGCCGGACGCTCGGTCGCGGAGCTCGCGGGCACGAATCTGAAGAAGTGCGTGCTCGAACTCGGGGGTTCGGACCCGTTCGTCGTCGGCGCCTCGGCCGATATGGACGCCGCCGTGCCCATGGCGGTCACGGCGCGCATTCAAAACAACGGTCAGGCGTGCATCGCGGCGAAGCGCTTCATTGTGGTGCGCGAGCGATCGGAGGAGTTTCTCGAGAAGTTCGCCACCGCGATGAGCGCGGTTCGCCTCGGTGATCCGATGGACCCCGCCACGGGACTGGGACCGCTGGTCTCTAAGTCCCAGCGTGACGAACTGGCCACTCAGGTGAGCTCGTCGATCGCGGCGGGCGCCGTGGCGCTGACCGGCGGCGAGATGCCCGGTGGCACCGGCTTCTACTATCCCGCGACGGTACTGACCAACGTGCCCGCGAACTCGCGCGCCGGCTGTGAGGAGCTCTTTGGTCCCGTGGCGGTGGTGTACGTCGCCGACGACCTCGACGAGGCGATTCGCGTTGCCAACGACACGCCCTGGGGACTGGGTGGCTCGATTTGGGCCAAGGACGATCACGAGATCAACGAGGCGATTGCGCGCCTGGACGTCGGGCTGGTCTTCGCCAACGCGATCGTCGCGTCCATGCCCGAACTGCCCTTTGGTGGCACCAAGCTGTCGGGCTTTGGCCGCGAGCTGTCAGCCTTTGGCGCTCGTGAGTTCACCAACGCTAAGTCGTTTTTTGTCGCATGAGCGAGCGGTACTACTTCGATCACGGCGCGTCGGCGCCCCGTCGCCCCGAGGTCGCCGAGGCCATGGCGCCCTGGCAACACGGCGTGGTAGGCAATCCTTCGGGTAGCCACCGGGCCGCGCGCGAAGCGCGCCAGGCGGTGGAAGAGGCGCGCGACGAAGTGGGTGCGTTCGTCGGCGCCAAGCCCGGCGGCGTCATCTTCACCGCGGGGGGCACCGAGTCGTGCCACCTCGCCGTCGTGGGTGTCACCAATCATCATCGCCGCCACCACGAGCGCTCGGAGATCCTTATCTCCAAGATTGAACACCACGCGGTGATGGACGCGGCCGAGATGATGGCGCGTGATTTTGACAGCGTGAGCGTTCGCTACGTCGAGGTGGACCCCGAAGGTGTAGTTGATCTCGACTCGTTGCATGAACTGCTCAGCGACGACACGGCACTGGTGAGCGTGATGGCGGTCAACAACGAGACGGGCGTGCGCCAGCCCCTCGACGGCGTGAACTCGATCTCCAAGAGTCTCATCGCCGGCGGCGTGACGACCCACACCGACGCCGTCGCGGCGGCGCCGTGGCTGAGCCTGCCCACCGTTACCGCTTCCATCGATTTGATCTCGATCTGCGCGCACAAACTCGGCGGTCCGGTCAACAGCGGGGCGCTCATTGTGAGAAACGACGTCGCGATGGACGCGGTGATTCCCGGCGGGGGACAGGAACGGGGTCGTCGTGGCGGCACCGTGGACGTCGCGTCGGCCGTCGGCCTCGCGACCGCATTGCGGCTGACCACACGTGATTTGTCCGAGGTCAATGATCGCGTCAGCGACTACCAAGAAAAATTGATCGCCGCGCTGAGCTTTCTGCCGGGCTGTGAGATCACCGGTCTGGGCGCGGCCCGAGTGTCGGGCACGGTGCACGTGACCTTCGAGGGACTCGCCAGTGACGAGCTGCTCTTTCTGTTGGATCAAGAAGGTGTCTTCGCCTCCGCGGCGGCGAGCTGCTCGAGTGGTGCCGAGACGCAGAGTCACGTGCTGGCGGCGATGGGCGTCGCGCCCGAAAGGGCCCGGGGCTCGATCCGTTTCACGATGGGCGGCGAGACCACCGAAGCAGACGTCGACGCGCTCATTCGCATTCTCTCCTCGGTGGTCTACCGATTGAGATCCGAGGCCTAGTTACCTCAGCGCCTGGCAGACTAGAGGCGTGAAAGTTCTAGTCGCCATGAGCGGAGGGGTCGATTCGTCGGTGGCGGCCGGGCTCTTGATTGAGCAAGGTCATCAAGTAGTGGGTGCCACCTTGAAACTCTGGGGAGGGGCTTCGGACTCGGGATGCTGCTCAGTCGCCGATGTCGATGACGCGCGACGCGTCGCTCAGATCCTCGGCATCGATCACCACGTCTTTAACTACACCGAAGAGTTCGAGCGCCACGTCGTGACGCCCTTTATCGAGGGCCACCTGGCGGGCCGCTCACCCAATCCCTGTATCGAGTGCAACCGCCATATCAAATTCGACCTGCTCTTCGAGCGGGCGGTTCGACTGGGCTTTGACGCGGTGGCGACGGGACATCACGCGCAAGTCTCCCTGCGCGAGGGGTCGCACTATCTCGTGCGCGGCGCCGATGATCAGAAGGATCAGAGCTACGTCCTTGGCTACCTGCAAGCCGAGCAACTCGCCCTTTTGCTCTTGCCGATTGGCCATCTACAAAAGAGCGAAGTGCGAGCGCACGCCGAACGTTTGGGACTACGTACCTGGGACAAGCCCGACTCACAAGACGTCTGTTTCATCGAGGCCTCCAAGGGTCGCGAGGTCTTCTTGCGCCAGCGCGCGACGTTGACCTCGGCGAGCATCGTCGACGCGCGCACCGGCGAGGAGTTGGGCGAAAGCGCCGCCGCGGAACTGATGACCGTCGGGCAACGTCGCGGAGTCTTACCGGGCCGAGACGGCCAGAAGCGCTACGTGTCGCGCGTGGATCTGGTCGCCAAGAGAGTAGAAGTAGGACGGCTGGAGGAGATTCTCGTCTCTTCGCTAGGTCTCGAGGAGAGTTCGGTCACCTTTGCTCGTGAGGGGCTCCGCGACGGCGACGAGGTCCTCGCCCAATGCAGCGCGCACGGACGGCCCCTGCTCGCGACCGTTCGCTACCAAGGACACTGGTGGCTCGATCTGCACGCGCCCGCGCGCCCGGTGGCGTCGGGCCAGTCCGTCGTGCTGTATCGAGTCGATGATCCCACGGTCGTGGAAGGCGCGGCGATCGTCACGAACTCGTGACGCCCGCCGAGCGCGTCGCGTGGCTGCGCGGCGAGATCATTCGTCATAACGAGGCCTACTTCATTCACGACACGCCGAACCTTCCCGACGCCGACTACGACGTGTTGGTGCGTGAACTGCGTGCGCTCGAAGCCGAGTATCCCGAGCTTCGAGAGGCGGACTCGGTATCAGAACAAGTGGGCGCGCGCGACGCCACCGTGTTCCAAGAAGTGGAGCACGCGGAATCCATGTTGAGTCTCGACAACGTCTTTGACGCACCAGAACTGCGTCAGTGGGCTGAGCGCGTGGCCAAGGGACTCGGGTCCGACGTCGAGACACTGAACTTTGCGGTAGAGCCGAAGATTGATGGTCTGGCGCTTTCTATCACTTACGTGGATGGCGCGTTGCATCAGGCCGCGACCCGGGGCGACGGCCGCGTCGGCGAGGACGTGACCGAGAACGTGCGAACGATTCGTAACGTCCCGGTCACCTTGCCCGGCGTTGCCCGAGGTCGCCTCGAGGTGCGCGGTGAAGTTTTTCTGGCGCTCGACGATTTTCACGAGTTGAACGATCGCCAGCGAGCCCAGGGCGCGAAGGAGTTCGCCAATCCTCGCAACGCCGCGGCGGGCAGTTTGCGACAGAAGGATCCGCGGGTGAGCGCCCAGCGACCGCTCTCGTTTCTCGCCTACCAGCTCGTGGACGTGAGTGGTTCGTTATCGTTTACGACGTACCTGGACACGATTCGCCAGCTCGCCGAGTGGGGCTTTTTGACCGCTGAGGAGACCCGTCTTGAAGTGGGGGTCGAGGCGATGATCGAACGGAGCGATTGGTACGAAGAGCATCGTCACGACTTGCGCTACGACATCGACGGGATCGTCGTGAAGGTCGACGACCTCGCCCAGCGCGAACAACTGGGTTTTACGAGCCGGGCTCCTCGGTGGGCGATCGCGCGCAAACTTCCGCCCGAAGAGCGCACCACACGACTGCTCGCCATTGAAGTGTCCATCGGGCGAACGGGCCGAGCCACGCCCTACGCCGTGCTCGAGCCGGTCGTCGTCGCTGGTTCGACGGTATCGATGGCCACCTTGCACAATCAAGATCAAGTGGCGGCGAAAGACGTGCGCCCCGGTGATCTCGTCATCGTGCGCAAGGCCGGCGACGTGATACCAGAAGTGGTGGGCGCGGTCGCCGAGCCGGGCAAACGCCGAGCGAAGAGGTGGACGTTTCCCTCGAACTGCCCCGACTGCGGCCAGCCACTCGAGCGCGCCAGCGACCAGAGCGACACCTACTGCGTGAATCCGGCCTGTCCGGCTCAACTCCTGCATCAGATCGTGCACTTCGCCTCACGCGGCGCGCTCGACATCGAGGGCCTGGGTGAACAACGCGTCGCCCAGCTGCTCGGTGCAGGTCTCGTCAGCGACGTGGCTGATCTTTTCACGCTGCGCGCCGAGGTCCTCGCCGCCTTAGAGGGACTGGGCGAACTCTCGGCGACCTCGCTCGTGCGAGAGATTGACAAGGCGAAATCGACGTCGCTCAGTCGGGTGCTCGTGGGACTGGGTATTCGACACGTTGGTCCCGTCGCAGCTCGAGCACTGGCGACGCACTTTCGAAACTACGCCGCCCTCGCCCACGCACCGCTTGAAGAGCTCGAAGACCTCGCCGGAGTCGGTCCGGTGATCGCCCAGTCGGTCTATCAGTACTGTCGCGAAGAGGAGAGCCGCGAGCGCGTCGGGCGTTTTGTCGCGGCCGGACTTTCGCTCGTCGAGCGCGAGAGCGGTCGCGCCTTGGAAGCCACGCTCCAGGGCAAGGCCGTCGTCGTCACCGGGGCACTGGAGGGGTACTCGCGCGACGAAGCCGAAGCCGCCATCGTCGCACGCGGCGGCACGTCGCCCGGCTCGGTGTCGAAAAAGACCTACTGCGTCGTGGTGGGCGAGGCGCCCGGCGCGTCCAAACTGGAGAAGGCGCAAGCATTGGGGGTCCCGCGCGTGGGCGCGAATGAGTTCGAGACACTACTTGGCACGGGTACGTGGACCAGCACGCTCGCCTGAGCCTTCCTTACTAGGGTTTAGCCGATGGCGCCAACCTTTTCTCTCGGTTACACCCTCGCGGATCGGTACCGAATTCTCGAGTTGCTGGGCGTAGGTCAGACCGCCGAGGTCTACGTCGCGGAGGATCTCTCGTTGCACCGCCGCGTCGTGGTCAAGGTTCTTTTGGCGGGCCTCGCAGCGCACGAGGAGATTCGTCGGGCTTTTCGCGATCACATCATTCGTGCTTCGACACTCAGTCACCCCCATCTCGCGCGCGTCTTTGACGGAGGTCAGGAGTCGGGCGCGATCTTCATGATCAGTGAGTACTTGAGTGGTGGTTCATTGGAAGACGTGCTCAGTGCGGGACGTCGTTTGAGCGTGGACGACGGGGCACGCTTGGGTCGTGACGTCGCGAGTGCCTTGGCGTACGCCCACGAGCACGGCTTCGTGCACGGTTCACTCTCACCCTCCAAGCTCTTGTTTGACGACGAGGGCCGAGTGCGTGTGAGTGACGTCGCTTTGGCCGGACTGGCCACCAAGTACCGCGAGCGAATGACCCTCGACGACGCGCGCTACCTCTCGCCCGAGCAGGCGGTCGGCGATGAGGCCAATCCCAAAAGTGACGTCTACGCTCTCGCGTTGATTCTCTTCGAGGCCATCACCGGCAGCGTGGCCTTTGAAGGTTCGACGCCCGAGGCGGTGTTGCGCGCTCGACTGAACGCGCCCTTGCCGGTGCGACTCGAACTCGGCACGCTCGACATGATTCTCGCTCAAGCGGCGGTGCCCGATCCGCGCCTTCGCCTCGACGCCGAACAGTTCTCGGCGCGACTCAGCGCCGTTATCGGTGACGTGGCACCGTTGGTGGTTCGACCGGGGAGTGAACAACTGCCGCTCTTGGCGAATTTCTCGCCGCCCGAGCCGCGACACTCGATCGGATTTCGGGCACCCTCGCCCGATCAGATCGTGGGCGGATCGTCGGGATCGGGCGGCGGGTTCGCCCACGTGCCACGAGGGGGCGCGCCGGCCGTCGGGGGATACTCTTCCGGGCCGAAGGTACCCCTGGGACGTACTCCTCGGTTCGATCGAGATCAGTACGATCTGCCGCGCGCGAATCGTCGACGATGGGGCTTTCTCGTGTCGGCGCTGGTGATCGTGGTCGCGGCGATCGGTGCCGGGGCCGCGTGGAAGTCCGGCCTCTTTACGAAGAAGCAAGTGGTGCCGAGTTTGGTCGGACTCAGTCTCACCCAGGCGTCCAGCGCCCTTCAAGGCGACGGCTTTACCGTGACGGTGAATCATCGCGTGCACTCGTCGAGCGTCGCGGCCAACGACATCGTCAGCCAGTCGCCCTTGGCCGATTCCAGCGCGAAATCGGGCCAAGTCATTACGGTGAGCGTCTCCGAAGGTCCGGTACTCGTCACGCTGCCCACGAACCTGCTGGGTGAGACCTGCGTGGCCGCCACGGCGCAGCTCTCGGCACTGCACCTCATCGCGCAATGTCCCTCGTCGGCTGCGATCTACTCTTCGACGGTGGCGCTCAACGGCGTCGTTCGCGTGCTCTTTCACACCACCGTCAATCCAGTGACGGTGCCCCTCGAAGGAACGGTAGTGCTCTCGCTCTCGAAGGGTCCCGCCGCCGGAACGACGACCACGACCACGACCACGACGCCGACATCCGGGACCACCACCACCACGACCACGACGATCGCCGGGGAGGGACCTCGGGCCGTTCCTAACGTCGTCGGCGACGATCAAGCCCAGGTCTACGCAGCGATGCACGTGGCCAAGCTCTACTTCTCCACGACCGGCCCCAATCACAACACCACCAAGTGGACGACCGTGGTTTCGCAGAGCCCCATCGCGGGCACCATGGTGGCGTGGCACTCCTACGTAACCTTGACGGTCAGATGAGCGAGGGCTGCGAACTGTGCGAGGCCGCCATTATCACCAAGCGCTACTTCGAAGACGACACCTGCTGGATTGGCGACTGTGAGGTCTGTCTGGTGCCCATGGTCGTCTGGCGCCTGCACGGCGCCGCGCCGCCGCCCGAAGTGATTCGCCATCTGCACGACGCGCTGGCGGTGGTGGCCAACGAGGAGTTCGCGGCGACGCCGTGGAGCATTGACGATCACATGCGAAATATTCCCGATCACTACCACGCGCACGCTCGACCCCCGTACTTCTGGCGCCGGGGCCCGCAGTAGTGGCTCGTCGTTCGTCGTTACAATCGGTTCACTACATCATTTAGGGGGACTCCATGGGAGCACTTGAGGGTCGCGTCGCGATCATTACCGGAGCTGGCCGAGGTATTGGCCGCGAGCACGCATTGCTCTTCGCCGCCGAAGGGGCCAAGGTCGTCGTGAACGATCTCGGGGGAGGACTCGACGGCTCGTCCCAAGAGGCGACGCCGGCCGAAGAGGTGGTCGCCGAGATTCGCGCCATGGGCGCCGAGGCGGTCGCCAACCACGACAACGTAGCTACCTGGGACGGCGGTGAGCGACTGATCCAGTGCGCGCTCGAGAACTTCGGTGAGTTGCACGTATTAGTCAACAATGCGGGCATCCTGCGCGATCGCGTGCTCGTCAATCTCTCGGAGAGTGACTGGGACGCGGTGGTCAACGTGCACTTAAAGGGCCACTTCGTGCCGTCGCGCCACGCCGCGACGTACTGGCGCGAACAGGCCAAGGCCGGCAAGGTCGTCAAGGCCTCGATCATCAACACGTCGTCCACTTCTGGGCTCTTGGGCAACGTCGGACAGTCGAACTACGGCGCGGCCAAGGCCGGGATCGCGGCCTTTAGCGTCATCATCGCTGAAGAGCTCGGTCGCTACGGCGTGCGCGTGAACGCGATCGCCCCCGCAGCGCGCACGCGCATGACCGAGTCGACGCCGGGTCTGTCGGACTACGTGGTGAAGCCCTCCGATGCGGCCGTCTTTGACGTGTGGGACCCGGCCAATATCTCGCCGTTGGTGGCGTGTCTGGCGATGGAGGACTGCGCGGCGACCGGACAGGTCTTCTTCGTCCAGGGGGGCACCGTTCGAAAGTTCCAGAACTGGACGATGACCGAGAAACTCGAGAAGGACGACCGCTGGTCGGTGAGTGAACTCGCCGAGCAACTGCCCACTTTGCTCTAGTGAGCGACGAGAGCCCGTTGGCGCACCTCGATCGTGAGGACCCCGACGGACTCTTAAACGCGCGCACCGATCCGGCCAGCGCCGCCTTTGGCACGCTCGGCAGCGAAGCCGGCAGCGACCTCAACTGGTTCTTGCTGCTGCGCCAACGAGTGCAGGACAAGGCCGCCGCCTCGTCGAAGTATCCGTGGTGGGTCTTGTGGAGTTTGCTGGCGGGACTGTTCGCTTTGAACTTCACGTTCACGGTCTTCATTGTCGCGCTACCCACGGTGGCCGCGCAGTTTCACACGACGGTGACGGTGCTCACCTGGACGATGGTCGGGCCACTGTTGGCTTACGGACTGGCCGCACCGATTCTTGGCAAGACCGGCGACATCTTTGGTCACCGGCGTCTGTATCTCTTCGGGCTGATCGGCGCGATGGTCTCCGCGATCTTGACCGCGCTGTCGCACAACGTCGACATGTTGCTGCTCGCGCGCACGCTCGACGGCGTGCAGGGCGCGGCGACCGGCACCGCGTCGGGGGCGTTGATCAATACGGTCTTCTCTCGAGAAGAGCGTGTCAAGGCGATGGGCTGGTGGAGTCTGGTGGGCGCGGGCGGGCCCGTGATCGGTCTCTCGCTCGGTTCGCCGGTCATCGCCGCCTTTGGTTGGCGCGCGCTCTTTTGGTTCCAGCTGGTCTTCATCATGGTGGCCTTTGGGGTCGTCGTGACGGTACTGCCTCATCGTCGCGGCTTCGACGACGAAGAGGCGGAAAAGAAGGCCCGGGCCCGTCAAGAGTTCAAGAAGCTGGACTGGATTGGCAGTTGGTCGCTCTCCATTGCGGTGACCGTCTTAATGCTCGGTCTTTCCATCGGCCCCTCGCTGGGCTGGACCAGTGTCTGGACGATCGGGGCCTTCGTGCTCAGCGTCGCGACGGCCGCCGTGTTTATCTATCGACTGAATCACGCGGCGAATCCGCTCATTCCCGCGTACTACTTTCGACGGCGAAACTTCGTGATGCCCCTGATACTGAGAGCGTCGGCGAACTTCGCCTACTTCGGTGCGTTCTTTTTGTTTCCCCTCCTCATGGAGCAGGGCTACAGCTACTCCATTCCCCGAGTGGGCGCCTTAGCCATCGCTCGACCCCTCACGTTCGCGCTCTCCTCGCCGATCGCCGGGTACGTCGCGATTCGCATTGGCGAGCGCAAGAGTGCCGTCGCGGGGGCGGCGTTTCTGACCGCCTCGTTGGGCCTCTTTGCGTTACTCGAACCCAGTTCGGGCGTGTGGTTGGTGATCATCGCCCTCGCCCTCTCCGGGCTCGGCATGGGTGTAGCGATGCCGTCGTCGAGTTCGGTGATGGCCAACGAGGTCAAAGTCAGTGAGTTTGGTGTCATGTCGGCCGCACAGTTGCTCGCCATGCAGGTGGGCGAAGTGGCGGGCATCCAAGTGCTCGAGACCGTCCAGCAGTCCATCGCACGCAAGCGGGGCCTCGCGCACGCGCACCCCGGTCCGGCACTCCTCGCTACCTTTCACACATCGTTCGTCATCGGCACGTGCGTGGGTACGGTGGCGCTGGTCGCGGCGACCTTCATGCGCTCAGTTCCGCGCCACCGAACTAAGAAGCTCGTCTAAATCTTTCGGTAGTCTGGAGGGCTATGAGCGCTGACATTATGCCGGGCTGCGAGCCCTTTTCTTTCCACGGCTCCACCTCGGGGGTGCTGGTGTTGCACGGCTTTACCGGCAATCCCTCCTCGATGCGGTCACTGGGCGAGTTGGCGGCCAAGGCCGGGTACAGCGTTGAACTGCCGCGTCTCGCCGGTCACGGCACGACGGTGCAAGACATGATGACGACCACGTGGGCCGACTGGTCGAGAGACGCCGAGGAGGCTTACGACACGCTGAGTGCTCGATGTGATCGCGTGGCGGTCGTCGGACTGTCGATGGGCGGCGGTCTCGGGGCCCACATCGCCGAGGTTCGCCCTTCCGTGGCGGGCTGTGTGTTGATCAATCCAATCGTGAAGCCGCCTCCCGAGGTGGTAGAAGGGGTGCGCCAGCTCCTCGAAGCCGGCGTCGAAACGGTGGAAGCCATTGGCTCGGACATCAAGAAGGAGGGCACACTCGAAGCCTCCTATGACGCCACGCCCCTCGCCGCAGTGCTCAGTCTCTTTTCGGGCATCCAAACGGTGCACAAGAACCTTTCCGATATCAGTGCGCCCGTCTTGTTGATCTCGAGTCGAGAGGATCACGTGGTCACGTCGGACAACGGTGACGAACTCGTGGCGAAAGTCTCGGGACCGATCGAGCGGATCTGGCTTGAAAACTCGTATCACGTGGCGACCATCGATAACGACCAGGAGCTCGTCGAGTCCTTGACCATGGACTTTCTGGCCCGAGTTTTGTCGTAATGGCCTCACCGCTGCGACGAGAAGACGTCGCGAAGGTCGCCAAACTCGCGCGTTTGACGTTGAGCGAAGCGGAGCTCGACCTCTTCACCGAACAACTCGGCCAGGTACTCGAGCACGCCAAGGACATCGCGGCGTTGAATCTCGAGGGCGTCGTGGCGACGGCGCACCCCTTTGGCCTGATCAACGTGGTGCGAGACGACGTACTGCGAGCGAACCTCTCTCGCGAGGACGTGTTGGCGATGGCCCCCGACGCGGAAGACGGCCGATTCGCTGTGCCGCGCATAATCGGCGAGGCACCGTGAAGAGCGCCCGCCAAATCGTGAGCGACGTCCAGAGCGGTGCGTCGAGCGCCGAAGCGGAGGTGACTTCGTCACTGGAGGCGATTCGAAGTAAAAACGACGAGCTCAACGTATTTCTTTTTGTCGACGAGGTAGGTGCGCTAGACGCCGCGCGCAGTGTCGACGAACGGGTCGCCAAGGGAGAGAGCGTTGGCGCGTTGGCCGGGGTACCAATTGCGCTGAAGGACAATCTCTGTCAGCGCGGCGTGCCCACGACCGCCGGATCGCGGATTCTGAAAGGTTGGTTACCGCCCTATAACGCCACGGTGATTGATCGGCTGCTGGCCGCGGGTGCGGTGCCGATGGGCAAGACCAATATGGACGAGTTCGCCATGGGTTCATCCACCGAAACCTCGGCCTACGGCCCGACCCGCAACCCCCTTGATCCAACGCGCGTGCCGGGCGGCTCGTCGGGCGGCTCGGCCGCCGCGGTGGCGGCGGAGATGACTCCGCTCGCGCTCGGCTCGGACACCGGTGGTTCGATTCGCCAACCGGCGGCGCTCTGCGGCCTGGTGGGTCTGAAGCCGACCTACGGTTTGGTGTCGCGTTACGGACTCATCGCTTTTTCGAGTTCGCTCGATCAGATCGGACCGTTAGCCACGAACGCTGCCGACGCGGCCCTGTTGCTGGAAGTGATCGCGGGACACGATCCGATGGATTCGACCTCACTGCCCGAGTCGGCGCCGTTACTGCTCGCGCACCTTGACGACGGGGTCGAGGGCAAACGCGTCGGCCTAGTTCGTGAACTGGTCGAGGGCGCCGAAGAAGAGGTCGTGGCGTCAGTCAATCGCGCCGTTGAGGCGCTGCGAGACGCGGGCGCCGTCATCGTGGAGCTATCCGTGCCCGAGTTTCGCTTGGGCCTCAGTGCGTACTACCTCATCGCCCCGGCCGAGGCGTCGAGCAACCTGGCGCGCTACGACGGCGTGCGCTATGGACTGCGCGTCGACGCCGAGGACGTCGCGGCGATGAACGAGGCGACGCGAACCTTGGGCTTTGGCGCCGAGGTGAAGCGACGCATCATGCTCGGCACCTACGCCTTGTCGGCCGGCTACTACGACGCATACTACGGACAGGCGTTGAAGGTACGCACTCAGATGATCGACGCCTTTCGTCGCGCGTATCAACAAGTCGATCTGCTGGTCGGTGCGACGACGCCGACCGTGGCGTTCAAATTTGGCGCCAAGACGAGCAATCCCATGGCGATGTACCTGTCGGACGTCTACACGATCCCCACCAACCTGGCCGGCGACGCCGCGATCTCGGTGCCCTTTGGCACTGGTGAGTCGCAGTTACCAGTCGGCGTGCAACTCCTCGGACCCGGGCGAAGTGAGGCCCAACTCCTCGCGGCGGCGCGGGTGCTCGAACTCGCGGACGGCCGCCCATGAGCTTGGCGGAGGGTTGGGAGATGGTGGTGGGACTCGAAGTGCACACCGAACTGAAGACCGCGACCAAGATGTTCTGTGGCTGCGCCAATGCCTTTGGGGCCGAAGCCAACACCCACGTCTGTCCCGTCTGTCTCGGGCTGCCCGGTTCGCTGCCGGTGTTGAACGTGCGCGCGGTCGACTTGGCGATGGCGATTGGTCTGGCGCTGCACTCCACCATCGCGTCCTCGACCTTTCATCGAAAGAACTACTTCTATCCCGACATGCCCAAGGACTTTCAGATCAGTCAATACGACCTGCCGATCAACTCGGGCGGCTACTTGGATCTACCAGATGGGTCGCGGGTGTCGATCGAGCGCGCGCACTTAGAAGAGGACACCGGCAAGTCCACTCACCTGGGTGGGAGCGGGCGTATTCACGGCGCCGATCGTTCGCTGGTCGACTACAACCGTTCGGGCGTGCCACTGGTAGAGATCGTGTCGGGACCCGACATTCGCAGCTCCGCCCAAGCGCGTCTCTACGCCGCGGAGCTGCGCGGCATCTTGATCGCGACGGGCGCCTCGGACGGACGCATGGAAGAAGGGTCAATGCGCATTGACGCGAACGTCTCGGTGCGCCAGGTCGGTCAGCCACTCGGTACACGCTGTGAGGTCAAGAACTTGAACTCACTGCGCAGTCTGCACCGGGCCATCGATTTTGAGGCGGCGCGCCAGTTCGAACTGATCGAAGGCGGAGGCGTCGTTCGACAAGAGACCCGACACTGGGACGAGCAACTCGGCCAGACCTCGACGATGCGCACCAAGGAAGAGGCCGACGACTATCGATACTTTCGAGAGCCCGACCTCGTGGACTTGATACCCGACGAGGCGTGGCAAGAGCGCATTCGCGGCACCTTGGGGGTCATGCCCGCCGAACGGCGCGCCACACTGAGAGCTCGACTCACGAGCCCGACCTCGTCGCAACTCGACGCGCTTGATGTCGTGGTCGTACTTGGATTTGATGACTACGTGCTCGCGGCGATCGACGCGCAAGTTGACACCTCCTTGGCGATGGCCCGGGCGGCTAACGAATTGGCTTCGGACGTCGAGCACATCTCCAATCTCACCCCCGACGCCTTCGCCATCACCTTGAAAATGGAACAGGATGGTGAGCTGTCGGCCACTCAGGCCAAGACGGTGCTGCTCGAGCTCTTGGCCCACGGGGGAGAGCCCCGTGACATCGCCAAAAAGAAGGGTTTCGAGCAGCTCTCGTCGGGCGCGCTGGGTGACACCGTGAGTGAACTGATTGCCCAACACCCCGACGAGTGGGCCCGCTATCGAGACGGGGATGACAAACTCGTGCAGTTCTTCATTGGTGAGGTCATGAAGCTCACGAATGGTCAGGCCAACGGCAAGGCCGTGGTGGCCGAACTCCAGGCCCGCCGATAGCGACATTGGCTACACGATCGTGACGCTTTCTAGACTTCGCCTATGACCAACCACCCGACGCCTCGAAGCTCTGATGTGACAATCGGCAAAGGCCGCGCCGGGGCCCGGGCCATGTTGCGCGCCATGGGACTTGACGACGAGGACATGACCAAGCCCCAGATCGGCGTCGCGTCGAGTTGGAATGAAGTGACGCCGTGCAACTTGCCCCTCGCGCGCTTGGCCAAGCGATCCAAGGCCGCTGTGCGTGACGCCGGGGGGATCCCCTTTGAGTTCGTCACGATTGCGGTCTCGGACGGAATCTCGATGGGTCACGAAGGCATGCACGCCTCACTCGTCTCGCGCGAGATCATCGCCGACTCGGTCGAAGTCATGATGCACGCCGAGCGCTTTGACGCCATGGTGACCCTGGCCGGGTGTGACAAGTCGCTGCCGGGCATGTTGATGGCGGCGGCCCGGCTCGACGTGCCCAGTGTCTTTCTCTACGGCGGGACAATCATGCCGGGTGAGCTCAACGGCGAGGCGCTCGATATCGTGTCGGTCTTCGAGGCGATAGGGGCCAACGCCGTGGGCGCCGTGAGTGACGAAGAACTCAAAGCCATCGAGTGCGCGGCCTGTCCCGGCGAAGGCAGTTGTGCGGGCATGTTCACCGCGAACACCATGGCCAGCGTCGCCGAGGCGTTGGGCATGTCGCTCCTCGGCAGCGCCTCGGTGCCCTCGATCGATGCTCGTCGTGATCAGTACGCGTACGACTCGGGCATCGCAGTGCTCAATCTGCTGGACCTCGGGATCAGCTCTCGCCAGATTATGACCAAGTCGGCCTTTGAGAACGCGATCGCGGTGGTCATGGCGCTCGGTGGTTCGACCAACGCGGTGCTGCACCTGCTCGCCATCGCTCACGAGGCGCGCGTCAATCTAGAACTCGACGACTTCAACCGAATCGCCAAGCGCGTGCCCCACATTGCCGACATGAAGCCTCACGGCAAGTACCACATGAGCGACCTCGATCACATTGGTGGGCTGCCCGTGGTGCTCCAGCACCTCTTGGAGAACGATCGTCTCGATGGTGACGTCATGACGGTGAGCGGCAAGACCATGGCCGAGAATTTGGCGGCGTATCACGCGCCGCGCCCCGACGGCGACGTGGTGCATGAGATGAGTAGCCCCATTCACCTTCAAGGTGGCATCGCGATACTGCGCGGTTCACTGGCCCCCAACGGCGCCGTCGTCAAGGTCGCGGGCCTGGACGTGCTTCACTTCAGTGGCACGGCGCGCGTCTTTGACGGCGAGGATCAGGCGATGAAGGCCATCATGGCCAATGAGATCACCCCCCAGACCGTCGTCGTCATTCGTTACGAGGGACCCAAGGGTGGTCCTGGCATGCGCGAGATGCTCGCCATCACCGGCGCCATGACCGGGGTGGGCCGCGGTGCCGACTGCGCTCTTATCACCGACGGGCGCTTCAGTGGCGGGACGCACGGTTTTTGCGTGGGCCACGTCGCGCCCGAGGCGCTCGACGGCGGTCCGATTGGTCTCGTGCATGACGGCGATCAGATCGTCATCGATGTGGAGAAGTTATCCATCGATCTGTTGGTCGATCCGAGTGAACTGGCGAAGCGCGCCAAGGTACTGGCGCCCTTTACTCCTCGGTACACGTCGGGCGTGTTGGAAAAGTTTGCCCGTCTCGCCCAGGGCGCGGACAAGGGAGCGGTGACGACGCGCTAGGCCTTGTGCGCGCGGCGAAACTGTGCCTAAACTATTGGTGTGACGACGCGTAATGAGATTGTGACGGTAGTAGGCGCTCGGCGCCGGTAGTCACGCGTACACGTATACCGGAAGCCTCCCAAGGAAGGGAGGCTTTTTTGCTTATCTGAGGTGAAAGGAGCGAAGTGCAACTCACCGGAGCGCAAGCTCTGATTAAGTCTTTGGAGCACGAAGGGGTCGACACCATCTTCGGACTGCCCGGTGGCGCCATCTTGCCGGTGTACGACCCGATTTTGGACTCCTCGATTCGCCACATTCTCGTTCGTCACGAACAGGGCGCCGGCCACATGGCCGAGGGCTACGCTCAGGCGACCGGCACAGCCGGCGTCGCCATGGTCACGAGCGGTCCGGGTGCGACGAACATTGTCACGCCGATCGCCAACGCGCATATGGACTCAACGCCGCTCGTGGTCATCACCGGCCAGGTCGCTACGGCCTCCATTGGTTCGGACGCCTTTCAAGAGTGCGACATCACCGGCATCACGATGGGCATCACCAAGCACAACTTTCTCATCCAATCGGCGCATGAGATACCGCGCGTCGTTGCGGCCGCTTTTCACCTCGCCACGACCGGGCGCCCTGGACCCGTGCTCATTGACTTACCGAAGGACATCTCTCAATCGAAAATGGAGTGGTGGTACCCGAGCACCCTCGAAGAGTTGGATCTGCCGGGGTACCGTCCAGAAGTCCCGCTCGACGACGAGGCCGTGGCCCAAGCCGTCGCCCTGATCGGAGCTTCCGAGCGTCCTGTTCTCTACGTCGGAGGCGGCACCTTGAAGTCGACGGCTCACCTCGAGTTGCGGGCTTTCGCCGAACGAACCAAGATTCCAGTCGTCACGACACTGATGGCCCGTGGCGCCTTCCCCGACTCACACGAGCTGCACCTCGGCATGCCCGGTATGCACGGCATGTACAGCGCGGTCACGGCCATCCAAAAAGCGGACCTGTTGATCTCGCTCGGCGCTCGCTTCGACGACCGCGTCACGGGCCAGATCTCGAGCTTCGCCGCAGGGGCCAAGATCATCCACGTGGACATCGACCGGGCCGAGTTCAACAAAGTGCGCCGAGCCGACGTGGCGCTGCAGACCAACGTGGCGAGCGCCCTGCGCGCACTCGACGCCGCGAAGGCGACGCCGCTCAATCTCGACGTGTGGTGGAAACAGATTCGCACCTGGCAAGAGCGCTACCCGCTCGTCTACGACGAACCGACCGCCGACGGACCCCTCCTGGCCCAGCACGTCATCAAAGCCATCGCCGCCCAGGCCGCGCCGGGCACCATCGTGACCGCGGGCGTGGGCCAGCACCAGATGTGGGCGTCGCAGTTCTGGGAGTTTGAAGAGCCCGGTACCTGGGTGAACTCTGGCGGCGCGGGCACCATGGGCTTTGGCGTGCCCGCGGCCATCGGCGCCAAGGTCGGACGTCCGGATCGCACGGTGTGGTGCATCGACGGCGACGGATGTTTTCAGATGACCGCCCAAGAGCTCGTGACGGCGCGCGCCGAAGGCATACCCATCAAGGTCGCGATCATGAACAACGCGTATCTGGGCATGGTCCGTCAGTGGCAAGAGATGTTCTACGAGGAGCGCTACTCCGAGGTCTACCTGAGCGCTGATCTTCCCGACTACGTGAAGTGGGCCGAGGCGATGGGTTGCGTGGGATTGCGTGCTCGTAATCTTCAAGAGATGCACGACGTGATCGAGATCGCCAACCAGGTCAACGACGTGCCCGTCGTGATCGACTTTCGAACCGATACTGCGGAGAAGGTCTTTCCCATGGTGGCGGCGGGTGCGAGCAACGACGACATCATCGTGCACCCGCTCCAGCGAGGCGACGCCCGATGAGCCCCGAACCGTTCCTCGGCGCCGACAACCACGCGCCGGTGCGTCACCACATACTTTCCGTCTTGGTTGAAAACAAGGCCGGGGTGCTCGCGCGCATCGCCGGGCTCTTCGCTCGACGGGGATTTAACATCTACTCGCTGGCCGTGGCGCCGTCCGAAGGGAACGCGCAATTCTCGAGGGTCACCATCGTCGTGGACGCTGAGTCCGCGCCCTTAGAGCAGATCGTCGGGCAGCTGGACAAGCTCGTGAATGTGGTCGCCATCACCGACCTCGCTCCGCGTGACGCGATCGAACGAGAGCTGCTCCTCGCGTCGCTCACGGTTGACAACGCCAACCGTCGTGAGGTCTTGGACGTCGTCGCCAACGCGGGAGCTTCGATCGTGGACGTGAACGCGCTGTCGGTGACCGTGATGTTGGCGGGAACGCCGGGCGCGTGCGACGACCTCGAAAAGTCGCTCGAGAGTTTCGCCGAGGTGACGGTGCAGCGAACCGGTCGCGTGGCGCTCCCTAGACTCGGCCCGACGGCAACGGCCTAATCCGCTCCGAGAGAGAGACCCCGATGACCACCATGTACTACGAGAAGGACGCCCAGCCCGAACTCTTGATGGCGAAGAAGGTCGCCATCTTGGGTTACGGCTCACAGGGCCACGCGCACGCGTTGAATCTGCACGACGGCGGCTACGACGTGCGCGTCGGGCTGCGCCTGGAGTCCTCTTCGGTGCCCAAGGCCGAGGCGGCCGGACTTCGAGTGCTCTCGATCGCTGATGCGTGCGCCGAGGCCGACGTGATCATGGTCCTTCTGCCCGACACTGAGCAGAAGCACATCTATGACACTGATATCGCTCCACACCTCAGCGCGGGCAAGTGCCTGCTCTTCGCGCACGGCTTCAACATCCGGTTCGATCGGATCAAACCGCCCGAGGACGTCGACGTCGCGATGATCGCGCCCAAGGGTCCGGGGCACCTGGTGCGACGCACCTACCTCGAGGGCGGTGGCGTGCCCGCGCTCGTTGCCGTCGAGCACGACGCCACCGGTCACGCGCACGACCTGGCGTTGGCCTACGCCAACGCGCTGGGAGCGACTCGCGCCGGGGTTCTCGAGACCACGTTCTCCGAAGAGACCGAGACGGATCTCTTCGGCGAGCAGGTCGTACTCTGTGGCGGGGTGACGGCCCTCGTGCGCGCGGGCTACGAGACGCTCGTCGAAGCGGGGTACCAGCCCGAGAGCGCGTACTTCGAGTGCCTGCACGAACTCAAGCTCATCGTGGACTTGATGTACGAAGAGGGCATCACCGGGATGCGATTCAGCGTGTCGGACACCGCCGAGTACGGCGACCTGACCCGGGGCCCGAGGGTGATCACCCCGGACGTGAAGGCCGAGATGAAAAAAATCCTCACGGAGATTCAAGACGGCTCCTTTGCCGCGGAGTGGATCCTCGAGAACGAGATTGGCCGCCCGCGCTACCGCGAACTGCGCGACGCGGGCAAGCGACACCCGATTGAACAGATTGGCGCGAAGCTTCGCGCCATGATGCCCTTCGTGTCGGCGGGCAAACAGAAGGTCTCGGAGATCTCGGGTGGCGATACCGACTAGGTCGTGACGTTCCGCTTCCTAGAGATGGCCGACGACGTAGTTCACGCAAGCCAACAGCGACGCGACGTCCTCGGGGTCGATCGCGGGGAACAAGGCGATTCGAAGCTGATTGCGCCCGAGCTTGCGGTACGGGTCGGTATCGACCACGCCGTTGGCGCGAAGGATTTTCGCGATGAGCGTCGCGTCAATATCGTCGCGAAAATCGATGGTGCCGACTACCTTGCTGCGATGGGCCGGATTGCTCACGAAGGGCGTGGCGAAGTCCGACGCCTCGGCCCAGGTGTACAAAATCTCGGCCGATTGGCGTGAGCGGCCTGAACTAAAGCTCAAGCCCCCGTTGTCGTTCATCCACTTGATCTGCGAGGCGAGTAGGTGAATTGTCGCCAGCGCGGGGGTGTTGTAGGTCTGATTCAACCGAGAGTTGTCGAGGGCGATCTTGAGATCGAGAGAAGCCGGCGTCCATCGGTCCGCCGCCGCCAAGGACTCAATTCGCTCAATGGCGGCCGGCGAGCAGAGCGCCAGCCAGAGCCCGCCGTCCGAGGCGAAGGACTTCTGAGGAGCGAAGTAGTAGCAGTCGAACTGCGTGGGATCGACCATCAGGCCGCCGGCACCCGACGTGGCATCCACCGCGACGAGGCCCTTCGCGCCGGGCGGGCGCTGAATCTCCATCATGACCCCGGTCGACGTCTCGTTGTGGGTGAGGGCGTAGAGGTCGACTTCGTCGTTGGCTTCTGCCATGGGATGGGATCCGACCTCGCTCTCGATGATCTGAGGATCACTCAGATGTGGCGCGCTCTTCACCGCTGCAGCGAATTTCGACGAGAACTCGCCGAAGCTGAGGTGTTGAGAGTGATGAGAGATGAGTTGAAACGTCGCCGCGTCCCAAAAGGTCGTCGTGCCACCGTTGCCCAGTAGCACCTCATAGCCGTCGGGCAGCGAGAACAGTGCATTCAGGCCCTCACGCACCTCGCCGACTTTGTTTCGCACCGTTGCTTGTCGGTGCGAGGTTCCCATGTACGTCGTGCCGTCGGCGACGAGTGCGTCCAACTGCTCCATTCGAACTTTCGAAGGACCGGATCCGAATCGCCCGTCGCGAGGAAGAAGCTCAGCAGGAATCGTGACGGTGTCGGAAGAACTCATAGACTTATTCTTACGGAAAAAGATTGGAGTGATTCAGTGAGTGCCAGAGTCAGTGACCTGTTAGGCGGCTTAGCCCCCAGCGCCACCCTGGCGGTCGACGCGAAAGCGAAGGCCCTGAAGGCCGCGGGCGAGCCCGTTATCGGATTCGGCGCGGGCGAGCCGGACTTTCCCACGCCCGTGCACATCGTCGAAGCGGCCGCCAAGGCGTGCTACGACCCGGTGAACTACAAGTACACCCCGACCGCCGGACTCGGTGAACTGCGTGAGGCCATCGCCGCGAAATCGATGCGCGACAGCGGACTCAAGGTCGGTGCCAGCCAGGTGCTGGTGACCAATGGCGGCAAGCACGCGGTTATCACGGCCTTTATGAGCGTGCTCGACCCCGGTGACGAAGTGCTGATTCCCGCGCCCTACTGGACGACCTACCCCGAAGCGGTCTATCTGGCCAGGGCCAAGGCGGTGCCCGTGATGACGAGCTCGGCCAACGGTTTTCGTGTCACGGTGGACGAGCTCGAACGCGCGCGAACCAAGAGGACCAAGTTGCTCGTCTTTGTTTCACCTTCGAACCCCTCGGGCGCGGTGGTCCGGCCCGCGGACGTTGCCGCGATCGGCCGCTGGGCGGCCGAGCACGACATCTGGGTGATCTGTGACGAAATATATGAGCACTTGGTCTACGGCGATGCGACGCACGTGTCGCTGCCGGTGGTCGCACCGGAACTCACCGATCGTTGGATTGTCGTGAACGGCGTCGCGAAGACGTACGCGATGACCGGCTGGCGAGTGGGTTGGATGATCAGTGCGCCGGACGTGATGGACGCGGCGATCAACTATCAAAGTCAGACCACGTCGAACATCTCGAACATCTCCCAGCGCGCCGCGGTGGCGGCCCTGACGGGCGACCTCCTCGCGGTGGAAGAGATGCGCGAAGCGTTCGATCGTCGCCGAAAGATCATGGCTTCGATGCTCAACGCCATTGACGGCGTGCACTGCGCCTTGCCCGACGGGGCCTTCTACTGCTTTCCCGACGTGAGCGGTCTCTTGGGACGCCCGCTGGGTGGGCGAGTGGCGACGAGTTCGAGTGAACTCGCCGAGGTGCTCCTCGAGACCATCCAGATTGCCGTCGTGCCGGGCGAGGCATTCGGCGCGCCCGGATTCTTTCGACTGAGTTACGCGCTCGGCGACGATGATCTCGTTGAAGGTTTGGAGCGCTTGGCCGCGTTGGTTGTCACGGGCTGACTCCTCGTCAGCGGCCCATAGTCTGGAACCTACTTATGAAGGGGTGCCCGTGGCCCGAGTACTAGTGACCGAAGAGATCGCCGCGTCGGGTCTCGACAAGCTACGTGAGGCCGGCCACGAGGTTGACGTTCGCCTGGGCCTTACGCCCGCCGAGTTGATTCACGCGGTGCGTGGCGCGCACGCTTTGATCATTCGATCGGCGACGCAAGTGGACGCCGCAACCCTCGAAGCGGCGAGCGATCTGGTTGTCGTCGGACGAGCCGGTATTGGTTTGGACAACGTCGACGTGACCAAGGCCACCGAACTCGGGGTGATGGTGGTTAACGCTCCGGTGTCCAATATTGTCTCCGCGGCGGAGCAGACCATGGCGCTCTTGCTCGCCCAAGCGCGCAACATACCCCAAGCCGACTCGGCGCTGAAGAGCGGAAAATGGGAGCGCAGCAAATGGGAGGGCGTCGAGCTGTACGGCAAGACCCTGGGCATCGTGGGCCTCGGGAAAATTGGCGCGCTTGTCGCTCAGCGAGCCCACGCCTTTGGCATGCGTCTCGTTGCCTACGACCCCTTTATCACTGAAGAGCGCGCACGACACATGGGCGTGGAGCTGGTGGAGCTGAACGCGCTGCTCGGCGAGAGCGACTTCATCACGATTCACTTGCCGAAGAACAAAGAGACCACGAACCTATTCAACGCTGAATCCCTCAAGCTGACCAAGCCGGGCGTTCGCATCATCAACGTCGCGCGCGGCGGCATCGTGAACGAGGTCGATCTGGCCGCGGCGATTCGAAGCGGTCACGTGCAAGGCGCCGCCCTCGACGTTTTCGAAAAGGAACCCACCACCGAATCACCACTCTTTGAACTTTCCTCGGTCGTGGTGGTGCCGCACCTGGGCGCTTCCACGTTCGAAGCCCAAGACAAGGCCGGCGTCACCATCGCCGAGCAGGTGGAGCTCGCGCTGGCGGGCGACTTCGTGCCCTACGCCGTGAACGTGTCGGCCGGTGACGTGTCGAACTCGGTGAGCCCCTTCATGGGACTCGCGGAGCTCTTGGGCCGATTCATCGGAGGACTGCTCGACGGCAAGCCGGCGGACCTTGAAGTGATCTACTCGGGCGAACTGGCGGGTGCCGGCACCAAGATTTTGACGCTGTGCGCACTGAAGGGCCTCATGAGTTCGACGGGCCACGACAGCGTGTCATTCGTGAATGCCCCCCAGCTCGCCGCGGAGCACAATCTCACCTTCAGTGAAGTCGCCTCGGTGGCGTCGCCGGAGTACATCAGCCTGATCACGGTGCGCTCGGACGGCCACGCGGTGTCGGGCACGTTGATGACCATCGGTACTCGCGTGGAGACGCGCATCGTCAGTGTGGACGGCCACGCGGTAGAGATCGCGCCCACCGCTTCGATGCTGGTGGTGCACAATGACGATCGCCCGGGGATGATCGGACGGGTCGGTATGGCGCTGGGTGAAGCAAATATCTCCATCGCGTCCATGGCCGTCGGACCCGATCCCAAGTCCAAGACGGCGCTCATGGTTCTCTCGACGCTCGACCCCACGCCGGCCTCGGTCGTCGAGCAGTTGCGCGACACCGACGGCATCCAGGACATTCACCTCATCACCCTGCGCTAGAGCGGGGCCCTACATCAAACTGATGAGATCGACCCGCTCCATCACTTCATCGCTGAGCAGCGAGATCACGTCGAGCGCGCTCATGTTCTCGCGCACCTGATCGGCGGAGGAGGCGCCGGTAATGACGGTCGAGACGTGGGGGTTCTTCGCGCACCACGCCAAGGAAAACTGCGCGAGCGTGACGTCCAACTCGTCCGAGATCTTCTTCAACTCGGCGACCTTCTTATTGCTCTTTTCGTTCGTCAGCATCGACTTCAACCACTCATACCCGGGTAACGTCGCGCGCGATCCCGCGGGCACGCCGTTCAGATACTTGCCCGTCAAGAGTCCCGAGGAGAGGGGTGACCAGATGGTGGTGCCCAGTCCGACGTCCTCGTAGAGGCGCGCGTACTCTTTTTCGACGCGCTCGCGCCACAAGATGTTGTACTGGGGTTGTTCCATGGTGGGCTTGTGCAGGTGGTGGCGATCGGCGATGTCGTAGGCGGCTCGAATCTCGTCCGCCGTCCACTCCGAGGTGCCCCAGTAGAGCGCCTGACCTTTATCGATCATGTCGCTCATCGCCCACACCGTCTCTTCGATGGGGGTGTTGGGGTCGGCGCGGTGACAAAAGACCAGATCGACAAAGTCGAGGTCGAAGCGCTCGAGTGAGCCCTCGATGGCCTGGTCGAGGTATTTACGGTTGAGGGTGTTTTTCATGTTGGGGATGTCGTGCAGTCCCCAAAAGAGCTTGGTCGACACGATGTACTCATGTCGCTGCCAGCCCAGCTCGCGAATCGCGGCGCCCATGACCCGCTCGGACTCACCGGCGGAGTAGGACTCGGCGTTGTCAAAGAAGTTGACGCCGGCGTCCTTGGCTGCCGACAGGCACTCGGCAGCCTGTTGGGCCGTTTCGATCTGGTTGGCGTTGCCAAACGTGACCCAACTGCCGAAGGACAAGACGCTGACCTTGAGGCCACTGCGTCCGAGTCGTCGATACTCCATCTGTGTCATTGGTACTCCTTGGTCAGCGCGCGAACGCGGGGGGAATCAAGCTTCAGGGTTACGGGGAACGCTCGGCCACTCTTCGACGGAAATTGGCGACGCGTTCTTCGAACTTTTGATTTTCGACACCACGCCGGCGACCACCGAGCTCACCATGAGCAGGAGCGTCATTTTAAAGAGTTTCTTGAGCAAGGTCATGAGAGTTCAGGTTAGTCCTCGCGCCTTCTGGACATTTCTCGACTTCGCGGTACAATGGGGCGATGAGCATTGGCCAGAGCGAACTGTTGCTGTAAAGGGGCGAGCCGCTGCTCGCCCTAGCCCCCGCGTTGGCGGGGGTTTTTTTGTATCTCGTTATCGTCGAAGAAAGGTTGGAAATGAAGGTCAGCCCACAACAGCCCAGCCCTATGGCTTATGCCAAGTACCGTGCGACCGTGCCCGTCGAGCTGCCCGACCGCACCTGGCCCGACCGACGCCTCACCCACGCGCCGCGCTGGTGCAGTGTGGACCTGCGCGACGGCAACCAGGCGCTCATCGACCCGATGGACTCAGAGCGCAAGAACGTGATGTTTACTCAACTCGTGGCGATGGGCTTTAAGGAGATCGAGGTGGGCTTTCCTTCGGCCAGCCAGCCGGACTTTGATTTCGTACGCCAGATCATTGTCGAGGACCTCATTCCCGAAGACGTCACCATCCAGGTGCTGACCCAGTGTCGCGAGGACCTGATTCGTCGCACCTACGAGTCGCTCGTTGGCGCAAAGCGCGCCATCGTGCACTTCTATAACTCAACGTCGACCCTGCAGCGACGCGTCGTCTTCGGCCTCGACCGCGCCGGAATCACAAAGATCGCCACCGACGCCGCGGCGTGGTGCCGTTCTCTCGAGGCCACGTCGCCCGACACCGACTTTCTCTACGAGTACTCGCCCGAGAGCTTCACGGGCACCGAACTCGAGTACGCCTTGGAAGTCTGTAACGAGGTGATCGCCGTCATCGATCCCACACCCGAGCGGCCGCTGATCTTGAATCTGCCCGCCACGGTCGAGATGTACACCCCGAACCTCTACGCCGACGCCATCGAGTGGTTCTTGCGCCACATCGATCGACGTGACGCGGTCGTGCTCTCCCTGCACCCCCACAACGATCGAGGCACGGCGGTGGCGGCGGCCGAACTGGGCGTCCTGGCCGGTGCCGACCGGGTCGAGGGGACGCTCTTTGGCAACGGCGAGCGCACCGGCAACGTCGACGTGGTGAACCTCGCTCTGAATCTCTTCTCCCAGGGCGTCGATCCCGAACTGGACATTCGCGACATCGACAAGGCCCGTCACGTCGCCGAATTCGCCAACCGTCTTCCGATCCACGTGCGCCACCCCTACGTCGGTGAGTTGGTCTACACCGCGTTCTCGGGATCGCACCAAGACGCCATCAAAAAGGGCATGAGCGCGATTGGCGACGAGTACGACGTGTGGGAGGTGCCGTACCTGCCGATCGATCCCAAGCACACCGGGCGTACGTACGAGGCCATCATCCGGGTCAACTCCCAGTCCGGCAAGGGGGGCGTGGCGTACTTGCTCAGTACCGAACACGGTCTCGATTTGCCGCGGGCGATGCAAGTCGAGTTCTCCAAACAGGTCCAGGACGTCACCGAGGCCAAGGGCACCGAGATCTCACCGGCCGAGATCTGGGACGTGTTCACCACGACCTATCAGCCCGAGAATCCCACGATTCAACTGCTCTCGAGCGAAGTCTCCGCGGACCAGCACCTCACGAGAATTTTTGCCCAGCTGGTGGTCAACGGCCAGCACGTCACCGTCAAAGGCGAGGGCAACGGACCGATCGACGCGTTGATGTCCGGGCTCGCCAGTGAGATGGATGTCACGTTCAAAGTACGCGACTATCACGAGCACGCCTTGACGGCCGGCTCCGAAGCGTCGGCCGTCGCTTACGTCGAGGCCGAGGGTGACGACGGCACGACGTGGTGGGGCGTGGGCATGAGTTCCTCGATTCTCGACGCGTCACTCGAAGCGGTCATTTCGGCCGCGAATCGACGTCGCTAACAAGGTGCGCCGTTAAACTGCCTTCATGAGTTACCACGACCTGGCCGTCACGTTCGGCTGGGCGGCGGTGTCGTTGACGGTGGGGGGCACGATCGCTCAGTTTCGCCGGGCCTCGCGCCTCTCCATTGAAGGGGTCTCACTCGCCACCTGGACCCTCTTTGTCTTCATGGGCCTCTTTTGGACCTCGTACGGAATCGATCAGCGTTCGGCCATCATCATTTTGGGCAGCGTGCTCACGTTGCCCTTTCAAGCGGCGATCGTGCTGCGGCTGAAACCATGGCGCCGCTGGCCGGTGGTGGCGCGCTCGCTGGCCTTCTCGCTCATCTTTTGTGCCCTGCCCACCGTGGTGTGGGGCTGGCCGGGCGGCGTGTACGGCGTGGGAATCGCGATGGTCGTGAATCGAGCGCCCCAACTCATTGAGTTAATTCGTTACCCCGACGCCACGGGCGTGTCGGTCGCCATGTGGTCCCTCGGCGTCGCGGGGGCGCTCTGCTGGGTTCTCTACTACCAGAACGCTCGGCTCTGGGCAGCACTGGCGTCGACAGCCGCCGCGGGACTCGCGAGTCTGTTCATAGCGCTCCTGGCCACGTGGCGTCACCGCCAGGCTCAGGGTCAAAGTCTGATTGAAGAAGCCGTGCTCGCTCAGGCGTAGCGCGCGTGGCCCTGGTCGTCAAAGACGCCCTCGAGACTGGGCGTGGTGTGCGTGGCTTCGTAGTTTGATATGGCCTCGATCCGTCGCAGGCTGAGTCCGATGTCGTCCCAGCCTTCGAGGAGTCGTTCTCGGGTCATTGGATCGAGGCTGAACGTTCTCTGCCAGCCCACCCCGGGCACCTCTACCGTGAGCCGTTCGACGTCGACTACCACGAGCAGCGACGGATCGATCTTGACCAGTCGGTTCAGCTCTTCTACGTCGGTGACGGAAAGCTCCACCGTCACCAGTCCCTGTTTGGAGGAGTTGTTGCGAAAGATGTCGCCGAAAGACGGCGCGACGACGGCCTGAAAGCCATAGTCCATCAACGCCCACACGGCGTGCTCGCGCGACGAGCCCGTACCAAAACGAGGGCCAGCGAGCAGGATCGTGGCGCCGGCGTACTGGGGCAGATTTAACACGAACGTCGTGTCGTCACGCCACTCACTGAAGAGACCACGGCCAAAACCGCTGCGCTCGACCCGCTTTAACCACTCCGAGGGAATGATCTGGTCGGTGTCGACGTCCGAGCGCTCGAGCGGCACGGCCCGGCCTTCGAGCACGTGCACGGGCTTCACGCGCTCACCTCTTCGGGCGAAGCGAAGCGCCCCATAATGGCCGTCGCCGCAGCGACGACCGGTGAGACGAGGTGTGTGCGGCCGCCTCGACCTTGGCGGCCTTCGAAGTTGCGATTCGACGTCGACGCGCTGCGCTGGCCTGGCGCGAGTTGATCGGGATTCATGCCCAGGCACATCGAACAGCCCGGCTCACGCCACTCAAGGCCCGCCTCCAAGAAAACTTGATCGAGCCCTTCGAGTTCGGCCTGACGCTTCACGCGGTGCGAACCCGGTACGACGAGTGCGCGCACGCCCGAGCTGACCTGGTGTCCGCGCACGACGGCCGCGGCGGCACGAAGATCCTCGATGCGTGAATTCGTACACGACCCGATAAATACCACGTCGACCGGAATCGATCGAAGTGGCGTGCCCGGCGTGAGACCCATGTAGTGCAGGGCCCGTTCAATCGAACCTCGCTCGTCGGCGTCAACGCTGTCCTCGGGCGACGGCACGACACCGTTGAGAGCGACGACTTGGGCGGAGTTCGTGCCCCACGTCACGTAGGGCACCATCTCCGCGCCGTTCAAGGTCACTTCTGCGTCAAAGACCGCGTCGTCGTCCGAGACGAACGTGCGCCACTCCTTCGCCGCGACGTCGAAGGCATCGCCTTGGGCCACGCCAGGTCGACCCCGCAGGTAGTCGATCGTGGTTTCATCGACGGCCACGAGACCCGCGCGCGCGCCGGCTTCGATACTCATGTTGCACAGCGTCATGCGCCCTTCCATGGAGAGCGCTCTGATGGCTGGACCGCGGTACTCGATGACGTAGCCCGCGCCGCCCCCGGTGCCGAGACGGCCCACGATCGCGAGCACGATGTCCTTCGCGCTGACGTCGGGGGGCGTCGTGCCCTCGACGGTCACCGACATGGCCTTCGCCTTTTGTTGGGGCAGCGTCTGGGTGGCCAAGACGTGTTCGACTTCGCTGGTCCCGATGCCAAAGGCCAACGCGCCAAAGGCCCCGTGGGTTGAGGTGTGTGAATCGCCACAGACGATCGTCATGCCGGGTTGGGTCACGCCGAGCTCGGGACCGATGACGTGCACGATGCCTTGATTCTCGTGTCCCCGGGGAAAGACGGTGATGCCAAACTCCTTGCAGTTCTCATCGAGGGCCTCGAGCTGTCGCCGTGAGATGGGATCGAGGATGGGTGTGGAGAGAGGATCGGTTGGCACGTTGTGGTCGGCGGTCGCCAACGTGAGATCGGGGCGACGAACGCGTCGCGCGTTCAAACGAAGCCCTTCAAAGGCCTGAGGGCTCGTGACCTCATGCACCAGGTGCAGGTCAATGTACATCAGCGTCGGCTCGCCCTCGGGCGACGCTACGACGTGGTTATCCCAGATCTTTTGGTAGAGGGTCCGACCCGCCGCCATTTAGCGCTGTCCGACAATTTTGACTTTAAGTACTCCCGAGGGCGCCTGGTACTCGACACTTTCGCCGACGCGATGTCCCAAGAGCGCTTCGCCCAAGGGTGACGTGGGTGACGCCACGAGCACGCCGTCGGGCTTTTCTTCGATCGAACCGATGAAGAACTCTTGGAAGTCGCTCTCAGGGTCGCCTTCGTAGACGACGCGCACGATGGAGGCGTGCTGGACCTTGCCCGCGTGCTCGTCTCGTTGGACGATTTCGTGGTTGCGGATCACTTGGTCAATCTGGCGAATACGTGACTCCATCTTGCCCTGCTCGTCCTTGGCGGCGTGGTAGTCGCCGTTTTCTGAGAGGTCCCCGAGGAGCCGAGCGGACTCGATAACCCGGGCGATCTGGGTACGGCCCACGGTCGTGAGGTTCAGGTACTCGGCCTCGAGCTTTTCTAGTGTCTCTTTTGTAATGCGGTGAATCTCGTCGGCCATGCCGCAACCTCAACTCCTCGTGAGTCCCAATTCTACAGTTTGGCCCTTCGATTCTTTCGTGCTTTTGCTCCTCGCACCCGCGGGCGAGCAAAATGGAGCAAAGAGGGAGAGCCGGCGCATGAGCAACCAACGCAGTTATCGCGTGGCCGTGCTCGGCGGCGACGGCATTGGACCCGAAGTCACGAGCGCCGCGCTCGAAGTGGTGGCGGCCGTGGGGGTCGAACTCGACACCACGCCCTTTGATCTAGGCGCCGCGCGCTATCTACGCGACGGCTTCGTCTTGGACGACGCGACACTTGAGGAGCTTCGCAGCTTTGACGCCATACTGCTTGGCGCGATCGGTCCGGCGATTGGCGACGCGCGCGTGCCCGCTGGTCTGTTGGAACGCGGACTACTGCTGAAGCTGCGCTTTGGCCTCGATCTCTACGTCAACTACCGGCCGTTTCGTGGCGTCGCGGGGTCGATCGCCCAGGACTGTGAATTCGCCATCGTTCGTGAGAACACCGAAGGCCCTTATGTCGGCGAGGGAGGTGTGTTGCGCTACGGCACGGCGCACGAAGTGGCGACCCAGGGCTCGGTCAACACCCGTTTTGGAGTCGAGCGGTGCGTGCGCTACGCCTTCGCGCGAGCGAATCAGTTGGCCCGCAAGCGTCTGACCCTAGTGCACAAGACCAACGTGTTGACGTTCGCCGGTGATCTTTGGCAGCGGGTCGTGAACGAGGTGGGTTCATCGTTCACCGACGTGATTGTGGACTACCAACACGTGGACGCGGCGTGCATCTATCTCGTCGAGAGTCCGCAGCGCTACGGCGTCATCGTGACCGACAATCTCTTCGGCGATATTCTCTCGGACCTCGCGGGGGCGCTGACGGGGGGCATTGGCTTCGCGGCGAGCGCCAACTTGAATCCCGAACGATCGAGTGCCTCGATCTTCGAGCCCGTGCATGGCGCGGCGCACGACCTGGCGGGTACTGGTAGAGCCAATCCACTGGCGGCGATCTCTTCGGCGGCCTTGATGCTCGAACACTTGGGCGAAGTCGACGCGGCGCTTCGTGTCGCCCGCGCGGTGGCAGACTTTGACGGTGACGTCGCGGCGTTAGGCACGGCCGGCGTCACCCAGCAGCTACGAGAGAGGTTGTAAATGCCCATCACCCCCACGAAGAAGATCTGGATGGACGGCAAGTTCGTGGACTGGCAAGACGCCACCGTGCACGTACTCAGCCATACCCTGCACTACGGCACCGGCGCCTTCGAGGGAATCCGCGCGTACAAGACGCCGAACGGCGTCGCGATCTTTCGCCTGAAGGATCACATGGAGCGACTGCTGCGCAGCTGCAAGATCTTGAAGGTCGACGTGCCCTACAGTCTCACGGAACTCTGCGAAGCAGCTAAGGAGACCGTGCGCGTCAATGAACTGCACGAGGGGTGCTATCTGCGTCCCCTGGTCTATCTCGGTTACGGCGAGATGGGCGTCAATCCCATCGGGTCGCCCGTCAACACCGCGATCGCTGCGTGGCCGTGGGGACCGTACCTGGGCGACGACGCCGTAGAGAACGGCGCGCGCATGAAGATCTCCTCGTGGTCGCGCCACCACCCCAACGCCATGCCCACCGCCTCCAAGACGGTCGGCGGCTACGTAAACGCGAGTCTGGCCAAGGTCGAGGCGATCTTGGCCGGCTACGACGAGGCGATCATGTTGGGCCCCGACGGGCGTGTCAGCGAGGCCACCGGCGAGAACATCTTTATCGTTCGTGACGGTCTCTTGATCAGCCCGCCGCCCTCAGAGGCCGGCGCTCTGCGCGGGATCACCCAATCCAGCATCGTGAAGATCGCCCACGACCTGGGCCACGAGGTGAGTTTCGAAGCTCTTCGCCGCGACGATCTCTACCTGGCCGACGAAGCGTTCATGACTGGTACTGCCGTCGAAGTCGTGCCGCTCTCGTCGGTAGACGATCGTCTCGTGGGCGATGGCAAACCGGGACCGATCACCAGGGCGATTACCACCACGTACCACCAAGCGGTGCGTGGAGAACGCCCGCAGTACGAGGATTGGCTCACGAGGGTCTGAAGTTCCTAGAGCGATAACCTCAAGTAGTGGCCCAACCTTCGTTTTCACCCGTGCCGATTGCCGGCGAAGTTCGACCGGTCATGGCGACGGCGACCCCCGAAATAGGCCGTGCGAAGAAGCTTGGTCTGGAGCGTTCGTCGCATGGCGAAGGGGGCGTCGGGCGCGGAACGCCCGCGCCGGGAGAGGGCTACGCTCTCACGATTGCGACGCGCGAGTGTCAAAAACTGAACTTCACCAACGCTCACGACCTTCAAGATGTGATCGTCGGGGTGGCTTCGGTGGCGGCCAAGCGTGCGAGCCTGGTCGGCAGAGGACCGACGTTGGGCGACGTGCACGTTGCCATGGATCTCTTTGATATTCGAACGACGTCGCCCGTGTCATGCGAGACCACCGAGCCGTTTCGCGGCCTCGCGCACAGTTACCCCGCGCAACGCCGTTTTGTGGACGCGGTGAGCGCGGCGCAGTTGACCTCGGGCGCGAACGACGCCGCGTCGCACCACTAATTCTCTCAACGTCGTAAAGGAAACGCCATGAGTTTTGACCTCACGAGTGAACAACGAAGTTTTCGTGACGTGATGCACCGTTTCGTCGATGAACGTGTGACGCCGCACGCCGCGCGCTACGACCGCGAGCAGATCTTCCCCCAAGACAGTTACGACGCCTGTGTGGAGATGGAGCTACCTTCGCTGGGCGTGCCCGAGGCGTACGGCGGCGCCGGGGCGGACATGGTCACCCAAGCCATCATGGCCGAAGAGCTCGCGAGAGGCTGTGCGTCGACGTCGGTGACGATTTTGATTTCGAAGTTGGGGATGTTGCCGGTGATCAACTTCGCTTCCGAAGAGATCAAGCACGAATACTTACCGCGCATCGCCACGGGCGAGATTCAAGCGAGCTACTGCCTCTCCGAGGCCGACGCCGGTTCGGACGTGGCGTCGATGCGCTGTCGCGCGGAGCGAGACGGCGATGACTACATCTTGAACGGCTCGAAGTATTGGATCACCAACGCGGGCGTCTCCGAGACCTACACCGTCTTCGCCAAGACCAACACCGCCGGCGGAAGCCGGGGGATCAGTTGTTTCCTCGTGGAGAAAGGGCCGGGCGTCGAGTTCCCCAAACACGAAGATAAGTTGGGGCTTCGCGCGTCACCCACCGGTGAAGTGGTCTTTAACGACGTGCGCGTGCCCGCCTCGCATCGCATTGGCAAAGAGGGCGACGGCTTCAAGATCGCGATGCACACGCTGGATCGCTCCCGTCCCACCATCGGCGCCCAAGCGGTCGGCATCGCCCAGGGCGCCATTGACTTTGCCGGTCAGTACATGAAGGGCCGTCACGCCTTCGGTAAACCCATCAGCGAACTCCAAGGCCTTCGCTTCATGCTGGCCGACATGGCCATTCACACCGAAGCGGCTCGTGCGCTGGTGTATCGCGCGTGCGCCACCATCGACCAAGGCGATCCCGAGCACACCTTGAGTTACTTAGGCGCCTCAGCGAAGTCGTTCGCTTCGGACACCGCGATGAGCGTCACCACCGACGCCGTGCAGTTGTTAGGGGGGTACGGCTTCACCAAGGACTTTCCGGTGGAGCGATTCATGCGCGACGCCAAAATCACGCAAATCTACGAGGGCACCAACCAAGTACAACGGGTCGTGGTGGCGAAACACCTGCTCAAGTAATAATTCCTGGGATTATTCCCATCGCCGACAGGCGAGAATTTGGATTTCATCCCTACTTTGTCCCTACAAATCGACCGTTGGGCGACATGGCTACTATCCGTGAACGGCACCCTGGCGTTTGGGAGATTCGCTCCTTCGTGGGCCGAGACCAGAAGGGTCGACCGGTCCAGCTGAGCCGAACCGTGCGTGGGACAAAGAAGGACGCGCAGCGCCTCGCTGCGGAGATGACGGTCAGAGCGCCCACGGCCACCGTGGCGCGCGTTTCCGTGTCCGAGATGCTCGACCTGTGGGCTGATAATGCGAAGGCATCCTGGGCGCCCTCGACCGCGGAAAACCAACTCAGTCGGATCCGACTGGTCAAGTCCGATCGCATCTCATCTATTTTGTTGACGAGGCTCACTGCAGTGGACGTCGACCAGTGGCACGCGCGCCTCGAGCGAAAGGGCCTAGGCGAAGCCGGTATCAGAAATCGGCATCTCGTGCTGCGCGCGGCGATGACGCTCGCCGTGCGGTGGGGGTGGGTCCCGACGAACGTCGTTGCGGCGGCCCGACTCGGGAGGCGTAAGTCTCAACCCCGGGGGACCCTTAGCGACGACGAAGTGCGTGCGGTGCTCACGAGCGCGTCATCCCTTGTCGCGGCGGGGCGGATCGAGCCCCAAGCGTCGATTGCCTTGCGGCTTGCGGCGATGACCGGAGCGCGCCGGTCAGAGTTGGCCGCTCTTCGTTGGGAGGAACTCCACGCCGGACGCTTGGTCATTGACTCGAGTATCGCCATTCTCCGCAGCGGTGACGGGTCCCGGAGACCGACCTTGCGCGACGACCCGACGAAAACGGCGAACCGACGAGTGGTCTCACTTGACGCCGTCTCAATCGATCTTTTGGATTCACTCAAAGCTGAATTTGGTGCTGGAGCGCCGTGGATACTTTCTTCTCGGTCCGAACCGGTCAATCCCCAGCGCGTCACGGCCTGGTGGCGCCGAGCTCGCGACAAAGCTGGCGTCGACGTGAGGTGGCGGCTGCACGACCTTCGGCACTGGTCGGCGACGACGTCGATCGTGGGAGGTCACGACATCAGGACCGTGGCCAATCGTTTGGGCCACGCGAACCCGTCGATGACCTTGCGAACCTACGCGCACGCGGTGGAAGCCGCCGACGCGCCTATTGCCCACACGCTCAGCCACGTCCTTGATAACCCCAGACCGCTGGAATCACTCATCAACGCGACTCCGAGCGACGAGATCATCGATGGCCGAGACGGGTACGAGGACCCGCCGACCTAATCGAACCGAGGACAGGAGTCCAGACGCGACGAGCTCGTACGCGAATGAGCGTGAGACGCCGATGACTCGAGCCGCCTCGCTCACGCTGATGAGTGCTCTTGGGATTTGCTCAATGTCATTCATGACGGACTCCCTTGCGCATTCGCGCCGTCGCCCTTGGCATCCCTGCGCGCTTCGAGCGTGAGTTGGTGCAGGAACTCGGCGATCGTGGCGGCGCGCGGGTCGTCGTAGCCCTGGCCGTCGTAACTGAACGAGCCCGCGACGGGGTCGTCGGAGTGAGGCGCTTTCATGTGCGCCGCGCGGGCCGCTCGCAGGTCCTGAAACCTCGTGGAGTAGTGGCGAGACTTGGTGATCAGTTGCCCCCGGAATCCGAAAGCATGCGCGTGCCCTCGGGTGTTCAAGTGCACGAGCGAGGGGTCTTGCGCGAGATCCCAGGCGGTGAGGGCGAGTTGTCGGAGATGCGCAGGGGCGTTGATGTTGAGGATCTCGCTACGAGAGCGAAATCTCTGCGCGAAGTCCATTGAGCCGTCGGCAGACTTCGTGGCGTACTTTGCGAGGTAGGCCGCGATGCGCAGATCGTCGCGACTGAGCGTCGAGGCGTCGGCCAGGTGGAACTGTTGGCCCCACGACACGGTCCCTCGGGGTCCAGTGATGGAGAAGTCCTTCACCACGCTTTCAATAATGCCGGCGAGACGTTGCGCGGTGAGATCTGGCGGGGGAGGGCTGAACGGTGCACCGGGTCCGTCCGCGCGAAGGACCACGTGGAAGTGCGCGAGACCACGACGTTGAAATTCGGCGACCTTGAGGTAGTTGAGTCGGACCTGCTGGGCGAGCTCTTCATAGGAGACACCGAGGGCGATGGCCAGGCGACGTCGAATCTGTTCGAAGGTCCTATTCCACAGTCGGGAGGACTCGGCGTTCCAGAGCACGGCGTCGCCGTAGTGATAACAGACGTCGCAGAGGGGGCTGCCAATCGCCGGGTCGGCGTCGTCGTGGCGACGTGAACACACCAGTGAACGGCCGTGTCCGCAGTAACGCAGTCGACCGGGTTGACACGATCCGTCTGCCCTTCGCGCGTGCACCGGGCCGAACGAGGGGGCCGTGAGGGTGAGGAATAGTCGCGGGTGGGCACTTATCGACGTTGGGACGCCCTTGCCCCCAATGAGACCGGTCGAGACCACGATCCACGCGTCCGCCTTGTAGAGGTACGAGCACGAGGGGCAGAGCACGGCGCGCCGGTCCTTGCACGCGACCAACAAGGGTCGCTCGTTGACCTCGCCGGTGGCTTGGTTCACGAACTCCCCCCGCAGGCGGATGGGGTGCGAGCACCCTCCGGCTTGCTGTATGTCCTTCACTAACTCATGGGTTGACTTTTGACGGGTCACGCCAGCTCCTCTCGTAGAGGAGAAAAAATTGCTCCTCTACTTAAGAAGCCAATTCTGGAGGGTCAAATGGAACAACATTTTTCTAAGAATCTCCTATTCGGTACGTGCTGGACAGCGGTGGACAACGGTGGACTCTTTGACGACGTATCGAGCGGCGCCATGAAGAATTCAGCGCGTAACTTTTTCGTCGTTTGAGCATCCCCTCAACGGTCCGTAAATTGCACCGTTTGACTGCGATTCATCCTCATGAATTCGAGAGATTTTCACCGATCTCAGTCAAACTGACATTCACTCTTCAACTGTTCGTGTCTGCAATAGGTTCCAGCGAGCGTGACCTCTCCGACGAAAGGTCGTATTAAGTGTTCATTCACAATCTCCGGGCTGGGCCTCCTGGCGCTGCGCGCCAGCGGCCCAGAAAGAGGGTATTCGTTGGTCTGTCAAAGTTTCGACGAGGTGACTAGGCGTAACTTGCCTTTACGTCTTTCAAGAGGGACACGTCGAGCCGGTCATCGTGAACTTCTGGCCGGCTTGGATCGCGAGCGCGCCTTCGACAAGACATGTCATTACGGGTCCCGCCACCAATGCGCCGGTCTTCGAAGTGGCTTGAAATGGTAATACAACCGCCACTGCAATCGTCGGATCGCTGGCCGGCGCGAAGGCGATCATCCAGTCGTCGGTATTCTTCGCGCTGTTGCCGACCTGGGCGGTGCCAGTTTTGGCGGCCACGTTATCTGCCGCGGGGAAGTAACCTGCCGCGGTACCGAAAAGCGCGACGTTCACCATCAAGGGGATGATCTGGCTGGATTGGGCCGGAGTGAGTGGCGTCTTCCACACGGTGGGCTTGTAGCGCTTGATGATCGTGCCGTCGGGTCCCGTGACGTAGTTCAACAGGTGCGGTGTCATCATGACCCCGAGGTTACCGACCGCGCCGGCGACGAGCGCGTTCTGTAACGCGCTGGTTCGAACGTCTTGTTGACCAATCGCCGAGTACGCGACACCAGGCAAGTTCGATGTGAAAAACGACGCCGGGGGAAAGTTGCTCGCCACCGCACCGGGTAGGTCGATCGGCGGAATTTCGTCGTAGCCGAAGCTGTCGGCCGCGAGCGACAGGTCGGTGCCCCCGACGTCAAGACCGACGAGAGCGAAGCCGGTGTCGCACGAGGGCGGCAACATCTCGGCGATCGTCCCGCCGCACTTACCAAAGGCGTAGTTCGAGAGCGTCTTGTTGGAGTTGGGCAAGCTGATGGTGACGGCGCTGCGGTAGACCTTGGTCAAGAGTTGGGGCTTGGACACGATGACTGCCGAGGTCGTAATGACCTTGAAGGTGGAGCCCGGTGGGAAGGTCTGTTCGGTGGCCACGAGTCCGAGCGGAGGAAATCCTTCCGCATCCTTGGTGTTGTCCTTCGTCCACGCCACCTTGGCGACAGCGTCGATCGGCGAGGTCAGCGGCACCGGGTTGTACGTCGGATTCGAATACATCGCCAAGATGTTGCCGTTCTTTGGATCCAAGACGACCGCGGCACCGTCTCTTCCGGCCAGGGCGCGCTGGGCGACACGCTGCAGCGCGGGTTGCAGGGTCAAGGTCACGTTGTCCGCGGCACTGGTCGGCGAGAGCACTTGGGCCAGACTTTGCGGCGGTTGGGCGTGCGAGGACAGATAGGTGTTGTACTCCGCTTCGAGATACCAATTGCCGTAGAACGGCGAGGTGAACCCAACGAGACTTGAGGTGAGCGACCCGAGGGGATAGACCCGCCGGTAGACGTTGCCCCCTTGGCCCGTCGGCACCGACGCGGCGAGAACCGTGCCGTCGGCCGCGAAGACCTTGCCGCGAGGCGCGTTGCTCGAAGCCTCGGAGATCCTCGGGTTGAGTGGCGACGCGTCCAGGGCCTTCGCCCGAAAGAACTGGAGGTTAGCCGACTGAGCCGCCACCACGACGAAGAGCAGCAGAATCACTGACGCCAGAATGCTAAGTCGACGGGACACGGACTAACTGTAAACGCTGATCGAAAACGGCCAAACTGAGCCGCGAAAATGCTGATAATGCAGAGGGGATTATCCCCTAGCGGAACTTCAATCACGTGGCCAAGTTGAGATGTTCCGAGTCCCAATCAAGGGGCGGTTCTGAAACTTTGCTAATGCCAGAGAGAAGGCTGCCGTCGGCCCTCACGGTCGCGGCTTTCTCGAAGTGAGGACCGTGAGGGCCGACGGTAGCTTTTGTACTATTTGAAACTGGAAGGGGTATTAGTAATAAAGGGTCTGCCCTGTAGCAATGTCAGCATTGTTCGGAAGATCGAGCCAACCCCATGCTTGAGTTTCAATGTTTGCGTCGCTTTCCCAGCCAGTGGAAACCGAGGATCCCGAGTTAAACAGATAGGCGCAGGTCCCACCTCCTGGATCCCCTTGAATGTTCAAGCATGCCTCCAGCTCTTGACCCAAAGTGAGTCCGGGACTTGCAGTGGCTACGGCTTTCACGTCCCGGTCGCACGAGTCGTACCACAACTCAATCTCGCCGTACGAATTGCCTGCATATTCGAGAGGCTCTTCGTAAACCAAAACCCCTGGACATCCGTCAGGAGTTGCAGTAAGTCCTGGAACAACTACGGTTGATCCGGAAAGACCCGGTACAACTGCGGTTGATCCTGTACTCGTCAATCCATCCGCAAACGCGGACGAAGAAGTGAAAACGCCCAGTGAAAACAATACTGAAGCGACTCCAATTGCTCTTAGTGTGTTTCGTCTCATATCTCTCCTATAGCGGCGACGCTCGAATTAACTTCGCCTGCAGATCACATAGTGTCCGGGACTCAAGCAAACCTTTCGCAATAATGATTCATTCGCTTGGAGTTTGCTGTGTAAAAACTGGAACTTGGAGAAAAGCAACATGTGTGATCGTGAATCAACAATCAGGGCATTAAGTAAGCAGTGCATACTGGACGACTAATGCGCAATGAAGATCAAGTTAACTAGAGGGACTGCTGCACGTTTAGTTGAGAGTTTCGAATACAACATCGTGTCTGGGCCAACGTTGTCAAGGCGCCTTGAAGAGTTGACCAAGCCGGTAGTGCGCTGGAATGAGTTTCCTTTCAGCTATCTAAATCACCGGCAAAGAGTTCCAGATCGGGCGACTCAAAGAATGTCGCAGAAAGATATGACTTCAGACTCTTTCTCGCTCGACAAATTCTTATGCACACTGCATTCTCACTAATGCCGATAATCTCGGCAATGTCCCGATAATTCAATTTCTCCCAATAGACAAACTCAAGAAGTTTGCGATCACTTGTTCGAAGTCTATTTAGCGCACTGCGCATCTTTCCCGCGCCAATGAATGGATATTCATCGTTCCCAACGCCGAATTTCAATGGCCTTTCCAAAG